>Ga0157365_10000177_pt1 | contig 30158 bp, 17 predicted proteins | sample AttsexASBM3_FD_111478 | JGI IMG/M metagenome (GOLD analysis project Ga0157365, IMG submission 111478) | Fungus gardens microbial communities from leaf cutter ant in Ribeirão Preto, State of São Paulo, Brazil - Atta sexdens ASBM3 | ecosystem: Host-associated > Fungi > Mycelium > Unclassified ... | reverse complement strand
TCAGGACCCGATCACGGATCGCGAAGACGCCGGTGGCCTTTCGGGTGGATTTCCCCGGCAAGGCAGGCGGCGCCACCCGGGCCGGAAAACGGACGACAGACCGCGTTCCGACCTATCTGAGACGACCAGTTCTGGGGATGTGTAACCGGCGTGTTGACCGTGGGCACCAAGGGCATGAAGGAGCGAGGCACGCACGACGCGTTGCTGGCGCTTTCCCATTGCCCGACGCCTTCGGTCGCATTGTCCGAGCCCCGCACGCCCCGCCCCCAATCTCTCGCCACCGATACGCGCGCGATGGCCGGACCTTTTGGTCTGGCCCTTGCTGCAGGCTGCGACGTGGCCGACCGGAGTTCCCTCTTTTATGAACAAGCGTATGCTGATCGACACGAGCCATGCGGAAGAAACCCGCGTGGTCGTGATGGATGGTAACAGACTCGAAGACTACGACGTCGAAACTTCCGCGAAGAAACAGCTCAAGGGCAATATCTATCTCGCCAAGGTTATCCGCGTAGAACCCAGCCTGCAGGCCGCGTTCGTCGAGTATGGCGGCAACCGTCACGGTTTCCTCGCCTTCAGCGAAATCCACCCCGACTATTACCAGATCCCGGTTGCCGACCGCGAGAAGCTGCTCGCCCTTCAGGACGAGGAAGCCCGCGCAGAGGAAGCCCGCGCCGCGCGTGAAGACGACGAGGAAGGCGCAGGCCCCGACGACGTCCCGGCCGAAGACGCCGCTGCCCCGACCGAGACCGAGGAAGACGACCACACCGCCCCGGAAACCGTGGGCGGCGAGCACGACACGGGTGACGAGGGCGCTGCCCAGCGCCGTACGGCGCGCTTCCTGCGGAATTACAAGATCCAGGAAGTCATCCGCCGCCGCCAGATCATCCTGGTGCAGGTCGTCAAGGAAGAGCGCGGGAACAAGGGCGCTGCCCTGACCACCTATGTCTCGCTCGCCGGTCGTTATTGCGTGCTGATGCCCAACGCCCTGCGTGGCGGCGGCGTGTCGCGCAAGATCACCGCCGTGGCCGACCGCAAGCGCCTGCGCGAGACGATCTCCGCACTGAACCTGCCGCGCGGCATGTCGATGATCGTCCGCACCGCCGGTGCCCAGCGCCCGCAGCAGGAAATCACGCGCGATTGCGAATATCTGCTCAATCTGTGGGATGATATTCGCGAGCACACCATCACGTCGGTCGCACCGACGCTGGTGTATGAAGAAGCCAGCCTGATCAAGCGCGCGATCCGCGACGTCTATACCCGTGACATCGAGGAAATTGTCGTCGACGGTGAAAAGGCGTGGAAGAGCGCGCGCGAATTCATGCGCCTCCTGATGCCGCACAGCACCCAGAAAGTGCACCTGTGGAAGCCGACCGGGCAGAGCCTGTTCGCGCATTATCAGGTCGAAGGCCATCTCGATGCGATGTTCCTGCCGACTGCGCAGCTGCGCTCCGGCGGGTATCTGGTCATCAACCAGACCGAAGCCCTTGTCTCGATCGACGTGAACTCGGGTCGTTCGACGCGTGAACGCAACATTGAGGAAACGGCGCTTCGCACGAACCTCGAAGCTGCTGACGAAGTCGCGCGCCAGTTGCGCCTGCGCGATCTAGCCGGCCTCATCGTGATCGATTTCATCGACATGGAGAGCCGTAAGCACAATGCGATGGTTGAACGTCGCCTGAAGGATGCCCTGCGTTCGGACCGTGCGCGCATTCAGGTGGGCTCGATCTCGCATTTCGGCCTGATGGAAATGTCGCGCCAGCGCTTGCGCCCGTCGATTGCGGAATCGGTTTTCACCACCTGCCCGCATTGCCAGGGCACGGGCATCATCCGCGGCACCGAAAGCGCGGCTCTGCACGTCCTGCGCGCGATCGAGGAAGAAGGTGGCCGGCGCAAGGCAGCCGAAATCCAGGTCAACGTGGCCAGTGCGATTGCGCTGTATATCCTCAACCACAAGCGTGAGTGGCTGACGGAGATCGAGCGGCGTCACCACATGCTGACGGTCTTCATCCCCGATGACAGCCTGCTGCCGCCGGAATTCCGGATCGAACGGTCGCGCGCCCAGACACGCACCGATTTCGAAGTGGAAGCAGAGACTGTTGCCGTCGCAGCACCCAGCGTGCGCGAAATCCCGATCATGGCCGAGCACCCACCCGTCGTGGAGACCGAGGAAGCCGAAGCGGAGCCTGTTGCCGAGACTGGCGCGACCGTCGATGCCGCCTCCCCCGAAGGTGAGGAACGCCGCAAGCGTCGCCGTCGCCGTCGCCGTCGTGGCAACCGTCGCGACGATCAGAACGCCCCCGATCAGGCCAGCGCAGCCGGCACGACCGAGGACAACGACGAAGACGCTGACGACGATACATCGGACGACGTGGTCGCGGCACCGGCACCCGTTGCGGCAGCCCCGCAGCCTCAGCCCGATCTGATGCCAGGCCGTCGGCGCACCCGTTCGCGCCGCCGTCCCGGCGATCGTGGCACCAGCGATCAGGACACCGGCGACCGTGCTGTGGCACAGGAGCGCGCGCCCGAGCAACGCGCCTGGCGCGGTCCGACACCTGCAAACCCGTTCGGCGAGGACTTCGATATTTTCGATGTCATCGACCGGAACGAGCAGCAGGCAGGACAGCGCACCGCCCCTGTGACCGAAGTGCGGGTTCAGCCGGAAGTCGTTGCCGTGATCGCACCCGCATCACCGGCACCTCAGCCGCTTGAGACCCTGGCGACGGACACTGTCGCCAGCGCAGTCGAGGTCGTGACGATCGAAGCTCAGCCCATCGACGCGGAAATCGTGGAAGAACCGGTGAAGAAGCCGACACGTCGGCGGGGCCGCAAGCCCGCTGCGACGGCTGAAGAAGCGCCCGCGGTGATCGAAGCGGAAGTGGTCGAGGCCGCGATTGAAGACGTCGCTGTCGCGGAGGCCGCACCAGCACCCGCGCGTCGACGCCGCACGGCCAAAAGCAAGGCGGTGGCAGAGCCCATCGACGTTGCCGAGGCTGAGGCAGTCGCCGAAGTCCCGGCCGAGCCGGTGAAGAAGCCGGTTCGTCGTCGCACCAAAGCCGCCATCGCTGCGGAAGAGGTCGCAGCCGAGCCCGAGGTGCCTGTCGCCGAGAAGAAGCCCCGCGCCCGTCGCGCCACCAAACCCAAGGTGGACAGCGAAGCGCCGATCCAACCGATCATCATTGACGATACCCCGCCGCCGACGCGTCGTACGGGCTGGTGGAAGAAGTAACAGCGTGGCGCCCTGCTCCGGCAGGGTGCCATCCATAAAAAAAGGCCCGACAGCGTCTGCTGCCGGGCCTTTTTTGTGAGCAATCCGCTGGAGGATTCAGATTTCGCGCGGTCTCGCGGTTTCATCGAACAGGGCGATCCAGCGATGCCGCTCGGTCACGTGATTGACGACGCGCTTCTTGTGCGCCGCGGTTTCTGTCACCGTGTTGGTCATCGACCCTTCGTGAACCCGATATTCCGCCAGCACTTCATCATGATGCACGCCATGCAAGCCACGTTCGGCAAAGCTGCACCATAGATCGTAATCTTCCCACCCCATGGCGTCGCGGTTGACGTAATACCCACCCACCGCCAGCCACGCCCATTTCGCGACCATCGCCATCGCGTCGATCGAGTTGCCCCCCGCAAACCCCAGCGGATCCACCCGCCGTTCACCCAGCAGCATGACATCCCGACCGCCGACCATCCGCAGGGTGGGATAGGCGTAGGCAGCTTCGTGCTGATCCATAATCAGCGCGAGTTCGCGGCACGCCGCAGGAAGCAGCCGATTATCCGCATCCAGTTGCATGGCATAGGGGGTCTCGACCCGATCCATCCCGATGTTCCGCGCAGCACCAAGCCCCGCATTTCTCGAGGCCTGCACGACAAGAATACGATTGAAGCGCGTGCGATTAGCCTCACACCACGCCACGATCACGTCGGGGGAACCATCCGTCGAACCATCGTCCACGACGACAAGATCCAGATACGTCTCCGTTTGCTCGCGCACTGATTCCAGTGCATCGACAATAACGTGTCCGTAATTGAACGATGTTATAACCACCGTAACGTTCGCCGCTCCCAGTTGGTCGGCGTGAAACAGCTCGACGGCATCAGGAACAATCGGTGCCTGCCACGCAGGTGTCACCTGCCTGCCCAGCAATGTTTCAGCCGCGGCTGCGGCCGACCTCTCGGACGCCAGACCGGACAGCAATGTGTGAAATGTCCGAGCCTGACGCTGCGGGGAATAATGCCACATGACGTAATTACGCGCTGCCCGCGCCATCTGGGGCCCGACATCCGGGCTGGCAAGCAAACGCCGGAAAGCCTGTGCCCAATCGTCCACAGTCTCCGCAAGAAGCCCGATATCCCTGTGTTCGATAATACGTCGATAGGCCCGGGTCGCCGAGAGAACACACGGAACATCGCAGAGAGATGCTTCAACAAAGCGAATCTCGCTCCGTCCCTCTGACAGCGGGTTATTGCGATCCAACGGCAGGATGAGGACATTCAGCCGTGCCATTTCCTCGGGCACACGCTCGGGCTGCACGGCCTCCCGCCATTCGATCTGCCGCTCGATACCAGCCAGGCCGTCAGCCAGTGGGGCAAGCAATGCCGGAATCACATCGCCCGGCCGGCGAAAGAGAACCAGCCGGATCTGCGGAAATTCCGACATGATCGTCAGAAGAACTGGCAGCACGGTTTGCAAATCTGCTGTCTGGGACGTTGCTTCTGCAAAATACCCAATCCGGAAACAACCATCCCCCGGAATGGCAGCCCGCCACCGGACCGCCCTGCGCGCGTTGCGGAGTTGTCGCCCTTGAAAAATATCGGGCAGCAGAAAAGACATTCCCCGCAGCACGCTCATCTCGCGCACGATCTGACAATTGGGGGACAAGCCGCCATCAGATTGTGCCAGAGCATGACGTTCCAGCGAGGACCACTCCGTCAGAACCGACGACTCCGGCACACCTGTCCCGGCCTCAGGGTCGAGGCCTGCGGTCAGCGGGGCGACACGCGGCCCCAAATCGTCGGCGTCGTAAAACACTTTCGTCTTCGGCGTCTTCTGACGCGCCAGCATCATCATGATGTCAACGTGAATCGAATATTCCACACGCCATAAAATGATGGCGTCCGCCCATGCGACCAGTTCGGGATTCACATCGAACAGACCGACAACCCGGGCTTCATGCCCCGCCAACCGCACCGCGTCCGCATTATGCACGCAACGGTAGACATGTCGTTCGGACGTCAGATCAGGACTGACAAACAGGACACGCTGGTGCGTCCGCAGGACTTCAACCGTTACTGGCGCGGGCGTATCGATGGGTTGCTCATCAGACGGGCCGTCGACGAACAACTCGGGTTCTGCATCAGGCAGGGCGGCCTCGCCTGAAATTTCCTCAGGCACCATTTCAGGCTCGGGCGATGGAGGTGCATAGTCCGGCTCGTGCACACCGTCTCGCTGAATAAGACGCCGCACGGTCCCTAACACACCCAACCTGATCACCCGAAAATCCTAACCGCTCTTGAAAGCGTTGATCTTGCGATCTTTTCGCTACAAATCCAAGAGTCCGGCTTCGATGCTGCCGGGTGGGGCAATCACATTTCGTCCGAATACGGGGAAATCAGGCCGCGCGGCCGAAAACGGACACGCCAGAACAGGTGACGGGTCACAGTACGTGACCCCCGCCAGCCCCCCGTTAGGCTGGCTGCACAGCCTGTTGGAGATAACCCAACAGTTCGTCCGCCTGGTCGTCATACGCCACAAGCTGATGCTTGAGCGGATTGACATACCCATCGAATTTGCCCCGCTGGGCCAGCAGCGCTTCGACTGCAGCAGCAATCGTCGCGGACCGGCCATCGATGGGAATGTGCGTGCCGTTCACACCGTCAATCACGTCCTCCGATTGGCCACCTGGCGACGTCGTGACCACCCACACATCCCGTGACAGCGCCTCCCGGACGCTCAAGCCATAGCTTTCCTTCCACTGCGACGGGAACAAAAGAACGTCGATCTGCTCGTAGAAGTCATCCAGCGTGTCCTGCGTGAACGCCGGAACGATCTTCAACTGCCCCTTGACCGACCAATCCTCGGAAAAGATCGAGCTGAAGCCGAGATTGATCTTGTTATCAACAAGCAGCAGTTCCCAATCCGAGCGCTGGACAGACTCCATCGCTGTTTTGAGAATCTGATACCCCTTGACCGCCTCCGTCCCCCCAACGAAGCCGAAACGCAGCGGCGAACCAGGAACACGCTGGCGGCGGGGCCGTTCGGGCCATCGAAAGCCATTGCGGTTGACCACAATCCGATCCGGCTCGACCCCGTTGGCGAGGTAAAGCTGACGGTGCGCTTCGGACGGGCTGATCAGCAGGGCCGCTTCGGACAGCGCCTGCCGCATGATGATTTCCCGGTCTTCGAGATGTCGCGCATTGGGCAGGCACATCTGGCAAACGGAGCGCTCGATCCGTGTCTGGAAACAATAACGCCCGTCTTCTCGCACCATGAACTGCCGGTCGCACAGCCACCACGCATCATGCAGCGTGATAACGTAGGGGATGCCGCGCTCCTGACACAGTCGCAGCATGGCAGTGCCCAGCCCCTGGGCTGCGTGGATGTGAACGATATCGGGGTCGAACGCTTCCAGCCACGCAGCGAATTCCGTTGCCATCTGCGGATTGTCGAGCGGTGCCACCGCGTCCGATCCATCGGGTATGATGGCCGCCAGCACATTCAGGCCATTGGTCGCATATCGGATATTGCCGTTCAGGCGGTCCCGCAGATACGGCCGCGATGTCATGACACCGACCTCGCACCCGCGCTCAAGCAGCCGATCGGCCATTTCTTCGGCCACGATGGTCGCACCGCCGAAAGATCGTGGCGAGAAATAGGTGTTTGCCATCATGACGCGAAACCCGCGACGTTCCGGCGTCACCGGCAGACCAAACAGCGCCTGTCCCTGAGACTGCGCGATCGAGTCCGGGCTGTATCGGGCAACGACATCTTGCGACGCGCGCTCCGCCAGTCGGCCGCGAAGCGCATCGTCACGCGCAAGCGTCAGAAAACAGTCGCGCCATTCGTCATCGGTCGAGGCCAGCAGCCCGTTTTCGCCATGCTTCATGATCGCGAGGAACGCGTCCCGCGGCGAACATACCGATGCAACCTTGGCGATCGAGGCTTCCAGAAACTTGATGTTGCTCTTGCAGTCATTGAACAGCGTCGCTTCCAGCGGCGCGATCGCAATGTCGGTCTGCGCCAGCGCCCCGAGATAATCCGCATAGGACAACTCGGTCAGGCGCTCGACACGATCTCCAAACTGGTCGAACTGATCAGACAGTTTCAGCTGTCCGATCACACGCAGACACAGGCGCGGTTCCTGATGCATTGCGGCGATCAGCCCGGGCTGCGCCTGACGGAAATCCTCGTCATGCGTATTGGTGCCGGAGCCGTATGAAACCCAGATGCGTTCACCGGGAAGCGGCGCTGTTCTGGGCCGCAATGCATCGGCAATTTTCAGCGTCTCTGCGTCCAGCGCGTTCTCGATGACACGAACATCGCTCAGCCCGGCATCAAGCATCGCCTGCCCCAGCGCGCGCGTGGAAGCAATGCCGCGGCCACACGCCAGCATGCACTTGCGGAACAGTGTGACGCCCGACATCACCACCGCGACTTCGGCGCGCGACAGACTGCCATCCAGATTGCCGTTCTGACGATATTGCTGCTCGTCAAAAATCAGATCGTCCACCTCCCACAGAGGCGCCAGCTTGAGACGATGCGCTTCCTTAACCAGCTTCATCACATCATCGAAGCCGGGAACACGGTAGAAGATGACATGCGTGCAAACCTGCAGCGCCGACATCGCGATGTTGATATCGCGCCAGTCGACGACCTGCGTGCGCCATCCCAGCCTCTGAAGCAGATCCTGCTTTTGCCAGACACGGTATTTCGCACATTGCCGCAACGACAACTCGGCAATGATCAGAATTCGCGGCGAAAGGTGTACAGCATTATCCGCGATGACATCGTCATATGCCTCTAGGCCCGGCTTGACCCGGCGAACCGCCTCGACCGGATCAGGGACCAGTTTGGTCGGCGCACCATTCCTGCCTTTTGCGTTAGGCGAAGCAGCCGGACGTCCCGCTTTTCGACGCGGCCGTGAACCGAACAGTTCACGCGTCACACCGGAGGTGACGGCACCGATACCGCCCTTGTCCCACAGTTCCATCAGCTTGACCGGAACCTGTTTCAACGGCTTGCCCGACGGTGTCTTGCCAAGCATCATCGCCCGCACGCCACGCAGCGGTCCCGTCAGTCGCCACGCACGTGAGCGCTGGATCAGGCTCAGTTGATGACGAAGATGCGCGTTTTCATTCTGCAGGCCATTAGCCCGCATATCGTTCAAACGGGCAGAACTCCGGTAACTTTCCAACAACAGCAATGTCGGATCCGTAGAAGACGATACCGGCAAGTCATGCGGGTCAGATCCATTGGGCGATGTCATAAGCAAGCAGGCTCTATCCTCGAACTTCGGGCACAGAAAACGAACATCATACTATGTCTAACAGATGCTGAACGCTGCAGTTTCTGGTATCTCCCAGACTACGCAATATTTTCAACCGTAACCATAAGAGCAATTTTGTAGCACGTCCTGAATAATGTGACGCGTTTTACACTGCACGGTTTACCCCAGCGTTTCTGACAGCAAGACACCTCTGCAAAGCCCGGAGAAAGCGCGCCTCAGGAGCACTATAAGTCAGGGTGCCCGCGGCGACATGCACATTCTGACAATGTTTTCAGAAACCTGCTCCGGCGTTGACAACAGGGACGGGTCCTCTCCGGGCATCGCCTGCGCGCGCAGGGACGTCGCACAGGGCGGTGGCTCGAACAAACTGATATCGAGGGTACTGCGATGGCCCTGCTCGGCAGCCCAGCCACGCACCAGTGCGTCCAGTCCCGCCTTGCTGACCGCCATCAGGCCCCAATACGGCTCTGCCGCGCGCGCATGCGGGTCGGTCAACATGATCGCGCGCCCACGGTCCGACGCCTCCAGCAAGGGCGACACGGTCCGTATCAGACGCCACGTGGCCGTCAGATTGACAGCCAGCACCGCGTTCCAGTCCTTGTCCCGGATATGCCCAAGCGGCGTCAGCACGCCCAACATGGCCGCAGCATGCACGAAAATGTCCAGCCGCCCGAACCGCTCCGCAATCGAAGGGCCCAGCGTATCGATTTTGTCGCCCTCAGCCAGATCCAGCGGCAAGAGGGTCGCCGTGCCGCCGGTCGCTCTGATTTCGTCATCCAGCGCTTCGAGTGCGCCCTGGGTCCGGGCCGTGACGATGCAGTGCGCCCCGTGCCCGGCAAGTGCAAGGGCAGTCGCGCGACCAATGCCGCGACTTGCACCCGTGACCAGCGCAACACGCCCTTCCAGCGGGCGAGGCAACGTCACAGGCACCCCGTGAGACGGATCAATCGTCCACTCCGGCTTCCATGTGATCGACCAGCGCAATCGGGTAATCGCCCGTGAAACAGGCATCGCAATAGCGCGGCGCGGACGTGTCCCGGCCCGCATGACCAAGCGCGCGATACAACCCGTCGAGCGAGATGAACGCCAGGCTGTCCACACCGATCAACTCGGCCATTTCCTGTAGATTGTTCTGCGCGGCCAACAACTTGCTGCGCTCGGGCGTGTCGATGCCGTAGAAACACGGATGAACCGTCGGCGGCGAGGAAATCCGCATGTGCACTTCGGTGGCCCCCGCAGCCCGCACCATGTCGACAATCTTGCGCGACGTGGTGCCACGCACGATCGAATCGTCCACAAGTACGACGCGCTTGCCTTCCAGCACCGGACGGTTGGCTGAATGTTTCAGCCGCACGCCAAGGTGGCGGATCTGGTCCGTCGGCTCGATGAAGGTACGACCAACGTAGTGGTTGCGAATGATGCCGAGTTCGAACGGAATACCACTGGCGGCCGCAAAACCCATGGCCGACGGGACGCCGGAGTCCGGCACCGGCACGATCACATCGGCCTCGACCCCGCTTTCGCGGGCAAGTTCGATGCCTATCTGCTTGCGCGCGGTATAGACCGCATTGCCATCAAGGACCGAGTCGGGCCGCGCGAAATAGATGTATTCAAAGACGCAGAAGCGCGATTTGGTGTCAGAGAACGGCTTGAGCGAGCGTACGCCGCTATCGTCGATGATCACGACCTCGCCGGGTTCGACGTCACGCACGAAGTCCGCGCCGACAATATCCAGCGCACAACTCTCGCTGGCCAGCACCCAGCTGGGTTCCGCACCGTCAACACCCTCGATACGCCCCAGGATCAGCGGACGAACGCCCAGCGGGTCACGCACGCCCATCATCGCGTCGCGCGAGAGGGTCACGAGCGAATATGCGCCCTGCACCTGCTTGAGGGCATCGATCAGACGATCCGTCACCGTCGCATAAAGCGAAATGGCGATCAGATGGATGAACACCTCCGAATCCGTCGTGGACTGGAAGATGCATCCACGCCGCACCAGCGCGCGCCGCAGGGTGTTCGCGTTGGTCAGGTTGCCGTTATGCGCGACGGCCAGACCACCGAACTCGAAATCGGCGTAGAGCGGCTGCACGTTCCGCAGCAGCGTCGCGCCCGTGGTGGCGTAGCGGTTGTGGCCGACTGCCCGCATGCCCGGCAGGCCTGCCATCACGCGGGCATCGCCGAACACGTCCCCGACCAGACCCAAACCCTTGTGATCGTGGAATCTTTTCCCGTCATACGACACGATTCCAGTCGCTTCCTGCCCGCGATGCTGAAGCGCATGCAGGCCGAGCGCGGTCATCGCGGAGGCGTCGCTGGAATTCCAGATACCGAAGACGCCACACTCCTCGTGGAATGCGTCATCGTCGTCCGACCCACCCCACTGGGCAGGAAGGTCGTCGTGGCGTGAAAGGGTTTCGGACATAATGGGCACGCTTTCCAGCTGTGGGTCCCCTTGCGCGAGACCTCGGCGGATCTGATCAGTTGGCGGGGTCATGAACCGTCTCAGGCGGCGGCGCAAGATGGACACGGGTAAAAACCGGTCCAAGCTGTTCCAGATAGAGTGCCGCGCGGTAAATTAAAGGGGCCAGCCGACTGCCATCCAGTGCCGCACGAAAGGTCGCATCACTCATGAGGGTGGAGCCCGCAGCATACAGCAATGTCAGCAGGATAATCCCCCGAAACAGGCCAAACAACCCGCCGAGCGCGGTGTTCACCCCCCCGAACACGGACGACCCCTGCACGGCATTGCCGATCAGATTCGACAGGATTGAAAACAGCACCACCAACACCACGAACACCAGCGCGAACGACACTACCCGCGACAGGACGAATCCGGTGATGTGCGGCGCAATCAGCGGCAAAACCACCCCATACCAGCGCACGGCCAGCATGAACGCCACAATCCAGGCGATCAGCCCGAAAATCTCGCGCGAGAAACCGCGCATCATGCCCCACAGCACGGACATCAGCAGCAGGATGATCGCTATGATATCCGCAACAGCCATCTCTGGTGATCCCCCTTCGTGCCAGCTTGCCCGTGGCATCACCAGCGTTCCGTCCGGGGCAGCTTATGCCACGAACGACGCCGGCTTGTCGCCTTCCGTCAGCCCTGTGCGCTCACGGCAGCTTGGTCGAGGTGACGTTCCACATCCGACGTGTCCTTTGCACTGCACGTGGCGATGGCTGGTTCAACTCGAACATCAGGTCGCCCAGCCGCAAGCGTTTGGTCATCTCCTCCCAGACCTCAGTCTCCTGAACGCCCGCTTGTGCCAGTATCCGGAACAGATCGTGCAGCACGGCAGCACTACCGTCGATCAACGCGTCATTATCGCCACCGATACAGGAGGCGACACAGCCCGCCGCATTCACCCCGAATTCGCTGCACAGTCGACGCATCGCAAGGTCCGATGCCTTGCGTTTGCGGCCCTGCGAAAGAGGTGAAGACCGGACCAGTGCGCGCTCCCCTGACATCATGGCAGGGCATCAAGCCCCGGACATTGTTTGGATTTCGATACGATGACAGAGAGGCGTCGCCTCGTCAAAGCCCGCAGCATCAGACCTGTGGCGTGACCGCCCAGCACCATAGCAGACAACCGCACCGAGAAGGTCGGCTCCCGAACGATAGGCTGATACGGCGTCGTCCAGCATCCCCACACCGCGTCAGGCAGCCGGCTCAGCCCTAAGGCGAAAACTCAGGCACGGCAGCCGGAACCCGATCCGCAGAAATCCCGGACGGGGCACAGGACAGGGCATGCGCCATACCGATGCTGCCCGTGATCGCCCCCCAAGGCGGGACCGTCGGTGTCAGACGGTGAAATACTTCGCACGCGGGTTCAGAACGACCAGCGCCGAAGTCGACTGCTCCGGGTGCAACTGGAAGCCGTCGGTCAGGGATATCCCGATTCGCTCCGCCCCCAGCAGCTTGAGGATCGGCTCCTGATCTTCAAGCCGCGGGCACGCAGGATAGCCGAAGGAATAGCGCGAGCCGCGATACCCCTGCGACAGCATCTTCTCCATGTCGCGGTCGTCTTCCCCCGCAAAGCCCAGTTCCGCACGGATGCGCTTGTGGGTGTATTCCGCCATCGCCTCCGCCATCTCGACCGACAGACCGTGCAGATACAGGTAATCCTGGTAACGGTTGCCCTCGAACCAGTCGCGCGCCACGTCTGACGCCTTCTGGCCGACCGTCACTGCCTGCAACCCGATCACATCACGCTCGGCATCGTCCACGTCGCGCACGAAATCGGCAATACACTCACCATCCTCACGCGGCTGGCGCGGCAGGGTGAAGCGGGTCAGTTCGGTCGTGCCGTCCTGATCGAACAGGATCAGGTCGTTGCCCTCACCCGCCGCCTTCCAGTACCCATAGACCGCCTGTGGACGCAGGATATCCTCAGCGGCTGCCAGCGCGAGCATCCGCTTGAGCACCGGTCGCAGTTCCTGCTTCGACCACGCAATGAACTCCTCCAGCGAACGTCCCTGCTTCCGGAAGCCCCACTGGAACTGATACAGCGAGCGCTCATTGAGGAACGGCAGCACGGCATTCGGCGCAGCCTCGACCACGCGCGAACCCCAGAACGGCGGCACCATCGGGGTCAGCCCGTCATTCACCCGCGCCCGTCGCACCTTGACGACCGCAGGATCGACCGGCGCGAAACCGCGCGTTTCCGCCGCGTCGGGCATGCGCTCCGTCTTGCGCGACGACTTGCCTTCGCGGCGTTTCTGGATCGCGGCCAGATAATCGTCGAAATTACCCTGTGCGACCTTGTCCATCAGGGTCAGGCCATCGAACGCATCGCGCGCATAGGCCACACGTCCCGGCGCACCGCCCTCCGGGGTGTAGGACGCAACGCATTCGTCCTCGACATAATTGCGGGTCAGCGCCGCGCCGCCAAGCAGCACCGGCAGATCGAGCCCCGCGCGCTGCATCTCGGCCAGGTTCTCGCGCATGATGACGGTCGATTTCACCAGCAGGCCGGACATGCCGATGGCGTCGGCCTTATGCTCCTTCACGGCGGCAATCATGTCGGCCAGCGGCACCTTGATGCCCAGATTGATGACTTGATAACCGTTATTCGTCAGGATGATATCGACCAGATTCTTGCCGATGTCGTGCACGTCGCCCTTGACTGTCGCCAGCACGATCCGCCCGCGCGACTGCCCCTCGACCCGCTCCATGTGCGGCTCCAGATAGGCCACTGCGGCCTTCATCGTCTCGGCGGATTGCAGCACGAACGGCAACTGCATCTTGCCCGAGCCGAACAACTCGCCCACCACCTTCATGCCGTCCAGCAGAATGGTGTTGATGATGTCCAGCGGCGGCATCTCGCTCATTGCTTCCTCAAGGTCGGCCTCAAGCCCCTTGCGGTCACCATCCACGATCCGGTCCTTCAGACGACCGGCCGCGGTCTCTGCGCGCTTCTTGACCACCGCATCCGCCGCCTTGCGCCCGGCGAACATCTCCAGCAACTTCTGCAGCGGGTCGTAGTCTTCCGTGCGGCGGTCGAAGATCAGATCCTCGACGACCTTGACCTCGGCCTCGGCAATCAGATGCAGCGGGCGGATCTTGGACACATGCACGATGGCACCGGTCATGCCGGCTTTCACCGCATGATCGAGGAAGACCGAATTCACCACAGCGCGCGCCGCCGGGTTCAGCCCGAACGAAATATTCGACAGGCCGAGAATGATCTGGATGTCCGGGAACCGGTCGCGGATCATGCGGATGCCTTCCAGCGTCCACTGCCCCAGCTTGCGGTCGTCTTCCATGCCCGTGGCGATGGTGAAGGTCAGCGGGTCGATCATCAGATCGGACTGCGCCAGGCCATGCTGATCGCACGCAAAGGCGACCAGACGCTCGGCAATCCGCAGCTTGTCTTCGGGCTTCTTGGCCATGCCGACTTCGTCGATGGTCAGCGCGATCACGGCCGCCCCGAACTTGCGCGCCAGCTTCATGCGGTCGTGGGCGTGGCCTTCGCCATCTTCGAAGTTGATCGAGTTGATGATGGCCTTGCCGCCATGCAGCTTCAGTGCGGCCTCAATCACCGGGGTTTCGGTCGAATCGATCACCAGTGGTGCATTCACGGAGGACGTGAAACGGCGAACGATCTCGTTCATTTCCATCGTCTCGTCCCGCCCGACGAACGCCGTGCAGACGTCCAGCGCGTTCGAGCCCTCGCCCACCTGCTCGCGCCCGACGGAGACGCAGCCGTCCCAGTCGGCGGCTTCCTGCAATTCGCGCCATTTCTTGGAACCATTGGCGTTGCAGCGTTCGCCGATCGAGAAATAGGCGTTTTCCTGCCGCAGCGGCGTCTGGGTATAAAGACTGGCGACCGACGGAACCCAGACCGGCTTGCGCAGGGTCGGTGCCGGGCGACGCGCGGCCCCGGCGCGGCGGCGCAGCATCTCGTCCAGTGCCGCGATATGCGGGGTGGACGTGCCACAGCATCCGCCGATCAGGTTCAGCCCGTCTTCGGTGATGAAGCGCTCCACCCACGTCGCCATTTCGGCGGGAGACAGCGGATAGAACGTCGCACCGTCGACCAGTTCGGGCAGGCCCGCGTTCGGCTGGATCGAGAGCAACCCCGGCCAGTTGGTGGCCAGCCAGCGGACATGCTCAGCCATTTCCTGCGGCCCGGTGGCGCAGTTCAGCCCCATCAGCGGCACATCGAGCGCGTGCACGGTCGTGGCCGCCGCCGCGATATCAGGGCCGACCAGCAGCGTTCCCGTCGTCTCGACCGTCACCTGCACGAAGATCGGCGTGTCGGTCCCGGCCTCTGCGCGCGCGATCTTGGCGGCGTTGACGGCGGCCTTGATCTGCAGCGTGTCCTGGCAGGTCTCGATCAGCAAAGCGTCCACGCCGCCGGCGATCAGTCCGCGGCACTGAACGGCCAGCCCCTCTTCCAACGGGTCGTAGGCGATGTTGCCCAGCGTCGGCAGCTTGGTGCCCGGCCCGATCGAGCCCACGACATACCGATGGCGTCCGTCAGAAAAGCTGTCCGCGGCCTCACGCGCCAGTTCGGCGGCGATCCTGTTGATCTCGTGTGCGCGATCCTGAAGCCCGAACTCGGCGAGCGTGATGGTGGAGCCGCCGAAACTGTTGGTCTCGACCATGTCGGCCCCGGCCTCGAAATAGCCGCGGTGAATTTCCCGCACCAGTTCGGGGCGGGACAGATTCAGGATTTCGGTGCAGTTTTCCTGCCCCCAGTAGTCCCGCTCCACCTCAAGGTCGAGCATCTGAACGCGCGAGCCCATCCCGCCATCGCACAGCAGGACCTGATCGCGGAGCGCATCGAGAAGATGGGGACGGGTGGTCATCGCAATTCCAGCACAGTAAAAGTCAAGGAGAACAGGAGATGGCTCTTCTTCCAGTATAAGGAAAGAGTGTCCAGTGCCGCAGCACGCATCGTCGCCTCAAACGGCCACGGCCCGGAGCCCCCAGATGTCACAGAACAGCCGTATTCCTTTGACAGTGGTCGAACCGTCAGCCCTCGCTGACGTTAAGCAACCCGAACGAAATGCCCTCGTGATCGTCGATGGCGCTCTTGGCGACAACGGAGCACCTGAAAACTGGATGCATGTCACGCACCTCGTGTCCGCCCAAGCCCAACCGTTGCCCACCCACGGCGCGGGATGCGCCTGCTGCTTCCAGCCAGCCCGAACGGCCACACTCCTGATGGGGCTGTTTCAGCAGCGCGCCCGCTCCGAGGTTGGCTTTTTCAGTGCTGCCACGATTGTCGCTCCCCCCGGAAGGGGCAGCGAGATCAGGGACGCAGTGGCGCGCGACGTTTTCGCAATGGCCTACTATCAGATGGGCCGATAGGTGGCGCCTAACAATAATTTCTTCAATTGAACCAGCAGTTTTGCTGTTTGCCGAAGTCCGGGAAAATGCAATGCTCGCGAGGCCAAGATTAACCCGCTGCTTTTTCGCAGCGACGTCTAGATGACTGTAGGGGACAATTCGTGACTCATCCCGACCAGGTCTCCGGCGCCGGAGCAGCAGGACAATCCGGAGCAGGCGGTCGTAACGACCCCACCCTGATCCGGCTGCGCGCGGCTATGGCGGCCGCCAAATATCATGGTGTCGAACTCGATATCCGCGACTTCGCAGCCGAACCCGGCGAGCCCTCTCCGTCCCCTGCTACCCTGGCCCGCTGGCTCAATGAGCAGGGCGCCGTTGCCAAGGGCATGAACATCAAGTGGCGCTATCTGGTGCGCCTGCACAACACCCCCCCGATCGTGCTGATGTTCACCGACGGTTCGGCTGGCCTGATGGTCGCTGCCAACGCGGAACGCGGTGTGGTCTGGCTGCGCGACCCGATGGGTGGCGAAGGCGATGCGCCGGTCGCCGTGGACGAAGCGCGCCTTAAGACGGTGTGGAACGGCGACATTCTGCTGGTCAAACGCTCACGCGACCAGACGGAAGCCGATGCGCCGGTCAACGCAGCCTGGCTCGCGAAGATGGTCCTGCGCGAAAAAGTGTTGATGCGGGACATCCTCATCGGCTCTCTCGTGCTCAGCGTTTTGGCGATTTTTCCGCCGCTGATCGTGATGCAGGTCATCGATCGCGTCGTCAGCTACCGTTCGATGGCAACGCTGGTCTCGGTCTCGGCGCTGCTGGTCATTTTTTCGCTTTACGAGACGCTGCTGACCTATGCGCGCCGCGAACTGACGCTGGTGTTGTCGACACGGCTCGATACCCGGATTTCCATCCACGCGTTCAATCGTCTGCTGGCCCTGCCGCTGGAATTCTTTGAACGCGAGCAGGCAGGCCGGATCATCGGGCGGATGATGGCAATCTATAAGGTCCGTGACTTCATGACGGGTCGTCTGCTGTCGACCTTCCTCGATATGTTCACTCTACTGGTCATCCTGCCAATCCTGTTCTTCCTGAGCTCGACACTGGCATGGATGACATTGGCTGCCGCAGGGTGCATCGGTCTGATCGTCGTCGTCTTCATGCCTGCCGTCGCTCGCGTCATCGGACACCAGATCGAAGCGGAAATGGAACGAGGCTCGGTCCTTTACGAGTCTGTGGCCGGCATTCGCACCGTCAAGACACTCGCGCTCGAACCCACACGCCGCCATGAGTGGGATGAGAAAACCGCCGACGCCACCCGGTGGCGGCTGGCATCCGGGCGTATGGGAAACTGGCCTGCCACGCTTGTCATGCCGTTCGACCTGCTGCTCAACCGCGGCATTCTGCTGATCGGTGCCTATCTGGTCATTACGGGCAGTTCGGGCATGGGCCCAGGGGCCCTGATGGGCTTCATGATGCTGGGCGGCCGCGTCGCAAGCCCCCTCGTCGGGCTGGCAAAGCTTCTGGAAGACTTCAACGAGGTCCGATCGTCGCTCAGTGAAGCTGGCATGGTTCTGAACCAGCCGACCGAGACGAAAGCCCTGACCACCGGCATGCGTCCGCGCATCCTCGGTGCCCTGACGTTTGACAACGTCAACTTCACCTATCCAGGTGGGGCGAACCGGGCATTGAACAATGTCTCGTTCGAACTGCCTGCAGGCACAATGCTGGGCGTCGTCGGGCGAAGCGGCTCGGGCAAGTCCACCATCACCCGACTGCTGCAAGGCGTCAGCCGTAATTACACAGGCTATCTGCGCCTAGACGGTGTGGATCTGCGCGAAATCAACCTGACGCATCTGCGTCGCTCCTTTGGCGTCGTTTTGCAGGATAATTTCCTGTTCCGTGGCACGATCCGCGACAACATCACCGCGGGCCGTCCGGGCCTGACGATCGATGACGTGGTCAAGGCCGCACGTCTGGCCGGCGCGGAAGAGTTCATCGAGCGCATGCCTGCCGGCTATAACACCTGGATCGAGGAAGGTTCGACGAACATTTCGGGCGGGCAGCGTCAGCGACTGGCCATTGCCCGCGCGGTGATCAGCGACCCGAAACTCATGATCCTGGACGAAGCGACCTCGGCTCTCGACCCCGAGAGCGAGGCGCTGGTGAACGCCAATCTGCAGCGTCTCGGCAAGGGACGCACGATGGTCATCGTCTCGCACCGCCTGTCGTCGCTGGTCGATTGCGATCTGATCCTTGTGATGGATCAGGGTGCTGTCGTCGACATCGCCCCGCATGACGTGCTGCTGGAACGCTGCACGATCTATCGCACCCTGTGGCTGCAGCAGAACCGCCATCAAAGCCGTCAAAAGCCCAGCGGTCCGGCCCCCTTGCTGGCGGAAGGAGACTGATCATGTCCGGAAAAGAAATCGCCCCGTCGAACGCGGACCAGCCGGACGACTTCAGCTTCTCCATTCCCGAGGCTGACGATCCCACCGCCCCGACCGAACTGCCGCCACAGCTTCTGGAGTTCCATTCCCCCAGTGCAGCGCTTGTCAATCTGCCGCCGACAGCCAGTGCGCGCTACTTGACGTGGCTGGTCGGCGCGATGACCGTCTCCTGCATCGCCGCCATGTCACTCTATCCCCTGAATCGTGTCGTGACGACGACCGGACGCATGGTCCCGACGTCAGCCACCCTTCTGGTTCAGCCTTACGAAACATCGATCATCCGCTCGATCGACGTGCATGAAGGCGACTTCGTCCATAAAGGACAGGTCATCGCGCATCTCGATCCCACGATCACAGATGCTGACGTTGAAAATACGCACCTGCAGACGGACGAATACAAGGCGGCGGTTGCACGTCTGACGGCCGAGGCCGACGGCAGCACCTACACCCCCGATATGTCCGATCCGGCGTCGGTGCAGGAAGGCGCGACCTTCCTGCGCAGGAAGCAGGAATTCACCGCGAAGATGGCCGATTACGACCATCAGATCGCTGCCCAGAAGAGCACCCTGCAAGCGTCCGAAGCCAGTGCTGCCATGTATGCAGCCCGCGCTCACGTCGCGAATTCCGTGTTCGCCATGCGCCAGAATCTGCAGCGCGACCATGTGGGCAGCCGCCTGTCCACCCTCGGCGCGCAAGATCAGCTGATGGAAATCGAACGCTCCCAGATCAGTTCGCAGCAGGATGCAGCCGGAGCGCGCGCGAAGATCCAGGCCCTGACCGCCGAGCGCGACGGGTATGAGCAGAGCTGGAAAGCGGAAATCTATAGCGATCTCAGCGAAGCGCAGCACCACTATCAGGCGTCCCAGGCCGAATACGTGAAAGACACGCTCCGCAAGAGCCTTGTCGTGATGCGCGCGGATCGTGATGCCATCGTGCTGAACATCGCGAAGGTCTCCGTCGGATCGGTCATGGGGCCGTCGGACAAACTGATGACGCTGGTCCCGTATGACAGCGGCCTGGAGGTCGAAGCCGTCCTGAAAGGCAACGATGCCGGCTTCATCAAGCAGGACGACAAGGCGATCGTGAAATTCGCGACGTTCCCGTTCACCCAGTACGGCGGCGCGGATGCAACCGTTCGCATCATCAGTGCCGACGCCTTCTCCAGCGGCAACCCCGGCGGAAGTGCGGGCGCAAGCGCACAGAATGGCGGCGCGTCCTCGTCCGACGACGGCGACAGCCAGATGTTCTATCGCGTGCGGCTGAAGATCGACCGCTACACCCTGCACGACGTGCCTTCCTTCTTCCATCCGCGTCCCGGCATGCCTGTTACCGCCGACATCTCGGTCGGCAAGCGCACGATGATGCAGTATTTCTTCAACCGTATGATCCCGATGGCCACGAACGGAATGCGTGAACCATGAGGTAATGGCACCGGGCACTCGACCCGGTGCCACCAATCTGCTTCAGCAAAAGGACCGATCCCCAGCGTGAACAGCCTTCGCCTCCGCCTGGCAGCCAGCTTCTCGCCGCGTGCCAAACTTGCATATGCTCATGCGCTGCAGGATGACGGCGAGGCAGTCAAGGCTGCGGCAATCTTCAGCGCTCTCGCGACCGATGGTATTCCGGAGGCGCAGTTTCGTCTCGGCCGCGCCTATCTGGATGGCGTGGGGGTTCCGATCAGCCTTGAAGAAGGCGCGCGCTGGATGCTGGCAGCTGCGGAAAGCGGCTGGGTCGAAGCGCAACTCGTTTATGCAACACTCTGCGTGCTCGGGCTGCCGGCCAAGGACGAATCGGCACCGATTCTCCAGTTGTCACGCAAGGCTGCGCAGCCCGAAACCACCCCTGACCTGCACGCCGCCCTTCACTGGGCCAGAATTGCCGCAAACGCAGGCTCGCCGGACGCGCGTGCATTGTGCGCCTACGTCCAGACCAGCGGGCCCGAAGATCTGCGCGACCTTGATCAGGCGTTCGAGAACTATCGTCTTGCCGCCGACGCAGGCAGCGCACAGGGCCATCTCGGCTATGGTCTCGCGCTGTTGCGACAGGCGACGGAGCCTGCAGAACAGACACTGGCTGCCCGGGAACTGAAAAAAGCCGCCGACGCGGGCCTTGGCACGGCGCTCTACATGATGGGCGAGTTGTCCGGACGTGGCATCGGTGCCCCACGCGATCTGGCGGCGTCGGCGGAATATTACCGTCGCGCGGCAGAGCAGAATATCGTCCCCGCCCAGTCCAAGTATGGAATGGTGTGCCTGAACGGTTACGGTGTGGAACGCGACCCGGATCGCGCGCAGTCCTGGCTGCGGAAGGCGGCGCTGGCCGGGGATATGGAAGCCGCCGCGCTGCTGGGCGACATTCACGCCCGGGGCGGCGATTTGCCCCCCAATTATCTCGAAGCGGCAATCTGGTACCTGCGTGCTGCCGAAACGGGTCATGCCGCAGCATCGCGCGCACTTGGCCTGCTGTTCCTGACCGGGGCCGGGGTGCATCGCGATCCGGTCGAAGCCGCCAAGTGGTTCCGCCTTGCGTCCGAACGGGGAAGCCAGGCCGCCGGAACCGATCTGGGCAACCTGCTGCTGGAAGGAGCGGGTTCGGAAACGGACGGAGCCTCCCTGCGGGCACGCTACGAGCAGGCGGCACACGGGGGCGATCTGCTGGGGGCGTTCAATTATGGCGTCTGTCTGGCGCAAGGCGTCGGTGTCGAACGGAACGAGAGCGCTGCGGCGGACTGGATGCGGCGCGCGGCAGACGGCGTCATCAATGCGCAGTACTGGTACGGGCGCATGCTGCTTGAGGGCCGCGGCGTGCCAACCGACCTTGCCGCAGGCCGGGACTGGATGCGCCGCGCTGCCGAAGCCGGCATGGTCGACGCGCAGGTGGCCTATGCCCAGTTGCTGATCCTTGGCCGGGGCGGCGCAAAAGACCATGCACAGGCCGTGTCTTTTTACAAATCCGCAGCAGAACGGGGCAACGTGCAGGCCATGTTCTCGATGGGTGCCATGTATGGCGGCGGCCACGACATTCCCGAAGACCGCAAAACGGCCCAGTACTGGTTCCTGCAGGCGGCAGAACGCGGAAACGCGCTGGCACAGTTGATGATCGGGCGCTATTTCGCACGCGGGCTGTCCGGACTGACCGATCCGGTTCAGGCCCGACACTGGCTGGAACGCGCCCGCGCTCAGGGACTGAGTCAGGCTCAGGCCGAACTTGCCCGACTTGGCGGCGCGCGACCAGCACACGACGATGGCGAGGCCAAGGCCGTCTAGGCGACTGACGGAGCATCATGGCCAAAAAGCCTTCCCAAAAAAGTACAGTTCAGCACGCAGGATTTGGCATCCGGGTCACATCTGCCGATCGCGCTGCCTGGCAGCAGCGTGCCGATGCCCGTGCGCAGTCCGCGTTTGATCGGGGGCAGGTCCTGCTGCGTCAGGGCCGATCGGCCGATGCCCTGCACTGGCTGGAACGCGCGCACCGTCTGGCGCCAGGCATCGCCAATGTCAGCTTCACCCTTGCACTTGCCCACATGACGTGCGGGCATCCCGCAGCCGCCTTCAGGATCATGCAGACCTTGATGCGGGTGCAGGATTTTGCAGAAGGCTGGACGCTTTTCGCGACAGCCGCGCATGACTCCGGCCATGAAGCCGCAGCACGCACGGCACTCGGCGTTGCGCTCTCACGCTTTGCGCTGACGGATGCGACGGCGGCAGCGGCAGGACGGATCGGCGGCGGCCCTGCTGGATGGTGCGGCGTGCATGTCGAAGGCGACGCCGCGATCGTGCGCGTTGACTGCCCCGTTGAGCCTCTGATCCGCCTTGATGGTCGCGTGCTCCGTCGCGTCTGGCGTAATGGAGAGGCAACGCTGCCGAAAAACTGGCACGCGGCCCAACAACTGGAAGTCAACGTGGCCAGCGGCCCGCACGCGGGCGAGTCCCTGATCGGCAGCCCGATCGACCTGCGGGCGATCACGCGGTGCATCGGTTTCGTCAAGCTTACACCCGACGGTGTGCAGGGCTGGGCCTGGTATCCGGCAAATCCGCAACGCACACCGTCCATCGTCATCAAGACAACCGGGGCATCCCCGCGCACCCTGGCGCTGGAACGGTTCAGCCCCGACGTCAACAGTGACGATCCGCTGTCCCGTCCGCGCCTGATCGACATTCCGATCAGCGATCTGGCGCCGGGAGAAACGCATTTCCTCTCCGCCTCCGGCGCAGCGCTGGCGGGCAGTCCGCTTGTCCCGGACGCGCACGCCGCCCCCGGCAAGACCGGGCGCAAGCCCAAAGCGCCGAAACGCATTCCGGCGCGTCGTGACCGCGCCATTGTCATCCCGGTGTTCGGGCAGCGGACGCTGACGCTCGAATGTCTTCGCTCTGTCATCGCGGCCGGTGACGAAGCCGAAATCATTGTGGTGGAGGACGGCGCGCCCGATCGGAAACTGGCGCGCGACCTCGATGCGCTGGCGGCCAAGGGCGCCATCACGCTTCTACGTCATGAACGCAATCGCGGCTTTCCCGCAGCCGCAAATACCGGACTGATGGCAGCGGCGGGACGGGATGTCGTGCTGCTGAACAGCGATACCCGCGTCACGCCGGGGTGGCTGGATGATCTGGCGGACATCGCCTATGCCGCCGCCAATCATGGCACGGTCACCCCACTGTCCAACGATGCGACGATCGTCTCCTACCCCGACAGGAAAGGCGGCAACCCCGTCCCGGATGCACACAGGACCCGGCAGATGGCCGAGCTCGCGCGGGAAAACTGCCACGGTCTGGCCATCAGCATTCCGACTGCTGTCGGGTTCTGTACATTTTTGCGTCATGATTGTCTTTTGCAAACAGGACTTTTACGCAGCGATCTCTTTGCCCAGGGCTATGGGGAAGAGAATGATTTCTGCATGCGCGCCGCAGCACTGGGGTGGGACCACGTTGCGGCACCGGGCATATTCGTCGCGCATACGGGTTCGGCCTCGTTCGGGGCAACGCGCCCTGCCCTGCTGGAGCGCAATCTGGAAATCCTGCGGCAGATGCACCCACATTACGATCAACTGGTCGAATCGCACATCGACGCGGACCCCCTTTCCGCCGCACGACGTGCCCTCGATCTCGTCCGGTGGTCGCACATGCGCGGGGCACGTGCACCGGGCGGATGCGTCCTGTCCGTCAGCCACGCATCGGGCGGGGGTGTCGAACAGGTGCGCCGCAATCGCAGCGCCGATCATCGCCGTGCAGGCCTCCGGACGCTGACGCTCCGGCCGACGAGTGACGGCTGTGCCGTGGAAACTGACGACTCAAGCGACATCTTTCCGAATCTTCGCTTTTCCCTGCCGGACGAGATGGACACGCTTGTCGCCTTCCTCACGCAAGACGGGGTGTCGGGCGTCGAGTGGCATCACATGCTGGGCCACCATCCAATCGTGCGAAGCCTGCCCGGACGGCTGGGGGTGCCCTACGATATTTTCGTCCATGACTATGTCTGGTTCTGTCCTCGCATCACTCTGATCGGGCCGGAGCGCGCCTATTGCGGGGAGCCGGATCTCGCAGGCTGCAAAGCCTGTGTCTCCACACAGGGCTCCCTTCTGGGAGAACGCATCGGTGTTGCCGCCCTACGAACTCGGTCGCGTCAGGAACTGGCAAAGGCCCGGCGGGTCAGCGCGCCATCGGCGGACTGCGCTGCACGGATGGTCCGGCACTTTCCCGGCCAGACAATCGACGTCATAGCGCCCGAAGACGACCGACCCGATTTGTCCCTGTCGCAGATTTCCGCCTTTGGGCGGCCGCCTGAACGGGCCCGCCCACGCCGCCCCGGGGTGCACAGGGTCTGCGTCCCCGGCGCCATCGGTACGGAAAAGGGGTTCGATCTGCTGTTGCAGACGGCGCGTTTTGCGCGCTCCCACGCGCTGCCGCTGGAATTCGCAATCGTGGGACACACGATCGAAGACGATCTGCTGATGGAGACGGGCCACGCCTTCGTTGTTGGTGAATATGCCGATGGGGAAGCAGAGTCCCTGATCCGGGCGCAGGATGCCGATATCGGTTTCGTCCCCTCCATCTGGCCCGAAACATGGTGCCTGACACTATCGCTGTTGTGGCGGGCGGGGCTGAATGCGGCTGCGTTCGACATCGGTGCGCCAGCCGCCCGGATAACCGCGGCACGGCGCGGATGGGTGCTTCCTTTATCATCCGGCGCAGATGAACTCGCGCATACCCTGATTCGTTTAAGCGCCAGTGGTTTACGTTTGCGTAATGTCCGATAAGATACAGGTAGAATGGTTCGACCAAAGCTAATGCCTTAAACGCGACAGGTTTGATCGCCTTCAATCCATTAAGCCAACTGGAAATGTCGTGATGTCTCAGAGTGAACAGACGAACAAGCAGAACCGGATTGTGGACCTGAAGGTCTCCGGGCATCTGATGACACTTGATGCCGGCCTGTATTGCATTTTCAATGCACCGGGTCAGCCTGCCAGCGAGCAGAACGGCCTGCCGGGCATTCGCCTCTCTTCCGCGCCTGGCGCGCCGAAAGATGCAGTCGTCATCACCGGCTTCGACGAAGACGGCTGGCTTGGCGCAAGCCACGGTGCCGCATTGGTGCGCGTGATGGCGCCGGGAAGCCAGGTGCTTGTCACCTTCTATCAGTCGACAGAGTCCCAGCGTGAGACACCCAAGCTGCAGGTGCTGCGCCTGAACGACGCAGCAGCAGCCTCCGCCGCACATGCCGCCACACCCATTCAGCCGTTGCAGGCCGCAGCACCAGCCGCACCCGCAAAGGCAACTCCGGCCAAGGCCGCAGCGCCCGTCGCAACCCCCGCCCCGATCGAGAACCCGGAAATCGCCGCCCATATCGAACGCCGGGGCGACGTGATCGCCCGCATCGGTGACTGGATGGGCGAACCCGGCAGCCAAGCCTGGATCGAAGGCTTCGGTATTGCACCGACGTCGCTGATCACTGCTGAAGACATCGAATATCAGGCTGTTCTGGGCAAGGGCTGGCTCTCCCCCTGGGCACAGGGCGGCCAGTATTGCGGCAGCAAGGGCATGGCCCTGCCGATTCTCGGCCTGCGCGTGCGTCTGAAGGGTGAAGCGGCAGACAAGTTCAAGGTCAGCGTCGAAGCCTCCTTCACAGATGGCTCCACCGCCGGACCCGTGGACGACACGATGACAGCCGAAGCCGAATCGCTCGCGCCGCTCGAAGCCTTCCGGCTGGTCATCACCCCTCGCGCCGCGAGCGCCGCGGCTGCACCCGCCGCCAAGGGTGCCAAAGCTAAAAAACCTGCGGTGGCACCCGTGGTTGTCGCCGCACCGGCCAAGGCCGCCAAGCAGGTCGCTGCACCTGCCCCGAAGCGCACTGTTGCGAAGCCCGCTCCGGTCGTGGTCGCCCCCACGCGCGGCCGTCCCAGCGCGGCAACCCGGGCCAAGGCCACAATTGGCGACGCACGCCGCAAGCGCGCGGGTTAAAAAAACCAGCCGGTGTCTGTTCGTCGTGCCCTGATGCAACGGCGAACAGACACTGGCTGGTCTGGATACTCCCGAACGGCGTAAGATCGGGCGGAGTTCTGCGATGGAAGCACGGTTCACACGACCGTTGCCTGTACGGGTGGTTTTTTGAGATATCTTTTCGTTCATCAAAACTTTCCCGGCCAGTTCCTGCATCTTGTCCGCAGACTTTCCGAGCAACCCGGCAACGAGATCGTTTTCATCTCGGAACCGAATTCGAACAACCTGCCGGGTGTCCGCAAGGTTGTCTATCGTCTGCCCCCCAAGGAAATGGACGGTGTCCATCCCGGCGCGCATGAACTTGACCGTGGACTGCGCCGCGCGGAACAGGTCGCGGCCATGGCGCGATCCCTCAAGCAACTCGGGTTCGTGCCGGATATCATCATCGGCCATCACGGCTGGGGTGAGATGCTGGACCTGGTCGACGTGTATCCCGACGTCCCGATCCTGGGGTATTTTGAATTTTTTTACGCCACATCCGGGATTGATGTCGGTTTTGACAGCGAGTTTCCAACCTCGCCGAACCTGCATGCGCATGTGCGTGCCAAGAACGCCGTCAACCTTCAGGCACTGCAACTGCATCAGTGGGGCAACACCCCCACGCAGTTCCAGATGGACACCTATCCCACGTGGTCGCACAAGCGGATCAAGGTGATCCGCGAGGGCGCGGATCTCGAAAAATGCAAGCCTGATCCGAAAAAAGGCAAAACCACTATCACCATTCAGGGCGTGGAAATCGCGCCCACGGACATGCTGATCTCCTACGTGTCGCGCGATCTCGAACCCTATCGCGGGTTCCATGTGTTCATGCGGGCGCTACCGAAAATTCTGGCCGAACGGCCCGATGCGCGCGTGATTATCGTGGGCGGAGACGGCGTCAGCTATGGCGCGAAGCTGGTCAACACGACGTGGCGCGAAGCCATGCTGCGCGAAGTCGGCGACCGTCTCGACCTGTCCCGGGTGCATTTCGTCGGCAAAGTCCCGTACGACGATTTCCGGCAGTTGCTGCGTCGCTCCGACGCGCACGTCTATCTGACATATCCGTTCGTCGCATCCTGGTCACTGCGTGAAGCTTTGGCGACGGGATGCACGATCGTCGGCGGCGACACGGCCCCGGTAACTGAATTCATCGAAGACGGGAAAAACGGCCTGATCGTGCCGTTCCTGAAACCCGATCGCATCGCCGATGGCGTGCTCGAAGCGCTTGAGGACCGGAAACTGTCCCGTAAGCTCAGCCGTGGCGCACGCGCCTACGCCGAGAAACATCTCGACATGGGGCAGTATCTCGACACGTACGAGGCTGAAATTGCCCGTATCCTGAAGCTTTAAGGGGCTGCTGGCGTACCGGGGGCCGGGGGTTTGGCCACGTGGTTCGGACAGAACCAGGAGCTATTTCCCGGCGGGCAAAAGTTAAGATAGGTCTTTGGTACCGGGGCAAGGCCGAATTCCATCCACGCCCACACCCCAACCAACGCGACACTGAGAACAATGAGCGCCACCGACTGCCATCGATATTTCGAGGGCGGCGGCGGTGGCTTACCCGGCGACTGTCCGAAAAGATCGTCGAAGGCGCTCATGCAACGAACCGATCAGGTCGTGGGCTTCAGGGCAGCCATCATTTCGGCAAACTCGCGCTTGCTGAGGCCGGAATTTGTCGCATCGACTGCCTCCCCTGCCAGCATGCGCTGCAACACCGCCAGCATTCCGGCCGAGAAGGTGAATGCACCCACGCGATATTCCTCGAACGCTGCCGCAGCGGCCGGAACCCACGCCCGAAGAACCGTCAACATCGCCTCGGCATAGACGCGGATTTCGTACTGCGCGTGCGGGTCGATCCGCAGCGAGACGAAATTCATCAGGTTATGCAGGTCGATCTTCCAGTACCACTGGGTATAGGTGTTCAGCGTCAGGTTCATCCGCGCCAGTTCGCGCGCCAGACCGATCCCGCCTTCCTCATCCAGCATCTCCTCATAATCGGAGAAGCACTGCATCGCATCGTTCCGCAGCATGGTCATCACACGCTGTGCGACGTCGGGCGGCAGGGCTTCCGCACGGCCCTGCCGGTTGGACGCGCTCTGCGCCGCAAGCTGCGAGGGCTCGGGGATGTAGAATTCACGGTCGAGAATGGAATAGCGCGCGGAATATTCGTTCACGCTGGCCATCCGGTGGCGGATCCACTGGCGTGCCACGAAAATCGGCAGCTTCACGTGGAACTTGATCTCGCACATTTCGAACGGCGTCGAATGACGGTGCCGCATCAGATAGCGGATCAGCCCCGAATCCTCGCTGACCTTGCGCGTGCCCCGGCCATAGGACACACGGGCGGCCTGCACGATGGCAGAATCGTCGCCCATATAGTCGATGACCCGCAGGAACCCGTGATCGAGCAGTTCGATCGGCGTGAACAACAGGTTCTCCAACGCCGGGACGGTCGCCCGAAGCGTCTGAGTGGGGGATCCGCGCTGGGCGGAAATCTCGTCGAGCTGGGATTCGGTGAGTCGCATGCCCCCTTTTACCAGAGCCCGGCTCCAGCGAAAGGCCTTCCCGCTGCGATCGACGCGCAATGATCCAGCACACCGCTTCGCGGCCCCTGTCTGACATCCGCATCGCGTCACCGGGCGCGTCCTCATGGCGCTGCCTGACAGAAGAACGTCGGCTGTCCAGACAACAGAAGTTTCAGGCCACCCCCGTCACCCCGCTTGCCGCCGCACCGGCCAGCGACTATATGCAGTCCTGCAGGAGGGTTCGACCCTTGGCTATGGCGATAAACGGTGCGTGGAATAATCGTTGCGGACCCGGGGGCAGTGCCCGGCGTCTCCACCAGTCAACCTGAACCCGCAAGGGAACGGGCGCATGGGGACGAAACAGGCTCGACGCGCGTGGTAAAGACCCACCTTTTGCCCGGCATTGTACCACCGTCATCGGGCTAAATTACAAGTGCCAACGATAACTCGCAGGTGCTCGCTGTCGCTGCATAAGTGACAAGCGCGGTTCGGGAGGGCACCGGGCAACAGAAGCCCTCCCACTGCGTTCAACGACAGACAGGTTCGCGTAATGTGAAGCCACCCTGAGCGCAGCCGCTCTTGCGCGGCCTGGTCGTTTGACGCATCCCTAGATGAACCCAGAACGCAATTCTTCGGAGCACGACCTCCGACCACTACAGGGCAACGCATGACTGACGATAGCGACGATTCCGGTTTTGAAGGACTGATTCCCGAGTCCCTTCTGCCTTACGACCAATGGATCGAGGACGCATACCGTCAGGTCATGCTGCGCGCGGTCGAACAGGTCGCCGTCCAGGGCCTGCCGGGCGATCACCATTTCTACATCACCTTCCGCACCGATTGGCCGGGCGTCGTCATCCCGTCGCGCCTGCGCGCGCAATATCCGCATGAAATGACCATCGTGCTGCAGCATCAGTTCTGGGACCTGCGCGCCGATCATGAAGCCAACACGATTTCGGTCGGTCTGTCCTTTGGTGGTGTCGGCAGCATCCTGATCATCCCGGTGCCCGCCATCACCGCGTTTGCGGATCCGTCGGTCCAGATGGCCCTGCGCTTCACCCCGCCCGAGGACGAAGACACCATCGAGACGCAGGACCTGAACGACGGGGCAGCCGACCCCGCCCCCGAGGACGAGGATGCGCCGAAGCCCGATTCGACCCCGCAGGTCGTCTCGCTCGATGCCTTCCGCAAGCGCGGCCCCTCTTCAAACTGACCCACGGGGGCGCCCGACGGGAGCGGGCGTTTCCTCGATAACGCCGCCCCCGGCCGCATGATTTCCGGGGGGCAGGAGGACAGCATGACCGTCGCCACCAAGCCCGCCCCCGGCCTCAAGCCGTTCGTCTTCGACCCGGTCATCCCCGCCGGCACCGACGAAACCCCCTACCGGAAGCTGGCGATCGACG
>Ga0157365_10000176_pt1 | contig 30187 bp, 41 predicted proteins | sample AttsexASBM3_FD_111478 | JGI IMG/M metagenome (GOLD analysis project Ga0157365, IMG submission 111478) | Fungus gardens microbial communities from leaf cutter ant in Ribeirão Preto, State of São Paulo, Brazil - Atta sexdens ASBM3 | ecosystem: Host-associated > Fungi > Mycelium > Unclassified ... | reverse complement strand
GGACGCCACCCGATCCGGCCCCGCCGCCAATGAGCTCTATCTCGACATATCGCGTGCCTGCAGGCGGGGTATAGACCGTGCTTGAGGTGAGATAGACCTCGCCAAGAAGCCGCCCCTGGACGGTTGCAGCGAGAACGGGAATGGCCTTTGTAAGCAAGGTATCATCCGTGGGATCCAGCTTCAGGCCGGCTGCCAGGATGGCATTGACGAGTGTTTCCTGAATCCCGTTCATCCAGTCCTGATCGACGACTGTCCCCGGGAGACCTGTTGCCGCGTTCCCATCCGAAAAATAGCCCGGTGTCCCGGAAGTCTTGGGCGTCGGTCGGGTGCTCAGCGCGGTACTTGTGCTGATCCTTTGCATATCATTCCTCTATCAAGCGGGTTCAGAGAAGATCGCCGCCCCAGTCCGTGATGAGGTTCACGCCATTCTGGCCAAAGCGCAGGATGAGATGGCTTGGATTACGGGCCTCGAACTCGCAGACAAGAGGACCATTTGACCAGGACATGAGCGCCTCGCCCAAGGCTGAGAGACCGCTGCGGAAATTAACCGGTGTAAATCCCGGGTGGAGGACGAGCCAGCAATAGGCCCAGTCTTCATTTTGTATTGCGCTCCCGCACCGGAACACGCCGCAGCGCGAAGGGGAGTATTCCGTCACGGAGATGTCGTAGCCAAGGTTCGCCGCAAACCTGACGAAATAGGCAACGGAAGACCCGCCACTATCGGCAAGACGCGCAACGACCTGGGCGCGACGTTGCGCAATCGTAGGGGTATCTCCCGCGCATGGATCCGGCAGCCCGAGCGACGCTTCCCATTCCGGCAGCATGTCCAGGGCGGTGCCGGGGAAAACCTCCGAGGGGAATGCCGCAGCTGCCTCGCAGAACCTGGCTGGCGTAAGCATGAATGGCGCCAGAAATCGAGCGAGCGTGCTCGACAAGGCGCGTGGCCACGCACGGCCACGCGGCAAGGTCCTCAGTGCGGCTCCAAGAAAGTCGTGAGCCCCGTAGATAGGGATTGGCATCACTGCACCGCCAGTCCACCGACAACCGGCAAAGAGCCGATCGGGATGGCAACTGGGGTGACAGGAGAAACGAGGGTAAAGGTCGCGGCTCCGGTAGATAGTATCGCGCTCTCGATCGACGCAGGCGAGAGCGTCATCCCGAGCGGTGTACCAATACGGAGATAAAGATCCGCGAGCGCGGCCTGTATACTTGCCGACAAAGTACCCGCAGGGAGATCACCGATGACGATGTCGATCGCCTGGGGCACCGGGGCACATACGATTACGAGAGATGTGACGGGGCGAAGGGCTTGGATAGCGTTCGCGACAACGAGTTGATCGCCAGTCGCGTTGGGGTAGCGCGTCTCGCCGTTTCCGCTTCCATTCGTTCCCTGGGGGAAGCCGGAGGTCGCTGACCGGACGTCGTCGAGCATTGGATAGACGACGACCGTTCCCGCGCCGAATCCCATTGGATTACACCAGGCCCGGGTTACACCCGGTACCGCTTCCGCCCACTCTACATAATCGACAGACCGCCCCCCGCCGTCGCGGCTCCCATAGGCTGCAAGGTAACGTTCTCTGAACTCGGCATCGTCCTCCTGGTCAACACCAAGAGTAACGGATGCAGTTGCAGTGAATGCAGCATTTATCCCCGTGATAGCATTGGCGAGGGTGAAACCAGTTCCGATGCTACAGTTCCCGGCGGTCCCGGACTGGGAGCAAACTACGTTGCAGGATACATTGCCGCTCGCATCAGTTTGCACTGCACTCTGAGTAACGTAGGAAAGACCGTCCGATCGATTGATTATCGTTCCGGCAGGAAGAGAAATCCCGGGAGATCCGCCGCTCGATAGTAGAGCTATGACAGCTGATGTCGCGTCCTTTCGCAGGATACCTCGCATGGCGCCCCACGCGTCGGCAGCTTCGTCTTCAGCGGTGAAAGGTACGCTTTGCCGGTAGCAATAAGCCTGATAATCGTAGTTGCCCCACGTGAGATTCGCGAACATCCAGGTGAGCGCACGGAGGATCGATCGGGGAAGCAGCGAAAGGCCAGAGGTGACATTGCTTGCTACAATGTCATTCTGACCTTGGTTGAATAACTCAGTGAGGGTTGGCAGCTGCTTGGGCATTCTCGTCCTTCCATGCCCATGCATACTGGAAGGACTGACTCACCCCCTTAGGGGAAGTCAGGACGATATCGATTTTCAAGGCCGATCCGTTGATCCATGATGTGGAGACCCTAACGGTGCCAATGATCCCATCATCGATGAGCCACTGCAGGGCCTGCTCGCAAATCGTTCGCGCATGGGTCAGAAGACTGTTGCCAACCTTCTTCGTACCTTCGATGGTCCATAATAGAGAACCCATGGACCATCCCTCGTAATAATCGATCCAGCAGCCACGGAGATCTCCTGTTCCGTCAGGCGGGACGGTCCCATCCGGTGCACGCGCATCGGTAAAAAGGGAGAGCAGAACTGCGGTCTCAAGATCGTGCGAGGTATCAAGATCCGATCCCAGCGATACCCAATCGCAGTGACCGGCTGTGTTGTCATAGATAAGCCTGATATCGGTCATGAGGTCACTGGAGCTCCCGTATCCGAAGCTCCCGCTTGGACGCCGCCATGGAGGTGAGCCGCGAGGCTTACGCCGGACTCAGTCTGGAAATCTTTCGCAAAGACGGTTGCCCCTTCAATGAGCACTTTCGCCCCTGGTATATTGATGACCAGAGTTCCGTCTGCAGCCAGGAGCAACACGGAGCCCGCCACACCATTCGACAGTCCTACCTCACCGGGTTTGGCATTCCGGTATCTGTACTGTCGATGATTGGTTGCAATTACAAACCCGTTCGTTCGCTGCCCCGAGGCGCAGGCCAGCACGGCGTCACTGCCTACAGGCGGTGAACTGATGAGGCCGTAAGTCCCCATCACCATTCTATGGTCAAGCGTCTCATACTGAGAGAGCCGGACCTGGACTTTTTGAATGCCGCCAGTGTCGTCCGGGGACGTGGACGTCTTCCCGACACTGAAAAGGGAGGAGATAAGCCGCCGCATCATGGGCTGTTAGCCTGCGAGAGAGCCTGAGCAATCTGATAATCGAAAGCCATGGGGAAGGCTGGTTCGACGGTCATCGCTTCAGGGGGCATAAGCGTGATCTCTGCTCCCGTGCCGCGCGCCATACCAGTAAACAGAGTGACCTCTGTGATAAGCCAGTTTTTGTTGGGTAGTTTCAGCGAGGGTAGGTTCAAAGGAGCGACGCGGTTAGGCTGCCAGATCTCACCAGCCGAGTCGTACCAGGAGTCGCACACCAGATGGACCGCCTGCGATCGGCCACGCCGGCGCTGCATTTCCCATTGGGCTCGTTTGGTCGCCAGGAAGTGGTCATTGTAGTACTGTTCGCTCACGACGAAGAAAGGTCGGTAGCGAGGCACACCAGGATCATAGAGCGGGGGAAACGAACTACCCGCGTTCGGATCGGGAAGATCGTTCATGGTCTGGATCGTAAACAGATGCGGCCAATAGACGCTCATGCGCTCGTCCATGCGGAAGGCAACCTCTGCAGCGAGCACATTAACCCCTTCACTGAAACCACTCGCATGCGATTTAGAGCTCACCGGGCTCAGGACCAGATCGCCGTCAGGGTTATCGTAGACCAACAGGGCATAGTATCGGCAATTCGCTTCGATGAGCTCGAATGGAGACATGCCCAGTGTCACATTGAACATGGGCAACACACTCTCAGAGGGGTCGAGAGGCAACGAAACTGATAAACTGTCGACCTTGATACCGTAGGGCTGCGAAAGCTGCTCTGCGAGAGTGCGTATGGTACAGTTGCCGAGCTGTCCGCTCGGCACCACCGCGTGGGTATCGACAAGATCCTGACATTTGGAACGCCCGGCGATCCTCACACCATGATTCGTCGCGTCATAGGCAGTGTTATAGAGATCGACATAGCCTGTGATCAGAGACGCATCCCCTGCCTTGAGAATGCAGGGTTGCCCAGGCTCGACATCAATCTTAGTGTTGTCGGAATATTTCTCCGTGATTGCGATATCGAAGTCAGACGGGCAGCGCTCACAACCACGAGTTATCCGCACCTCTTCCCACCCACGCCAGGCAACACCGCCCACGGTGAGTGATACGTCCATATCAACTCGAGGAAGGATGGATTCGAATGCACGGCGTGCGAATGAGCCGATACTCATGAGTTCAGCGCCTCGAAGGTTAGGGGCATGAAGAGGGGATGCGGGGCATTCGCGCGCGCGATAAGGTCTCGAACTCTCGTTGGATCTTGATAGAGAGACCAGGCCAATGCCGTAGCCGGCATGGTGCGGTTGAATGAGAAGGTTTCGAGATGGGCAAGCTTCGCCCCTCGTTCGCTCAAATCCTGAATAACTGCCGTGCGCAGATCGCGAAGAAAACTGAAAGCGTCTCCATCACCAGAGTCAGCAGCGGCCAGGATCTCAGCATCGAAGAGTGATACGATGCTGGCGAGAGCACTCTGCGCGGCGTCTACGCTGTCGGGCTGCCAGCTCGAAACGGCCTCAGCCAGGGCTATCAAGGCGGAGCGTCGCAGCACGGACGCGAGCGCGAGCTGGACCGTAGCGATCGCAGCGCCTACCGGGGCGCTCGAACTCGATATCCCAGGCGCGAACGATGAAAGGCCCGAGAGAACCCGGATCTGGTCTGTCGGACTAATCGTGGCAGATCGTATGGCGACTACCGTTTGCCGCGCTGCGTCCGAACATGCGGACGGTAACGCAACGATATCAGCGCAAGCCGACACCAGACTTCTGGATGCCGCATCGATTGCCGACCTCGATGCAACAACCGCTGAGCGTTGAGACGCGACAGTCGCGTTAGGAGCCGCGGGCACGGAGAGACCGCCGCCATCATACCTTCCATTGTATCCCGGTAGACCTGAGGTCTCCCTAAAGATGGACGACGGATCGCGTCCGATCTGACTTGCCTGTCCGCTCCAGGCGGCAGCAATGCTCTGCGATCCAAGCGCGATCGCGGCAGACGACGAACCACCTCCGGTAACTGCCGATACGAGGATCCGGCCAACGAGCAGGATCGCGGCCGCTGCGGCAACGAGAATGCCGTTCTGAGTATCTACGAGCAGGCTGGGGTAGAGGCGATCGCCCCCCTGCATGAAAACCATCTCGAATTCGACGACACGCTGCGCGTCGAACCGGTCACGCATTACCACAGGCTCGAGCAGACTTACCTGAACCGGGCCGAGGGTAGGATGAATGAGAAGGCCAGGCCCTTTGAGTTCGCACGCCGCTTGCATGACCGCGCGCTGCAGATAGACGTCATCTCCTACGAGACGCCCTGTGAAGGCGATAACCCGAGATGCACGGCCAAGGTCTTCCACCCAAGGCTCTGCACGGAAAGGATACTCGTGGACCGCGTTGCGCCGACCAGCTCGCAGGCTCGATCCGATCACCTGAAACGGAACGCCCCGCCATACTGCCGGGATCATGAGATCGATCACTGACATATTCAGTATCCCGAAGCGGGCATGGCGCGAGCAATCTTTGGCTGTATCGGCTGCCCGTTGACTGTCGCAGACGGAATAGTCACGCGATGCGAACCATCGGAGCTGCTGTGAACGTGCACGTCCATCGTCAGATGGGCCTTGTCCAAGGTCTGGGTAGCCGCAGGCGGAGGCGTCGCTGAGGTGGAACCGCGGGCACCTGGATCACCCGTTGTCGCCCCCTTCAAACCTATTCGGTGCAGTGTGTCGCTGGCCCATCCTGACAAACCGTTGTCACCATACTTGTCGCGTTCCACGAGCCTCTGCTGCCAACGCTGGGCGATCTCCCCCCTGTCCCTCATTTCGCCTTGCTGATCGGCCGGGCGCTCATACGTATTGGAGAAAGTCGCGCCGGCACTTGCAGCGTCTGTCGTGCGTCTGAGAGCATCTCCAGCGGCGCGTTCCGTGTGTCCAAGCTCCCACTGAATAAACTTCAACTGCTCGTCATAGGTCGACTGTTTCAGGTCATGCCCGAAAGCCTTGCGAAAGTTCGCCGCCCGATCTGCGTGCCATTGAGCAATACCGAACGCATCTCCATTGTCACCCGTCCGGCTCGTTTGGAAACCACTCTCTTTATCGAGACTAGCGACAATTCCCGATGCCTGGGCGGAGGTCCAACCTTGTTCTTTGAAAAATTTCCATGCCTTATAGGCATATCCCAAATTGGTACCTAGAAAGCGATCGCTCGACGCTGCAGCTCGATCGGCTACGTTGTCCCATTTCTTGTTGATCCCGGTATATTTTGCACCTTCGTAAAGCGCGCCAACGGCGAGCCCGAAGAGGCCAGCTCTACCCGCAAATTTCATCACGCCGGGCGCAGCTTTCGGCACGGGCGGAACCCCACTAGGCGTGTCTTTGGCTGCGAACATACCCTTGATAGCTGCTGTTACAGAAAGAACGGTCGAAAGAACGCGACCTAAGCCAGCTAGGATCTTCGCAACCATGACGACGCCGACGAGTTCGCCCACATCTTTAGCAACCGCCCCCCAACCACCCATAGCCTGGGCAACGTTGTTGACCTCTCCAAAGATATGATGGATCTCGTTACCAACCGTCTTCCAATCAACAGATTTAACCCAATCCGCGAAGACCTTTACGGCTTTGCCGATATTTGCGGCGATCGTTTCCCGATTGACGCTGATAAGGTTGGTGAACCAGTCTAACAAACCGCCAAGGCTCGGCCCGACCTGTTGTGCGATTGCGTAGGACAAGCCAACGGAAGCCAAGCGGAGATCTACCATGGATTCACGCAGCTTGTTCGCCTTCTCGATACCGTCCTGATTGAGAAGGCCGTACTTGGCCATTTTCGCCGTAAGTTCGTTTATGCCTTTCGAGCCTTTCAGGAGGAAAGGCATCAGGTCTTCCCCGGCAGATCCGAAGAGCTGTGTTGCGAGACGGGCTCGCAATGTTGGATCCTTAATGGACGCGATCTTGTTCGCGACCTGCGGGAGGAAACCATCGAGGTTACCCAACGCCTGCCTTAGGTGATGGGTATCTTTGTTCCATTCCGGGAACAGTTGGAAAAGTGTCTGAAAAGTCTGGGGATCTCGTCCGCCAAGAGCATTGACCATTCCATCGCGAAGATTGCGCATTCCTGACGTGAGGCTTTGCGCGGATGAACCCGCCTCTTCTGCAGCCCCCTGCAGCGCCTGTAATTTCTGCGGCATGATCCCAATGCGCTGCGCATCGAAACCGAGCCGGGAGCCAAATTGGGCCCATGACGACGTCAGCTTGTAAATACCGGCGAGACTTGCGACGCTCGTCAATATCCCGAGTGGCTCGACAATCTTTACCAGAGATCCCGCGACGTTAAGGCCAGCCGCGGCCCACCCTCTGAAGGCACCAGCGACCCGATTGATACCACTTGCGTCCAGGAATTTGCCGGCTGATCCACGAAATCGACGCAGGGGGGCGTTCATCGCGTTGATGCGCTTGGTGATGTTGTCCATCACCTTGCTCGCACGATCGACGGCGGAGATCGTGATCGCAAACCCGTTAGCCATCCTGAATTCGCTCCTTCTGGCTGGTTACGGATTCGAACCACCAATCAATTTCGCTGGGGGTTAGCCGCCAGACTTCATCGGGCGGCCACCGAACAGTACAGGTCAGGCTGACGGCTATTTCTCGCCAATCGGCTCGCCAGCCTCGATAAAACCCTGAAGATACCGGAGCCCTTCATTTATCACCGAGATTGGAAAGAAGTCTCGCAAGACATCGAAAGGTACTCCGCTCGCACCCGATACAAGCGTAAACTGGTAAAGCCTTAAATCAGCAGGTCCTATCGCAGCACCTTTCAGGTGTTTTTCCGCGTCCAGCACGACACGCCCGGTCGGCTCTTTAAGTGACAGCTCAGTATAATGGGCCCCCTTATGGGCGACCGGCTCATCAAGAGGGATGACCAGCGTCGGTGCAGGCTTCTGTTTGACCTTTTCTGCCTCGCTTATCTCGCTCATGACGCTGCTCCCTCAACGAGATCAACACCTTCGAACGTCACTTCGAAGGTTGCCTCCGCTGCTGAAACCTCGACTGCCTCCGTCACCCACATGCCGTCTCCGCTGACCGCCTTGCCATTGGCAAGCTGCAACTGGACCGAGACAGCCGACATGTTGCTGAAATCAGAGACGGTCATCCCCTGCGCATCGCGGATCGTCATGGTGATACGACCTTGCTGCGGATTTTCAGAGTAACCATGAATGCCATTCAGGCCCTTCAAGGTTTCCCGCACCCATCGCGCAGGGCTATAGCGGGCCTCGGTGATGTCATAGGCAACACCGTTGATGAAGCCGGCGGTTACACCCGCGCGGCGCATTGTCGTTCCGGACATGATCTCTCTCAGCTCTTTCGGAATTGGATCAGCATCGGGATCGTGCGGACCTGATTGGCGACATCAATCGGCAAACTCTCTGCCAGCTGGCCCCCGCCCTTGTTCTGCACAATGATGTTGGCCGCGAATGTCGCGCTGTTCTGGACGTAGCCCGCCGTCTCGAGGAAGCGATATCGCCCGATCAGCGCCTGCCTCACGACTGGCGCGTTGATTGCTCCGGATCCACCTGGAATGCGAGTGGTATCCGAAACCAGCTTCATCGCCAGATAAGGCTGCTGGAACGTTCTGAGATCACGGATGACGTAAGCGAGAGTATTCATCGTCTCGACGTCGAGATATGAATCGTCCGGCACACCTGCCGCATTCGTCTGATAGGTGGTGATCAGCCGGAGGATGGAAACCGTTCCGTCGTCGCCCACGGAGAAGACAGAAAGGCCCTCGTAAAGGAGGGAGTTCTGCTCCGTGAACGACCAGATGTTCGCGTCGGAGGGTGGCAGCACCGTAAGCGCCATCTGGGTGATGGGCAGTGCCGGATCCGTGCGCGCTTTGACTGCAGCGCTGGCTGCAATTTCGGCAGACCAGCGGAGCGGCGAAGAGGGACTATCGGCGATCGGCACCACAGTGAGATGTTGATCGTTGACCGACTGTCCAAACGTGGTGACTGCTCCCAACGTCCCGCGGATAGCGGTGAAGACATGGCCAAAGATCATCTCGTTCCACGACCAGCGCCCACTCGCATCGGACATGAACCCCTTGAAAGCGGAGAGGCTGGCACTGTCCGCGTAGGGTGTGGCAATGAAATCGAAGGGCCGCGTGCCGAGCGCAAGCAATGCGTTCGCCAGGCTGCTCGGGTTTGCCGAGCCGCCAGTTGGCTGAGTGATCGTGACGGCCAGACCAGCAGAGACGTAATCGCTGGATTGCGTGGAGATCCCGAGGACGAGATCGCTACCACAGGCGCCCTTGTTGATCGCAGTGAGCGGAACTGCACCGGAAGAGATCGCACCCGCAGAGAACGGAAAGTTCCCCGCCTGAGAGAGGGCTGGCGCGATACGGCCCATTACCGTCGCAGCCGCGTCCCCCGCGTTATAAGCGATCGATACCAATGCGCCGTCGATCAGGAAGACCAGAGTACCTGCGGCGGTAGCGGTCCCGGTTATGGCGATTGACCCGGCAGCAGCCTGGGCTTGCGGATCGTCAGCCAGCGGCAACACCCATAGTTCACCGAAGCTGTCGATATTGCGCCAGTGCGTGACCGCGATCGCGGCCTGCGAACCCGCCCCAAACATCGTGGCCGCTGCGGCAGCGCTCGGCACGATGACCGGTGTTCCGGGAACTGCCGATCCCTTCACCATCTGGGCGACGATCAGGCCGCGCAGCTGGACGGTTGCAGTATTCGCCTGACTGGGATCGACATCGGCGAAGACGCCGGGAACCCGGTTGGTGGACGGATATCGAGGGAAGGTGATGGAGTCACTCACGATACGGCCTCCGTTTGGTTATGATCCGTTTCGGACGACGCATGATCCGCAGGGGGTGCGGCTTCCGCCTCGGAAGACACCGCAAGATGAGCCTTGGCCTTTGCCTCCTGATCATCGGGCGACAGTTTGGAGACGTCTCCATCACGGAGGCGGCGCAGCCAGAAGGGAGAAAAGTCACTGACCTCGAGCCCGGATGGGTCTACCGGGGATCTCGAGACGGGATCGCGAACGCACCTGTTCGGGACAGGGTAGACTCTCATGTCGAAGGCTCCGCAGGTTAGACGCGGAACTTGAGGCCAGTCTCCTGTTCCGTGTCCGGGTCGATCAAGGTTGCATCGATCTCTGTGATCTGTTCCTCGGGCGCCTGCCAGCCATCTGCGTCGGAGATCAGGATTTTCAAGGAAAATCTGAATTCCCAATGCATCCTGGTACGATCGAGCTGGATGAGGTGACCACCAGCATAAGAGAACCCACGTGTTGCGTTTGACCCATCAGGCATCCAATTGAGGAGGCAGGAAAAGAGATCAGCGCGAACCTGCTCGACTGTGGCGACGGAGGATTGCCCTCGCTGATCGGCGGAGTTGTCCAGATCAACGATAATGGCGATTGTCTCCTCGACGTCCTGGTCCAGCCCGTTCATGGATACGTTTTCGGAAGCACTGTCATCGAGAGGAATGACATAGGCTGCGGGGCGAAGCAGCCATGCCTTGTCCACGACCTGGGCGGCCTCTGCCGCCCCTGCTACCTGAGCACCTCCGTCATGGTTGAAGACTTGCGTCGTTGTCTTGATCTGGGCGATTACTTGCGGGACGTTCATTTCTTGACACGCTCCATAATCACATCCTTCACGGCTGCATCAGCCAGACGTCGCGAGATTGTTTCCGAGCGCTCGGAAAGAGCTTTGGTCAGGAACGGACGCGGCTCTAGAACCCGGCTTCCACCGGTGCCATTTCGTCCGTTTTTTCGCTGGTATTTTCTGCCTGGCCCGCCGCCTTTAGCGCCACCCTCCAGCATGACCGAATAGAATGCTGTGGCTCGGACCACGAAGACTGACTTGTTATGGCCCGGCTCTACCTTCAGGCTTCGGGCGAGCGTGCCGGTGACATTCGACGGTGACTCTCCCGGTGACGAAGCGCGATGCTTGCCCGCTGCGGATCCACCGCGATAACTGATGCTCCCTCCCGGCCCGTAATAGAGTCGTCCACCGCCGATGCTCTGCCTGATCTCCTGCCGCGCCGTGCGTCGTACTTCATTCGCGGCAATGCGCAGGCTTTTGCGAAGGTTCTGCTTGGAGAACTCGAGCGCATAGGATGGGACGTCAATGACGAGACGGCTATCTTCAGTCACCGCTATCTGCCCCAATCTGGCCTGCAATCACGCCGGGCGTTGCTGCCTCACGCTGCTCGAGTTCGCACTCGATACAGACAAATCGTTTGCGGCCAGCCACCTCCTTCCATCGGCGAATGCGAAACCGTTCCCAGATGAGAACGGGCGCAGACGGCGTGCTTTCGTTGCCCTTCGTCACACGGAAAATCACGCACTCGTTGTCGAGTGTTTCGACCCAACGCATGAATATACGGTGAGTGATACCGCTCTCAACTTGCATGGAGCCCCAATAGGCTGCTGCTCCGACAGGCTGTACGTCTGCTCGCACAGACAGCATCTGGGGGAACAATTCTGTTATCCCCACGCCGGGATTAGCTTCGGGCAGCTGCTTGCGATTCGCCACAAGCACTGGCCATTTCATGCGCCCGATACGGATTCGTTCATCCTCAGGCACCGAGCCAGACCAGTCTGTACATTGCGAGGAGAGACTCGGCCGCCGCGGGCATTGTGCCCATCTCCATATCTCCCCGATTTTCGTAGAAATGGGCGACGAGCATGGCGATGCTCAGACGAATAGCCTGTGGCACGTCAGCAGTATCTGCGCCGTAGCCAGCGGTGAAGGTCACGAGGAGGCTTTGTCGCCTCTGAAGCGGCAGGACGTTATCCAGCCATATCCGGGATGGCTCGGAATAGACATCGAGTGCATATTGTGAGGGTGTGACTGACACCTGAGATCCGTCATCGGCGTCAATCAGAGCCATGGCATCGATCGTCATCATGGGTGCGCGCAAGATACGGTAAGCCTGAGCTTGCTGTGGCGGCCAGGACAGTGCGAGGGGCAGGATCAGGAAAGGCGAGGGGAGCATAGGCCATGCTGCCCCGTAAGGCTGTTCGCCAATCGATTGCATGAACTGTGTCTTGACGAGCGCTCGACCTGTGTACTGCTCGACCCAAGCAGTAGCAGCCTCGATGTAGCCTGAAATAAGATCATCGTCTTCGTCATGATCGACACGCAGGTGTCGCTTGACTGTCTGTAGATCCGCCGCCGGGTTAGCCGGCGGCGTGATCACGCGAAGCGACAGAGTAGCCGGCATCGTGCGGGGTGCTACTTTTCAACCGAGGAAAAAGCCCCTCGCCGAGCGAGGATCGCATTCTCGCGGAGCAGTATGCTCTCCTCCGCCGACAGCTTGCGCATATTCGCAAGTTCAGTGTCGCGCTGGGCCTCTTCCTTGGTCGGGCGGTAAGAGATCGCTATTCCCTTATCCACCAGCTGTTTTGCCGTGTGAGTGTCGAAACGGGCGACCTGATCGACATTGTAACCACGCCACCATTTGCGAAACCGCACAGCAGCACCCGGGTCAGAAGCATTACGGGACTGGGACATTTCATTCTCCAAGAATTCTGCCCGGAGCGGGGCAGGATGTTGTCAGGCTGGAATTGAGGCGGATTAGCCGGATGGGTTCGCGCTCTGCGCCGAGCTCGGGCTCGTGTTGAGCGGTTGCGTCGTGTATGGCGCCCCAGGTCCGTAATTCGACCAACCTGTCGGTACCCAACCATCCACTGTGGCAACCACGATCGACTGAAGATGGCGAGGCTGGATGTCGTGCTCGCGAATGATCCGGAACAGGGTCTGATCGCGCTGGAACGCCGACACGGTCTTGCCGTCAGTTCCCACGTAGGCGCCCTCATAGGAGACTTCGACGTCGGCTGTGTAAGCATCACCAATGATGATATCGGCGAAATCAACGAAAAAGATGTACGATCCGTGACCATCAGAGCCGAGGTTGGTGGGCAGTTGCGTCGTGGTCACGTAAGGATAGCCATTGAGCATCCCCCGCTCCATCTCTTCACGGAAAAAGTAGTGACCGACGCTGTCCGTCAGCCCCTTGAGGAACATCTCGACTGCCGGATGGAATACCCAGCCCACGGAGAGCATCCGGCTGTTACCGGCTTTGAGGGAGAGTTCGCAGGAATTCAGGGTCGAAATGGCGCCGGTGAGAGTCGAGGCTCCGCCAGTCACTGACGTGCCACCCATGTTGAGAATACCGATCGGATCCTTCAGGGTGCCGGCTCCAAGCAGGAACGCGAGGTCCTCGCGTCGGGCGGTGGCCGCAACAAGGTCCTCGCGCACGATCTGCTCGACACTGAGAGCCGAGCGGCGGATCAGATCGTTCGAGACTGGTACGAGCGATGTCAGCTTCTTGGCCGTGAACTGGACATCATCGAACGCTTCCTGAGAGAGCCCGATATCATCAAGCTCGGCCTGATATCCGGCGGTTGCGCCGCCCGCCAGGCGCGGGATGGTCATGTTACCATAGGCCATGTCCATTGATCGGGCACCGAGCTTGCGCACGACGACTTCCGCGCGAAGAAGCTCGATCAGATCGGCCACAAACTGCTGCGGGATGAGCGCTCCGCCAGTGGACTGCCCCCCAGCGGCAAGCGCTTTCACGACATCTGCATTGCCGAGTGTCTTCTGGGCAAAGCCTTTGGCAGCCTCGACGCCAAAACGTTTGGCGTGACCGACGCTGAGCAGAAAGTGGATGAAATTGTCGCCCGGCGCCATCTTGCGGCGTATGGCTGGATCCAGATGGAACCCCTTGCGGAAATTCTGACGCTGACTTGCGCGCGAGGTATCCCCCGCACCACGACGTATCTGCCCCTGAAATGAACGCTCCTCAGGGTCGTCATTTTCAGGATCGACATTATCGTTATCGTTTTCGATGCTGTTAGCCTCGATATCGAGGAGGCCTTCGATGCGCTCGATACGCTGGTCCAGGGCAGAGATCTGGCTCATGCACTGCGACATCTCGTCGTTATCCGCCTTGTCTTCGGCATTGGCGGCATCTTCATCGATGGGTTTGTCGTCTTCCTCAGCCTTCTGGAGACGCTTTGCGCTGCGCTCCTCAAGTCGTTCGGCCGCCTTGCGGGCCTGTTCGATGAGCGCCTTTTTCTTGCGGCGCAGTTCCTTAAGGGCAGCAGCATTGACTCGCATGGAATATCCTCTCACAGGCGCGCTTGCGCCTGCCTTGGGATATGTCAGGCCAGCGACGCGATCCGTTTCGAGCGGATATCATGCTGGCGCTTGCGCTCAGCCGCCCATGAGGGATAGCGCTTGCGAGAAGTCTGATTTTCAAGATCGAACGAAGCCGCTTGTGTCGCACTTGCCGCCTGCACAGGATCGATCAGCGCCTCCGGGTTGCATGGCACACCAACAATCGAGAACTCGGTGAGCTCCTGGCGATGAAAATCCACGCCCGGGAACCAGTCATCTCCTCCGCGCTCAGGATCCTCCGTAATTTCCCATTCGATGGGCCGAAAGCCCACGCTGGTCGCGCGAATGAAGCCTGTGAGACCGCCACGATAGGCGTATTCGGCCCAGCCCCCTACAATAGGCATCTCGGCTGGCTGAAACTCGACAGTCGCTTTGAGCGCATTGCCGACTTGCTCGACGGAAAGAGCCTTCCCGATGACCAGATCATGGTTGTGCCCCCAGAGAACCACGGGGTTTTTGAGATAATTTGTGAGATCCCACCCTCCGATCGCGATAGTGTCCATCTGTCGATCGACGCTGTCTGTGGTGATCGTGTAAGCCAGCTTGCGCTCGTCCGTATCACTGACCTCCAGCGAGGTGGGGAAGGCTCGGGAGATTACAACGTCCTCCGGCATGCGTCCGGACCCGCGTTTGCGGACATCCCAGGCCATTTTTGCAAAACGTTGAGGCGTAACGATCCGCATTATTCGGTTTCCTCAGGCTGTGGAGCAGGTACGGCGTCGTTCTCCGGTGGCTTGTTTCCCTCAGCGCCAGTAGGGGGAGGCTTAGACGCTGATACGGGCGCCGTATTGAGCGGGAAGCGGTAGATTTCACCGCCTTCTATCGGGCCCCAGCCCTCAGAGGCGCGTGCCTCGTTAATGTTCATGAAACCGGTCTGAGTTGCGATGCTTAGGGCCTCGTATCGGGTCTTCATGTCGCCCCGGAGCAGCGCCCTGAAATCCAGGTAGAGCTCGCAGCCCGAGTCCTGGTCGTCTTCAAAGAAGAGCTTGCGGCCCATCTCCTGCTCGATCTCGGTCGCGATCGGTTGCAAGGCGTCGTTGATATATGCCTGCTCCTGATTCTCGATGTTAGAAAAGGTCCCACCAACAATGTGTTGGATCTTGTGAGGCGGGACCCCGAAAATTCGGCAGATTTCTTCAGTCGAGAACTTTCTGCTTTCGAGGAACTGAGCTTCTTCGGGGGAAAGGCTCATCCGCTCGTATTTAAATCCTGCCCCCAGAACCATTGGTTTAGACGAATTCTGCACACCAGCATGATGCCGCGCGACCTCGGCTGTGATCTGGGCCGTCGTCTCCGGATTGAGGGGTTTATCAGTCGAGAGAATGCCTCCCGTTTGATTACCTTGACGGTACAGGATAGCGGCCTGCTCCTGCGCTGCGATCGCAAGGCCCATTGTGTCTTGCGCAAACGCTATCGGCGAGAGACCCACGTAGCCCCCATCGACGCACATGCCTTTGAAGTGCAGCATGTCCTCTGCCGCCCAGCGCTGACCGGGACCAATCAGAGGATGGCTGAAATCGTAGAAGACGAGACCATTCTCTGAGACCTGCACCATCACGCGATCAGGGCTGATCGGTATGAGTTCAACGGGCTCGCCGGCCGGATCTCGCACGATCGCCGCGAACGCATTTCCGCGCAGCTGTAGCGAAGTGACCATAAATCGCATGAATTGGTAGACGGTCATCCAGTCGTTAGGCCGGCGAAGCAATCGCATGAGGGGATGTTTCGGCATGCTCCGATAGCCTTGGCCTGATGCCAGAGCTTCACGAATGCTCAGGGGCAGTTTGGCGATATCCTGACTGAGTCGGTTCACGCATCCATAGACCGCAGCGCTTCTGAGCGAAGTGAACGGCGTCACCGGCGTTCCCGTATTGGACATCATGCCGCCGAAGGCTGCCAGCATACCCATGGATGGCTGGACTGATGTCCCCACGTCCTTCTGTCGCGCGACAGGCCTCGCAAGTGTTGGCTCGATCGCGCGCATGAGGCGGGGAGGGGGCATGTTCTTATCCTATGACCAGGACGCCATTCACAACATGAACGCCGACGGGGGTTTCTTCCGGGACCACTGATGCGCCCCCATAGGCCATGATCGCGGCTACAATGCCGTCGATCTTGTCTGCAGCCTTGGATTTCTCAGGTTTTATATTTCCAGCAGAGTCTCCCGTGACTACCGCATTACGCGCCATCCACGTCGCAACGGGGTTATCGCCATGGATCATACCATGAGAGATTACCAGCCGCTCGAACCCTTGCGACGGCGCGGAGAGGGACAGATAGCCCTGACGAAACCACTGAAGCGGTAGCCCGTCTTCGTTCAACATTCGGTGCGCCATTTCATTCGCCCCGTAAGGATCAAGGCCGATCCATTCCGGACGGAACAAAGCAGCGTCCTGATTGATTTCGGCACGCACAAAATCATAATCGATCACTCTGCCTGGAGTGAGGCGAAGAGCGCCGGCACGAACGAAAGACTCGTATCGAGCCCTTCTTTCTCTCGGCTGATTAGCCACCGCGTCCTCAGGAAGCCAGAACCGCCATATAAAGACGTATTTGTCCGCGAAGGCCCATTTATGCCCACTGGTCGCGGAGCCCGATGCTGGCGGGAAACACCAGCACATTGATGAAGCATCCGACACATGAGAGAGGTCGAGCCCCCCAAAGCACCGCCGTCCGCGCACTAGAGCAGGCAGATCGGCCCAGGACACATCGCCTCGACAGAGGCCCCAATCTTCCATGGGCAACCAGCGCGTTGTCTGCTCTGTCCACCGGTTAAGGTGGTACCTTTTGAATTCGTTCTCTAGACGGGGTGATCTACTTGCCTTAATGCACTCCTCACGGAGATACTCCGCCTTGACTGAGACCCCGTAATTCGGATTGGCCTTGCGCCAGGTTTCCTCCGATTGCCAGTCATCGTCATCAGATGCCGCGTAGATCACCGGCAGAAACGTAGGATCGACCACAGTTCCTGCCCGTATATCCATCGCGAGTTCATGCATCTCTGCGGCATAGCCGACCCCGCGGACACCAGCCGTTGTGATAAACGCCTCGAGCGGTTGACGCCGTGCAGCCGTAGACTTGTGCACCACGTCCGCAATCTCACCGTCCCGCCACTCGTGCACCTCGTCCCCGATAGCAAATGTCGTACTGAAGCCGTGCTTTCCCTGAGGACCTGCTGAGAGAGGCTTGAAGGTAGTGTTTAGAGCAGGGCAAAAAATCGAAGTCTTAAGGAGCTCGAGTGACTTGGACAGGTTCTCATTCCACTGGGCCATAACGCCCGCCTTGTTAAAGACGAGACGTGCCTGATCCTTGTCTGAAGCCATGGAGTAGATCTGGCCGCCCATTTCACGATCGACAAACATCATGAGGATCGCCATGCCGGCAGCCAGCTCGGTCTTTCCATTCTTACGAGGGACCTCGATCCACACGATACGGATCAGTCGCGTTCCGTCAGCGCGCTTCCATCCGAAGATGGGGCGGATGATATCATCGCGCTGCCAGTCAGCGAGATGGAAAGGCCGGCCAGCCCACTCCGCTTCCGTATGCCTGAGCATGGCCGGAAAGAACTCGGTCACTCGCTGAGCAGCCGCCTCGTCCCACCAGGCCCCGAACCGTTCACCGCCCTTAGGCATTGGTGGGACGGGTAACGGCGCCATTAATGGACGCTGCCCGTCGAAAAGAAGTCGACCGGGTTAGCAGAGGTTTCCATGACTGTGCCCGCGCCCGTTCCGTCATCGACAGGACTTTGCGTATTTCCGAACGCCAGAGCTGTCTGGGACCCAGCAGCCATTCGCGCCATAATCTGCTGCCGGGACGCTGGTGAGAGACCAAAGCGGTCTTCCAAATCCTGCAACCTCTTGACCAGTCGCTCCTGCACCATGAAGTGCGGCGAGATACGGAGCAGCTCCCCGTGATTGGATTTGCTCGTGTAAACGTGCCCCTGCTTGTTCAGCTCTCGCGTGACCTCGACATAGTCGGACAGCGTCTGGCAATACCGTGCCAACGCGTTCCGATCTGAGGCGCGCACGATACGGCTCTCGATCAGGTATCCTGCGACCTCTTGCCAGTAGCGCTTACCTTTTGCGCTCAAATAAGTCGGGGCGGTCACACCAGCAGGCGAAAAACTTTCGGTCGCCGCTGTTTTGCGCGCCCTTTTCCCGGGATTGCCGCGCGCCTCGTTCAGGGCTTCCGGGACCGGCTTTCTACCTCTAACCATCTGACACTCCAAAAAAAGTTTTCCGAAATTCGCGGCGACGCAAGTTGAGGGGATGAGCGGTCCACATCCCGTAGGGCCTCAGGTTTAGACCCCCCCTATCCCTTCGGCTGACTGGGCGAGGAGGGGAGGGGAAAGGCGGTCGCCTTGGGCCGGGTTGAGACGGTCTTCGGGGATGCCCGCGTTCACGAACGTCTGCCTCGCACGCGACAGAGCTTGTCGTGCGCGACGAAGATCTGCATCAGCCTGGGCGAGATCGAGCTCTGCCTGCGCCTTGGCTGCAGCGCGTCGCTGCCTGTCCGCTTGTGCCGTCAGGACAGCAAGACGACGCGCCTCCATCTGGCTGGCCGCTGCCTGGATCGTGTCCTCGGCAAGACGGGCATCGCGAGGGTCCATGTCTGTCATCGTAAGGTTCCTCACAGTGAGATCCGGTCGAAGCTGCCAGGGCGAAAGACCGAGCAGCTGAGCAACGGTGAAGAGATGGCGGTCAGGGACACGCTTCCACTGGCTGACAGCCTGCACGGTTATGCCGCAGACCTGGGCAATCTTCTGGACGTCGCCCCAGTTCCTGATGAAGGGGAACGATCCAGGACGGCGCCAGAACGCCCGTGGGCCGCGTATTGCCGTCATGAGTAGCGACGCGGCCCTTCCTTGGCCGTCAGGCGCGAGTGACACTCCTTGGTCAGCCCTTGCCAATTGGATACGTCCCAGAAGCGATCGTAATCCCCGCGATGGGCCTTGATGTGGTGCACCTCGGTTGCTGGCCGCTGACATTCCGGATCGCTGCACTGACAAACCGGGTTTTCAGCCAGATAGGCCGCACGCGCTTTCTGCCACCGCCGACCATAACCCCGCGATGCCGCAGAGCCGCGCACCTTCTCTCCTGACGGTAAAGAAACGCGATGAGGCGAGAACGTGGTGATGGTGGATTTCATCGGGCTTTTCCCATTTCTAGCAGTGTCACAGCCCGTAACAGACCCTGCAACAGCTATTATATATATTTATCAGTAACTTATAGTTAGTTGTTACTCTGTTACGGCTGTTACGCTAAAATCTGTCATAGAAACTCCAGAGCAAACGAGATCACTCTTAAAGAGAAAACGCCGTAACATGCGTAACAGCGTTACAAGTCTGTTTTTGCTATATTTTTCCGTAACAGCTTTGTCACAGCCGTAACAGCTTCCACCTCGACATCGGCATAAGATCAAGCAACATCGGTATCTCCGAACCCCAGTTCCTCACCGGAAACCCAGACGCACCCGCGAGCGGTTATTGCCCCAATCCTCATGGGGGTGGATCTTTGCCGCGCAGACTCAAGCCTTCGCAACTCATGCTCCCAGCGTTGCCCCGCAAAGGGCGTGCCATCAAAAAGACGGCGTAACGGGTCGCAGGCCGGCGAGAACCAGACGCCAATCCCATCGGCCATTCGAGGGATCTCTCGTCCTCGCTCATCCTTCGCATCGTCCGCTCTGATTACCCTGATGCCATATTGCGCCAGGACCTCGGCCGCCACGTTGCGACCGATTTCTGTGTCTTCGACTGGATCTGCCGTTTTTTCGAAGCACTTACGGATAAGCGCCGCGATCGGGCGGCGATCGGTTGATCGCTGTAGCTGGACAATCTGGGAAAGTAGGTGATTGACCATCTGCATTGATGCGTCCTGGGCGACACTGTCCTCTTCGCCACGCATGAACTCGATCAGCGCGCCAACACCCTCGAGTGCTCCTTTCTCGTTGGGAATGCCGTCATGCGTAAGGATCCACCATCCAGCCATGAGCGCTCCGAGCTGATCCATCTCACGCGGAGCACATCCTTCCCGTTGAAGCGCAGCGCGAAAGAGTTCGAGGGAAGCGTGATACAACTCCCACCCGGCAATGGCTCGGCCCCATAGCGCCGGGCCATGTTCCTTGCCCCATTCCACAAGGTCACGATGTTCGTTGCGGAAATCCTCGCCCTCATGAGCGCGACCGAGCTCGATGATTGTGAATCGATCACGATGCTGAGCCTGCATATCCGGCGGGCAGATCGACGCCATGATGATGGCGCCGGCAACCTCGATCTTTCGTGCCCGGCCATCCTGGCCGCCTCTCGCCCCCTTGGTGCCTTCGCCACCTGACGCCGCGAGCACGAGATCCAGGAGGGCGCGAGCACCGCGCTGGTCCTCGCGATCGCTGGACTCGTCAATAAAACTAGGCATTGCCCGTCCATCCAGCGACTGCTCGAGACCCGCCTTCGATGTATCATTCGTGTAGAAGGCGAGAGGGAAAAGGGCCTTCATCACAGAGAGCAGCGAAGATTTGCCGCAACCGGCAGGGCCGCTCAGAAAGCCCGCAGGGCGCCATGGGATTGCTGCGCCATAATATGCGCAGCCTATAAGCCCCATGACGGCAATTTCGCCGCCGACTTTCCGGAAATTCCAGTAGCGCTTGATACTGTCCTGCAAACGCAGGCCAATCTGGGCTTCAGCTGGGGCGCCGGGGCGATTAGTCGGAGGTGCAGCAGCCCAGATCTGATTGCCGGTGCGCGTGCCCGCGGGTGAATAACGGTCGCCGATGAGAACCGCATCGCCACAATGAACGACTGGCATCCCATTTTTTTCAGGCCAGACCCCAGGGCGACGGATCAGAATATGATCGCCAAATAGGCCCTGATCACGGCAGAGCCGCATCAACCAGGCAGACGCCTCGTTCTTCCTGAAATCCACGACGCGTTCGATCTTCTCGATCTCGCCATCCGGACCTGGCACGTCCATCACCTTCTTATGAGGGAAGCGGCCCTTCAGCCAGCTCCCTTCATCCATGAAGAGGCTGACCAGATCATCACGGCTTCCGAGGCTACGCGCTGCGAGAAACCGGATCTGCCCGACAGCATCAAGGAAATAGAAACGCCCATCAAGGTGTCCAAGAGCGCGCACCGGGCAATTCTCGTCATCGTAGAGTGTCTCAGGTGGGTTGCCGTCACCGCCGCCACGTTTACCACCCTCGATTACCTGAAACTGTCTATCAGCGTGCTCAACCGCCATCCGAACGGCGGCGAGAGATTCAGGTGATGGCATCGTTGAAATCCTTACCCTTTGGCGACCGTGCCACGCGAACTTCGCGTCCGGCTGCCAGATGCGTATCGACTGCCCGGCGAAGCCCACGCTTCGCTTCAGGCTTGTCATCATTATCAGCCAGCAAAATCACCCGCCTGATCTGGTCTGGCAGTTGAATGCTGGCCATGTTGCCGAGGGAAGCAGCCGCGAGGATGCGGAGCTCGGGATAGCAGATGGCGACAGACAGACATGTCTCGATGCCTTCGCCGATCGCGATCGCCTCGCCGGCAGATGCTTCCCTCAGAGATTTGCGTGATTCACCCTTGCGCAGGCGGATTGCTCCGCCGCCGAAGCGACCACGAATTTTCTTGGCGCAGGTCAGGGGCGCCTTGCGCCATATCCCGCTTTCATCCTGGGCAAGCCAGGTCTGATGGGTCGCAATATGCTCGCCATTCAGATCACAGATCGCCGCCAGCATCGCGGGGAGCTTGCGCTTGACCTCGCTGCAATAGTGTTCGGGCGCGAACCGCAAGGTGCGTGGTGCGTGACCGAGAAGACGAAGGTCGATATTCCGCCCGAGTAGATAAGCCTCTACCGGCGTGTTACCGATCTCTGACTGCGCCCCCAGCCACATGCCCAGCGCACGGCGACGGCCTTCCGCCTCGCTTTCGTTCCCTCGCTCCGACGCTTCAGCCTTTGCAACAACCTGGGCGCGTCTGACCTCGACGGTGCCGAGGTCACCTAACCCGAGCCACTGATGGGCCCAGCGATAGGCGGCCTTCATGTCACCTTGCGTCATCGCAGCCGCCACCAGGTCGAGAGCGTCGCCGCCTTCACCGGTGCTGAAGTCAGCCCAGACGCCCGATTTGGCGCCCGAAAGGTGGAACGCAAGGGACCTACCAGACTCGCCCGCGACCGAGCCGCATATCCATTCGCTTCCCTCACGGTGTCCGCCGGGCAGCAATTCACGCGCCAGCTGCTCCGCCTGGGCGGCGAGCATGGCAGAAACCTCGGATATATCGACGCGACGCGCACTCATCACAGCGTCTCCATCCAACGATCCAGCCGAAGCTGGACACGACGAAGTCTGCGAGCACGTCGCGTGACCGTGCGTTCCTCCCGGATGAGCCACACGTGGACCGCGCGGATGAGGAACACACGCACAGCCACGCGCATCTCGCCGAAATAGAAGAATTCGATCGCGACACCGGTTACAACGCACAGGCTGGCGAGTACCGGGATCGCGATCAGATCGTAGGCATAGTGCCTCATCCGAGCGGTGCCCGATCGTCCTCGAGGTTCAGAAGGGCGATTTGCCGCGTGAGATGAGCATGTCTCCGCTTCAATGTGTCGATGCGCCGTTTGCGAACCAGATCCCACTCGTCCGCTGTCACAGTGCGCAGTTCATCGTGCCAGCATGCGCGCACTCGCCGCTCGGTCAGGCTGAACAGCCGCGCAACTTCTGCGAAGGCAGCCTTGAGACCAATGCCCCTGCGAAAGCGCACTTCGTCGCACACCATATCTCTGAATTGAGCGGCTTTGCTGTCAGACATCGGCTGCGCCTCGGCTTGGGCCTTGGGCGCCACGCCCGCGCGCGTGGGTGAAATACCCACGTTCTTGGGTGAAATACCCAACATCTTGGGTGTCCTCTCTGCCATTGTTCCGATTGTCAGGGTCGGAACAGGGGCAGGAGGCGCAACCGAGCAGATACTCAAGAGCACCGGGCAGGATGTCGGATATGTGGCGCATGCCAGGCATCAGAACACGCCCACCGCGGACGGGGCATTGCCACCCCGTCCGCTTCGGACCACCATGGAGAGCACCAACAACACCACGGAGGATTCTATGAGTAGAGAAGATATCCAGCCCCTACGCATCGTCCGGTCGAGATATCTCGCCGATAACAAAAGTCGGGTCACAATGATCGTCCCTGAAGAGGGACGGCCAGAGGAAGAGTGGGCGAAGTTTACCTTTACGGTAGAAGGTGACCCGCTCACCCAACGCCGACCCGCCGGAGTTCTACTCGAGAGCGTGCAAGACCTCATTGGGGATCTTCAGACTGCGAGGAATGCCCTGTTGCGACGAATTCAGACAGGAGAGTTCTGACCGGCGGAGCAGGGACCAAGAACGACAGTTTGACGTCTTCTTCGACCACAGAACGAAGAGCTCTGACCTCAGGCGTATCCCGGAATGATATGTAATACCGCTCGGTACGCATCGGCGATTCGCTCAGACATGGATGGACGCGGAGGTACGCTGCGCTGGCAGGTTCAAGCGCCTCCATCATGTCGAGGATGCGCTGCTCTGCCTTTGCCGCGTCCTGTATTCGTTTCTCGAACTCGCGCATCAAGCCAGGCAACGCGTTGATTGAGGCTGATGCGACCATTGCGGACTCACGAACGTCGCGTAGAGCATAGGCCAACTCCAGAACCATCGGATCATCGGAGGAGTGATCGCTCATGCTGCTTTTCCTTGGCTCTGGTCAGGGCTGGTTGCGGGGGAGCGGAAATAATCTGGGCGCAACTCAAATCTAGTCACGTCGAATGCTTCTTCGAGGCGAGGGATGTGTTTCAGCGGTATTTCCCGCCAACCATAAACCGTCGAATGAGCACGCAGGCCCAGCGCCCGAGCAATTCTGGAGGCTCCTCCGACGCGAGTTATGAGTTCTGCAGGTGTCATAGCGAATTTGTCGCATATAGCGACATATATAGTCAATGACGATTGTCGGTGGAGGCGGCACAATGTGTCGCAATGAGTGACATACTCATGGTGATGTCGAGCAAGCAAACACTAGGCGATCGTCTGAAGATCCTCCGCAATAAGCTGAAGCTACCTCAAATTGAAGTGGCAACGGCCGTGGGGATATCGCGATCGCATCTAGCCGAGATCGAAGGCGGAAAAGACCCGGGATTTAGGACATTCTGCGATCTTGCCTGCTTCTTCGATGTGTCGTTGGACTACCTCCAATTTGGCGTCCCGTCGCCTAGCTCTGATCAGTCTACCAAGAGCACGTACAGTGAGGAAGAACTCGCTTTGCTCGAATTCTGGAGAGGCTTGACTGACGAGGAAAAGCGACTGCTTGCGGGGCTTTTCAAGCGGGGACCCGATCAGGTCAAAGTGGCTTAGGCGTACTGTCTGTAGAGCCATATTCCCTCCTAAGACGCGCAGTGCGCCGACGATAGGGTTAGAACATTATGAGAACATATCGTCATGTTGCGATCGTTGTCTATGTGGTATCTCAACTCGTTAGCGTCTCGATCGCTGGACCGGAAAGTGAACCCGATCCCGTGTACCCAATGGGCGACCCCGACGGGGAGGTGCAGGCGCTTCCCTCGCTGACTCATACAGTCTTCGGGCATGACTACCCTGCGGGTTATGATCTATTGCCAGACTTGCGGGATCAGGGAGTCGCGTTGTTGCGCCGAGCAGAGGGATCTACGTGTGATTTTTTAATGCTCCTGGATAAACAGGTTGCTGAAGATCGCGATAAATCAATATCGTCCCTATCGATGACCGCAGGCTTTCGCGCTAGGCTAGCTGAGACACGTCCCCTCGAGTTTGTTGAGGAAAAGGTAGAGAACTTCGAAACAAAAGTAGTTCCTATAATGTTTATGAAATCGTCGAATGCCGAATATTGCAAGTTACAGTCGGGGTATTTCGAATTTCAAAAATATGCAGATCATGTTCAGGTGGTTTCCACTTTTAGGATCAGGCGGGATGTCTATAACCAAGCTGACTGGAATAAGGTATCTGCGACCGATTTGCTGACTATCGCAGAGGACTTCGATTTCGACGAGGAGTTCCAGCGCAGGCTCTACGTGCAGTCTCAAGACTTCTGGAAGACGCCGCGTCGATAAATTGTCGCCTATTGCGACAAAAACGCTTGCATCGATGTGTCGTTATAGGCGACATAGCCTCCATCACCTACTGTGATGGAGCAACACATGCACACCGAACACGCGGGCACACAGGGGCACAGCCGGGAACGCGGCGCAGTAGGCGACTCAGCCGACGCCGCCGCTACGCTAGAGAATGCTCGCCACGAGTTAGAGCGTTCCGCAAACTTGGCAATACGCCAGTTGCTGGACATGCGTCGGTATGACGCCCACCAAGATAGCCTGCGTATCAACAATGTTGAGGCAAGCCTCTACGCGGTCATCGGGCGTCTTCGTGAATGGAAACTCGCCCGGGATCGCGCTGCAATCGCCAAGAGCCTCGAAGAGCAGGGCTTGGCGTGGATACTCGAATCACCGGGCTCCTCCTCCTAGAAAAAGCTATTCAGGGAAATGACCGGAAACAAACTTCTCATGTAATGCATTGTAAATCCTGTCGAACGCTGCAGAGTAAGACTCCATTTTTGCGTCGTTTTCTAACGAATTTTGGCACTCGTGTCTTATTGCGAGGGTTTGTGGGACATTAGTGGCGCCACCAAACGCGATTGCTCTGCGATTTTCGATGTACTTCGCTGCAAGCGTGGCTGAGGCCGTGATCAGTGCGGCGACAATCTGTGGATTGAGTTCCTTAGACATACCAGTTTCCTCGTCGTGTTGGTGGAACATCCGATGATGGAAGAGGCGGGGTTAGCTGGCAACAACTAACCCCGCCGCGATTACCAGTCTCTTCAAATAGAGCTCCGCTTTGCGTCGAGCTCAACAAACGAGGTTGACCATGCAACACCCGAATTGCGTCCTGATTGACGGCGTGACGCATCTCTTGACCGGATATCACCCGGACACATGCCGCAACGTGCTTGAGATGGACCGCCGTCGAGGCCAGCAGCTTGGCCGAATGCAACAGGCGGAGCGCCTCGGTAACCACGTGATGGTTACGATCTGGCAGCGCGCAGCTGCGCAGACAACGCGCGAGATGGCTCATACGCTTGAGGTTCGTATGCGCTTCCTGCCACCGCCGGTCACGCCCGTCTCGGCCCAAGGCGATCTGATCTTCTTTCCCAGCGGCGCCACTGCGCGCTACGCCCGTGAGGAGGTGCGCTCATGATGATCGCCGTCTCCGAAATCAAAGAAAACGGAAACATGCGCCGGGTGCCAGCCACCGAGGCCGCAGACCAGTCTCTTGCGGATAGTATCAAGGCACTGGGCGTGCTCGAGCCTGTCCTAGTTCGCCCCAATCCGGCCGGAGGCTACCTGTTAATTGCAGGTTACCGACGGTTGAGTGTGGCACGGAGACTGGGGCTTGAAGAGATCCCTGCCGAGGTCAAGCTGTTCAGCGACGTCGAGGCAGAGGTGGCCCAGGCGGCAGAGAACATGGTGCGTCTGGATCCCGATCCGGTTGATCGGTGGCGCCATATTTGTCGCCTGATTGAAGATGGATATTCGAAGGAGAGCGCCGGAGCGGCGCTCGGGCTGTCCGACCGTGCGGTCGGTCAGCTGTCTAAGTTAGGCCGGCTTGCGCCGGCGGTACTGGACGCACTGGTCGGCAGCACGCTTCCCCCATGGAAAACCCTCGGTGAAATTGCCCAGGCGCCCCACGAGCGCCAGATCGAGGCATTCGATCGACATCGTCTTGCATCGGGCTACGTGGCTTGGAACTCGGTTGCAGGAGAATGTCTGCAGCGACGCGTCTCAAAGGATCATGCAATATTCGACATCGAGGCGTCTGGTATCGTCTTCGAGGAAGACTTCTTTGCGGAGCCCGGTTCGCCAGAACAGTTCACCACGACAAACCTACTCGAGTTCATGCGCGCCCAGCGCGCAGCCGTACTGGAAAATATCGAGGAAGGGAGAGAGCCCGCACTCCTAGTCGACTTCGATCCAATCCGTGCGTTGCCGAAGATACCGGCAGGATGGACCTTCGCCGATTTCGGTGACGCTCGGACGATCACCAAGCGAAGCAAGCAAAAGCGCCTTTACGCAGTCATACCCGCTACCGAGTACCGGGACGGCGGCAAGGTTGTCAGCATCCTGATCAAGGAGATCTCCTCCAAGGCGGGGGCGCAAGAGGAAGTGGGCGAAAGCGAGTCGGCATTCGAGGAGACGGATGACCAGGGCGTGGATGAAGAGAGCGCGTCGGAGATTGCCGACGATGAAATGATTACGCGAGCGGGGCACGATATGCTCGCATCCATACGCCTCGAGGCTTTGAAGCGCGCATTGCGGCGTGATGACGTGTACCTCTACCACAAGGAGATCATGGCCTCGCTCGTGCTGCAGCTGATTGGCGGACGATACGATTGTCGAGATCTTGTAGCCGCAATCGTTGGGCCAGAAGGCCAGCCACTCCCCGTATTCGATGCGACGCTCAGCCCAACAACCCTCATCGAGATCGCAGCCGAGGCACTTGCGCGATCGGTCAACATCTGGCCCCGCCATAATCAGGCTGCCCATGGCCGCGAGAGCGACACGCAAAAAGCCGAGTGGATCGGTATGCTCGTTGATGCGGACGATCAGATGCCGGCACTCGATACACCGGAGGTCTTTGCGCATGTAGGCGGGGAGGGGCTACGCAAGATAGCCGCTGACCACCTATCCCCCGATATATCGCCGAAGCAGATACCAAAGAAGATATCTGAACTTCGCGGATACTTGGCTGGCAAGGCATCGGATTGGAAGCCAATGCACTTTGGCTGCCCTGGTCCGACATGTGAGCCATGGACGGCCAACTTTCCTCAAAATGACACGGAGGCTGCCTGAGATGCCTCACCTCCCCGAGGTCGCGATCATGTCGCTCGCGATCGTCACCATAGTTCTGGGACTGTGGGTCCAAGACCTGACCAGACATCTTCGCCACAGGGAGCGCCTTATCATAGAGCTCACGCGGAAGGACGAGGCATGATTCTCACAGAAGCTGATGCCACCCAGCCAGTTACGGGAACTATCCCATATGCGATGAAAATGTCGGGTTTAACCCGCGGCATGATCTACAGGCTGATAAGAACCGGGAAGATCGAGGCGCGGAAATGTGGCGTCCGGACGCTCATAGTCATGGAAACCCTGCACGGGCATATCGATAGCCAGAAGTATACTCCGTCCCATCCCAACTGTGTTCCGCGTAGGGGAGAAGCAGCATGAGCTTCGCCCAGCCAGACGAAAAGGAATATCGCTTCCGCATGTTGCTTCAGCAGCATGTCAGCGAAATCACCGAGAAACTCCGGCCCGACATCAAGGTGACGATTGTCGTGCGAGCGCCCGAAGGCTTGCCGGCCGAAGCGATCGCCGTCAGCAACGATCATCTTATCTTGGTGGCGCGCTCGCTCGAAGCGCTTGAAGCTGAGGGGCCGATGTTCATCGCGGGGTCGCCATCATGATCGCCCCGCGCAAACATTCCCAGGAGAGGGAAAGCAACATCAGCAAGGCGTGTTCGGAGGCTGTGGCGGCGATCCAAGAGATCTTCGCACGTCATGGCCTCATGGATGCAGCTCGGCTCGACCTCATGACTCTGCTTTTTGCAGCTACCGCTACGGCCATAGCATCGAGCCGAAATAAGCGCCGGCCAACACAAGCCCGCCGGATCTTTGGGAAGATGTCCGTCGCTGCCAAGCGACATCTCGAGACGATGCTTGCACCACGACAAGCGCATGGGGCCGTGAAGGGCCGGAGCGCAGGGGAGAGACGGGGATGAGTGACGAACGGGAGCGGTTCTCAAACAGGCTGAGCGATGCTGAAGCAGAACGTTTGGCAATACTGGCGGAGGAATGCGGAGAGGTCATCCAGGCTGTGTGCAAGATCCTCCGTCATGGCTACGCATCACGAAACCCAGAATGGCAGGAGTCACCTACGAACAGGTCGCTCTTGTCTCGTGAACTGGGTGACGTTGAGGCCGCTATCGGCCTGATGATCGCGAATGGTGATTTACACTCAAAGAGCGTTGCCCAAGCGAAGGAACGCAAGATCGAGGCTTTGCGCCGGTGGACGCACTACCAGGAGCACTTTGCATGACCCACGAACAGAAGCCGGGGAGCGCGGCGTTTCGGACGCGGGAGGCGCAGATTGAGACCATGACCGTCCACTACATGGAGGCTGGCTTCCCCATTAATGCGGCGCGCCGTCTGGCGAGAGACGGAGTTGCCGAAGCCGAGGCCCGAGGCGCGGCAGAGCAGCGCCGGAAGGATGTGGAGGGGGCGGTTGCGTGGGTTGACCCGACATTTCTTCCGTCTAGCGATTACCCGTGGACGGATGCGAGATTGCTTCTTGAGGACGGGACAAAAGGAACAATCCCCCTCTACACCCGCCCCGCCAACGTCGCCGCGCATGAGGCTCGGGTGAAGGAGTTGGAGGGAGCGTTGCGAAACGTCCGTGCAGCTATCGAACAGGCTGATCCGAAGGTTCTCGTCTGCACGCTCTGGATGCCTGGACCGCCTGAAACGGTGGCGGATTACATCAGCGCAGCCGTCCGCGAGGGAGGCGAGCATGGGTGAGACCACGCCAACCGTCCTTGATCCCTGCTGCGGCAGTCGGATGTTCTGGTTTGACAGGGCAGACTCCCGAGCGGTGTTCGGAGACGTACGCTCGGAGGCTCATGAGCTTCGCGACAAATCGAGCACAGGCGGCGTAAGGAAGCTTGTCATCGCGCCAGATGCAGAAATGGATTTTCGCGATCTGCCCTTCGCTGACGGTTCGTTCAATCTGGTCGTATTCGACCCTCCGCATCTCGTGAGGAACGGCAAGACCGGTTGGCTTGCGAAGAAATATGGGAAGCTTGGGCAAGCCTGGCAGAACGACTTGAGTGCCGGGTTTCGGGAGTGTTTCCGAGTGCTGAAGTCG
>Ga0157365_10000175_pt1 | contig 30249 bp, 24 predicted proteins | sample AttsexASBM3_FD_111478 | JGI IMG/M metagenome (GOLD analysis project Ga0157365, IMG submission 111478) | Fungus gardens microbial communities from leaf cutter ant in Ribeirão Preto, State of São Paulo, Brazil - Atta sexdens ASBM3 | ecosystem: Host-associated > Fungi > Mycelium > Unclassified ... | reverse complement strand
CGTGGCTATGGACCGGAAAAGAATTTGAAGGAAAAGACGGCGGGATTGTTCCTGAACAGCACGGGCAGTGGTGGGAGATACTTGGTCCGTGCCTCCAGCCGGAAGGGGGCGAGCATGGGTGAGGTGATGCCGCGCCTCCTGCGCACAGAGGATGCAGCCGACTATTGCGCTGTGTCCGTTTCGGCATTTCATAAAGAAATCGCGCCGCGTTGCCGCAAAATTCACCCGGCAGGAAATCGCGTGGCGTGGCTTCGCGATGACCTCGATGCCTATATCGACGAAAAGGCAGGCATCATACGTCCCGAAATCGTCAGAGATGGGAAAAGGCTTAACCCGCTGGAGGCGATTCTGCCGTCGTGATTGTTCTGCGTTTGAAATACATTCAGCGCGTCAAGGATCGCAAAGGGAAATACCGGTGTTATTTTAGGCGGCGTGGGTTTCCATCCACACCGCTGCCGGACGAACGCGATCCGACGTTCTACGCTGAGTATCACAAAATCCTTGCGGCCACTTCCGAACCAGAGCGTCCAAAGGAGCAGCCGCGGACGATGGCTAGCCTGATTGACCATTGGATGCGTGGCGCCAGATTTCAGCAGCTTGGCACCACGACGCAGATCACCTACCGCCGGATCCTTCTGAATATGCAGAAAGAAGAATACGCCGCATGCTTCGTGTCGGACTTCGAGCCGATCTATGTTCGGCGCATCATCGCTAAATTATCCGACCGTCCGGCCGCCGCGAACCATCGACTGAAATTGCTGCGGATGCTGTTTGATCATGCCGTCGACGACGGATGGCGCGAGGATAACCCGGCCACGTCCGTCAAGCGTATGAAAGAAAGGGCAGAAGGCGCGGAGACGTGGAGCGAAGATCAGATTGCGCAATACGAAGGGTTCTGGCCCACAGGATCGGTTCCGCGCCTCGCGCTGGCGCTCTTGCTCTATACCGGGCAACGCAGAAGCGATGTTGTGACGATGGGAGCAAAGCATAGGCGCGGTGACGTGATCCAAGTGACACAGCAAAAAACCGGCGCGGCACTGATGATTCCGATCCACGCAAACCTCGCCCGCGAACTTGATCACGCACCGGCATCAGGCACCTTCCTGCAGGCGCAAAGTGGCAACGCCTTCACGGCAAACGGCTTCTATATGCGCTTCAAGGAATGGCGCGAGCGCGCTGGACTGCCGGAGGGCTTAAGCCCGCACGGCCTTCGAAAAGCAGCGGCACGACGCCTTGCTGAGGCAGGTTGTTCGGCTCACCAGATCGCAGCCATTACGGGGCACGCGACGCTGGCGGAAGTGCAGCGATATACCCGCGCGGTTGACCAAGAAAGGCTGGCTCGCGAGGCTATGCTGCGTATTGGCGCGGTAAAACGAAATCCATAAAGTGTAAAACATCTATCAAAAATGGCGGATTTCTGCGGATTGATAGCCCGATTGGCGTGCTAACGGTAATGAAACTGAGAACTGGAACCTATTGATATCTCTAGAATAAAATCAACTTACCTGTCAGGTTGCGAGACACGTGCCAAGGGCATTGGCGCTGTCAGAAGAAGGATCATCAAACCGTCACACACACATATAACGCCGGACACTCTCTACAAGGCACCTTATAAAACGTCTGATGGGATTGCCCTCTTGTGCTATCGCGCAGATGGAGGGTTCGAAAAATTGTCTGGCTGTTTCGCGAACGCCTGACTCAGGCGGGCGCGATTGAAAGACTGTTTGAGCGGTTTGATACGACCCTGCACGACGCCGGGTATCTGCCGATGTCGGGCCAAATCCTGCACGCAACGCTGCTGGCTTCTCAAAAGTAGCGCAATACGAACGCCGAGAAATCGGATCTCCGGGTAGAGCGGATTCCTGAAAACTGGCAGGACAAGCCTGCAAAGCTGTCCCACAAGGGCCGTCATGCAGGCTAGACGCTGAAGTTCACAAAGGCGAAGCGACGGGACGATGGAACGATCCCGCAACCGATGTCGCCATCCCGTTCTTTGGCTAAAAATCCTATATTTCTATCGACCGGAAGTTTCGGCTGGCCTGCAAATGGAAGACGACGTATGCCGCCGCCAATGATGGCGCTAGACTTCGTGATGGCACGCTAGATAAAATCAATACGGCCTAAACAGTTTGGGCCGATCGGGCCTACTGTTCACAGGCCAATGAAGACCTCAGGAAGAAGCAGGGCTTTGTCTCGAAGGTTCACAGAAAAAAGCTGCATCGCAAACCTATGCCCCGGCATATCCAGAAATTGAATGCTAGAAAGTCAGTGATCTGCTCGCGTGTCGAGCACGTCTTTGCAGACCAGAAGTCACTGACGGGATTGTTCATCCGAACTGTCAGCATCACCCGGGCCACAATGAGGACCGGGCTGGCCAACCAATATCGTGTATAATATGCGCCGCTTTCTTTTCTTGGAGCGGATGAACGCGAGCGTGTAGCAATCCAGCAGAGGATAACTCCTAATCCGCTCAAAACGTAGAATGAATGCCATCACGGCACCATCAATCAACGGTTTTTCGATTCCTCCAGGTGCCGATTGGATATCCTTTGATGACACTATCTAGCAGTGTGGCGGACTTCTGAAGCGTCCAAACGAACTTGCGCTGGACTGGGGATTTTGACCTGCCCGCGTTCGATATGGGTCAGTAACGAGGAATAATGGCGTAGGTACTGGGAAGCGACATGGATTATCCAATCTGTGCGGCTGGCTCTTCTACCATTGCTCAGCAAAATGGCCAGAAAGGCGGTCGATCGAGGAAGGTTTATCGCCTATCGCGCACAAGCCTAGATAGGTGGCTGCGCGCGTTGCCCCCACATAGAGATATCGCTCGAACAAGGTAGGCTCGCTTTCAGCGAGCTTGTCGATGCCAACGAAGAACACAGCTTCAAACTCGAGCCCTTTGATGTGTCGCACGTCGAAGACCCTGATTTCATCGTCTCGTCCGATGATCTTGCCATCGACACAGGCGACGGCATGTAGGTTCTGCTCCTCGATAACCTCATTTAGTGCATCGGTGAGTGGGCGAACGGCAGTCTCGTCATGAACGAGGATCGCGGTAGATGGCAATGCGCGTGGGGAGACAGAGCGCTCGATCTCCGACAGCCGCTTTGCTAACCAATTAGCGATCTCGCCGTGATTATGCAGGCCTGCAACAATCACTGGTGGGACCGCATCATTATTGACGTCGTCGGGCAGTCCGGCGTCCGCCGTTGAGCCAGAAGCCGGATCAGCCAGTGCCTCGGCCAGGTCGTGTAACTGTCGGCTTTGCCTGTACGCGATCGAAACCCGTTTAATCGACAGCCTGGGTTCAACCCATTTTAGGCTGTCCTCGGTACGGCTGCCCCATTCCGTGATGCGCTGATTGAAATCACCACAAGCGAAAAACGACCCGATCGGCTCGATAGCCAAGGCGCGCATACAAGCAAGTTGCACAGGCGAAAAGTCGGGGGCCTCGTCCACGAGAATTTGATTGCGCTGGATGTCGTGCAGAGCACGCAGCGGCTCATAGGCTGGCTGTTCAATGTTCCGACGCACGCGTTTATCTGCAAGCAAGGCATTGCCAGCACGCAGCATCGCCAAAATCACTAGATCCGCTTCCAATGGGTGCAGATCGCGGCCCGGGTTCGTATCAGGATACCAACGCTCTCCCCGTTCATTTCTCCTGAACTGCCTATATCGGGCGGGGATCTTGCTCAGGTAGTGCCGGACAGGCGCGCTAAAGCGATTGAGAGCCAATTGCCATCCCAATTGCGCGGCTAGTCCGCTTGCCTCCGTTTCGGTCAGGCCTCGATCTGCGACCCATTCGAGAACGAGAGAGCTTCGGGAGCTCGTCGAACGGCGACGTGTATTTGTGCGGGCCTGAAGTCGCAGGGCAGCATAATAGGCCCGTTGGGCAGCGGCCGGCTTGTTCGTTGGCCGGTCTTCTTCTTCGTCCTCTTCGTCCTCGAGATCATCGTCGCCGTGATCGGCCTGATCATCCAAGGTGTCGAGATAGGCGATTAGCTGCTCGAAAAAATTCTGACCTTGAGTTCGTGCGCCAGTCTGCGCGCGCGCGAGTGCGGTTTTGAGCACGCTGTCTACATCAGCTCGTACACGCTTGAGAATACGGCGGACGTCTTCACTTAGCGATACAAGGGCGTAGATACCGCTTGCAGGAGTGGACGTCCGTGCGCTTTGGATTGCTGTGCTGAGGTGTCCACCCAGCTTTGCGATTTCCGCGTCTGTCACGGCCGTAAGAACGGCTGCAGCGCTTTCTAGGCCCGACCAGAAATAGCTGTTCTGCTTGGCTTGAAACTGCTCGAACCAGTCGATCGGTTTTTCTACGGCCACGGCCGTTATGGTGGTAGCAGCATCTTTCAGAACGAATGGCCCACCACCGTTTGCGGTGCGCAAGATCGAAAGGTGATTCCGCGCGAGTTCCTTGCGATGTCCGACCCACGTTTTGATCCGCAGATCCGACGCTGGTACATTGTTTCTATTGAATGCCTCTTTCAGATACTGCCCGAGTAGATCGGTCGGCGTGAACATGATCCAGCTCTGGCCATGTGCCAGCGATGAGGGGGAAGCATCGACCAGACTTTGCTCGTCCTGGCTCAAGCCATGAGGATCGAGCTTTTGCCCTAGACGGCGAATGAGCGTTGTTGTCTTGCCTGTTCCTGGCGGACCTAGGAGCAAAAGCTGTGAGTCTAGCGACAAACGGAAGATGGCGTCTTGGTACTCGTCCAGCACGGCCTGATCGCGCAGCTGCATCTTGTCGATGATGCCGCGCTTACGCCCGATGGTGACATTGTCATTTATCTCAGCCGCCTTTAGCATGCGCTCGATCTCATCTAGCGCATCGGCAGGGGCATCACGCTCGGAAAGTAAGCGCAGCAATGAGGCGATGGTGAGGGTCTTCTGTCCTGCCGCCTCGAAAATAGTATCCCGCGAATCCCAGCCAGCGGGGAGAGCCTCAGCATGAAATAGGGTTCGCTCTATAACTTCAAGCGAGCCACTCGGTACCTCAATGTATCCGCCCGGGCGCAACGATGCCAACCGACCGACAGGCGCGTTGTAACTGGCGAACCGAACCCCAGCATCGAGCAGTCCGGAAGGTGCAAACCGTGAGATGTAAAAGGTAGTATGCTTGTCCTCCTCATCCGCCGCGACGATCCTGGCAATAGCAGGTTCGCGTGACAGGATACGGTGGCCATTAAGCATTTCCCGGCCGATCTCGTTGAGCTTGGCGACGGCTTTTTCGGTTGTCAGCGTATTCAGCGGAGCGAGACTCTCTGCTGATGGCCCCTTGAAACGGGCGAGCTCTGCCCTAGCGCTGGCTGCTACCTGATTGAAGATGGTCAATGCTTCTTTTGCAATATCACCGTTACGTTCGTCGCGATTTAGGCTCAAAACTGTTTCTCCCCCATGCGCCCCCATACTTGCAAGGAGACGGTTCAAAATCCACCATAACTCTCTCAGGATGCGTTATTAATTCTTGCGACTGCGTATGCCGCTCATCGCCTTAAAGACAGTGAGCCTCAAATACTGGCTCGAACCTTGATTGGCGGCCTAGAAGTTGGAGGATTCGAAAATTCCTTCTTAGGTACACTCAGTGCATAATAATACCAATGGCTTATGAATTTTGAATTGACTGGCACAGAAGGTTTTTCGAACCCTCCACCTTGCGTTTTGCGAATGTTCATATTATGTTCCGAAGCGTGTTCGTATTGCGGCCGAAAATACTAGTATGTAGCCCAATGTCTGAAAAGACTATCTCAACCAAGTTTTAGGCTCCAAGTACTCGCCGAACGAACGGTTGTGCGGTAGGCGAACGGAGAGCTGACGACGTCGCGCTAATTACTTGGAGATCCGACAAGCATGGGGCTCTTGCAGGACACGAACGGTGTTTGGGAAGGTGAACCCATTTATCTCGATGGTTTCGCCACACTGCCTCTCGCACCAGAGGCACGCGAGGCCATGCTCGCAGCCTTTGGACTTCCAGGAAATGCTGGGTCACCGAATATATTCGGTGAGCAAGCGGCAGCCATCGTGGCGAACGGTCGTGCCGCAGTCGCAGGATTGATTGGTGCAGCTCCTAGCGAAATTATCTTCACATCCGGCGCCACAGAAGCGAACAACCTCGCCATCCTCGGCACAGTAACCGCATTGGCCGATCTGCAGCCTCTCCGCCGACGGATCGTGATTTCGGCGGTCGAGCACAAAGCGGTGATCGAAGCTGCTGAACAGCTGAAGACACGGGGCTTTACTGTAAGCTTTGCATCAGTCGATCGTAATGGAGCACTTGATCTTGAGGCGTTCGAACGACTGATGGACAAGGATGTCCTGTTCGTATCGGTCATGCTCGTAAATAACGAGACCGGGGTAGTACAACCCATCCGAGAGATCGCAGAAATAGCTCACTTTTACGGCGCACTATTCCATAGTGATGCCGCCCAAGGAGCGGGAAAGATAGTGATAAATGTGCTCGATCTTGACGTCGACTACCTTAGCCTATCCGGCCATAAGTGCTATGGCCCCATGGGGATTGGCGCGCTTTATGTATCCGCTGCAGCACCAAAGCCAAAGCCGTTGCTTTTTGGCGGCGGGCAGCAGGGCGGGATTCGCCCAGGAACTGAACCCGTGGCCCTCATCGCCGGCTTTGGAGCCGCCGCCTCGGTCGCAGATGCCCATTTAATCGAAGACCAAGGGCATGCCTTGAAGCTGATTTCAAAGCTTATTGAAGGTCTTCGCGACCGACAGATTCGGTTTGTGACAGTTAATGGCGAGGCTCCCACGGTGCCCGGTGGCGTCGCAATAGCGTTCTCAGGGATTGACGGTGATACTCTCTGCTCAACGATCGTTCGACGCGTCTCATTGTCTACCGGATCCGCCTGCACTTCCGGGCAGATCAGGACTTCTCATGTTCTTGAAGCCATTGGCTTTTCTGATAAAGAGGCTAGGTCAGTTGTTCGAGTTTTCTGCAATCGATACACTACGGATGCGGAAATCGACGGGGCTATCGATGCAATTGCGGATGCAATCGAGCGTTCTCGCCTTGCTACTGGAGACATTCACCAGTAATCTTCCCTCATGACAAAGGGCGGTTTGAAATTTGATTCGAAGGTGCAGTTTGCAGGGCATGAGACATTTCCCCTGCGCCTCCTATGGCTTAAGAAAGCTTATGATGCCGTAGGAGACGAGGCGCCTGTAGGGATATTTCAAGAACAAAAGGCCATCACGCGCTTTGGTGTGGGACGCAATATGGCCGTTTCAATACGCTATTGGGCGACGGCATCAGGATTATTCGAGGAAGTTGATCGGCTCATTAGGCCTACGCCGCTCGGCCACGCAATTCTCGCTGATGATGGGCTGGATCCGTATCTCGAGCAGGCTGCAACGATCTGGCTCGTTCACTGGCACATCGCCAGCCTTCAGTCGAAGGCAACAACAACCTATTACGCGTTCAATGTGCTGAACGCGATCGAGTTTGACCCGGAAACCTTGCTCGACGAATTATTCGGGGTCGTTAGTGCCCAAGGATGGCGGGCGACGCGTGGCACGCTAAAGCGCGATATAGAGGTGTTCTTGCGTAGCTATGTCCGCAAAGGTGCCACGTTTAGCGAGGACGCAGCAGAGCCGCTTCTGGCCGAGCTAGCGTTAATTCGAGAAGCTCGCCTAGGCGGCTGGTATGAGTTTGTCCGAGGCCCCAAGCCGACGCTTCATGATGCCGTATTCGCTTACGCGCTCGGAAATTTCTGGGAGCGAAATGGGGGTGCCACCACGATGACAGCTGAGCAGATTTGCTATTCGGCAGGCTCACCCGGCCGTGTTTTTAAGCTGGACGAAGATAGTGTCATCACACGACTCATGCGTATCGACGACGTGACGGAAGGCGCATGGCAATGGGTAGATACTGCTGGCTTGCGCCAGATCCAGCGTAAGCATGAGATTGATAAGACGGAGATTATTCTGGCAGCTTATCCGAAGCGCGGGTTATTGAGGAGCACAGCATGACGCTCTTGTCGTCCAAGGTTGCGATCGATCGTCGGTTTGCGCGCTCTGCTCGTCTTGACGCCGACCTTAATGGCACGCCCCCGCTAGTTGGATATGTCCTGCAAGCAACGGTAGCCAAGGCGCTCACTATCTTGGCTGAGAGCCAGATCGAAAGTCATCAGGGTGCATTCACTTGGACCGGACCTTATGGTGGGGGGAAATCTAGCGCAGCGTTGCTGCTGGCGAACTTGATTGCCGGGACACGTGAAAACCGAAAAATCGCGAGAGAACTTGCCGGTACGGCGCTGACAGAGTTGTATAGCAGGGCCTTCCCCAAAAGTGCGGACGCATGGAAGGTGGTTGCCGTCACCGGTAGGCGGGTTCGATTGCGCGAGGCGATCGCTGATGCTGCTGCCAACACTTTTAATTGGGATCAGGCTACTCGAAAAGATTTTGAGGTTAGCGACGAAACGTTGATCAACGCCCTGTTGCCCGCTGGCAATGTCGCTGGTGGCACGCTTCTCATTCTCGACGAACTGGGCAAGATGCTCGAGCATGAGGCACTCGAAGGGGGCGACGTGCATCTACTCCAGGATATTGCGGAGCACGCGTCCCGTAGCGACGGTCGCCTAGTCGTCATTGGTATTCTCCATCAGTCTTTCGAACAATATGCAGCTCGAGCTGCTCGCGACGCCCGGCAGGAATGGGCAAAAATTCAGGGCCGCTACCAGGATATCGCTTTTCTTAGCGGCGCTGACGAGACCGTGGCCCTTCTAGGCCGAGCCATCAACAGCAAACCACCGGCATCTGCGGAGACCGAAGCTGCCGAGGTTGCAGAAGCTATTGCAAAACGACGCCCGACGGAGGTCTCAACGCTCACTAAGGCATTGGCAAAAACTTGGCCCTTAAACCCCGTGACAGCGCTGTTGCTCGGGCCGGTATCGCGCGCGCGCTTCGCGCAGAATGAGCGAAGCGTCTTCGGATTTTTAAGTTCGGCTGAACCGGCAGGATTTCAGCAATTTCTTTCAACGACTGAAATTGGCGCTACCACCTATGATCCGTCGATGCTGTGGGATTATCTCTCAGCCAATTTCGGGATGTCGCTTGCGAGCGGTCCAGATGGCAGCCGATTCAGCCTCGCTTTTGAAGCAATTGAACGCGCAGGAGCAAAAGGCGGACCGCAACACGTCGCATTGACGAAGGCTGCCGCCATTATCGAGTTTTTTCGCAACGGCTCCGGTCTGTCCTTAGCCGACGATATTATTGCGGTCGCCCTGCCGAACATTCCTGACAGCATAAGAATTGAAGCAATCAAGGATCTCCTCGACTGGGCAGTGCTCATCCGGCAACCTCGCCTCGGCGGCTATGCTCTTTTTGCCGGCAGCGACTTCGATCTCGAAGATGCTATCGGGCGTGCTATTGCGCCCGTCGGAAACGCGCAACTTGAAGATATCCCGCAGCGAGTGGGTTTCGGCTTCGCGACGGCGAAACGCCATTACTTCCTGACCGGTGCATTGAGGACCTTTGAGATCGCGCTCCAGATCGTCGGCGCGGATGATACAGCCGAACACCTTGCCGCTTCTCTTCTTAATCGGCCGAAGCGTGGCAGTGGGCTGCTTGCACTGACCCTCTCGGATGGAACATTGCAGGCGGCGGACGTCGATGTTCTCGCCAAAGCAACCGCCAAAAAATTAAAGGGCGAAGGACGGATTGTTGCAATCGGCGCCGCATCTAATAGTTTTGCCCTTCGTTCAACGGCGGCTGAGCTATTGGCTGTCGAAAGGGTGATACGCGACCATCCGCAACTTGAAGGCGACCGCATCGCGCGTAGGGAAATCTCTGCTCGTCAGTCGCTGTGCATCGATCAGCTTCATCAGACGCTCGAGGCTGCTCTGGAAACCGCGCGTTGGTTTCTCGCTCCATCGCCTAAAAGAGGCGTTCGCCAGCCGTTGGCGATTGTTGCGAGTGCACTTGCTGACGCAGGATATCCGTCTGCGCCCATCCTCAAAAGCGAACTACTTCAGCGCGATAAGCCGTCCTCCAATGCGATGGCTGCCCTCCGCGGACTAGCCCATGCAATGGTGAACAGCTTCGAACAAGCGGATCTTGGTATTACAGGTTATCCGGCAGAACTTGGCCTGTATTTGACAACGCTGAAGCCGTTTGGTCTTCATCATGAGGTAGCGTCCGGCATCTTCGCTTTTGGCGAGCCAGATGAGAGCGAAGAGGGGCAATCGCTGCAACCTGCGTGGGCTGTGCTTGATGAGTTCGGTGCTGATGGCCTCGAAGCAGTCTTCCAGCAATGGACTCTCCCTCCCTTCGGCCTGAAGGCGGGTGTGATGCCCGTGCTTGCGCTTGCATACATGCTCGCGCGGCGTGACAGTGTGGCAGTCTACATTGACGGAACCTATCAAACAGTGATCGATGACGTCGTCGTTGACAAGCTGCTGCAGAAGCCGAGCGATTTCCGGCTGCGACGGATTGACCGATCAATCCGAGAGACTGCGTTCTTGAGCGGTCTGGCCCAGCGGCTTGCGACGGAGGCGAGCGAAGGGTCACTTCCTGTGGCGGCGGCATTGTTCCAGCGATTTGAAGCGTTGCCGGCTTTCGCAAAGCGAACCCAGAGAGTTGATGCTGACGCGCGCGCGGTCCGAGGCGTCGTAGTGAAAGCCGAGGATCCCGAGGCGCTTCTGTTTGATGCCTTTCCGGAGGTATTCGGAGAACGATTGACGCCAAGTCTCGTTTATGAGGGGCTTCTTGCATGTGAAACGGCTTATCCTGTCCTTCTCGTCGAACTGCGTCAAGCGCTCGCACGCGCCCTAGGTGTCGAGGTTGAATCTTTCAGCGGGATTTCTGAACGCGTAGCGTCTGTTAGAGGCCTCACCAACGACTACGCTTTCGATGCACTTGCCGACCGTGCTGCAGCAATCGAGCAAGGAACCGGCGATCTAGAAAGTTTGGTGAGCGTCCTTCTACATCGTCCGTCGCGCAATTGGTCGGACCGTGACCGTGAAGAAGCCCTAACGGAGATTGCTCGGTTTGGTAGACGCTTCAGGGAGCTTGAGGCGCTAGCAGTTGTGCGTAATCGACAGTCGCATACCGAAGCTTTGGCACTTGTGGTCGGACTTGACCCCAAAATGCCCCCACTGCTTCGGAGTTTCGTTCTAAACGATAAGGAGAAGAAGGTAGCTGCGCGTCTAGCAGATCGCGTCATCGCAGAGCTGCGGGCCGACGATAAGACAGGGCGCCTGCGGCTCGCAGCGCTTGCCCGCGCGGTCGCCATGCTGGCGGCAGAAACAGATGATGAAGTGGAAGCCGTATGAACCACGAGCGCCACATTTTGGGGCTTTCCGGTGGCCGAGACAGTGCTGCTCTCGCAGTCTACATGCGCCAGTATCATCCGGATTTGGCAATAGAATATTTCTTTACGGATACCGGAAAGGAGCTGCCTGAAGTCTATAGGTTTCTCGACAAACTAGAAGGGTTTCTTGGACGCCCCATTGAGCGCCTCAATCCTGATCGCGACTTCGATTTTTGGCTTGAAGAATACGGAAATTTTCTTCCGTCGCCGCGGACGCGTTGGTGTACGCGACAGCTCAAGCTACGGCCACTAGAGCATTGGATCCGTGACGAACTGGACAGTGGCACAATCGTCAATTCCTACGTCGCGATCCGGGCGGATGAGCCGAGCCGTGAGGGCTATCAAGCAACCCATCCGAACATGCGGGTCCACTTCCCGTTGAGAGACGCTGGGATTGATCGCCCCGGCGTCCTCGAAATTCTCGACCAATCTGACGTCGGTGAGCCAGAATACTATAAGTGGCGATCGCGCTCCGGCTGTACATTTTGTTTCTATCAGCAAAAAATCGAATGGGTTCACCTATTCGAGGAGCATCCCGACCGCTTCGCCGAGGCCGTCGACTATGAAAAAACCGCGCTCCGTGATGGTTCACCGTTTACATGGAGCCAGGGAGAGAGCCTGACAGAGCTCATTAAGCCAGCGCGGATAGAGCAGATTAAGAGCGATTATCAGAAGCGCCGAGAACGGTTATTCCGCAATCGTCGTGTCAATCCACTCTCGGCGAACACGACGGAGACTATTGATGATGTGTATGGCATTGACGAAGGGTCAAGTAGCTGCGTGATATGCCATAAGTAATTACGTGCCTATCGCCGCTTCGATTGCTGCTGCAAACGCAACTCCGTCGGCCGGTCGACGAAGTTTACTGTGCTGAAGTGCCTGATGAATAGGTGCGAACAACCAATCGGGCCCAGTCCAATCATCTTGGGTGATTACTCCGCTCGGATGGCGACCTGTGGCAACATACCAAAATACTGATGCTAACTGGTAGACGTCGGATGCGGGACAGATCGCGTCACCTTGACCAAGCCGACGATTATGAGATTCGGGTGAAAGCCAATACTTCGGGCCTATAGCCTGTTCATTCGGTGTGAGATCAAGCTCGGGGCGATCCGAAAAACGGCATAGCCCATAGTCGCTTAGCAACCATCGATCGCCCGAAATTAGGATGTTCTCTGGTTTGATGTCGCGATGGACCGCTTTTGTATGGAGATCAGCTAAACCCCTTGCTAAACCCCGAAACTGCCCAACGTAAACTTCAGGCGCAATTCGCGCACCTTTAGCGACGTCAGATAAGCTGCCTTCCGCCAGCTCCATTATTAAGAACGGGCAGCGAATACCGCGGGCGCCACCTGTATGGCACGTTTTCCCCGTTCCTCGATAGCGCACGATATGATCGTGCCTCAACTCTTTGAGTAGCCTGATTTCGCGAAAAAATCTTTGAAGTACTTTCCCCCAAGGTGACATTAGGAACTTCACAGCATACTCGGTACCTGAGCTGCGTTCGACACATCTGAACACGGAGCCGTTTCCACCGCGAGCGAGCCAGTCGCCCAAGACGTAGGTGCGGCTGTCCTCCGTAACCAGAGTAGCGTCGATCTCGAAATATCGGCCTTGCTTCAACTCATCGGGACTAAAATAAATTGGGCTGGTCATCGTCGGCCTCGGACGGGCGATGGATTACCCGCCAATCTGGTACATCTATGCATTCGGGGTGAATCCAGAGGACGTTATCGGCTTGGAACACCGTCTCGTCGGAACCCCATGCAAGCGATGCCTTGTCAGGATCAACTTGAGCATCGCAAGCCGGACAGTCATGTTCGGTAGGAGGGCACATACTGCCGCCATCCGCTTTTGTATAATCGTCCATTAAGCGATAAAAAATCTTGCACTCGCTGCCAATTGGCGGTGTAGCGCGATAAGTCCCTCCCAAAATGACTTTTAAAAAGTCTGTCCGCCAGCGACGACTAGATGCAGAATTTGCTTGAGAAACGCACTTAATTGCGTATTCACTTAGAATATTCACGTCAGATTCTGGTCTAATTCCTAAGTCAAGCTCGCGCAAATCATTGATAAGAGCGTCGAGTGGCTTTTTATCTAAACCATGACCATCGCGCAAAAGTTCATCAATAGCGATAAAGAGACTGTAGAAGTCCGCTTTTTGGCGGAAACGCGTAATCTTGATGCCGCCTGTCAAAGATTTGAAAATTTTGGATAGGTCGGTGATTACAGCGTTGAAACGCTTGATGATGACCTTGCGATCGGCAAGCGGCCAATTGGTGTGAGTGATGTAAAACTTATCCAGGTCGCTCTTTTTATCTTGGATACCACTGATCAGTGCTGAGAGAATTTCCGAAATATACTCAGCGTCTGCATATCGTCTGCGATCCGTTGCCGTGAACACGCCAGCTTCCTCGAAAAATTCGAGAACAGACAGTTCTTCAGCCATATCAAGAAAGTCGCCAGGATAATCAGCTCGTCGAAGTTCCTGTCGTGTAAGAGGCACTGTATATTTGTTTACACGCATGTAAACATCGCGGACTTCACGATCGCTTGGATTGTCCGCTTCGTTAAAATCGATTCGATATCTTAGAAATGCTTCAGTCTCACCTTCATTAAAATCAGAAAAAATCTTCCCATAAAAAGGGCCATTATAAGGAGCCTCAAGTCGGATTTCATCTCTTAGGAAAGCCAAGATGGTCGAAATTCTCTGTTGACCATCGATTACGGTGCGATGAACGCTTCCAGCTTTGATCGTTTTAGCGAGGAATATTTTGGGTAACGGTATGTCGCTTAAAATTGAATCGATAAGCATTATTTTCGCGCTTTGCGCCCATACCTCACGTCGCTGGAAATCTGGTTGCAGCTCTAGACGTCCTGCGTCACTCCAGTCGCGCACGTCGGCTATTGGGTGAGGACTGATGTTCCAATGGACCATTTATTTCTTTACCTATCCGATAACTTCATCATCAGTCATATGTCCTGCATCGGTCAGCCGAATCGCACCAACGACGGCCTCAATATCATCGTCCGAGAGGAATGGCGCCTGCGCATAGATGATCGCGGGCTCGCCACTCAGTCGTGCCGCTAAATGTCCTAGACCGAGCAATTGCTCCGCACCTTTTACGCCGAGGGCGATCTCTGACGTACCCACACTCGCGACCTTGAGGATTAATCGGTTGCCAAGATTGTCACGTAACTGCATCGGCATTACATTGGCATCCGGTCTTTGTGCAGCAAAGATCAAGTGCATGCCAGCCGCACGGGCCTTCACGCCAAGGCGCGAGACATTTGCAGTCACTGCGGCCTTGTAATCCTCTGTGAGCATCCATTCCGCGAACTCGTCATGGACTAGGAATACGTAGGGCAGGCGCTCAGTGGCCTTAGCATTGTAGGCACGAATATCACGGGCGCCGTTGGTGCGGAAAAGCTCGTAGCGACGCTCCATTTCCGCAACCAGTGCCTCCATCACCTCAGTGGCACGGGTTTGATCGACGATCACGCCGCCTTGCAGATGAGGGAGTTGCTCGATCGCGGCGTAATCGACACCCATTTTAGGATCGATCAGATAGATATGGGCTAAGGAACTCGGGTTGGTTGCTGCAATGTCGAGTAGTAATGCCTGGATCAGCACCGATTTACCCGAGCCAGTCGCGCCGGCGACGAGCGTGTGAGGCTCGTGCGGCTGGCCGCCGGCAAATGCTCCTCCTAGATTGAGATAGAGGATATCGCCGTCGAGCTCCTTCAGGCCGAGAACGAAGGATGTGTTCACGCCGGCAGTATTCCTGTTTAGTTCACGCCGTCCCCAGACATCCCAAAGCGACACCACCTGCCGCTGCGGGCGAGCAACGCCGACTACGATCTCGCCGGGCATGGGTGAGACCGAGATCAGCCGCAGCCCATGTGTAGTAAGCAGGGCGGACTGCTTCGCCTCGATGTCCTCGACGCGCAAGTGATCGCTGCCCTGGAACCGGATCAAGGCGGCATTCGGCGTCAGCCGTGTCCCGAGGACTTTGGCCTGCAGATTATAGCCCATGAATGCCGAGCGAAGCTTCTGGGCTGTAGAATCAAGCCACGCCTGCTCTTCAGCAGATTCCTCATGCGCCTTCTGTGCCCGTGCGGCGATCAGGGTGTCAATCTTCATAGGTCCACCGATGGAGGTGACAGGGCCTCCCACAGGAGATGGCTCGTTAGCTGCGGGCCCGGATATCGCGGCTGATTGCTCAACCAGTACTACGTCTGCGGTTTCTACTGAGGGCTCAGCGGCAAGTGTCGGCAGCGACGCCTCCCCGAAATCCTCCTGGTCGTCCTCATCGGCGTCATAGTTGTGCTGGATTGGCTTGGACGTGACTGCGGCCTTTGGCACGATAGTGAGTTCTTTCGTCCAATCGACCCGCGGTGCGGGATCGCGATATTCGGGATGGTCCCAACTATGGGCCCCGCCCAAACCCGCCCGTAGTGGTTTCAGCGGTTGGCCGGACTCATAGGCCTTGAGCAACTGACGCAGGCCCTCGCGCGTGAAGGTCTCCTGAAGGCCTCCGTTCACGTCGGGCACCAGATCCTGCTCACCGATTGAGCTGCTGTCGGTCGCCGGTCCAGAAATGAAGATGTGCGAATAACCGCGCAGGTCGATCGGCACGTCACCGCGCCGGATGCCATCGCGAACCTGCTCGAGAAGATTGGTTTGGCCAAGTGCGGCCGTCCCGTCGAGCAGGAGATCCGCGATTCGCGAGAGCCAGAGGTCACGGTCCAAGCGACCGGGATCGCCGAATAATGCGTCGTCAATGCGCGCGATGGTCTGTCGGAGCTGCTGACGGGATTTGCGGCTCGCTTCAGCCGATCCGCTCTGGTCAATGTACTTTGCTTCGGTGACAATTGCACGTAGATGCGGGGCTCCGCCTTCACCTACAACCAAGCAAAGCGCGAGGATGTCAGCAATCCCCTCCTCTCGCTGCCCAAGCCATTCCGCGTAATCATCAAGAAGGAACCAGGCGACGGCCGCATGGCCGCCAAGCTCTTCAGCGACGAGTGCTCGGCTCAGTACGAGACCAATAAGTTCTCCCGCGGAGACGCCACGCTTCGCGGCGCGCAAAACAATGTCGCCGGAGATAGTATTGGCTTCGTCGATCAGACGCTTTGCGAGCTTGGAGAGTCGGTTGTCATCGAGCCCAAGTGAGAGCTCCGTCAGCCGTCGTCGGACCAGCACGTTGAGAATACGCAGCTCGGACGTGGACGAGACAACCATGTTGCGGCCATGGGTCCGCTGGCGCCGATAGCGAATGACGTTGATGCCCTGCGCTACGAGCTGACGCTTATCGAGGAGGTCGTCATAGGTCGCGACCCACTCGGCAAGTTCGTGAACCTCGTCGAACATGGCCTTGAGGCCGGAATCCTGAAATGAGATTTGGCGTGCAGGCAGATAGTGGGCATCCGTTGGATGAGCCTGGCGGCGAATCACATTTGCTACGGCGTCGACATAGGCCCATCCAGCGTCAGGCTGACGTGGACAGGTGAGATAGACGGTCGCCTTCAGTTCATCCTCGGCTGTCACACGGCGGTATGACCACCGCGCCGGAACGTGTTCCAGCAACGAGGGATTGCGCGCCGTCGCGGGCACGGGAAACCATTGCTCCCGCGCCTGACGTGAGACCACATCGTGAAGGAACGCGACGTCAATCTCGCGGGCAGCGTTGCTGGGCCGGATCGTCCCGCTGTCGAGCATCACGCCGATGCGCAGTTTCGACATGAAATTGCGGGAGGTCTCGCTGACGACGACAGCATCCGGATCGCCTTCGGAGCGGTCGAGCAGTTCGCCATAAACATGTGAAAGGCGTGAACGGTTGCGATGGCGCACGAGGACGTTGCAGCGAACCTCTTCCTGGTCCTCAACCGAGCGGAGGGCGTTTACCGTGGCGAGCGGTAGTCCCGCGGCGTCACAGTTGAAAAGCATGATACTGAGGTTCGAGCGCTCGTGCGGCTGAAGCTCCAGATAGCGCTCCAGTAAGCTCCGAATTTGACGAGACGCCTCGGCCGGGTCGACATCGGTTGTCGTCTCGGAAGGGTCGCAGACCGGCCGTTCGAGAAGGCTATAGTCGTTGACCGTGCTCGTCTCGGTGAGGAGAACAGTTTCACCGCCATCATAGCCGACTGCGATTTCTGGGTAGATCGGATGCACTAGTTCGTCGCGAAAGTCGGAGAAGAACAATCGGGAATCGCCAAAATTCACGTCGACGTCGGACAGGAGATAGTCGGCTAGGCCGGCGACCGAGCGCATCTTGATCGCTCCTGCAGCCAAACGCAACGGGTGCCATGGGGCGACAATCGCTGACGGGGCGCTCCCAGTCACGGGGATCACTCCAAGGCTGAGTACCAGCTCCCAGAGATCGCGCCGGTTAAGGTCCCCCGGTGCGTGAAGCGAAAGGGTCCGAAGGAGCTCTCCGTAAGCCTCTGCCTGTGAAAGAAGGGCAGGGGACGCATAACCCGACGACTGAAGCGCACCAATCGCCTCAAGATAGGATTCCTGGAAAAAGGACCAGGCACATTCGATAGCGGCAAGCCCTGTGGAGTCGATGCGACCTCCCTGACCGGCTGCTTTGAGGGCGTTTGGAAAAGTCTTGGCGACGTCCTCGCCAGCGGTGGTTCGCGGTATGAGCGTGCCGGCATTCTGTCCAAACGCAGGTTGAAGAGTACCTACGTCCATCAGCGAAACAGACTGAAGCGCACCCTTCCTGCTGACCGGTAACCGGGCGACGCTAGTGCGCATAAGAGGTCGTTTCAAAAGCCGCTGGAGATCCTTGGGAAGCTCAAGGCCCATCGCGTTCGGCTGAGCTATCCAGATGAGTTGGACGGTTGCACGCTCGGAGCCGGATTCGAGAATGATGTCGAACTTGATCTGCAAGGCGGCGCGCGACGTCGACTCATTGCGCCGGTACTTTTTCCGCTTCTTCGCGCGATCGAGGACATCCTCGTAGTCGAAGAGGTTAGTCGTATCCCATTTTACAGCAGGGCTCAGTAGAGCGGGCAGACCTCGATATCGAAGCCCGAAGGCAAGGCCGACATCAGCGTTGATATCCAGCCATTGGGAACGCGTGCGGCGGCCCGATCTGATCGTCAGGGACCGCTGCTTGCCACCAGCGAGATTGACCTGGCCGAACAAGCGCTCGAGTGCGCGTAGCAGGCCTTCGAGGAAATCGTGGCACTCGATGGGGCGGCCGAAGATGAACCTCTCCCATTTAACCCGCAGAGCCTTGTCCTGGCCAATATCATCCCGATGGGCTTCGAAAAATTCGCGATCGTCGTCGCGTGTCTCTTTGAGGGATCGTCCCTTCAATGCTTCGAGATAGTTGATATCGGCCGGGCTCAAGCGGTCCGGCAGCGTGAACTCAAAATAGGTTAAAGTTTCCTGTGGAAGCGTGGTCTTCCTGAGCTTGATACCCGAGAAGAGTTGCACGACGCTCTGCCCCTCCCACTCGAACAAAGACAGCGCATCGGCAGCTTCATTCCAGCCTGGCGTGGCGGCGATAAATGCCTCGATCGCCGGATGGACTTCGGCTGGAATGTCTTCCTGCACTGCTTCAAACTGCGACCGTAGCTCATCGCCCTCAATAATCTGACGGTTCGGCCGCTGCTTTGCGAGTAGCGGCTTTCGGTCGGCAATAAGCTTCTCGTACTGCCGCTTCCACCGGCGAGGCTGCTCCAACTCTTTTTCCCGAATGCTCAGAAAAAAGCCGCTGTCGCGAGGAAGATGCAGGGCGGGTAGAGCCCAACCCAACGCGTTCAGGACAGTCATTGACTCGGTGGCGATCCGCTCACGCGTGAGAGCCACATAGTTGGAGATCTGGTGGAGGGTCCAGTCGTCAGCGACATTGAGGCCTCCGAGCGCGGCCTTCCAAGTCGAGGTCTGGCTATCGGGGAGACCTAGGCCAACCGCTGCGGCATCCACCCACGGGCCGGCTTCTTCGGTAAGTTGCTTGGCCCCGATCAGCGTCACGTCGCCAAGCGATGCACCCTGATCGTCGTCGGTGTTTGCGAGAAGGAGAGCAGGACGATCGCAATCGGCATGGCGGACGGCTACCGTGCGCTCATCGGTGACAACATTCTCAGGAAGACCGAAGTCACCAACCAGCGCTCGCGGCAGCGCTATCTTTAGAAGCGGCTCGATCTTAGGATCCTGCAGCAACACGCTAGTGATGGCCGCTACCTGCTCTCCAGTCAGGCGATCGAGTAGGTAGCGCGCGACACCGTCGTTGTTGGTGATCGAGGAGAGACGTAGGCGGATCGTAGCGGCGCCGGCAGCACCGATCAGGTCTGAGGGTGTCACGCGGCTTGGTCTCGCTCGAATGGGTTTTCGACATAGGCGCAGGAATCAGAGAGGCGCTTGAGCAAGCCAAGGCTCGCGAGCCGCTCTTCCAAGCGCCGTGCATTATCAGAGAAGTCTTCCTGGTCTGCATCGCCTCTGGCGATGAACGTTCGCGCTTGAGCATCGCCGATGATGATGCCGTAGCGATCGTGGAGAAGAGCGAGGAAGTCGCGAAATTCGAGTCGCTTACCGACACAGCATACAACGAGGGTCTTCAATAGTCTGTCGGTGGGTGCGTATCGAACTCGGCGGCTGGATCGCCGGGACGATAAACCGATGGCCCGCGCCCATGTCATATGGATCTTCCCGATATGCTGCTTGTGGCGACTGACGGCGCGACCAGCAAGCTGATCGATCAGTGCGTTGGGATCAGGGGGCAAGTCGTCATCAGTATCTGGCCACCCATAAGCACCTTTCAGGATATCTGCGGCATTGAGAACAGGGTCATCTGATGCAACCGCGGAGATCCATTCTTCCTGTTCGGTGACCTGCCTTACGAACCGCTCAACCGCCTGTTGGGGCAGGCCATTATTGCGCTGGTACGAATCCGCCGAAAGGTCCCGAACGACCGATTTACGAGGCGATACGATCTCACAAACAAGTTGGACTTGTTCACCATCGAGGACCTCCCGAGCCCGCTCGAGCTGATAGAGTGCGAGGTTCAGGCCGGTCATCGCGACGAGGTGGGGTATGGCGTCATACGCGGGGATCGCTAGACTGAGGATCGCCAACCAATCCTTCGCTAGCCGATCGAAGACGGGATGCGCAGAGCACGGAAGATAGGCTCCTGCACGCTCCGCCTTCGAGAACTGGGGTTCGTTCTGCAGGGCTCGAGCGAGGCTATCGTACGGAGCAGGGTTTTCAAGAAAACGAGAAACCAGTAGTCCGCGGAGCTGATCCGCAACACTACTTCGACAAAGCATGAGGTACAAGAGTTCGCCAGTGCGCGCGAAGAAGCGGCGATCATTGGACACGCCACCACGAGGATTGACGTTGGCATCTTCGTAAAGGGAGTTTGGGCCGAAAGGAAAAACAAACTTTGACGACCAGCGTTTGTTACTAGAACCCTCAATCGCAGAGCCCTGCAGGAAACCGATGACGGCGGCAAAATCCTGAAAACTCTCGAATCGCTCGCGAAGGTAGGAGAAGTTCTTGTCGTCTATGCCGCCAGCGGTTTCCGCCATCTTGGCAAGCCAGATCGTCCAGGCAGTTTCGTCCGCGCGATCCTCAGCGAGCACCGTCATTATATGCGGATTGTTGAAGACGAGGTTGCGCAATCTGAGCTGGAGCTGCGGGCGATACGAAAGGCTATTGAGCGTTTCCTCACGCAACGGCCGACCAGCCCGATGCTCGGCGAGCAACACGGTCATGAACTCGAGAAAAGTAAGCCACGGGGTCTGCTCATCATAGAGGCGGTGGCCCCAGATCGCCTCGTCAATCCAAAAATCGGGACCAGTGCGATCGTCGAAACTCGTAGGGCGGGCTAAAATTTCCATAACTACACCCGCACGATTACGCGGCGCGCAACGGCGCGGCCGTCGCTGCCAAGGTCGATAAACCGGAGCATCAGTTCCCCGTCGTTGATCTCGTCGTCGCCATCGAGCGTGCGACGAGTTTCCGTCTCCCGCAGTAATCTTGCTTTAAAAGCCAGGAGATCCTCATGGCATTCAAGCGAGAAGCTGCTGGGCAAAGCACCATCTGCGACGCGGCCGAGAAACTCGAAACGAGTCGGTGAAAGCGAGAATGTAACTGGCGGAATCTCAGTTCCACGTACAAGCTTCACGGAAACGCAGAAGCCGCCCACACCATCGGCGAGAATCGAAACCTCCTCACCACCCTGGCGCGGAACGGAGATCAGTTCGTCGAGCAAAGGGCTACGTTTGGATTGCGAATAACTGCCGGAGGTCGCAAGAACGAGCTCGTCTTGGTTCTGCGCGAGCATGCCCGTGAAGACACGATTGAGACCGCGGACGATCATGATGATGGCCTGGCGCGGGATCGATTGCTTTGCCGCCGCCTTTGCCGCTACGTCGAGATAGAGACCTGCATAGCGAAAAACGGTCAGGTCCCAGAGATCGTATTCAGCTACCATGGATTCCGGCATCGTGAAAAAGAGCCGCTGGCGCTGGGCCCGAAGGGCGGTCAGAAAATCCTTCCGGTCGCTATCCTCTGCGCCCTCGAGGTAAACCCGTTGCGCTGTCGCATAAGCTGGGGTCGCACCATAAATTGGGTCGGAAAGGATAAGCTGCGCATAGTCCTCAGCATAGGCCGGATCATCCGCACCATAGACGAGCAAGTTGTCGACACGGTTGCTGGTTTCTGCACCAATCCCAAACATGTTCAGCTTACGGAAGAGCTCTGTTTTTTCTGCCTTACTCGGCCTCAGGTTCTCACCGCAAATGTTTCGGTAAATACTGGCGAGATAGGCGCGGCCACTCTGGACGATCGCGGGCACCTCTGCGCAGCTCATCAGCCCGTCCCGTGCTTCAGGGTGGCCGAGAATGCTGTTGGCAACCAGCGCAAGCAATTGGCGGACCGGGAAGTGGCTGCCATTGCGCTCGCTGAGTTCGATGAGCGCCATGATGCGCTTCTTGAAGGGATCGCCACCGCCTTCAGCGAGTAGTCGACGGCGGTTCTCGAAAATCGGACAAATTTTGTCGCCGATGTTCGCCGCGCATAAGCCGCACCCATCCCAGCCTTCGTGAGTACTTATTTCATCGATAATGCGCATTGCCGTGTCAGCAGCAGGCGAGCGACTCAAGTCGTCCAGCCCGATGGCGATGGCGATATCAGGGTTGTTCCCAGTGACGAGAAGTTCTTCGATTACGGCCGTGACCCGCTCAAGCTCCGGGCTAGGAGGTGTAGACTTGAGTTTCTCGAGCAGTTGGCCGTGGTTGGCAGCGAGGAGATAGATTGTCGATGTTTGGGTACTGACCACATCGCGAGCGAAAGCTGCTATCAAGGTCGCGCTCTCGTCATCGCGAAGTTCGCTCAAGTCCTTCACGATCACAAGGGACCGCTCGCCGATCGATAGGGTCTGTATCTTATCACCAGCGTTCCAGACGACGGCGTCCCCCCCAAGTTTGGTCCAGACCTCACGGCAGTGATAGGTCTTTCCATCTCCAGCTGTGCCGGTGATGATGTGAGAAGTCGGCGCAACGCTGCCAAAATTTTCGACCAGCCGGTCGACAAGTGGCGCGGGCAGCGTAATGGGGGCTATTTTGGCACGCTTCAAGGCTCGTTGAATCGATTCGTCATACATGTTGTCATTGGTCGGAATCGGGCCGTAGTTGCGCAAAAAACGAACCCAGGCCGCAGCAGACGAATGTGATGACAAAGTCTCCCCCCTTATCTCAAGCGCTTAACTTCTAATTTGAAAACGGCTCTAGTTAGCAGAAATTATCGAACGGACTATCAAATAGGTCTACTGCTAGTCTCTCAAGCAGAATCTTAAGCTAGCATAGCGCGGGCCTCAAACACTACTGGGCTCGTGTCCCCCGATTTTGAATGTTGTTTGTGCGGGTTGTAGAAGCGTTCGATGTAGTCGAGACGTCGGCTCTGGCTTAATCTCTGGTACAATAGATGTTACGGGCGATCCGTTTGGTTTTTAACGATGAGAAGAAACTCTCTATCGTGTTTAGTTCTTGGGTTTGATGCTGTGATATTTCCACGTGAGTGGAACGAGCCCTTATGGAACAAATATGTCTTGGCAGCGCCACGACGACGCACGCTATGCGAGCAGAAATACAGCGATCGCAAGCATAGCTCGCGGCGCTGAGCAAGGAATTCAGGATAAACCCGAAAACAGTTGCAAAATGGCGGAAGCGTCAGACTGATCGAGCGGTTAAAAGACGGGTCTCTAAGAGCCGCGTTCAGCGGGCCTATCCGAGACGGGCGAAGCGATGATCGAAGCCTTTCGTCGACAACTCTACTGCCTCTGGTTAATTGCCGTTATGCCCTACATCGCTGCTATCAACGTTACGAGATATACCGACTTCCGGACATTGAGTGAGACAAACCTAAACAACGGTTGGTAAGGCTGCTTTTTGAGATGCTACAGCGCTATCCAGGGCACGAGACGCTATACCTCTTTTTACTTATAACTTCCCCACATCCCGACAGATATGAAGAAGACCAGCCATACGCTGCTGCAGTACGGCCCCAAGCACCATCACACCTTCCAGCAGGCGGGCCCCGTCGCTGTCCGCCCTGAGGCTTTCCAAGCGGCCTTTCAAAAGGGCGTGCTCGATTTCGATCAGTCGTAACACGTCGTGCAGACCGGCATGCAGGTCCTCGAGGCCGGGAGAACGAGCCGGGGGCGGCAGGAGTGGATCTTCAGGCATGACAATCCCTTCGACAGAATGTCGATTTCATGCGAGGATCTGACCATGACGAGTCACGGGCCCCGCAACATTTCAAGTTCACAAACTACGACTTTCCGACTTACATATCAAGCGGAATATCGTATTGATACCTCATTTCTGAATGAGGACAATCAGCGTGGCCCGACAGCGCAGGCGAAAGCGTAGACTTATGGACGACCAGATCCGCCTGATGCGCGAGCGTGGCGAGCGCCTCCGTGAAGCAGCCCAGGCCATCGGCATCACTCACGCCGCCAAGGCGGCTGGCGTGCCGTACACGACGCTGCGTGATTACATGAATGGCGGTGAGATGAAATTCTCCGCCCTTGCGTCCCTGGCTCGGGTTTGCGGGGTGTCCCTGGACTGGATCGCTTTTGGCGCAGCGGGCGGTTCCTCCTCCGGCGCGGCAGAAATCCAAACAACGTCGACGCGACAGATCGTTGTGCCCTGGTATGACAATCGTGAAGACGGTCTTCGTATCGGGCGTGACTGGTTACAGCACGCCGTTCCCAGAGATCTGTCCACACTTTGCCTCATCACCAATGAAGGCGATGCCATGGAGCCAACCCTGTCGTCAGGCGATCTGGTGATCGTGGATCGCGGCGTCACTGAGGTGTCAGGCAGTGCGCTCTATGCGCTTGAGAGCGCTGGCACCCTGATGGTCCGCCGCCTCGACCCGCGACTGGGCGGAGGTGTGCGGGTCATTGCCGACAATCACCGCTATCCGCCACAGGATATTGCGGCTGATCGTCTGGACTGCTTCCGCCTGCTCGGCGAGGTCGCCTGGATTGGCGGTGTGCCGCATTCGTAAGGTGCAGCATACTCGACGAAATGCCGACTATTATATTAGGCGTAAAACCGTATTGACAGAGGGCGGGAAACCGTAGATTACTGCTTGCAGTCACGGCGAACAGGCGCTGCAGAATTGTCTGCACCCTGGTTTCGAGGAGCTGGCAATGATCTCTCTGTCTGATCCCTTCCATGCAAAATGTCAGGATCCTGTTGTTCAGGCGACCGGGTTCCGGCGCAAGCCAGGACGCGCCTGACATGCTGTTTGTGGGAGCTCTCCTCTTCGTCGGCGTCGTTCTTGTCATCGTGGGAGTCAAGGTCTGGTTTCAGGCTGTGGACTGGCTCTGTGAGAACGACGTCCTCCCGCCAATGATCATCATGCTCCTTGTGGCTGCGATCACAATGATGCTGTTCAACCCTTGATAAGAGGCGAAAGAAACTGATCATGGCACCTCCTGATAACGCCTCTGAAAACGGGCACGGTGACGATACGCAGAAGGCAGCCTATCGGGCGGCCTATCTGGAAACATATGGTGAAGAGGAAGCCGAGACGCTTCAGATGCTGCGATACGCGACGTGGATGAGCGCGGGCATCTGCGTTGTCTGCGGCGTGATCATGGGTTTGTTATGGCATTCGCTCATCATGTTCTGCGTCGGAACGGGGAGCTGGATCTGTCTTCGGATGGAATTCCGCAAGCAACGCAAGGCTGCCCGGCTGCGGCGACAGCAATACGGCCTGGACTGAACAGACAGTCGTTCATTGTCCGCAGTCGGCTTACAGATGTTATCTTTCAATAAAACTGTTCTCATCGAAGAACGGAAAGGATTTTCCATGTCCAAACGCATGCTCAAAACACTTGCCGCCACTCTGTCTCTGACCGGGCTGATCGCCCTCACAGGCTGTGCCTCGGAGGGCAATGAAGCCCTCAAAAATGAAACGACCGCCTCTATCGATCAGAAGATCCAGGATGGTGTGACAACCAAAGAGCAGATCCGCGCGCTGTTTGGCGATCCCCGCGAAAGCACTTTTACCGACAGCGGCCACGAACAATGGCGCTACTCGTTCTCCAACGCCTCGTCGGATGCCTCCAACTTTATTCCTCTGTACGGAGACCTGCATCAGGGAACTCATGGCACAGAGAAGACCCTGACCGTACTCTTCAACGGTGACGTCGTCTGGCACCACACCATGAACTCCTCTGCCGTTAAAACGGGCAGTGGCCTCTTCTGAAACTGAGAATACCCCAGCTCGCAGACGGCTTCTCCAGCCTGCGAACATCCCGAACGACTTCATATCTTGCCAATGATCAAAAAGGTAACTCCATGAGACACCTCTTTCTTGCGCCACTGATCACGGCTCTCCTTTTGTTGCCTTCGGCTCACGCACAGAGCGACAGACAGGCCATTGCCCAGGCCCACTGGCTCAATAGTGATCAGGCCCGCCCGGCCACGCCTTCTGACACCACACTCCTCAAAGCAGTCCCCGACCTCAAGAAGACAAAGGGAGGCTATCAGGATATGTGCGCCACCCCTGTCACGCCCAAAATCCTGTCTCTCGACGTTGGCGGCTCTTTGGGGAGGGTGAATGTCGTCATTGAAGAGGACTCTGTCTGCTTTGGAGGAGCCGGTGCAGACTATACGATCCTCGACAAAGACCGGCATGTCCTGTGGCAAAATTCTGCTGCTAGTATTACAACGCTCAGCAGTCGTCACGATGGCGTCCAGGACCTAACCTTTGCCGGGCCGGGTATGAGTGTTCCGATCTGGAGCTGGAATGCGGGAAAACACAGTTTTGTATTCCGCAAGACTGTCGAGACGCAGTGAGCCCCCCCGGTATGCACAGGAAAGACATTGATTTCGAGCAGATCCGGGCGCGACTGCACCGGTTCTGGCAAGCTCCGGACGAACTGACTCTGGGAGCCTGGCTCAGCGTGCTGCTTAGCGGCATCTTTTCCTGCGCCTACCGGCACGTCGAACGGGACATGTCCTGGGTCCAGAAAACGGGTTTCAGTGGATTCCATGTCATGGGTTTTGCGCTGTGGCTGGCGATTGCCGCTTTCGGGGCAGCCTGTCTGAGCCGCAGGCGTGCTTCGTTTAATGTTCCACGCCTGTATTGTGATCGGGCCGCTTATGTACTTGCGCTATTCTGCCTGATTAAAACCTATGTCTTTTTGCAGTCATATCAGACCCAGACGCAGAATTTCTTCTTTTTCTTTTCCACATTTCATCTCTACTTCACACCAGGCTTCGGTATCGTGTTCATGGTGGCAGCCCCCTGCCTGCTGTGGCGGGCAACACGGGTCGAGAAAACTGTCTTGAATGACGTGCCAGACGGTTCGAACCCAGATCATCTTTCTTCACAGGATGATGAAACACTGTGAAAACGTGCCAGCCCACAAACCGGAGCTGGCACGCGGCACTCAGTCTTCCTGTCGGTTGCTCTGCAGCATGCGCAACAGGGCGATCACGGCGCTGATCGCCGGAACGTCCTGTTGCAGACTGTCACGATAGGCCACCAGTTGTGGCAGAACGAGGCCGAACAGAATAGCCTCGCGATCTTCCTGGTCGATCAGTTTGTGCTGTGTCATAAACATTGTTCTCATACTTGGACTTGACACCAGAGCTGCGGGTGTGAAACCTAGCAGTACAATCCCGAAGGATTTTCATGGGGGTGAGGGGACAGTCCCTAACCAAAACCTTCCAAATATTTCTAAGTGTTCTTCCTTTCTGTGATGCGCGTGCGCCCTCGCGCAGGGGTAGTCACGGCGGCGAAAAACCTGCTCTGACACCCCCTGTCATGAGGTAACCGCGAAGTGCCTCTATCGTCGCGAGCGTTGTTTCATCGTCATCCGGGCATAGGCAGCCTGGAACGCCTCTTCGCAGATGGCGACCAGCCATTCGGGATGCGCCATCATGTCGAGCCAGACGATGCGTAGCAGAGGCCGATCCGGTTCACTGAACCAACGCTCCTTGATTGCCAGACGCTTCAGGGAATGCTCTTCGACATCCGTCTGGCATTCGCGATCTGATCCCAGCATGCCCATGACTTCGAGATAAACCAGAGGCGTGTCGTCATCCGGAGCGCAGATGCCGAAATCACTGCGCAGAAACCGCCCTTCTTCCAGCAAAGGGTGACAGCACAGATCCAGATCGCCAGGCTGCAGTCGCCGCAGGGTTTCCCAGACGATGCGTTCCGGGTTGGATTCCAGCTTGGTGCCGTCAGAAGCGACGTGGCTGCCCTCTGGCAGATGGGGATACCGGCGTGCAAGAGCCCCGAGCAGACGCCCCCAGTCTCCGGCATTCCCGGCAAGTTCGGCCAGATGGTGCGCCTGCGGTCCGCAATACCGCATCATCGGCGAGACTGGGGGTGCACCCAGTTCCTCGGTTAGCTCCGCCATGATCCGCAGGTCCTGCGAGGTCGCGTCCCACATGGAGGTGCGGTGGGGCCGGCGGGATGCATATCCGTGCATCCGGGTGCGTGAAGAAAATTGTCTCATTGTCAAAGATCCTTTGTGCCCCGGTCGTCTGAGGGCAGATCGGGGCTAAATGTTGATAAAAAAATGTGTTGGTCTGCTCAGGTTCAGAACAGAGGTGACCGGTCAGCCACCTCCTGAAGTCCTTTTTCAAAGCCCTGCAAAAGCTGCCGCAGCAGCAGCACATGGCCGTCCAGCGGACGGCCAAAGGGCATGGTGTCGACAAGACCATGATCGCGTGCGGCCAGAAGAGCTGGCAGCAATACGTCGTGCATTTGCAGCCAGACATCGACCAGCCGGTCCAGTCCGGGATCGGAAGGAGAGAAATGTTTGGGTGTCATGAGGCAGGGACCCTGTCTGTCCCGTTCCTGCAAGACGCAGATCGACACAGGCCGCCTTGAAGCGTCCGATGACCAATTGAGTGTTCAGGAACGGAAGGAATAAAAGATTTTGGAAAGCGGCGTCTGAACGTAGGCGTTCAGTCGTTCCGGGACGGATGACCAGGATCATCCGGAAGCCCCAGCTGATCGAGGCTGGCCCGCAGGTTGTAGCCAGGGGCACAGTCGGTCGCGAACCAGGAAGGATCGACTGCAAGGCCATTGATGACAGGGGCGGGATCGACGTCAGTCGAAGACGAGAGACCCAACAGATCGATGGGATTCAGCAGCCGAAGCAAAGCAGACAGCAGCATCCAATCCCGATCTGCCGCTGAGAGACCGATCAGATCCTCAGGCTCCAGTCCTTCATAAAGGTTCTTCACAGCCGCATGCAGCACCAGACTCATCGGTGTGTGGAACATCAGATCAGGCCAGAATTCGCTCGCACTGCGATAAAGGCACAGATTGGGCAAAGCGAGAGCTGTATCGCCGGGTATGAGCCAGCGACGCAGGAAATGCAGGTTGTATCCCGCAACGGCCTGAGGGGCATCTGCACCTTCCTGCGGTAACACCAGCGGCTCCGCAAAGCAGATTTTCCCGGAGCCGATGTGGTGCAGTTCCAAGGTGCGGTGGAAGGTCTGAATTGTAAAAAGACTCAAAGGTGTCCAGCGAATGTCCTGAACGACAAAATCGAAAAGACTGCCATCCATAAAGGATAGGAGTGGTTTGCAGGGGATCCAGCTCACAAGCCGAATGCGAAGTGATGATACCTGCATATAGCCGGTGCGTGCACGAAAGCGCTCAAGCCGATCGGCCTGAGATATGGAAGAAAGCAATGTCATGATGTCTGTCCTTGAGGAGCATGTAGAGACAGAGCAGCGGACATAATGTCCGATGGGCCACCTCTTCATGGGATGGAAGGGACCAACCCCTTCGTTTTCCTGGGCATCAAAAAGAGGAACCACACCCCACCAGTGGAGAAGGACTGTGCTTTCGTCGAAACTCCTGTTTCTGTTTCTACGAGCCGGCCTCATAGGCTGTTTCGCGAAATGTGCACCAAAGGTGCCTTGGTCTGTAGTTACTTTTATGTCGGATTTCTGTCACGGTCGTGATGCGGACCGGAAGCGTTTTTGAGGCGGTCGTGATCCGCTTCCGAAGGTTGGAGCATGATCGGCCAGCTGTTCTACGCGTCTATTTCTAGGGAAGTGGATTAGACATATGCGAAAACCGGTGTGCATTCTCACCGTCAGTGCTTCCTGGCCAGATCAGGCAGCAGAGCTCAGCTATCCAACATGGTGAGAGATGGTTTCGTGAGAACCGTTCTATGTTTGTATGGCGACAGCATGCCAGATCGGTCTATCGGATATGTGGGACAACAGTTCAGCGCTGTGTAAAATAGGGCCCTCAGGTGCGTTGTGCGCTGTATGGGTACCATCGCACATCCCGGGAGGCGAAGATGACCGAAAAGGCCCCAAATAACATTCGGGGACTGATTAACCGTGCCCGCCGCGCATCCAATCGGAATACGCTGGCGCTTTTCATGGCAGATCATTTT
>Ga0157365_10000174_pt1 | contig 30316 bp, 22 predicted proteins | sample AttsexASBM3_FD_111478 | JGI IMG/M metagenome (GOLD analysis project Ga0157365, IMG submission 111478) | Fungus gardens microbial communities from leaf cutter ant in Ribeirão Preto, State of São Paulo, Brazil - Atta sexdens ASBM3 | ecosystem: Host-associated > Fungi > Mycelium > Unclassified ... | reverse complement strand
CGGGTCGAGATCGAACGCATGACCGGCGCTGTGCTGCCGCAGGATTGGGTAGCGCAGATCCAGGCCGGGCTTGTGGCCCTGATGGCGCAGGACGCCGCCCCCATGCCGGGGGCCGAAGCGATGGTCGATGCCGTGGTGGAAGCGGGCTTTATCGTGCGCGTGGGGTCCAACAGTTCGCTGGAGGAAATGGCGGCGAAATTCGCCCGCGTGCCATTTTCGGGCCATTTCACCGGCCGTGCCCATTCGGCCCGCGACATGGGCGCGCCCAAGCCTGCGCCGGATGTGTTTCTGCATGCCGCAACGCAGGATGGCATCGCACCCGCACAGTGCATCGTGCTGGAAGATTCCGACACCGGGCTTGCGGCCGCCCGTGCTGCGGGCATGACCTGCGTGCTGTTGCGCCCCTTGCATGAACCGGCGCCAGAGGGGCCGGGCCTGCATCGCATTGCCGATCTGGCGGATTTTCTGCCGCTGATCGAACGGCTTGGCGCGGCGCAGGCCGCATGATCGGCCTTCTGCCGTGGGCGCGCTGGATTCTGGCGCTGCATGTCATTGCGGTCATCGCGTGGATGAGCGGCCTTTTCTATCTGCCGCGCCTGTTCGTCTATCACTGCGAGACAGCTCCCGGCTCGGCCGAGAGCGAGCGTTTCAAGGTCATGGAACGCCGGCTTCTGCGCGCCATCATCAACCCTGCGATGATCGTTGCCCTGCTGTGCGGGGTGGCGCTGGCCGCAACGCCCGGACTGATCGACTGGCATGCTGCATGGTGGCACACCAAGCTGGCGGCGGTGGTGGCGATGTTCGGGTTTCATGGCGCGTGTTCGCGCTGGCGCCGGGATTTTGCGCGCGATGCCAATCACCGGCAGGCGCGATTCTATCGGATCGCCAACGAGGTGCCGACGGTCCTGATGATGATCATTGTCATTATGGTGATTGTTCGTCCGTTCTGAGACGCCCGGTTTGCCGGAGGGCGAGATTTCACAGTCCGGCCATCGTCGGATGCCCTTGCCTCTGATAGACTGCGCACGAGGCGGAGAGTGAATGGTTACGCGCACATCAAACGGCCCCGCACGCGGCCGGGCTCATTTTTGTAGCGGCGATATCCGCCGTCATGTTCTGGTCATGGCCGGCACCGGCACGATCGGGCTGATGGCGGTGTTCCTCGTGGACTTGCTGAATTTCACCTATATTTCGTGGCTGCACAGGCCCGCGCTCACGGCGGCCATCGGGTTTGCCGGTGCGGTGGGCTATCTGCAGATCGCGGTTTCGATCGGCATGACCATCGGGCTTGGGGCGGCCGTCGGGCGCATGATCGGCGCACGCAGGCACGATGACGCGCGCCTGACGGCGTCTTCGTTCCTGATCTTGATGTTCGGTGTTTCGGTTCTGCTGGGTGGCAGCACAGCCATTTTTGCGGCCCCCATCCTGCGTCTGGTCGGCGCACGGGGCGAAGCGCTGGCCCAGGCGACGCACTTTCTGCATCTGGTGTCGCCCGCCTTGCCGCTGGTGGCGATGGGCATGGGGTTTTCCGCGCTGATGCGCACCACGGGCGACGCCCGTCGGTCCATGAATGTCACGCTGGCGGGCGCTGTTGCGACGGCGTGCCTTGACCCGATCCTGATTTTCGCGCTGCACCTTGATCTGGCCGGCGCTGCGATCAGCACGATCCTGTCGCGGGCGCTGACGATGGGGCTGGGCTATAGCGGGTTGCGCCCGCACGATCTGCTGTGCTGGCCGGGCTGGCGGGCCATCCCGTCGCGGGCGCGGCCTGTCGCCACGGTGGCGCTGCCGGCGATCCTGACGAACATCGCCACTCCGGTGGGCAGTGCCTACGTGACGAATGCGATGTCGGGTTTCGGGGTCGATGCCGTGGGTGGTCAGGCCACGGTTGAGCGGATCGTGCCGGTTATCTTTGCCTATGTGTATGCGCTGACCGGCTCGATCGGGCCGATCATGTCGCAGAATCTGGGGGCGGGGCACATCGACCGTGCGCGTCAGGTGCTGCGGGTGTCACTGTGGATGGTTGCGATCTGTGTCGGTGTCAGCTGGGCGCTTCTGGCGGCCGGCCATAGTCTGGTGATCGACCTGTTTTCAGCCCAGGGTGATGGTGTGCAGATTGTGCGCCTGTTCTGTTGCTGGACGGTGGCGAGCTATTTCTTCGTGGGCATGCTGTTCGTTGCCAATAGTGCCTTCAACAATCTTGGCCACCCGCTTTATTCCACGTCCTTCAACTGGGGTCGCGCGACGCTGGGCACCATTCCGTTCGTGGCGTTCGGCCGGCAATATGGCCCGCAAGGTGTGATGATCGGCCAGGCGCTGGGTGTCACGCTGTTTGGTCTGGCGGCGGTTCTGGTGGCCTTTAGGGTGATGAAACGCCTGAAGCCTGCCCCGGTGGCGCCGGGGGTGGATCTGGATATGCCAACCCGTTCACCCGATGCCGCGGTCATGGAAATGCAGGAATAGGCCTGCGTTTCACGCAGATGGGGGTTCGGCGCGGGGCTCCCACAATTCGATCTTCGTGCCTTCCGGATCGATGATCCATGCGAACCTGCCGGTGGGGTCGGTATCGTCCTGCATCAGCACGGTCACGCCCCTGCCCTCCAGCCGCGCCAGAAACGCAGGCAGATCATCCACGGCGAAGTTCAGCATGAACTCACGCCGCGAGGGCTGCATGTAATCGGATGAAGGGTTGAACGCATTGAGGGTGAAGGCAGGCGGGTGCTTTTGCGCATCATAAGCCAGCATCGCCCCACCCCGGATTGGAACCCGGATGCCCAGGACATCGCGGTACCAGGCCATAAGTGCCCCCGGGTTTTTGCTCCTGAAGACAATACCGCCGATGCCTGTGATCCTGCCCTGCGGTTCTGTCGAGAGCGGCATCGGCGGGCTCCTGCTGGCAAAGGCGCGGCACGCCCGGGCGGGGTGCCGCGCTGGTGGTTTCAGAACGCCTGTTCTTCGGTCAGCCAGTCGCCTTCCCCGCCGCCGATCGGGGTGCCCGGCGGAATGGCGGGTGCCGGGCGTGACATCTTCATCGCTTCCTTGGCCAGTCGCGGCTGATCTTTCAGCAATTCGCCCATGTCCGTGGTCCACGAGACGGTTCCGGCAGATCCGCCCTTGGCCGCCGCGAACTGCGCACCCACGGTCTTCAGCGTGCCAGACAGGGCCAGCGCCACATCGGGGGCGGTCTTGGGGTTGTCCCTGATGCGCGCCATGGTCAGCAGCGTCCGGTATGCGATCCTTTGTTCCACGGCCGTGGCATGATTGGCCAGAACGCGCGTGGACAGGCGCGCCATCAGATAATCGATGCCCGGCTGTTTGGCGTCACGTTCATGCTGCAGGATCAGCCGTTCCAGCCGGTTGGGACCAAGCAACGCGTCCAGTGTCACCTGTGCGGCGACATCGGTGGCGCTTAACGGGTCGAATACGGACGACCCGGCATTGCGGAACACTTCCGTGTCGAACTGCGGGTCGGGGTTGCCATTCACCCCGGACGACAGTTCAAGGGTCAGTGCGTCCGGCACCGCCAGAACGGCCGGGGTCAGTGTATCCAGAAGCCCTTCGATCGCGGCTTTCTGGGCGTCTGCCGCAGCCGGAACCGGCAGGGGGCTGCCACCGCCCGCGACGGCATAGCGGAAATCAACACCCCCAACGATCTTGGCCGTTGCGTCCACATTGTATCGGTGGACAAGCCACAGCGGCACGAACTTGCGGCGCAGATCAGACAGGGCTTCGCCCGGCTTCAGAACACCAGGGCCGAAATTTGCAAGGGCAATCTTGCGAACATCCAGCATGTGCTTCAGGTCGTCCGGCCCGTCGCCACCGTCAGTCCACATGCTGTTGCCCGGCAGTCCCGTGTCGGTGTCACGGCCGTCAATGTCGGTGCCGAAGCGGAAGCCTTTTTTCTCGATCGCATCGGCCTTGTGTGCGGCGGCTTCGTCGGGGTCTTGCCCGGGCGCCGGTGTGCCATAGAGCCAATCGACCGTGTATTTGTCCCACGACCCGATATTCGTCGCATAGGCCTCGGACAGGTCGAGCTTGCCGTCCTTGATGGCAATGCGCGGGCCGGGATAGTCCATGACAGATGTGCGCCCCTGCGTGCTGCCCATGAAGTTATGGATGAACCCGATCGCGTGCCCGACCTCATGCACGCCAAGCTGCCTGATGCGTGCAAGTGAAATCCGAACCGGGTCGTTCGGGGCGCCGCTGTTCTCGGCGCTGGTACCGGCGAGGGCTTCGAAGATGATCAGATCCTGCCGCAGGCGCAGGCCTTCGAGCACGACATTCCCGCGAATGATTTCACCCGTGCGCGGATCGGTCACGCCATAACCATAGGAATAGCTGCGCGTCTGGCGTTCGTTCCAGTTAACGATGTTATAGCGGATATCCTGCGGATCGACGCCGGGCGGCAGGATCTTCACCTGAAAGGCATCGATATAGCCCGCCGCGTCGAACGCCTGGTTCCACCACGACACGCCCTCGGCCAGGGCCGACCGCACGGGTTCGGGGGCGGCGTTGTCGATATAGAAGACAATCGGTTTGACAACGCGGGATCTGGCAGCCGTGGGGTCGGTTTTCACAAGCCGGAAGTGGTTGGCATATTGCAGCAGAACGTCATTGCCCAATGGCGTTCCGAAGTCATAAATCGGGGTTCCGTGCGCGCCGGATCGGATATCGAACTTTCTTTTCACGAAACCTGGATCAGGCAATTTCACCAGCGAATGGTGCACCACAAAGCTGACCTGCCGCGGGTCCGGCGAAAGCTGAGTCACTTCCGGGCCGGGAGTTTCGGAGGCAAAGGTCTGGACGGACTCGATCTCGATATTGTCCGGGAAAACCTTCAGGCTTGGAAGATCGACCGCCCCAAGCGACGCAAGCTGGTGAAAGCCCTTGGCCCCGCTTTCCAGCACATCCGGCAGGCGGAGGCCGCCACCGTTCAGGCTGCTTGCGATGTCCATCGTGTCGTGCAGGAACAGCGGCGCAAGATCGACCGTGATCTTCCCGTCCGGTCCGGTCGAGAGAATATCGAGCATACAGATGACGCTGAACGGAAAGCTGCGCTCCACGCCGTCATGCACATCCTGTGATCCGCGCGATGTGAATTTCGGGTTTTCGAAGACAACAGCAACCTTGTTGCCCATATGCTTGAACGCCAGAATCTGGGTCGGGCCAAGCATCCCGTGATCCAGCCGGATGCGCGATGAGCCAATGCCCGTGCGCAGGGCCGTGGAATAAAGATAGCGACCATAGACGCCCAAAGCATCCGCCGCAGGCAGGGTGGTGATGACCTGGCCGGTTTTGGCGTCCGTCCTGACTGCCAGAAGTGGGGATTCGTCTGCCGCTTGGGCGGTCGTTGCATGGCCAAACGTCGCCAGCCCAGCAACAGGCATTGAAAGCGCAAGAGAAAGTGCCGAGACACCGCCAAAAATACGCCGACGCATAGGATGATCTTTCATGAAAAAATCCGAAGACGTAGTAAAGCGTTTATTACTTCATGGTCGGATATTTGATGCCGAGCTGATCGAGGTATGTGTTGTATTTTGATGGATCATAATAGAATTTCTCCATCTTCGGTCGATATTCTTCCATGATCTTCCGGTTGAGCCAAATCGCCGGAACATCCGACGCCGTGATCAGAGGCGCGTAATGGTCGGTTTTCAACTGCACCGTATTGAAGTAATCCTTGGCATCGGCAAGAAGCTTCGGCGTGGTCATCAGATCGAGAATGGTCATGGACAGCGCCTTGGCCCCGGCCACGGCACCCTTATGGGCAATCGGGGTTGCCATTGCCATCGCGGAAATCACGTTATGGCCGATCATGTTCGGGATATTGGACGGGAACCACATGGTGATCGTCGGCACCGTCCACATGATGTCACCGATATCATCCGAACCGCCGCCGATTGATGTCGGACGGTTTTCCGGCGTTGAAAGTGGTGCAACCTTGTCGCGCAGGGGTTCGACCTTTCGATGGTTCGCTTCCTGCACCGCCTTTGCAAAAGCCTGGTCGTCGGCGCTCCATTTCGGCATCCCGACCGAGACGATATTGGCGTAAGCGGCTTCTGCCATCGGCTTGTTGCCGAAGTTCGGTGCCGCATAGCCCAGAATCTGATGCGTGACCGTGGTGCCGGTCTGAAGGGCGGCACCCGCTGCGATATCGTTGGCAGTATCATAGAGATATTTGATGCTGGAGAACGTACGGTCGCGCAGGAAATACCAGACGGAGGCTTCGGCGGGCACCACATTGGGCTGTGCCCCGCCGTTCGTGATGACATAGTGCGAGCGTTGGGTAACCGGCAGATGCTCACGCCGGAAATTCCACGCCGCATCCATCAGTTCTACGGCATCCAGCGCGCTGCGCCCTTCCCACGGAGAACCCGCCGAATGGGCGGTCTTGCCGTGGAAACTGTATTCAACCGACACCATGCCGTTCATGCCGGCCTCGCCATAGCCGGTGGAGAACGAATCCCGGACATGGTTGAAGATGCACGCATCCACGCCCTTGAAAATTCCCGCACGCACATAATAGGCCTTGGAAGCCAGATCTTCTTCCGCAATACCCGGCCAGACCATCAGGCGCCCTGCGATATGATGTTTCTCCATCACGTCTTTTGCGGCAATGGCGGCCGCGACCACCAGAGGCATGCCGGCATTGTGCCCTTCGCCGTGGCCCGGAGCACCGGGGACAAGGGGCTTGATCGTCGGAATGCCCGGAACCTGCGAAAGTCCGTCAAGATCGTCGATATCGCTGCCGACGGCAATCAGCGGGCCCCCGCTGCCCCACGTGGCTGTGAAGGCTGTTGGCATGCCGGCGACACCGGCCGTCACCTTGAAACCAGCCTTCTTCAGAATACCCTGAAGATATTCGGATGTCTTGAATTCCTGAAATCCGGCTTCTGCGTAACTGAAGATCAGATCGGTCCCGACCTGAATCTGTTTGGCCTGACTGTCAATATCAGCCGCTATCTCGGCCTTCAGCGCGGGATCGGCGGCGGCATGGGCGGTGTTCGCCAGTGCGCTGCAGCCCAGCAGGCTGGCAAGCAGAAGGGAACGTGTCTTCATGACCATGTTGCTCCTTACAATCTTACACTGAGAGACAGGCGGAACGTGCGTCCGACCATGTCATAGAGGGACGAGTTGGTCTGGGCATATGCCGGCACATTGTTCCCGTCCGGCCCGTTGCCGACCAGAACCGGGTATGTGTTCATCATGTTGCTCATGACAAAGGTTGCCCGTGCATCCCGACCATAAACGTTAAAGTCATAGGCTATGGATGTGTCGAAATAGACCGCACCGGGAATGTGGTTGTTGTTGATCGTGCGATACCGTGTGGTGGAAGCCGGGCACGATGTTGTGCACTGCACGTAATCATTGCCATAGACGCCGGAACTGAAGCCGCGGGTCGTCAGGTTGAAGGTAAAGCGATCAAGATAATAAAAGGCACTGATACGATAGTTCCAGCTTGGCGCGCTGTAGTTTCCGGCGAGGCTGCCGCCGTTCACTCCGGCATAGTCGATCGGGTAGATGTTGTTGTTCACCACGTTCGAGATGTAATGCGTGATGTCGCCATGCACATCGAAGATGCCCGGCAAGGGTTTCCACAGATTGGCAAGCCGGAAGCGATAGCTTGCTGCGATATCCAGTCCGCGTTCCTTCTGGCTGGCGAAATTATAAGGCTGGATCGTGATCGAGCTGAGCTGTCCGTTGGAATAGTGGATGTTGTTGCAGTATGCGGTGCCACCGGTATAGCAGAAATCGACGGTGTTCTGGGACGTGATGGATCCGATCGCGTTCTTGATATCAATGCTGTAATAATCGAGGGACGCCGTAAACCCGGGAATGAAGCGCGGGCTGGCCACGACGCCGACCGTCCAGGTATTGGCAGTCTCGGGTGTAAGGTTGCGGTTCCCGATGGTGTTTTCCTGGAACTGCTGAGATCCGGGATCTGGCGAATTCGCCGGCAGAATCACGCTGTTCGTGCGGGCCGTGCCAGCGGCAAACAGTTCGCCCAGATTGGGCGCCCGGATATCGTGACTGTATGTACCACGAAATTTGATATCCTTGATCGGCGAATAGGTGGCGCCTGCTTTCCAGGTCTCGACGCTGCCGGACGTGGAATAGTCCGTGTAGCGCCCCGCCGCATCGATATCGAGGCCCTTCCAGACCGGGGCATCAAGTTCGACATATCCTTCCTTGACGTTATAGGCGCCCTTTGTCACGGCATAGTTGCCATAGAGCCAGCCGGACGAATAAAGCGGATCAACCGCACCATCGATCGACTCACGCCGCCAGTCGCCACCCATGGCGATCGAGGCCGTGCCACCGGGCAGTTTGAACAGGCCACCACCGACATCAAACGCTGCGACGTGCTGCTGCAGGGTCTGGTCTCGCATCGGACCGTCCTTGGCATTGCCTTCATAGATATAATTCAGGGCCGCTGCCGAAGGGCCTGCGGTGCCCAGGCGGTCGATGGGAACGCAGCCGTTGCCGGGGTTTGTGATGGTCGAGCGGCACACGATGTTTCCGTTATAGAACACCGCATCCTGCGCGCGCGCCATGTTGGCGTTGTTCCAGGTGTTGATCAGGCGGACATGATCCAGCGTTCGCCCGTATTGATAATACCAGTCCCAATGCCACTTGTTGCCAAGCAACGAGAATTTCCCGTTCATGCCACCGACATAGCGAAAGACCTCGCGGTCGATGTCGCTGCCCGGCACCGGAAAACCGGCATTGCTGGTGCCCATGGTGAATGATCTTTGGCCCGCGGCAGTCAGCGCGCTGGCAACCTGCGGGTAATATTCATTCAGATAGGCGTTATCGGAATTGATGGTAACGCCGGTGCTGGGAGTCTGCTGGTAATAGCTCCGGCCTTCATACTTGTTCCAGGAGAACTGGCCATAAAGTTCTACATTGTCGGTAATGTCATAGGAAGTCCGGTTAAACACACCAATCCGGTCTTCGCTGGGTGCAAGCGAATTCGTGCCTTCATGACCGTTGAGTGTGGTCGCGGTGTCTCCCCCGATCATATAGGGGTTTGAGGTCGCGTTGTGCACACCATAGTTCAGCTGCCCGGTCTGGCCGTTACCTCTGAAATATGTGCCGGCCAACGGACCCGAGGTGATCAGCCCGCCCGCGCTATAGGTATAAGGTGCGAAGTTCGATCCGACCAGGCGCTGGGGCTGGCCATTTGTGCCCGTATAATAGGGGTTGTTGATCTGGAAATAGCCGCTGTCGTTCCAGGGGCGGTCGATCGTATCGACGCCAAAGCGCTGGTAATATTGCAGGTCCAGCAGAACATGCAGCTTGCCGTTCAGGAACGTCTTGCCCATTGTGGCGTCGAGTTTGTAATAGGGGTCATCGGCATAGGTTGTAAAACCCGTGTCTGCGTCAAGCTTGATGCCCTTGAAATTCTTGTTCAGGATGAAGTTGACTACGCCCCCCACGGCATCGGAACCATATTGTGCCGATGCGCCCCCGGTGACCACTTCGACGCGCTGCACCAGGTTCTGGGGAATGGTGTTCACGTCAACCAGACCGCTGGACGAAGACGCGACACTGCGCTGTCCGTCGATCAGGATCAGCGTGCGATTGGCACCCAGACCACGCAAATTCACCGAGTTGATGCCTGCAAGGCCGCTCGAAAGTGAACCGGAACTGTTCGATGATGTCGATCCGGACGTCACTGAAGGCATCTGGTTGACCAGATCAGAGATGTTTGCGGGCCGCTGTGCCGCGATGTCGGCTGGGCCCATGACTGTGACGGGCGTGGGTGATGTGAAGCCCGACCGCACGATATGGCTTCCCGTGACCGTCATCTGTTCGCTGCCACTGGCGGTATAGCGTTGGGGGGTGCGCAGCACGCTGGCGCGATCTGTCTTCACCGCGACAGGCGGCGTTGCCTTGCCCGGGGCCGCTGCGGGCACGGAGCCTGGATGGTGCGCATGCGTGACCGGCTTTGTGTGAACAGTCGTGGGTATATCGGCCATTGCGGGAAACGGCAGTAATGCCGTGGCCAGCAGGCTATAGTTTCGCTTGAACCGTAAACCAGATTTTTTCATCGGTGTCGCTCTCAGTTCGCACATAGCCGCTTCTGGGGGTAGGCAGTCCGATTTCGGCCGGGATTTATCGCCTTTCATCCGCAGGACATTCAATCCGGCTCAAGAACGACTCTAATTGCTAACCGATAGGGATTTTCAGGAAATTAAGGGTCTAAAAGCACTATTTTCGCAGCATATCTGCGCATTTTTCATAATTTGTGACGGTTATCTGCGCAGGTGTCGTATATCGCGCAGAAATCTTTGCCCAAAAGCCCATGTCGCGCCGGTTTCCCGCAGTGGAGAGAACAGTCCCCGAGACGCATCGGATCTGGTGTTTCCGCCGAAAAATAACGATGATTCAAGAAAGGTGACTCCATCAGTCATGCGGGATGGAGATCGCTTTTTAATTCGACATCGTTATTACGATTGACTTAACCTGATATTCGCCCCGGCCCTGATGCTGTGGCAATATCCAACGCGGATGGAGATTCGTGTGCCAAACGAAGTCATGGCCAGTCTGGATGCGACAGACTTCAGAATCCTGCGCGAAGTTGCCGCAAATGGTCGGATAAGCGACGTCCAGCTTGGGGAAAAAGTCTATCTCTCAAGCACGGCGTCGTCACGCCGCCGGCGATTTCTGGAAGATTCCGGGATCATCACCGGATACACCGCGACGTTCGATCTGGAACGTCTGGGCATGAACCTGACGATTCTGGTGAAAATCGAATTGACGTCGCAGGCGGTGCATTCACTCGACAGTTTCGAAAGCGCGGTCGCGCGCTGTCCGTCCGTCACCTATTGTTATTTCGTCTCGGGCGATACCGATTTTATCCTGATCCTTCAGGTCAAGTCCATTGATGATTACGATCGGGTCTATCGCGACGAATTGTCGATCCTGCCCTACGTCGCGCATATCCGCAGCAGCATCGTGATCCGCAAGATCGTGCAGCGCGTGGTGCCGCCATCCATCGGGTGAGGATCACGCCAGATATGATCTGAGTATCGGTAAACAGGCTTGCCATCACGGGCAAGCCTGTCCCGGCGATCACGCCAGAAACGGAACCGTCACGCCGTCCAGCCCGTCCGGCGTGAACCCCAGAACCGTACCATAGAACGCAAGCTCGGTCTCGAAGGCTGCGCGCAACGTTGCCGCTGCCCGAAAACCGTGGCGTTCACCGGCAAATTCCCGCAATGCGGCCGGAACACCACGCGCCCGCAGGGTGGCAGCCATGCTGCGCGCCTGCGCCGGGGGCACGACGCGGTCTTCCGTGCCGTGCAGAAACAGCACCGGCGCGCGAATGTCGGCCGCGTGCGTCAACGGGGATCGCGCGCGATAAACCGCTTCTCCCTCAGGCCAGGGGCCGACCAGCCCGTCAAGATACCGTGCCTCGAACTTGTGTGTTTCCTGCGCCAGCGATGCCAGATCGGTCACACCGTAAAGCGATGTACCGGCGGCAAAGGGCGATGCCGGGCGGGCCAGCGCGTTCAGCACCGTCAGTCCGCCCGCGCTGCTGCCACGAATGACAATCCGCTGTGGATCAACCCAGCCCTGGGCCGCAAGCCATGTGCATGCCGCGATGCAGTCCGTCACGTCGCGTTCACCCCACTGGCCATCAAGGGCTTCGCGGTAGGCACGGCCAAACCCGGTCGAACCCCGATAATTGACGTCCACCACAGCAAATCCGCGCGATGTCCACCACTGCACCTTCATGGCAAAACCTGTGTCCGCGCGCGCCGTCGGGCCGCCATGTCCCATGACCACCAGCGGCGGCCTTTCCCCCTCCGGGACGCAGGCCGTGGCGCTGGCCGGGGCATAGAAGAAGGCGTGCGCCGTCTGCCCGGCATCGGTGGGAAAGCTGATGGCGCGCGGGCACGCCACGGCCGCGGGGTCGAACGCGAACGGCGCGGCACCCAGCCGCTGGAACGGGCCACCCCGCGCCCCGATCACCACCGACGGCGCTGCATCGGGCGGCGCATCGATCCATGCAAAGCGGTGGCCTTCACCGGCCAACGGCAGCGGGCAGGCCGCGGGATGGCCGAAATCGGCCACGTCCACGGCGGCTGCGTCGATCAGCACCGTGCGGGCGACACCTGCGACCACCTGCTGCGCAATGAAGCGCCCGCCCGCCAGCGGCGCGGCATAATGCTCACCAAACACCCAGTGCGGACCGCCGATTTCGGCGTGATCCGGCACAAGGGTGCGGCCACCGGGTACATCGAACGCGCACAGCGTCCACCACCCTTCGGCGTCCGAACTGGCCAGCAGGCAGTCTTCATCCCAGAAAGGCGCGATGGTCGAACACCCGTCGCGCAGGGTTTCGGGCTGTGTCAGGCTCAGCGCACCCGCATCGGTCCGTTCCAGGCGTGCGCGCAGCAGCGATGTGTGCTCCCACGGCATGGACGGGTGCATCCACGCGACCCATGCCAGATAGGCACCATCGGGGCTGGGGCGCGGGCTGGACAGGAAATCCGGGCCCTCGACCAGAACAGTGCCGCCCGCCCGCGTTGCGTCGTCCCCCGTCAGCGACAATGCGACGATCGCGGCAACGGGTTCGCCGTCCACGCGGTGATCTTCACGCACGCACACCACGTGCCTTGCGTCCGGCAGAAAGGCGAAATCCGCAAACCGCAGCCCCTCGACCCCGCAGAGGCGCCGCGGCGGGGTTGCCGGTGCAAACACCCACACATGGCCATCCGTGCGGCTGCTGGCCACCACCACGCCGTTCTGCACGGCATAGGCGCCGCCGCCATATTCATGCACGCGCGATCCCACATCGAACGGGGCCGGCGTCAATTCGGCCACGCCCTGCCCGCCCTGCCAGTGCAGCAGGGTGGAACGCCCCTGTTCATCGGGCCGGGATTCCAGCCACCAGACCGACGCACCATCGACGCGCAGTTCGGCCGGGCGCGCGACCTTGCCGGCCACCACGTCGGCAGTGAAAGGCGACGGCCAGGTGCCGCAGGGCATGGGGATGCGGGGCTGATGGTCTGACATGGGATCCTGATCTTTGGGGGCAATGTGCCCGACAATACGGCCTTTGCACGCTTTGCACAGCCGATCCGGCGCCCCAATCCTTGTCGTGGCGCGCATGCGGCAGGGATGTGCGGGCACCGGCCTGACATCAGAGATAACTTGACACGCGCGCCCGCAGGCGGTTCCTCGGCTCGTTCCGTCAGGGCGCGTGGCCCGGCTGACCCACAGGCACAAGGATCGCGACGCTGCTTCAGTATTTCAATCACCTTCTTGCGCACTATGGCTATGGGGTCGTCGCGGTGGTTGTCATGCTGGAAAGCATGGGGCTGCCGTTACCGGCCGAAAGCCTGATCGTGACCACGTCGCTCTATTGCGCGGCCACGCACAAGCTGCAGATCGAATGGGTGGCCGGGGCCGCGGTGATCGGCGCGATCATGGGAGACAATTTCGGCTATCTGATCGGGCGGGCGATCGGGTTTCGCATGCTGCGGCGCTATGGCTCGAAAGTGCGGCTGACGCCGGAGCGGCTGACGCTGGGGCGCTATCTGTTCCGGCGCCACGGCGGCAAGGTCGTGTTCTTCGGGCGCTTCATCGCCATCCTGCGCGTGTTCGTGGCGTTGTTGGCCGGGGCGAACCGCATGCCGTGGCATACGTTCCTGTTTTTCAACGCAGTTGGCGGGGTGTGCTGGGCGGGGGGCTATGCCATGGCTGCCTATTACCTCGGTCATCGCGTGCTGGCGCTGTCCGGCCCGATCGGCATTGCGGTTGGGGCAGTGGCGCTGGTGGTCATAGGGGCCGCGTTCGTGTTCCTGAAACGGAACGAGCACCGCCTGACGAAAGAAGCCATGCAGGCCGCGCACGCCAGCGGCCTGTACGACGAGGACGACGACACGGCGCGCGACTGATCGCGGGGGGAACAGGCAGCATGGCGACAACGAAGGGCTGGACTCTGGACGATGCGCCGATGTGGCCCGGGGGCCGCGCAATCGTTACCGGGGCCACGGGGGGCCTTGGGTTATGGACCGCGCTGGGGCTGGCGCGGCGCGGCATGCATGTGGTGGTGGCAGGCCGGAACGCGCAGCGCGGCGAACATGCGCTGGGCTTTTTGCGCACGCACCTGCCGGACGGGGTGTTCACCTTTCGCACGCTGGATCTTGCGTCGCTGCGCTCGGTCGAGCGTTTTGCCGAAAACACGCTGGTTGCCGGCGCCCCGATCGACCTTCTGGTCAATAATGCGGGCGTGATGGCCCCACCCCACCGCACCGAGACGGCCGACGGGTTCGAGCTGCAATTCGGCACCAACCATCTGGGGCATTTCGCGCTGACCGGCCGTCTGGCCCCCCTTCTGCACAAGGCCGAGCGCGGCGGGGTCGTGGTGACGGTGGCAAGCCTGGCCGCGTGGAAAGGCACCCTGCCGTTTGGCGACCTGAACGCACGCCGGACCTACAGCCCCTTCGGCCGATACCGGCAGAGCAAACGCGCCAATCTGGTGTTCGCCCTTGAACTTCATCGCCGTGCGCGAGAACAGGGCCTGCACCTGCATTCACGCGCCGCACACCCGGGCTGGTCGTTGACCGACATCATCGATAATGGCCCAATGCTGGGGCGCCCCGGCCGGCTGGCACAGGTGCGCAAGACGGTGGTGCGCAGCCTGTTCGGCGCCATGGGGCAGAGCGTGGAAGCCGGCGCGCTGCCCAGCCTCTATGCCGCCCTCGACCCCGGCGCGCAGGATGGTGGTTATTACGGCCCGCAGGGGCGCGGGGAACGGACCGGCGCCCCCGGCCCTGCCCCGCTGCCGCCCGGTGCGGACGACCCGTTCACGGGCCAGCGTCTGTGGGATGCGTCGGAGCGCATGACGGGCGTCAGTTGGGCGTCCTGACGGATCGCGGGCTTTCATCCGCCAGATCGGCCAGGCCGAGCGCATCAGCCATGGTGCGCCGGACAGATGCGGCGCTGAAGCGGTTCTGAAGAAGGCGCTGCGCGCACGCCACATGCGCGCGGGCATAGGTGTCGTCTTCAAGCAGTTTCAGGGCACCCTGCACATAGCCATCGACTTCGCCCCGCACATCGAGCTGAAGCGTCGGCGGCAAACCGATGCCCTCCGCTGCGATGGGGGTCATCATGACCGGCAGGCCGTGCGCCCAGGCCTCCAGCACCTTGCCTTTCAGCCCCGATCCGAACCGTAACGCCGCCAGCATCAGCCGCGCCGTGCCCAGAACGTCATGCAGGTCCGGCACATGCCCCCTGATCTCGATCCCGTCCCCGGCCAGGCGATACAACGCATCGCCCATCGCGCTGCCCGCGAAAATGCACCGCAGATCAGGGTGATGAACCCGCAGGCGCGGCATGATCTCGTGCGCGATCCAGCGCGCTGCATCCATGTTGGGCGCATGGGCAAAATGGCCCAGAAACACCACATCGCGCCGGGCAGACGGTGCTCGGGCGTGACGCAGTGGCACCGCCCACGGCACCTCCACCACCCGTGTGGACGGCACCTTGCGGGCCAGCAGGTCGCGCTCCCACCCCGTGTGGGCCAGCACGACATCCGACGACCACGCGGCCATGGATTCATGCACATCCAGCGCTTCGATCGCGCGCGCCATCTCGGGCCTGTTCTCAACGTGCGACTGACGGCGCAGCCGCACACTGGCCAGATCGGCAATGCCCCACACCAGCGTCGCGGCCGGGGCATGATGCCGCACCAGACCGACATAGCGGCGCATATTGCCCAGACGATGCAGATAGATCACCGCGAAACTGTGGCCCTGCGCGCGCAGCACCTGTTCCACCGTTGCGCAGAACGGTGGTTGCAGCAGGGTAAAGCCATGGGTTTCGGGCACATCGGTCATGTCTTCCGGCATCAGGGCCTGCGCCGGCACAAACGAGACATCGAACCCCAGTTCGGTCAGTGCCGTGATGTGCGACAACAGGGCGACCGAACCCGCATCCCGCGTCGGGTCGGGGGGGCGATCATCAATCACCAGTGCCCGGGGCGGTGGGCCGGCGTCGCCCGCCGGATCGTGACGGCGTTGCAGGCGACGCTGGTGGGTGCGCTCGGCCGCGCATGAAGCCTCGGCGTGGTCGCGGGCCTCCAGCTTCGTGATCTGGGCAAGGAAAAAATCAGCCGCTTTCCGCCGCGCCGCCGGGTCGTCCAGCGCATCGACCGTGCGCGCCACGAACGAACGGGCTTCGGCATCGAAGTCTGTCACCGCCGCCCATTCAAGCGGCGCGCCCGGCACCGGCAATCCGCAATCGCAGACCAGCGCAAGCCTGTGGCGATTCAGGTCGAGCGGCGTGTCGAAAACATGATCGAAGCCATGCAGGCCCAGCCCATATCCCGCCGCGCGCACGTCCGGACGAAAACCGTTTGCCACCACTTCGGCGCACGGTACACCGTCCACAATCACGGTCATCCGGACGGTCCGCCCCGGTTCGGCCGGATCGATGACCCAGCCGGCAATGCGTTTGCGATCGGCAACGTCGATCGCGCCGGTCATAGCCTTTGGCGTGGTGTCCGGTTCAGGGCCGGTGCCAAGCACGGATCCATCCGTGTGGCGCACCACAACACCCGGAGCACCGCGGCTGAGGGGCTGGGACCAGACATGCGTGAAGGCACAATATCCGTCACGCGCAACATCCCGCAGGTCGGCCCGGAACTGGTCAGCCGTCAGAACAGCAACAATGTCCTGTCCAACACAGATATGCACCGTGGCGGGTGATCCGTCCGGTGTGCCGGCGGACCACCCCGCGACAGCATCACGGTCGATACGATCAATCGCCCCCCTGATTGCCATGTCAGGCAACGTGCTGAAGGGGTGAATGGCCTAGCGGACGGACCGACACGCGCTCCGGCGTCAGATCCCGCATGGCCGCCGGCAGCCCGAACACGAAACCATAAGCCCGCTCAACCCCGTAATGTGCCGCGACATCGGGGCGAAGGCGGTCTGTGCGACACCTGCCAATGACCGCGCCGTCCACCATGATGACAATCGACATCGGGGCGGATGTGCCCGCAATCCATCCTTCGATCGTGTGGGGCCCGACCACATCAAGCGTGCAGGTGCCGTCGCCAGCCGCCGCAAGGCGCGTATGGATCGCCAGCAACTCCGGGCCCTCCTCGATACGGGGCAGGCAAAAACGCGGGGAACGGGCGGGCGCCCCGGGATAGAGCGCGTGATATTCGGCCGCGTTGTGAAACAGGTTGCGGCTGTTATCGTCGATAAAGCTTTCGGTGGGTGCCCCCTCCGCCAGAAGAATATCGTGATCTTCCAGTTCGAGATGAAGATAGGACAGATCACCGGTTATCTCGACCTGCCGGATGGAGCCCCCGTTGACCAGATGCAGGGCGGGGACAAGAACGCCATCGACGACCATGGCATGCATCGGTGAAACCCGGAGGTCACGCCGGGGAAGATCCCCTCCCAGAGCACCCCGGGCGATGCAGACGGGCATGATGTCGCGGTTGCCGCGCGCAAACAGGGCGCCATAGGCCCGGCGTCCGATCCAGCGCAGCGGGCGCAGATCGCCCGAAGCGGTCAGTAGCAGATCCCCGATCTTCAGATCCTCGATCGGGCGATCACCGGTTTCGGTCGCAATCAGGGTACCAGGGCAAAAGCAGGGGACGGTCACATCGCCGAGCACGATGTCGGTGCCGCTGCCTGTCGCGGCCGCCTGCAACCGCAAGACAATATCGCTGGTCATGGACGAGACAGGAATATCACGGGTCGTGATGCCATTGCTGACCAGCAGGCCGCCGGCCGGATCCCGCGTCAGGGTCATGTGGCCCAGGTTGTAGGCCAGATCGTCGATCTGCAGGATGCCGTCGGTGATGTTGAGGAGGACGGGCGCCGCAGCCCCCGATGCCAGTTCAAGGGTGCCGCCATTCAGGGTGACATCTGAAACGATGGCGCCCGCCGCGACCCTGGCAAGGCCGTCTTCATTGATCGTCAGGTGGGACGCGATGGCGCCTGTTTCGATGTCCGCTTCGGCCAGCGACGTGTGCGATGACGCAACATTCCCGATGCCGGGTTCCCAGAGTTGCCAGTTATGCACGACGCCGGTCAGTGTTGCGCCGGAAAGGTCTGCGCCGGTTGATACGGTGACAGTGGCATCAGCATTGATGATATCGTTCGATGCTGTGGCGCCTGCGTTCAGAACCTGTGTGGCCGGCGACAGGACCTCGAAATATCTCCCGAGTGATCCGAGCGTCCCTTCGTAGCCTGAACTGTCCCCCTGGATCAGGGTGTCGGAAACCTGCCCGCCCGCCAGCACGATCTGGGTGCTTGAGGCCGGGTTCAGATAAGGGCCGCCGCCCGTTATGGGGGCGCCCAGCACCTGCGTGCCGATCGCCACACCCCCGCCCTGCACAATCTGCGTCGAGAGGTGTGGAAAAGGGATGATGCTGGTGTTGACCAGGCGGGTGTTGATCGTTGTTCCACCGGACGCAACAATTTGTGTGGCCGTATCGACGGTGACATCCGAGGCCGTGACGCCTGCGCCGATCGTTTGTGTGGAACCAGAGTTGACGGTGGTATTGTCGTAAATCGATGCCATCATAGCCGCCACAACCGTTGCGCGGGGCAGAATAATAACAATAAAAAATGTTATCTATCAATCATGGTTCGGCGGCACAGTGCCGGTTTGTTGTATTGATCTTCGGATCAGAAGAATCAGGCGAAATGCAAAATCTTTGCGGCCTTAATTCAGGAAAAGGAGATTCTGGCCGCAGTCGGCCCCACGCCGTGTGCGTTTCCGGCTGCAGATCCTGTGCATTTCACGTGAATGTCATCGTGTGCACGCCAGAGCGTGCCTGTGCGTGACCTATGGGCAGCGGAGGGCATCGGTTTGCCGCCGACGCTTCAACTCGGTGTATGCGGCGAAGCCGGGTGCACATAGCGGCGGCACCGCGTCACCGCGGATGCCGGACATCACGACCGGATCGGGCCGTAGCCCGATCGGCGCCGTCGTCAGGGCGTGATGCACATCCGCGCCGCCGTCAGCGTGTTGCGCAGCAGGCACGCGATGGTCATGGGCCCCACCCCGCCCGGCACGGGGGTGATGTGCCCCGCAACCTGCCGGGCTTCGTCAAACACCACATCGCCGACCAGCCGCGTCTTGCCGGTTTCTGTCGGCACGCGCGTGATGCCGACATCAATCACCGTCGCGCCCGGCTTGATCCAGTCGCCGCGCACCAGTTCCCGGTGTCCCGTCGCCACGACCAGAATATCGGCCTGACGCGCCAGCGCCGGGGTGTCGCGCGTGTCGATATGCGCGATCGAGACGGTGCAGCCTTCGTTCAGCAGCAACTGCGCCATCGGCTTGCCCACCAGATTGGACGCCCCGATGATCACCGCATGCTGGCCGCGCAGGTCGCCCAGCGTGTCGCGGAGCAGCAGCAGACACCCCAGCGGCGTGCAAGGCACCAGCCCGTCCAGCCCGAGGCTCAGCCGTCCGGCATTCACCTCGCCAAGGCCGTCCACGTCCTTGCGCGGGTCGATCGCGTTGGTGACAATGGTCGGGTCAATGCCTTTGGGCAGTGGCAATTGCACCAGAATCCCGTGAATTTCCGGATCGACGTTCAGCCGCTCGATCAGGTTCAGCAACTGCGCCTGCGAGGTCGTCTCGGGCAGCATGTGCATGAAGGACAGCATGCCCGCGCGGTGCGTCTGAAGCGCCTTGTTGCGCACATAGACCTCGCTTGCCGGGTCGTTGCCGACCAGCACCACCGCCAGACCCGGTGTCACGCCGTGCTGCGCATAGAAGGCCTGCACGTCGCGCGCAATGCTGTCCGTCAGGCCGCGGGCAAAGCTCTTGCCGTCGATCAGGCTGGCACAAGGGGTGGGCGCGGCGGGCGTCTGGTCGGTCATGGACAATCCAGCTTATCTGCGTGAAACAGGGGCGATGTCTCACGCTCAGGGGAGAAGGGCAATGGATCAGCCCATACGCAAGAATTTCGCCAGCGACAACGTCGTTTCCGTCAGTCCGGCGATCATGGACGCGATGATGCGTGCCAATACGGGTGCCGTTCCGTCATATGGCAACGATGCCCTCAGCCACGCGCTCGATGCCGTGTTCTCGGACCTGTTTGAGACAGACGTTGCGGTTTTTCCGGTCACGACCGGCACGGCGGCTAATGCGCTGGCACTTTCGGCCATCGTTCCGCCCTATGGTGCCGTGGTGTGCGACACCAATGCCCATATCGCCAACGAAGAAGGCGGCGCGCCGGAATTCTATACCCATGGCGCCAAGCTGCTGGGGTTGCCATCGGCCGATGGGCGCATGGATGCACAGACCCTGAGCACCCGCCTGCGTCGCGCACAGGGTCACGGGCCTGAAAGCAGCCCGATCTGCGCGCTCAGCCTGACGCAGGCAACGGAATGGGGCACCGTCTATGACCCTTCTCAAATCGCGGCGCTGAGCAGCATCGCCCGTGCCGATGGCCTGGCGGTGCACATGGATGGCGCGCGTTTTGCCAATGCCGTGGCGACGCTGGGCTGCGCACCGTCGGACGTGACGTGGCGGGCCGGCATTGATGTGCTGTCCTTTGGTGCCACCAAGAACGGTGCGATGGCGGCCGAGGCCGTGGTGTTCTTCAAGCCCGATCTGGCGCGCGATTTCGCGCGCAGGATCAAGCGCGGCGGCCATCTGTGGTCCAAGCACCGGTTTCTGGCGGCCCAGCTTCAGGCCTATGTGACCGACGATCTGTGGCTGGCCAACGCGCGCGTGGCCAACCGGGCAACGCGGCGGCTGGCGTCGGGGCTTGAGGCCATTGCGGGCGTTCACCTGCCGTTTTCGTGCGATGCGAACGAGATTTTCGCCATGCTGCCGCCCGATGTGCTCGGCCGGTTGCGGGCGGCCGACTATGTCTTTTATCCGTGGGATGCGCCGGACGGGCTGGAGGGCGAGATGGTACGCCTTGTCACCAGTTTCGACATGGCCGATGCCGACATCGATGCCTTCCTCGCCGTGGCGCGCGGCTGACGCGCCTATAGGGCCGATGGCACTGCGATATAGCCGGGCAGACGCTGCCTGATCCGGGCGGGTGCCCGGCGCAGCAGCAGACTGCGGTGCCGTTTATCCAGTGCGTCCCATGCGTCGGTCGGGGTGCTGGCCTTGGGCGGCAGAAGGTCGGGCCGCCCCAGCAGCAGTGCGATCGTCACCCGTTCGGGCACGGTCGTCATCTGCCAAAGAAGATCTGGTGCGATCTGTCCGGTCGTTACCAGCCGTGTCGCTTCCAGAACTCGCATTCTCGTCCTCCTCAGTGTCGATGAGGCGTAGAATGGTGGGATAGTCTTAATAACAGATTACCAAGCTGCGAGATTATGCAGCCTGTTCAGAAAAGGATCAGGCCGGGCGATCGGTCAGCGCGGTGGCCAGCACCAGAACGGCAACGGCCGGCAGAAATGCCAGAACCGGAAGAAGAGTGGCGACGTTCATCGAGATGGCAACAAAGTCGCCAAGAAGCTGCATAGACATTATTTATATTCCTGAGGTGTGTGAAGTTGGCGCCCTAAAACCACGGGACCTTCACGGTCGCAACAGGATTCAAACGATTGGCAGATCAGCGAAAAATGCATGTATAAAATGCAGTAATGTTTCTGATCTGCAGTGAGCCATGTTCGCTTAAAATCCGTTTTTTTGGGACTGTGAATTATATACAGCGAAGATTAAAAGGTGAGCACGGGCATATTTGTTCTCAAAAAAGAACAATAATATGAGCAAAAATTGGTCAATTGACCAATTTAAGATCATTGTGGAATTTTTGCGGATTTTCGGCCCTCACGAACCTGTTTTCAGGTGCGGCAACCGGTTCTCGTAAATCTGGTGAAATACGCGATATCACGGTTCTATGCGGGCTAATAAAAAAGCCCGACACAAGGCCGGGCTTTTCCAGAAAAACTGAACGAATGGTTCAGGTATTCATGGCATCGAAGAAATCCTGGTTCGTCTTGCTGTATTTCAGCTTGTCGAGCAGGAAGTCCATCGCATCCATCGTGCCCATCGGGGCCAGGATGCGGCGCAGCACCCACATCTTGGTCAGCGATGCGCGGTCCACCAGCAGTTCTTCCTTGCGGGTGCCCGACTTGGTGATGTCGATGGCCGGGAAGGTGCGCTTGTCCGACAGCTTGCGGTCCAGGATCAGTTCCGAGTTACCGGTGCCCTTGAACTCTTCGAAAATCACTTCGTCCATGCGCGATCCGGTATCGATCAGCGCGGTGGCGATGATGGTCAGCGAGCCGCCTTCCTCGATGTTACGCGCCGCACCGAAGAAGCGCTTGGGCCGCTGCAGGGCGTTCGCATCGACACCACCGGTCAGCACCTTGCCCGACGACGGCACGACCGTGTTGTAGGCACGGGCCAGACGCGTGATCGAATCCAGCAGGATGACGACATCGCGCTTGTGCTCGACCAGGCGCTTGGCCTTTTCCAGCACCATCTCGGTGACTTGCACGTGGCGCGTCGCGGGTTCGTCGAAAGTGGAGGACACCACTTCGCCGCGCACCGAACGCGCCATGTCGGTCACTTCCTCGGGGCGTTCGTCGATCAGCAGAACGATCAGGAACACTTCGGGGTGGTTGGCGGAAATCGACGACGCGATGCTTTGCAGCATGACGGTCTTGCCGGTACGCGGCGGTGCGACGATCAGGGCGCGCTGGCCCATGCCGATCGGCGAGACCAGATCGATCACGCGCGGCGTGAAGTCTTTCTGTTCCTTCTTGCCCGACTTGCCGGGGGTCGGCGTGCCGCCGACGGCATCACCCTCGACTTCCATCTTCAGGCGGCGCTCGGGGTAAAGCGGCGTCAGATTGTCGAAGTTGATGCGGTGACGGACGGATTCCGGCGGCTCGAAATTGATCGTGTTGACCTTGAGCAGCGCGAAATACCGTTCGCCGTCACGCGGCGCGCGGATCTGGCCTTCAACCGTGTCGCCTGTGCGCAGGCCGAAACGGCGCACCTGAACGGGCGAGATATAGATGTCGTCGGGGCCGGGCAGATAGTTCGCCTCGGGCGAACGAAGGAACCCGAAGCCGTCGGACAGGATTTCGAGCGTTCCCTCGCCGTAGATCGCCTGGTCGTTGTCTGCCAGTGTCTTGAGGATCGCGAACATCATGTCCTGCTTGCGCAGGGACGACGCGTTTTCGATCTGGAGGCTTTCGGCGTACGAAAGCAGATCGGAAGGAGTTTTGGCCTTGAGTTCGGCAAGATGCATGAAGCGCGCCTTGAATGGCAAAGACGGGAGCAGAACCTGAACGTGCGGCGCCGGAAGACAACGGGGTCGCGGCGCATTCCTGCCCGGGGCGAACTTGCCCCGCAATGCCGGAAGGCCGGCCAGGTTCCATACGGAGAGGGAAGCCAGCGGCAGAACACCGCTGTTTCTGGGCGGTGACGCTAGTGCACGCAGCCTGTGTCGTCAAGCACCACAGCGGGTGCGGGCCTATTCCTTGTCGAACCAGCCTTTGCGCCAGAACCACGCCAGCGGCAGCGCGATCGACAGCGCCATCAACGCCATCGCATAGGCATAGCCGTAATGCCAGTTCAGTTCCGGCATCACCTTGAAGTTCATGCCATAGACCCCCGCGATCAGCGTGGGGGTGACACCGACGAAGCTGACGACCGTCAGCAGCTTCATGCCCTCGTTCTGTTCGATACTGATGAACCCCAGTGTCGCGTCCAGCAGAAACTGAACCTTGTTGGTCGTCTGTGCCACGAAGTCGTTCAGCGAGGCAATGTCGCGCCCCAGCGTCTTGAGCCGCGCCAGCAGGCGGGGCGACAGGTCGTGCTGCTTGTTTTCGCTGATATAGATGGAGATCCGGTCCAGGCCCAGCAGGCTGTCGCGCACGGCCGATGTCAGGTCGCCCGACCGCCCCACCCGCCGCAACATCAGCCGCAGCCGATTGCCCGCGCGGCCGCGGCGCTGCGGCTGGCCGTCGAACACATCGCGCGACAGGCAGTCCAGCCGTGTGCCCAGATGTTCCAGAATATCGGCCAGCCGATCGACTACCGTTTCCATCAGCAGGACCGCCACCTCGTCCCCGCTGATGTGCTGGGGGTCGTCTTCAAGCTGGCGTGCGGTGGTGCCGAAGGACGAATAATCGGTGAAGCGCACGGTGATCAGGCACCGCGAAGACAGCACGAAACCGACGGGCGAGACGGAAAAATCCTCGTCCCGCCGGCGCACCAGCGGGGTCGAGAGATAGACCGTGTCGTCCTTCATATAGAGGCGCGACGAGCTCTCGATCTCGTCCAGGTCGGTACGGCGGGGAATGGTCAGGCCGGTGATCGTCTCGGCCAGCTCCACTTCCTTGTCCGTCGGGTCCAGCAGATCAAGCCAGGGCGCGTCGTGTGCGTCTTCGGGGGCGTGGACCGTGGCGGGGGGTGCGCCGGGCACGTGGGCAAGAAACATGCGCGGATCTTTGTCCTTCGACCATCGGGTGTGGCGCCGACTGTCTCGCAACGTGCAGGCCGGGGCAAGCCCGGGGGACGCGCAACCATGCGGCGGCCATGACGGGCCGCGTGCATGGGGCGGATGCCGGGGCCGGGCATGGACGGAGGGCGCCGCCCTCTGGTATGTCAGCCGTCGCGCGTGTGCGATTTTCCGCAGACACCCGGCCCCGGCGGCGTCGCCCCCGGTCAGGGGAGCCTGCGTCAAGGACGAGACGAACATGACCTCATCGCTTTCCGGCGCGATCGGCGCCAACAGTCTGCGCCAGGGCCCCGACGATCGCGGCCGTTTCGGCATTCATGGCGGCCGTTTCGTGGCCGAGACGCTGATGCCGCTGGTGCTGGAACTGGGCGAGGCCTATGAGGCCGCGCGCAATGACGCGGCCTTCCAGCAGGAACTGGCGTTCTATCTGAAGGATTATGTCGGCCGTCCCAGCCCCCTGTGGCACGCGCAACGCCTCAGCGCCGAGCTGGGCGGTGCGCGCGTCTATCTCAAGCGCGAGGAGCTGAACCACACCGGTTCGCACAAGCTCAACAACGTCATGGGCCAGATCCTGCTGGCGCGGCGTATGGGCCGCACGCGCATCGTGGCCGAAACCGGCGCGGGCCAGCACGGCGTTGCCACCGCGACGGTGTGCGCGCTGTTCGGCATGCAGTGCGTGATCTATATGGGCGCCACCGACGTGGAGCGGCAGAAGCCCAACGTGTTCCGCATGCGCCTGCTGGGCGCCGAAGTGGTGCCCGTGACATCGGGTGCAGGCACGCTGAAAGACGCGATGAACGAGGCGATGCGCGACTGGGTCGCGAACGTCCACGACACCTATTTCCTGGTGGGCACGGTCGCCGGCCCCCACCCCTATCCACGCATGGTGCGCGATTTCCAGTCGATCATCGGCACCGAAACCCGCGCCCAGATTCTTGAAACCGAAGGCCGCCTGCCCGATGCCGTGGTGGCGGCGATCGGCGGCGGATCGAACGCGATGGGCATTTTCCACCCGTTCCTGGATGACGCCGACGTGCGCCTGATCGGGGTGGAAGCCGCCGGCCACGGGCTGGACTCGGGCAAGACCGCGGCCTCGATCTCGCGCGGGCGGCCGGGGGTTCTGCACGGCAACCGCACCTATATCCTTCAGGACGCCGAAGGCCAGATCGACGAAGCGCATTCCATCAGCGCGGGGCTGGATTATCCCGGCGTCGGGCCGGAACATTCCTGGCTGGCCGACATCAAGCGCGCGGAATACGTCGCGGCCACCGATGACGAGGCCCTGGCCGCCTTCCAGCTCTGCACCCGGACGGAGGGCATCATTCCCGCGCTGGAAAGTGCCCATGCCATCGCGCATGTGATGAAGATCGCGCCGACCATGGCGCCGGACCAGATTGTGGTGGCGTGTCTGTCCGGGCGGGGCGACAAGGACATCTTCACCGTCGCATCCCACCTCGGAGTCAGCCTGTGAGCCGCATTGCCCGACGTTTCGCCGTCCTCAAGGCCGAGGGGCGCGGCGCGCTGATCCCCTATCTTCAGGCATGCGACCCCGATTTCGCGACCTCGCTGGAGCTGCTGCGCGCGATGCCCGGCGCGGGGGCCGACCTGATCGAGATCGGCGTGCCCTTCTCCGACCCCAGCGCCGATGGCCCGACCATTCAGGCCGCCGCGCGCCGTGGCCTTGCGAGCGGATCGACCATGGCGCGCGTGTTCGAGATGGTGCGCACGTTCCGCGCTGACGACGACGCAACGCCCATCGTGCTGATGGGCTATCTCAACCCCATCGACAGCTATGGCCCGGCGCGGTTCTGCGCCGATGCGGCTGCCGCCGGTGTGGACGGGCTGATCATCGTCGATCTCCCGCCCGAGGAAGCTGACCTGATCGAGGGGCCCGCCCGCGATGCGGGGCTGGACATCATCCGGCTGGTCGCCCCCACCACCACGGACGACCGCCTGCGGCGTGTCCTCGGCACGGCATCGGGCTTCATCTATTATGTCAGCATCACCGGCGTGACCGGCACGCGCACCGCCAGTGCGGAAGAACTGGCCGCGGCCCTGCCCCGCCTGCGCGCGGTGTCCGACCTGCCGGTGGCGATCGGCTTTGGCATCCGTTCGCCCGACCAGGCGGCCGGGGCGGTTCGCGCGGCCGATGCGGCGGTGGTGGCCTCGGCCCTGATCGCAACGCTGGAAAGCACGCTGGAGGACGGCCGCGCGACGGCGCGCACGGTGCCGGCGGTGCTGGAACAGTTGCGTTCGATCGCGGATGGGGTAAGGAAGGCCCGAAACTAAGGGCCGGGCGGAAGACCGCGCGGCCATCACCCCTGAATGCGCGGGTGCGGCCTCTTGTCCCGCACCCCTGGCCGGCCCTGCCGGCGCACCTGCCGAGGATGCACGACCATGAGCTGGATGACCGAGTATGTTCGCCCGAAACTGCGCGGACTTCTGAAGCGCGAAGTGCCGGACAATCTGTGGGCCAACTGCACCGGCTGTTCGCAGATGGTGCTGACCCGCGACCTGGAACGCAGCCGCAAGGTGTGCCCGCATTGCGGCCACCACATGCAGGCGCTGGTGCCCGAGCGCCTGTCCTGGACGTTCGACAACGGCGAATTCACGCGCATCGAACTGCCCAAGGTTCCGGCCGATCCGCTGGGGTTTCGCGACCAGAAACGCTATACCGACCGCCTGAAGGATGCGCGCGCGAAGTCGCACCTTGAGGAATCGCTGGCGGTGGCGCACGGCAAGATCGGCGGCCACGATGCGGTTGTTGCCGTTATGGCGTTCGAATTCATGGCCGGCACCATGGGCACGGCCCTGGGTGAGGCCTTCGTCACCGCGGCGCGTCTGGCGATCCTGCAGAAAGCCCCGCTGATCGTTTTCACGGCGTCGGGCGGCGCGCGGATGCAGGAAGGCATGATGAGCCTGATGCAGATGCCCCGCACCACCATTGCGGTGCAGATGCTGCGTGAAGCGGGTCTGCCCTATCTTGTCGTGCTGACCCACCCGACGACCGGCGGCGTCACCGCGTCCTTTGCCATGCTGGGCGATGTGCATCTGGCCGAGCCCAATGCGCTGATCGGCTTTGCTGGCCCGCGCGTGATCAAGGACACCGTGCGCGAAACCCTGCCCGAAGGGTTCCAGCGCTCCGAATACCTGCTGGATCACGGCATGGTAGACATGATCGTCAATCGCGGCGACATGACCGGAACGCTTGGCCGCCTGATCGGCCTGCTGAACGCGCGCAACATCGCGCCCGCACCCAAGGCGGCCTGAGGGCACGATGGCAGGCGGCACCGCACCGGTTCTGGGGACGGAGTTCACCGGGCGCACCGGCACGGTGCTGGAACGGCTGAACCGGCTCTATCCCGCGCTGATCGATCTGTCGCTGGGGCGGCTGGAGCGGCTGCTGGCCCAGCTTGGCAGCCCGCATCTGGCGCTGCCGCCGGTCATTCATGTGGCCGGCACCAACGGCAAGGGCAGCACCTGCGCCAATCTGCGCGCCATGGCGGAGGCCGCGGGCCTGCGCGTGCATGTCATGACATCGCCGCACCTGATCGACGTGACCGAACGGTTCCGCATTGCCGGATCGCTGGTTTCGGAAGACGAACTGGTCGCGGTGCTGGAAGAGATCGAGCAGATCAATGACGGCGCGCCGATCACCGTGTTCGAGGTGCTGACGGCGGCCGGTTTCGTGCTGTTCGCGCGCCATCCGGCCGATCTGGTGGTGCTGGAGGTGGGGCTTGGCGGCCGTTTCGATGCAACGAACGTCGTGGTCCGGCCCGCCGCGTGCGCGATCAGCCGCATCTCGATGGATCATGAGGCGTTTCTGGGCCCCGATCTGGTGACGATCGCGGGGGAAAAGGCGGGCATCATCAAGGCCGGTGTGCCGGTGGTGACGGTGGATCAGGCCCCGGCGGCGCGGACGGTCATTGCCGCCGTGGCTGAGGATCTTGGCGCGCCGCTGTTCCTGCAGGGGCGCGACTGGTCGATCGTGGCGCAGGGCGACGGGCTGCAGTTCCGGGACGCCCGGGGAGTGCTCGACCTGCCGGGCCCCGGCCTGCCGGGCGCGCATCAGATCGAGAATGCGGGGCTTGCGATTGCGGCGCTGCGCGCCAGCGGCGTGACCGTGCCCGAGCACGCCTTTCGCGGCATTGCCGACACACGCTGGCCCGCGCGCCTGCAGCGGCTTGACGGCGCGCTGGCGGCCATGCTGCCGCCGGGGTGGGAGCTGTGGCTGGATGGCGGGCACAACCCCGATGCCGGGCAGGCGCTCGCGCGGGCGATTGCGGCATGGGATGGCAGCCCTGTGCATATTGTGGTCGGCATGAAGCAGACCAAGGATGCAGCGGGCTTCGTGCGGCCCCTGCTGCCGCATGCGGCATCGGTGCAGGCTGTGTCGGAACCGGGGCAGCACATGGCGCTGCCCGTCGAGGCGATTATCGAGGCTTCGGGCGGGGTGGCGCAGGCCGGTCCCACCGTGCGGGCGGCGCTGGCGCGTCTGGCCGGGGGCGGCGGTGCACCGGCGCGAGTGGTGATCTGCGGCAGCCTCTATCTTGCGGGTGTGGTGTTGCGCATGGACGGCTATCACCTGCGCTGATGTTCTGGCCTCAACACGGATATCCTGTGTTGAAGCCGGTGATGTCCGAGACCGATCCGGTTATTGATGATCTCATGCGCCCCGGTTGCGCCTGCGGGCGATCCATCCCAAAAGCATGACGCTATTTCCGGGACAATAACGAACACCACGAAGATCGCGGCTCCGCATGTCGCACGGGGGTGTGTTTGGAATACAACAACGCAATCCACAATTGCGTATTATTCGCAGATAAAATAACAGACACATCTTGCAATTGAGAATTGTTCTCATATTGTGCGGCGCGTTCGTGACGTTGCATAGCAGGATTTTATGACCCGTTTCATTCGCCGTTGCCTGACGCCCCTCCCTGTGTTCGCGGGGCTTGCCCTGTCTTCATCCCCGGGTTCGGCGGCAGACGTTCCGAAAAAGACCGAACATGATGCCCCCGACCGCCACCGGCAGGCGTTGCATGCGCACCAGTCCCCTGCTGCACAATCACACGAGATGGATGATGAACAGGTCACCGTCGTCGGGCACGGATTCAACACGCTGCACCAACCTGTCGGATTGTCCCGTATGCCGCAGGATGTTTTGCATACACCGCAAAACATCAATGTCGTGCCACAGGCACTGATGAAGCAGCAGAACGTCAAGTCTCTGGACGAAGCATTGCGCGATGTGCCCGGCGTGACCTCCAGCATTGGTGAAGGTGCAGGCGGCATGAATGGTGATCAGTTCCTGATCCGCGGCTTCCAGGCCCAGAATGACATTTATGAAGACGGGCTGCGGGACTTTGGTGTCTATAGCCGCGATGCGTTCAACATGGAAACGATTTCCGTGATCAAGGGCCCGTCGTCAGAGGTTTTTGGAAACGGCACCACCGGCGGCGCGATCAACATGGTGACCAAGACACCTGGTCTGGCGAACCATTATTCAGCCGATTTCAGTGGCGGTTCGGGCGATTATTACCGCGGAACGCTTGACGTCAACCAGCGTCTGGGTGCGACGACCGCATTGCGCATCGAAGGCATGGGCAATGAAAACAATATCGTTGGTCGGAACTATCTCTATTCCCATCGCTGGGGGATCGCACCGTCGATAGCATTCGGTCTTGGTAAAAAAGCAACGCTTGTCTTGCAGTACATGCACCAGCAGGAAAATTCGGTTCCTGATTTCGGGGTGCCGGTCGTCACGAAACCGGGCGCGGCTTATGGGCAGCCGATAACGGAATATGGCATTCGCAGGACCAACTGGTATGGCACGACAAGCGACCAGAACGCCACCAACGACAATATGGAAACGGCGCGCTT
>Ga0157365_10000173_pt1 | contig 30491 bp, 24 predicted proteins | sample AttsexASBM3_FD_111478 | JGI IMG/M metagenome (GOLD analysis project Ga0157365, IMG submission 111478) | Fungus gardens microbial communities from leaf cutter ant in Ribeirão Preto, State of São Paulo, Brazil - Atta sexdens ASBM3 | ecosystem: Host-associated > Fungi > Mycelium > Unclassified ... | reverse complement strand
GGCCCGTCGGCCCACAGGCGCCCGTCACGTAACAGCAGCGCACGGGAAAAACTCTCGCGCGTGCGGTCCGGATCATGCGTGGTGGCCAGCACGAGATAGCCCTGCGCCGCCAGATCGCGCAGCAGGGTACTCAGCCGCTGTTGCTGGCCCCAGTCCAGGCCCGACTCCGGCTCATCCAGGACCAGCACCTTCGCACCCTGCACAAGCGCGCGGGCCAGCAGAACCGCCTGCCGCTCCCCCCCGGACAGGGCGGTGAAGTCGCGTGGCGCCAGATGCGCGACGTTCAGCCGCGCAAGTGCCTGCTGCGCGGCGTCCCGATCCTGCGGGGTTGCACCGATGGCCCCGCTGAACAGGCCACCGCGCGCGATACGCCCCAGCGCCACCACGTCCGCGACACGATACGAGAAATGCACGTGGTGGGATTGCGGGACGTAGGCCATGACCTGTGCCACCTGCCGCCGGGACAGGTCGCGCAGCCGGCGCCCTTCGATCCGTACCTCCCCCTGACCGAGCGGCAGCAGGCCCAGCAGCGCCCGCAGCAGCGTGGTCTTGCCCGCGCCGTTGCGGCCCATCAACGCCACCATCTCCCCGCCATGGAGGGTAAAGCTGACGTCGCGCAGGATGGGGCGTCTGTCGCGGTCCAGACCCACGCCCTGCGCCTCGATCAACGGGATATTCAGGACCATGCCCCCTTCCGAAGTCGCAGCAGGACAAGGAATGCGACGACGCCGACAAGATCCGTCACGATGCCGACCGGCAGTTCCTGCGCCGTCGCGCCACGCGCGACGTCATCGCACACCAGCATGAACAGGCCGCCCAGCACCGCGCTTGCGCCCAGCAGCGGCACTGCCCGCGATCCGACCATCAGGCGCGCAAGGTGCGGCACGACCAGCCCGACCCATCCGATCATGCCGACAGCAGACACGGTGACGACCGACATCAGGGTCGCGGCCAGAAGAACAACGAACCGCACCACGCCGACCGGCACGCCGAGCGACCGTGCCTCGTCATCACCCATTGCCAGCGCATCCAGCATCCGACCGCACGCCACCAGCACGCCAGTCCCGATGAGCAACACCACCGCCAGTCGGGGCACAGCGGAGAGCGAGACCGCTGACAGACTGCCCAGCAACCAGAACACGATGTCCGGCAGCTGCTGCTCGGGGTCTGCAACATATTGCAAGCTGGACAGCAACGCGGTGAACAGTGCCGTGCTGATCATCCCGCCGAACACCAGCATCAGCAGGGATTCCTGTCCGAACCCCTGCGCAACGGTCGTGGCGAGGGCTGCGGCTGCAATACCGAAGATCGTGGCCGCGGCTTCCACCGCGCCAGATGGCAGGTTCAGCACGATGGCCAGCGCCGCGCCGAAGCCCGCCCCTGCCAGCACACCCAGCAAACCCGGGGAGACCAGCGGATTGCGAAACACCGTCTGATAGGTCGCGCCAGAGACGGACAGCGCCGCACCCACGCACAAGGCCGCCAGCACCCGCGGCAGACGCACATGCAGCACCAGCGATCGGGCCACGGCATCAACGGGAGCTGTGCTGGTCAAACCGTGCAGCAGTTCCAGCGGCGGCACGACAAGCCGCCCGAAGCACAAGGAGGCAACGGTGGCCGCCGGCACCAGCAGGCAGGCCAGCCAGACAAGAGCCTTCACGGCGTGGCGGGCGGCTGGGCGGTCAGGATTCGGGTCACGTCGTCATCGGTAACAGCATAATGAAAGTACGTCCTGTAAAACGCGGTAATCCGGGTCTTCATATCGTCGGCGAACAGTTCTGGATGCAATTGTTCCGCCGCCCAGGATGCCTGTAGCAGACCCTCCGGGCCATATCGGTCCCACGGAAATACCCCTGCCGGGTTCCGCAACACCCGACCCTTTTGAACTGCCGCGATGCCGTGCCAAAGGCCGCCATCCGCATCGGGGTCGAAGCGACCGGCACTGCCGCCTAGGATGATCACATCCGGGTTCCATGCGGCGACCTGCTCGATCGTCACGGGCTTCTGCACGCCGGCGATCGTCGCTACATTCGTGCCGCCGGCAGTTGCGATCCACTCGTCAATCATCGTGCCGCGACCGTCGACTTTCAGCGGGTGCAAAGACAGGACATGCAGCACCCGCGGGCGCTGCCCTGCCGGAAGTTTGTCGGTCAGGGCGCGAATCTGCCCGATCCGTTCGTCCAGTTCGGCGATATAGCGCGACGCCAGATCGCGGGCAGTGTCGGTGTTCAGCGCGGCAGCTGTCAGGCGGACACTCTCACGTAATCCGTCGAACGTCTCGAACTGCATGGCGAGGGCGGGGATGTTCGCCTGCTGCAGGATCGCACCGACCTTGTCGCTGGACGGATAAAACGCGAGGTCGACATGCGCGGCAAGCAAGGTCTCCGCATTCGGCACCACGTTATCGAGTTCGACGGCTTGCTTCAGAACGGGTGCCAGATGGAACATCCAGGGCTGGGCGCGCGGCTTGACCACTGTCACCTTGATGCGGTCGGCACCCCCGAGCATGACGACCATTTCGTTATGGGCGAACCACAGGTCCGCGATCCGTTGCGGCGCTGTCGGGATCGCAACCTGATGGCCCAGACGGTCCTGAAGCGTCCGCGTCTCGGCCGCCGCGCTGTGGATTGCAGTGCCTGCCATCAACGCAACCGCTGCCAGACGGGCCATCCAGCGGCCAAGGTCCCGATCTTTCACGCCATGCTCCGTCTTCATTATATCTGTGCGCATATAATGCCGCCAGGATCGGCAGACTGGTCAAGGGTTGCCGGACCACACGGAAATGAGAACGTCCGATGCGTGGCCGACGTTGACAGCGGGGTCGGAAATGAAATAAATTTCTATCAACGAAAAATATAACAGACCGAGTACCGGTTGCCCATGTTACGTCACTCACCGAAGCGCGATAGCGACGACAGCCTGGCCATTCGCGCCGCATGGCTGCATTACGTCTCCGGCCTGACGCAGGCCGATGTCGCGGCGCGTCTGGGCATCACCAACGTCAAAGCACATCGCCTGATTGCCCGCGCCGTTCAGAACGGTGCGATCAAGGTGACGGTCGTCGGCGACGTGGCTGAATGTGTGGCGCTTGAAGATCAACTCGCGACGCATTTCGGTCTGGATTACTGCGAGGTGGTGCCGGATCTGCACGAAGTCGGCTTGCCGCTGCGGGCGCTCGGGTCGGCCGGAAGCGCATTCCTGCAGCGCGAGATCGAAGCGCGGGAAGATTGCGTTATCGGCATCGGCAATGGGCGCACTCTGGCGGCGGCTGTGGCCGACATGCCCCGCGTGCCTGCGGACAATGTGCGTTTCGTGTCGCTGCTGGGTGGCCTGACACGCAATTACGCCGCCAATCCGTATGACGTGATGCACAGGCTGGCGGAAAAGACCAACGCCACTGCTTTCGCGATGCCAGCACCATTTTTTGCAAACAGCGCGGAGGATCGCGACGTTCTGCTGTCGCAGCGCGGCGTGCGTGATGTTCTGGCAATCGCAGCGGAGGCCGAGTTGATTGTGCTCGGGATCGGCAGTGCGCGATCTGACACGCAGCTTGTGGCGTCGCACGTGATCGAACCGCATGAGGTTGAAGAGGTGGTCGCCGCGGGCGGTGTCGGAGAACTGCTCGGATATTTCTTCGATATCAACGGAAATCACGTTTCGACGTCTCTGGCGGATCGTCTGCTTTCGCCGCCGCTGGAGGCGATGAAGGGGCGTCGGATCGTCGCGATTGCCGGCGGTCTGGAGAAAGTCGACGCCATTCTGGCCGTTCTGGCCAGTGGCTATCTCAAGGGTCTGATAACCGACGAACGTACAGCACAAGCGCTCATAACAAGAAAATAAGTCCCAAAAACGGGAGAATGCTTTGATGTTACCACACTTGCTTACTGCGGTGATGGTCTGTTACGGGCTCATGATATCATGAGCACCGAACGGGCAGATCTTATCATCGGTGTCGATGCCGGAACCTCCGTGGTCAAGGCGGTCGCCTTCACCCTCGACGGCGCGCAGATCGCATCGTCTGCGGTTGCGAACCGCTATGTCACTGGCCGCGATGGTCGCGCAACGCAGTCCCTGCAGCGGACATGGGAAGATTGTGCCACGACATTGCGTGGCCTGGCCGATAAGGTCGAGAATCTGGCGTCGCGCGTCGCGGCCATTGCCGTTACCGGACAGGGCGACGGAACATGGCTGGTGGGGCAGGACAATCTGCCGGCTGACGACGCCTGGATATGGCTCGATTCCCGGGCGGCGAGCACGGTCAACACACTGCGTGCACAGGCCAGCGACCGCATCCGGTTCGAAGCGACCGGCACCGGTCTCGCGGCGTGTCAGCAGGGTGCTCAGTTGGCGCATATGGCTGCAACGTGCCCGGATCTTCTGCGTCGTTCGCAAGTCGCCCTGCATTGCAAGGACTGGCTGTACCTCAACCTGACCGGTGTGCGCTGCACCGATCCGTCGGAGGCCACGTTCACGTTCGGCAATTTCAGAACCCGCCGTTATGATGACACGGTTATCGAAGCGCTGGGTCTGGAGCGGTGGCGGCATCTTCTGCCGGAAATCGTTGATGGGTCTCGCCAGACGCACCCGCTGAGCGCTGATGCCGCTGCGGCGACGGGCCTTCTGGCTGGCACCCCCGTCACGCTGGGTTTCGTGGATATCGTCTCCACCGCGCTGGGTGCGGGAATCTACACGCGCGGCAGCATGGCGGCCTGTTCGGTTATCGGGTCGACCGGCATGCACATGTGTGCCACGCCCGCCGATTTCGTCAGACTGAACGACAGCAACACGGGTTATGTCATTCCGCTGCCGATTCCCGGTATCGTTGCGCAGATCCAGTCGAACATGGCGGCGACGCTGAATATTGACTGGATCCTGAACGTCGCCAGCGATCTGATCGGCGAAACGGGGCCGACGCTCAAAGCGTCCGATCTGGTCGGCAGAATTGACGGATGGCTGGCAGGCAGTCGCCCCGCACATCTGATTTACCATCCCTATGTTTCCGAAGCGGGCGAGCGGGGGCCGTTCGTCAACGCCCACGCGCGCGCCGATCTGCTCGGCCTGTCGGCTGGCGACCGCTTCGGTGACATCGTGCGTGCTGTGGTCGAAGGACTCGGCATGGCGGCGCGCGATTGCTACGAAGCGATCGGGCCGGTTCCGGCGGAAATTCGCCTGACCGGTGGTGCCGTCAGGTCGCCCGCCCTTCGGCAGATTCTGGCGTCGACAATCGGCACGACGGTCCGCGTATCGCAAAGCAACGAAGCCGGTGCCGCTGGTGCAGCGATGATGGCGGCTGTCGCGATCGGGGCTTACGACTCGATGGATGACTGCCTGGATGACTGGGTGCTTCCGCGTCTGGGCCCGATCGAAGGTGCGGACCCGGCCTTGTCGGATCTGTATTCCCCGGTCTTTCACGCATACCAACATGCACGGCACGCACTGGAGCCGGTGTGGGACATGATGATGCCCGCACCCGCAGCGACGGTGGTGTCACTTAACGAAAAGAGGCGAGCATGACTGATACCGTCGATCTCTTCATCATCGGTGGCGGCGTCAACGGCGCCGGTATTGCGCGCGATGCTGCTGGCCGAGGCTTGTCTGTCGTTCTGTGCGAAAAGGACGATCTGGCGCAGGGCACGTCCTCTCGCTCGGGCAAACTGGTGCATGGTGGCTTGCGCTATCTGGAATATTATGAATTCCGATTGGTGCGGGAAGCCCTGATCGAACGCGAAGTGCTGCTGGCCAGCGCACCGCACATCATCTGGCCGATGCGCTTTGTCCTGCCGCACAGCCCGGGCGATCGCCCGGCGTGGCTGGTCCGTCTGGGCCTGTTTCTGTACGACCATCTGGGCGGCCGCAAGCGGCTGCCGGGAACACGTTCGCTCAATTTGAAGCGTGATCCGGAAGGCGCGCCGATTGAGGATCGCTTCAGCCGAGGCTTCGAATATTCGGATTGCTGGGTGGACGATGCCCGCCTTGTTGTGCTGAACGCAGTCGATGCGGCAGAGCGCGGGGCGCGTATCCTGACGCGCACGCGTTTTGTAGGCGCCAAACGCGAAGGCGGTCTGTGGACCATCGAGATCGTCAACACCCGCACCGGCGTAACCGAAACGCTGCGCGCCAAAGCGATCGCAAATGCCAGTGGTCCTTGGGTGTCCAATGTGATTGCGGACGTGGCGGGCACGCATTCCACCCGTCAGGTGCGTCTGGTCAAAGGCAGCCACATCATCACGCCAAAGTTCTGGGAGGGCGCGAACGCTTATCTTGTGCAGAACCTCGACAAACGCGTGATCTTTATCAATCCGTATGAGGGGAACCGCGCGCTGATCGGCACGACGGACATTCCCTATACCGGGCAGCCCGAAAATGTCTCGATCGACGAAGGTGAAATTCGCTATTTGCTCGATGCAGTCAACCGGTATTTCAAGACCAAGCTGCGCCCGGAGGATGTCGTGCACAGCTTCTCCGGTGTGCGGCCGCTTTATGACGACGGTAAGGGCAATCCGTCTGCGGTGACGCGGGATTATGTCTTCGATGTCGACGATACCGGCGGTGCGCCGATCCTCAACGTATTCGGCGGCAAGATCACGACATTCCGCAAACTGGCAGAGCACGCGATACAGCGGCTGGCGCCGACCTTCCCGAAGATGGGCGCGGACTGGACGGCGCGCTCCATCCTGCCGGGCGGCAATTTGCCCAAAGGCGATGTTCCCGCATTCCTGGAGAAGGTCATCACCACATACCCGTGGCTGCCGCGCGATGTGGCGCAGCATTATATTCGCACCTATGGAGCACGCCTCGGTGTTCTGATCGGGCGTGCCACGTCGCTTGAGGCTTTGGGCATGTATTTCGGGGCGACGCTGTATGAGGCCGAAATCCGGTATCTGATCGAACATGAGTGGGCCGAGACGGCGGAGGACGTGCTGACACGTCGCACCAAGCATGGCCTGCACATGACCGAAGAGCAGAAAATGGCCGTCTCAGACTGGTTTGATCGCCAGCAACAGAACGCAGCCTGAAGAGAGGCATGATTCGATGAACCTGACCCTCTCCCTCAATACCAACCCGCTGGTCAATCGGTTCGCTGAACCCGACGATCTGATCGAGACGGTGGCCCGCGACATTCGCATCCGCGACCTGCAGCTGACGCATGAGTTCGTGAACCCGTCATGGCCGCCCTCGGTCATTCGCAAGATCACACGCGACATGCGGCTCGCGATGACCCGCACGGGCGTGCGTGTGACGTCGGGGATGACCGGACCGTATGGACGGTTGAATCATTTCGGTCATCCGGATCGGGAAGTGCGGCGGTATTACGTCGAATGGTTCAAGACGTTTGCAGACATCACTGCCGATCTGGGCGGGCATTCTGTCGGGACGCAATTTGCGATCTTTACCTATCGCGACTACGACGATCTGGCACGCCGTGAAGCCCTTATAGACACGGCGATCGAGTGCTGGTCGGAGGTGGCAGATCATGCTCGATCCTGCGGCCTGTCCTTCATGTTCTGGGAACCCATGTCCGTGGGGCGTGAGTTCGGCGAAACCATCGATGCATGCCTGAAGCTGCAGGAACGTCTGGATCAGGCCAATCTGGCTGTCCCGCTGAAGATGATGGCCGATATCGATCATGGCGACGTCACCAGCCCCAACCCTGATGATACCGATCCCTACGCATGGGCGCGGGCGGTCCCTCCGCACTCGCCGATCATCCACATCAAGCAGTCCTTGATGGACAAGGGTGGTCATCGGCCGTTCACGGCGGAGTACAATGCGAAAGGCCGAATTACCCCGGACCGTCTGTTGTCCGCTTTCCGCGAAGGAAAGGCAGAGAATAACGAGATTTGTCTCGAACTATCCTTCAAGGAGCGCGAGCCGTCGGACCGCCAGGTTATCGCGCAGATCGCCGAATCGGTGGCGTTCTGGGCGCCTCATATCGACACCGGAGCACATGATCTGAAAATTGATCGGCTTGCTCGGACAAATGTTGCCTGAGCACGCAGAATTTCGGATATTTTACTTTCAAAGAAGTTGCTTTCTCGACATCAATTAACAGACATCGCGTATCGCGAAAAAAAAGAAAGAAGAGCACCATGAAGATCGCCATTGCAGGTGACAGTGCCGGTTCGGGATTTGCCAAGGGACTGGCTGATGCCCTGTCGAAAGAGTACACCGTCTCGGTCCTGTCCGACGCACCGGACGGGGGATCGGAAGTCTATGCCAACCTGTCTGATCGTGTAGCTTCTGCCGTGCTGCGCGGCGAATATGATCGGGCGATCCTGGTCTGTGGCACGGGTATCGGTGTGTGTATTTCCGCCAACAAGGTCCCCGGCATTCGCGCGGCGCACTGCCACGATACCTATTCGGCGGAGCGTGCTGCGCTTTCGAACAACGCGCAGATCATCACTATGGGCGCACGCGTCATCGGACCGGAGCTCGGCAAAGCGATTGCACGCAGCTTCCTGTCGAACACGTTCGACGAGGCTGGCGCCAGCGCCGGAAATGTTGCGGCAATCAAGGCCCTGGATTCCAAGTACCACAACGATGACAAGGGCACGGTGCAATCATGAGCACGCTGGCACGTCCGATGCGCCGTAAGAAGCTGTCGCCGTGGATCGTATGTGGCGTGCCTGCTGCGGTGCTGGTCCTGGGCATGGTGTTCGACACGAAGATCGTCAGGATGGACGGCAAAAGCGACGCCAGCACGGCCGACTTCTCGCCCGACACGTTCGGCGCGACGCAATTTCCGAAAATACAGGCACTTGTCGAGCAGAAGGCTGTCGATGCAGCCACACTGGTGTCAGCATTGCAGGCGGACAAGGATGCTGCCGGTGCGAAATATGGTGTTCCCGGCAGCATCGGGCCGGAGATTTCCGTGAAATTCACCGGCACGGTCGGACAGGGTCGCTCGGGCATGTATTTCGTCACGATCCCCGGGGTTCCCGACGAAATCCGTGTGCGCGTGCAGACCGGTCCGGCCATCAATGGCACGGATATTCGTGACAGCACCGGCACCGTTTCGTTCGGCCAGTTCAAGAACCAGATCGAGTTTCAGGACGCCGGATCGGCGCTGAACCGCGAGATGAAAAAAGACGTGCTCGCGAAAGTCGACACCAGCGCGCTGACCGGCAAGACGATCTCGGTCGTTGGTGTGTTTCAGCTGGTGAATCCGAAAAGCTGGCTGGTGACGCCTGTCGCATTGGAGGTCAAATGAGCGCCGCCCTTCAGACCTATCCGCAGATCGGGGAAACCGTCCTTGCGGCGCGTGACGTCACGAAGATCTACGGCAGCACGCACGCGCTGAAAGGCGTCGATTTCGACATTCGCAGCGGCAAGGTCACGACACTGTTCGGCGAGAACGGTGCCGGAAAGTCGACGCTGATGAAGGTTCTGTCGGGCGTGGTTTCACCGACGTCGGGACATATCGAACTCGATGGTCGGCAGGTCTCCTTTTCGTCGGCCAACGATGCGCGCGACCTTGGCATCTCGATCATTCATCAGGAACTCAGCCTCGCGCCGAACCTGACGGTGCGCGACAATATCTTCATGGGTCGGGAGATCGTCACGTCCCGTGGCGTGAACTACGCCGAGGAGGAGCGTCAGGTTCGTGCGTTGATGGCCGACCTTGGCCAGCCGATCGATCCGCTGACAAAGGTGGAGGACCTACGCCTCGGCCAGCAGCAGACGGTCGAGATTGCACGCGCCCTGTCCATCAACTCTCGCATTCTGATCATGGACGAGCCGACGTCGGCGTTGAGTGCCGCCGAGGTCGACGTGCTGTTCCGGGTGATCGACGATCTGACCAGCCGCGGCGTGGCGATCGTGTACATCTCCCACCATCTGGAAGAAGCACTGCATGTCACCGATTATGCGGTGGTTCTGCGTGATGGCGCGATCACGGCGAAAGCCGATGTGTGTGACATCGATCTCGAGTGGATCGTGCGCAACATGGTCGGCGAGAACTTCGACCTTGGCAGCCCCCCCGGCGGATACGAAATGGGCGACATCACGTTGTCGATCCAGGATCTGACGGTCCGGGATGCGGCGCGTGGCAATATCCCGGTGGTTGATCGTCTCTCGCTCGATGTGCGCGCGGGTGAGATCGTGTGCCTGTATGGCCTAATGGGAGCCGGACGGACCGAGTTGATGGAGTGCGTGGCAGGGCGGGTCAGGCTCGAACGCGGATCGATCCTGCTCAACGGCAAGGACGTTGCAGGTCTGACGATTGGCGAGCGGATCGAGGCTGGACTGGCACTGGTGCCCGAAGACCGGCAGCGCGACGGGTTGGTGCAGACCATGACCGTCGGGCGCAACCTGTCGCTCGCCAGTATCGGCAATTTTGTTGAAAAACTGGTTCTGTCCTTTTCACGTGAAAAGACATTGATCGATGAATCGATTGCCGACGTGCACATCAAGACGGCGGGCGGAGAGGCTGCGATCGGGTCTTTGTCGGGCGGTAATCAGCAGAAAGTCGTGATCGGCAAGATGCTGGCGACGCACCCGAAGGCCATCCTGCTGGACGAACCCAGCCGCGGGATCGATATCGGTGCCAAGGCGGAGGTGTTTCGCATCCTCGCGCAGCGCGCGCGGCAGGGCCTTGCTGTCGTATACAGCACGTCGGAAGTTTCCGAATGTCTGAGTATTGCACATCGGATTATCGTCCTGCGCCGTGGACGGATTTCGGCACAGTTCGGTCCCGACGCGACCAAAGAAGAGATCATGGCCGCTTCGGGCGAAGCCGTGGTCGCAGAGTCATAATAAGAACCCACAGGGGCACGTCATGTCTTCACTCAAAGCTCTGAGACCCGGCTCGACCGGGGAAAAGCTGGATATCGGGCGGATGCTGCTCGAAGGCCGGGCTTTTTTCGCACTGATCGCGATCATTATCGTCTTTTCATCGCTTTCGCCGTATTACCTGAGCGTCTCGAACATGATGACGATGTCGTCACATGTGGCGATTTTCGGAATTCTGTCGCTCGGCATGCTTCTGGTCGTGCTTAATGGCGGCATCGACCTGTCCGTGGGCTCTACCCTCGGCTTTTGCGGTGTTGTCGCGGGCTTCCTGATGCAGGGCGTGTCGCTGAAGTGGTTCGGCGTGGTGGTCTATCCGCCGGTCTGGGTCGTGGCCGTTCTGTGTGCTGCGCTCGGCGCACTGGTGGGGTTGGCCAACGGCGTGCTGATCGCCCGGTTCAAGGTGCCTGCCTTCGTCGCCACCCTGGGTGTGATGTACATGGTGCGTGGCTTTGGCCTTCTGATGACCAGCGGCCTGACCTACAATAATCTCGGCGGGCAGCCGGAACTCGGCAACACGGGTTTTGACTGGCTGGGCTTCAACAAGCTCGCCGGTGTGCCGGTTGGGGTGATCATTTTCGCAGTCATTGCCGGTGCCATTGCGCTGCTGCTCAGCCGTTCGCCCTTCGGACGCTGGCTCTACGCTTCTGGCGGTAACGAACGCGCTGCCGAATTGTCTGGCGTTCCCGTCAAGAAGGTTCAGATTTCGGCCTACATGATTTCTGGCCTGTGCGCCGGCATTGGCGGTCTGATCCTGTCTTCGCAGCTGACGTCGGCGGGCCCCACGGCTGGCATGACCTACGAACTGACGGCCATTGCGGCTGTGGTCGTCGGCGGCGCCGCCCTGACCGGTGGGCGCGGCACGGTGCGTGGCACTTTGCTGGGCGCGTTCGTTATCGGATTTCTGTCTGATGGTCTGGTGATCATCGGCATCTCGTCTTACTGGCAGACAGTTTTTACGGGTGCGGTCATTGTTCTCGCCGTGCTTCTGAACGCTGTCCAGTATCGCCGCCGCGTCAAAAGCCCGGCAGCAAACAACGGTGGCAAGGTCGCCCCCGTAAACACCACCGGTCATTCACTTCCCTCAAGCCCCGTCTGACCGGACGGGCACCTCTCGTCACGTGGTGACGGACAACAAGGACACATAGAAATGTGCAATAAGAAGATGGCAGCCTTTGTCGCATCCCTGCTCGTCGGGACGGCAGTCATGGCGCAAGCTCATCCCGCGTCGGCTGCCGGCCTGATTTCGATCATCGTCAACGACCCGTCCAACCCGTATTGGATGGCCGAAGGCCAGATCGCGGCGGCAGAGGCCAAAAAGCTCGGCTATCAGGCCAACGTGTCGGCGCACAAGGGCGACACGAACGTCGAGAGCAACCTGGTCGACACCGCCATCACGAACAAGTCCGTAGCGATCATCCTGGACCCGGCGAACGCCAGCGGTTCGGTCGGTGCGGTGCGTAAGGCGGTTGCTGCGCATATTCCGGTCATTCTGGTGAACGCGGAAATCAACCAGGCCGGTCTGGCAAAGGCTCAGCTTGTCTCCAACAACGCCCAAGGCGCCGCCGTTGGCGCGCAAGAGTGGGTCAAGCGCGTTGGCGAAAAAGGCAAGTACGTTGAAATCCTCGGCTCGCCCTCGGACAACAATGCAGCAACGCGTTCCAATGGTTACGAGACGGTGCTGAGCCAGTATCCCGATCTGGACAAGGTCGCGTCGCAGGTTGCGAACTGGGACCGGACGCAGGGTCATGACAAGATGCAGAACATGCTGCAGGGCCATCCGGACATCATCGGCGTGATTGCCGGTAACGACGATATGGCACTGGGCGCGATTGCTGCCCTGAAGGAAGCCGGAAAGCTGTCGAGCATCAAGGTCGGCGGGTTTGACGGATCGCCCGATGCGGTCTCGGCGATCAAGGCCGGGGAACTGCAATATACCGTTCTGCAGCCGGTGGCCGTGTTCGCTGTCAAGGCCGTCGATCAGGCCGACAGCTTCATCAAGACGGGCAAGACCGGCGCATCGTCGGAGAAGCAGCTTTATGATTGCGTGCTGATCGACAAATCGAACGTTGCCAAATACACCGCGCCGTTCGTGCTCTCGAACTGATGCGTTTGCGTCAGGGTGCCTGACGGTTCCATGACCACTCCGCAATCGTTACACCTTGCCAAGGAGGGGGATATCGGAAAGATATCCCCTCTTTACTGGCGGGGTGTTTCACGGTGCGGTTTCAAAATGAATGGCTCAAGCGCGGCCTGATCGCGGCCCTCCTCACGTCGACGGCGCTTCCCGCATACGCACAGGACGCAGCGCAGCGCGCCGACGCCCAGCTCGCCACCATGTCGCTTCAGGACCAGATGTCTCTGGTCTTCAGCCGGTTCGGCGGCGGTTTTGGCGGCGATGCCATTCCGGCCGGGGCACTCGGCTCCGCAGCTTTCCTTCAGCCTACGCCGCACCATGGTCTGCCCACGCTGGAAATCACCGATGCCGGACTGGGTGTCGGCGATCCGCGCCATCTGCGTCCCGATGGTCTGGTCGTGTCGTTGCCATCAGGCCTTGCCACCGCCAGCACCTGGGACGTCGACATGGCGCGCAAGGGCGGCACGATGATCGGGAACGAGGCCTGGCGCACGGGCTTCAACGTCCTTCTGGCGGGCGGTGCCGATCTGACGCGCGATCCCCGCAACGGTCGCAACTTCGAATATGCTGGTGAAGATCCCGTGCTGACGGGGCGTATCGTGGGCAACACGATTGCGGGTGTGCAGTCCCAGCATGTCATTACGACCATCAAACATTTTGCGATGAACGATCTCGAAACATCGCGCATGACCATGAGCGCCAACATCGCGCCCGCGGCGATGCGCGAAAGCGACCTTCTGGGGTTTGAAATCGCGATCGAAACCGGGCACCCCGGGTCCGTCATGTGCTCGTACAATCGCGTCAACGATCTTTATGCGTGTGAGAACGCATATCTTCTGACCAAAACGCTGAAGCAGGACTGGAAATTTCCTGGTTTTGTCATGTCGGACTGGGGCGCGGATCACACGACGGCCCGCGCGGCACTTGCGGGTCTCGATCAGGAATCCTCTGGCGACACCATCGACTCCCGCCCGTTCTTCGGAAAGGCATTGGCGGATGCCGTGCAGAAAGGCGCAGTGCCGAAAGAGCGCGTGTCCGACATGGCGCGCCGCGTGATGTATGCGATATACGACGCTGGACTGTCGGAGCACCCGCCGGTCATCCAGCCGGTCGATTTTGCCGCCGACAAGGCAGTCGCCGAAAGGGACGAGGAAGAGGGCATCGTTCTGCTGAAGAACACCCATGACCTGTTGCCGCTACACCCCGACGCGCGGGTTCTGGTGGTCGGAGGCCACGCGGATGCAGGTGTTCTGTCCGGCGGGGGATCCTCTCAGGTCAATCCGCCGGGTGGCAATGCAGTGCCATTGAAGGACAAGAATTTGCCGTGGCCTGGCGCACCGGTCTATTTCCCCTCCGCTCCGTTTAAGGCCATGCAGGCGCTTGCACCTGGGCGCGTGACGTATGATCCGGGCACCGACCTTCGAAAGGCGACAACAGCGGCACATCGCGCCGACGCAGTGGTTGTCTTTGCGACAAAGTGGTCGTTTGAATCGGCAGATTCTCCAGACGTGTCGTTGCCTGATCAGCAGGACGTGTTGATTGCCGCGCTTGCGAAGGCGAACCCGCATGTGATTGTGGTCCTTGAGACCGGAAACCCCGTTCTGATGCCGTGGCTGCCAAACGTGCAGGTGGTGCTGGAAGCTTGGTACCCGGGCTCGGACGGGGGGACGGCGATTGCGCGCGTGCTGTATGGGGCGGTCACACCGTCCGGTCACCTGCCGATGAGCTTCCCGCAGTCTGCAGCCCAGTTGCCCCGCCCGGAAATCCCCGGCGTAAAAGCAGACACGGTTTTCGATGTTCAGTTTCATACCGATCAGGAAGTCATGTATGACGAGGGGAGCGAAGTCGGATACCGCTGGTACGATCACACGCACCAGCAACCGCTTTTCCCGTTCGGCTTCGGTCTGTCCTACAGCCAGTTTCAATTTGACGATCTTCACACGATGACGACTGCCCAAGGCGTTTCCGCAAGTTTCACGGTTCACAATACCGGAAAGCGGGAGGGAGCAGCCGTTCCGCAAATCTACGTGACGCTTCCTGATGGTGGCGGGCGCCGGCTTGCGGGTTGGGCGCGTGTCACGCTCGCACCCGGCACGAGTCAGACCGTTACGGTGCCGCTGGAGCCGCGAGTTTTTGCACGATTTGACGAGACCGCAGGAAATTGGCGCATTCCAGCAGGTGATTTTGTCGTGCGTCTGGCTTCGGATGCACAATCCAGTGGGCTGACACAGACGCTGAAACTCGACAGCACAACGATCAAACCCTGATTTTTCGGAAGGCTCCTTCCTCTGTGAAGGAGCCTTTTTAGTGTTCGTGCCGAGTGGGCACATAATGTCCGACAGCGTCCCTCCTGTACGCGGAAACATCCCGCCTCCGCCACGACGGGCATATCCGTTGGCGGGATGAAAAGCGCGCCGCTACGGCGCCCTTCCCTGCGGTTCCTCTATTCTGCTGCCATCGACAGATCTGACGGTCATGGCCCCCGTGCGCCACGCGCTATATTACTTACAATGCATCGCCCTCTACATACGCGCTGGACGGGCCGGATCGGGCCGTGTGATGGGATCGACCTCACACACTCGACTTGGTGTATTCCTCACTTAATCAAACATTCGTGACATTTTTGACTTAAGCTCGAGCGTTCCAAGTCTTCATAAATGGCAATATATCAATAAAAGAAGATTTTATGACATTCGTTGCGTAAATGTCACATTCAGCAAGAACTTGTCTTGAGGGTCAAAAAGTTATTGTAACCATAAAGTATCGAACCGTAACTTAATGGTTAACGCCAACCTCAAATGGTTAAAGGCTTTGATCGCCCTATGCCGTTGACGACCCATCTTGCACCTGCCGATCACAGAAGCTGCCGACGCGTGGAACAGCGCTCTCTTCTGTAAGGGCAGGCGGCCGATCGTGGCCTGCCACGATCGGTCCTGACTTTCAAAAACATTCGTATTCAACAACAGTCTTGTGGAACTCCGCACGCCTCGACGTCGCGCGGCATGCCTGAGGCTGTGCGCATTTCAAGGATAAGCCGGTGCCAACCAATCCGATCATCAACGAGTTCATGTTTAATCCGGACGGAACAGACACCCACGAATTCATCGAGATCAAGGGCGACGCCTCGACCGATTACAGTGCGTATTCGCTCGTTGTCATTGATGGCGATCTTCCGAATGCTGCCGGCAAGATCGACAATGTCTACACACTTGGAACCACGAATGCTGCCGGTTACTGGGTAACGCCGTATGGTAACAACGTGCTGCAGAACGGCTCGCAAACCGTCCTGCTGGTGAAGGATTTCACCGGAAAGTCCGGTCAGGATCTTGATACCGACAAAAACGGCGTGCTTGACTCCACCCCCTGGTCGATGATCGCCGACAGCATCGCCGTGCGCGACAGCGATGCCACCGATCCGGCCTATGCCGGTGCGCCGGTCCTGACAGGTGCCATCATCGCGGGCGCGTCGCGCATCCCCGATGGATACGACACCAACAGTGCGTCCGACTGGGTTTCCAACGACACCAGCCTGGCCGGTATCGACGGCTATGGCACCACGCCCAAAGCCGGAACCGTGCTCAACACGCCCGGCGCCGCCAATGACAGCACCGATACCGGCACCGGCAGCACGGGCGGCGGGACCGGCACAGGAACGGGCACCGGGACCGGCGGCGGCACAGGCACAGGCACAGGCGGTGGCGACACCGGAAGCGGCAGCACGACGACACCACCTGTCGCCGTGACCATCCAGCAACTGAATGGCGACAGCTACAGCAGCCCTTATGCCGGGCAGACGATCATTACCAGCGGTGTCGTCACGGCGGTCGACACAACCGGGGGCAAGGGCTTCTGGATTCAGCAGTCCACCCCCGACACCAGCCATGTCGGCAGTTCAGGCATCTTCGTCTATGCCGCCACCGGCTCGACCCTGCCGACCATCGGGCAGACCGTCAGCGTCACCGGTCTGATGGAGAATTATCAGGGAACATCGTGGTCGAATTCTCTGGCGCTGCCCGAACTCGCCGAGACATCGCATACGGTGACGGACACATCCGTCACGACGATCACCCCGGTCGTGATCGGGAATGGCGGCGTCTCCGCGCCGTCGCAGGCCTACGTCATGGCCGACGATACGCCCGTCAACCTCAACAACAGCACCGCGACGCTGCAGCCCGATACGAACGCGCTTGATTTCTATCGCAGCATGGTCGGACAGGTCGTGACGATCCATAACGCGACCGTCGTGGGCTCCACCGCGTCGAACGCCACCTGGATCGTGCCGGACGGCGGCGATGGTCTGCTGAACAGCCGCGGCGCCCTTCAGGAAACCGCCACCAACCTCAATACCCAGCGCATAGAGGTGTATTACGACAGCGGTGTGACGCCGGGAAACCCGATCTCCGCCACTCTTGGGGATTCACTGGGCGATATTACCGGTGTCCTGACCTATTATAATGGCACCTACGAACTGGAACCGACCTCCGCCGTCACCGTGACGCCCGGTGCGCCCGTCCAGCAGACCACGACGTTCGCCAAAGACCCCACTCACCTGATGGTGGCAGACTATAACATCGAGAATTTCGATGCGCTCGATCCGTCACAGGCTGCGCGCCTGTCGCAACTGGCGACCATCATCACGCAGAACCTCGATTCGCCCGATGTTCTGGCTTTGCAGGAGATTCAGGACGACAGCGGCACGACCAGTGATGGCACCGTCAGCGCCGCAGGCAATATCCAGGCCATCATCGACGCCATCGCGGCAGCGGGCGGCCCGACCTATGCCTATGCCGAGATCGACCCCGTCAATAACGCCGAAGGCGGCGTGACAGGCGGCAACATTCGCAACGTGTTCCTGTACAATCCCGACCGCGTCTCTCTGGTCGGCAGCGTTTCCCGTCTGGGCGAGGATCAGTCGACCACAACGTTCGAGCACACGCGACTGCCGCTGGTCGGCACGTTCGAGTTCAATGGCCAGCAGGTCACGCTGATCAACGTCCACAACTCCTCGCAGGCTGGCAGTTCGGAGCTTTACGGATCCACCCAGCCGCCGGTCAACCACGGCGGGGACGCACCGGCTGATGACGCGAATGGACGTCAGGCACAGGCGCAGTACATCACCAACTACGTCCAGACGCTGCTGCAAAGCGACCCGACCGCCAAGATCGGCATTCTGGGTGACTTCAACGATACTGCTTCCAGCGCAGCCCAGCAGATTTACACCAGCAGCGGTGTCCTGACGGACATGGAAGGACACGAAGCGGCCGACAATCGCTATACTTATGTGTTCGAGGGCAATGCAGAATCTCTTGACCACACGCTTGTCACCAGCAGCATTTATGACGATTCGGACTTCGAGACGGTTCACGTCAACGCCGAATATCCTGACGCGACGCGGGAATCCGACCACGACCCATCGATCAGCCTGATCGATCTGGCGACCTATGTCGTCAATAATGGCGAGACACTCAACAACACCGCGATGACCGCCGGTCAGACGATGGACATCAATAACGGCGGCAGCGCCTATGGCACGCAAATCGCGGCGAACGCCCGGGCGACCGTGTTGGCAGGGGGCACCGCCGGAAACAGCATTGTCGGAGATGGCGGAGTTCTGGCCTTCGTCGGCGGTGCAACAGTCGTCAACACGATCCTGTCCATCGGCTCTGCCCTCGACCTGACCGATCTGGTGTATGGCGCGGGTTCGACTGTGACGATGCAGGACACGCAGACCCTTCTTGTCACCACGCCGACGGAAACACGCACGATTTCGCTTTTGGGCGATTATTCCAACAATTATTTCGTCCTGTCGCGGGACACCAACGGCGGCACCATCGTCACCGATCAGGGGGTGGCCTGCTATTGCCGGGGCACGCTGATCACGACGTCAGAAGGCGAACGCGCGGTCGAAGATCTGCAGATTGGCGACATGATCGTCACGGCACGGGGCGAAGCACGCCCGATCCGCTGGATTGGCCGCCGCAGCTATTCCGGCCAGTTCGCCCGGGGCAATCGCGACATACTGCCTGTTGTGATCCGTAAAGGCGCGCTGGCTGACGCGATCCCGACGCGGGATCTCGCGGTGTCGCCGCTGCACGCAATGTATCTGGACGGTGTGCTGGTGCCCGCCGCCGCTCTGGTCAACGGTCGCACGATCCTGCAGGCCGAACAGATCGACGAAGTGTCGTATTTCCACATCGAGTTGGACACGCACGACGTCATTCTGGCCGAAGGTGCAGCGTCCGAGACCTTCGTCGACGATAACAGCCGCGGCATGTTCCATAACGCCCATGACTATGCCGTGCTGTACCCCGAAGCGACGCGCTCGCCTGCCCGTTATTGCGCGCCACGGATCGAGGACGGTGTCATCCTCGAAACGCTCCGCAAGGCCATCGATGCCCGCGCATCGGCTGAGACTGTCGGCAGTCAAGACCTCCAAGGCTTCATCGACACGGTGTCTGCCGACCGGATCACCGGCTGGGCCTATCATGCTCACGGTCATGTAGACGTGCAGATCCTGATCAATGGTCAGGAAATTGCTCGCGTCACAGCCGACCGCTTTCGCCCCGATCTGCGTGCCGCAGGCTTCGGAGACGGGCGTCACGGGTTCGAAATGGACATCCCGGGCGGCCTGTCGACGGCAATGCGTCACGTGATCGAGGTGCGGCACGCAAAAGACGCCACCCCCCTGAGTCAGAGCCCATGGTTCATCGATCAGGCCCTTTCCGCCCAGCCAGAGCCGGGTGCCACGGTTGCCTTGCGCGGTCATCTGGACGTCGTCACGCGCGATCGTATTGCCGGCTGGGCGGTCGACGACGGTGCAGCGTCCGTCGCGCTCGACATCCTCGACAATGGTCAAATCCTGTGTCGCACGGTGGCGAATTTCGATCGCAACGATCTGCGTCAGTCCGGTGTCGGCCACGGTCGCCACGGTTTCGACGTGACGCTGCCCGTGCCCCTGTCACCGCTGAGCCGCCACGTCATTCGTGTGGTGCGTGCAGCAGACGGTGCCGAAATCGATGGTTCGCCCTTCGTGATCGAGACCGCCACCAGCTTCGACCCGTCACTTGAAAACGTGGTTTCCAAGGCCGTTGCCGCACTGGAAGACAGTGCAAGCGTCGAGCATGTCTATGCCTTCATCATGGGACAGGCGCAGGCCCTGTTGCAAAAGCAGGCCACCGCAGCGTCCGGCGCGGCCGAACGTGATCACGCGCAGCGGCTGCTGCGCCTTCAGGGCCCGACCGCATCGGCCCAGGCTGTCGCGACGCTTGGCCGCCGCCGTGCGTTGGTGATCGACGCACTGGTGCCCGATGCGACCCGCGATGCAGGGTCGCAGGCGGTGCTGTCCCACATGCTGTCGCTGAAATCGCTCGGCTATGACGTCACCTTTGTGGGCGCCGATCAACTCGATGCACCAGACAGTGCGCGTGCCGCACTGGAAAATATGGGTATCGAGGTATGCGGCGCGCCCTTCACCTCATCGATCGAGGATCTTCTGCGTCGCCGGGCGCATCTGTTCGATGTGGTGTATCTGCATCGTCACGATGTGGCGGCACGTTACATGACGCTGATCCGTCGTCACCAGCGTTCGGCGCGCGTCGTCTACAGCGTCGCGGACCTGCACCATCTGCGTCTGGAACGGCAGGCCGCGATTGAAAGCCGACCCGACCTGCTGGCAAGTGCACGGCGGGTGCGGCTCGAAGAATGCACAGCCGCGTGGTCGGCCGATGTGGTCATCACACATTCCAGCCACGAAGCGGCTCTGCTGCGGACAATGGTGCCGGAAGCCAATGTGCATCATGTGCCGTGGGGTGTGGCGTGTCAGTCTTCACCCAACGCATTTGCCGAGCGCACCGGCATCGCCTTTATCGGTGGGTTCGCGCATCAGCCGAATATCGATGCAGCACGCTTCCTGGTGGAGGACGTGATGAAGCTGGTGCATGCCAAAGCCCCGCATATCGTCTGCAAGCTGGTGGGCAGTGCGATGCCGGATGCGATTTATCGGCTTGAGCGCGACGGTATCGAAATCGTCGGGCATGTTGCCGATCTTTCCAAAATATTGGCCGACGTGCGCCTGACCGTGGCACCCCTGCGCTTTGGCGCGGGTGTGAAGGGCAAGGTGCTCGACTCGCTCGCTGCGGGCGTGCCGTGCGTGATGAGCCCCGTTGCTGCGGAGGGGATCGATCTCGCCCCCAACCTGCGTGGTCTCATTGGGCAGGGTGCGGCGGAAATGGCGCGTCTGATCCTGCGCCTGCACAAGGATAGCCGGACACATGCGCGTCTGGCGAAGGCGGGCGTCGCGCATGTCACGTCGAAGCTGAACGCCGATGCCGTCACCGCGGCGCTTGAAGCCGCGATCCATAGCTCGGCGCTGCGGCGCATCGCCGTCTGATAGACGTCGACCGGCGGGTTTCAGGGCACTCCTCTGGAACCCGCCAAGGTCTTTATCGGCCAATCAGGCGTGACGCGACGACGGTCCCGCGCCGATCTGCACATGTTCGAACACCGCGTCTTCATGTCTGACGATCCGGCGTGCGAGCGTGAGGGCCTGATACCCGTCTGCGCGATCGGCAGCCGCCATTGCGGACTGGATCACGGTTCGGGCCGTATCCGAGGTGGTTTCCTGAGCAAAAGTGGCAGCGTAATACCGTGCCTCGGTCAACGCGGCGTCGCGTTCGGCCTCGGTCCCGACATAAGCGGTCTGAAGGGCGTAATAGAGGCGTCGCGCCGGCGTCGTGGCCTCATCAGGGGCCATGATCTGTTTGCCGAACAGAAACCGGGCACGATTGGCAAAGCGTATTTGGGCAGACGTCACAAAATGTATGGCAGCGCCGTTGACGATGAGCTTCCCGCCCGCATCAAGACGTAATCCCAACCCTGCCATTTTGCATCCCCTGATCGCGTTTTTCGCTGCAATCAGCATGACACGGGATGGTAAACAGGAGATTAACCCGTTGGGAAAATCTCCTGTTTATTGAAGGACAGATTGCCTTACAGGTGGTCGTGCGCGTCGTGCACCCACTCTACAGCACCGGTCGTCCAGATTTCATGGGCGTCGGTGTCGTAGCTATGATTGGGCGTCTGCGCCGCAGTTTCGCAGCTATCGGTGTGGGGCACGCGGTCGGTATGTTCCAAGACTAGACCCTCCATCGAGAAGAAATTGTGACAATCACAATTAGCTCGATGATTAAGGCGAGAATCAAGCAGAATCCGGGCATACCTCCGGAAATTGTGAAGAAATTTGCCCTGACGCCGGGTTGACACTCGAATCAGAAGTCGGGCGGGCCCTCGAGCGCTTCAGCCTCCTCCGCCAGATAGGCCGCGAGATCGCCGCCGCTTGCTGCCATCAGCCCGCGCTCGCTGATACCCGCAAGTGCCGCATCGCGGCGACAAAGGGCCGCAAAGGCATCCATGTCGCCATCATGCCCAGCGTCCGAGTCGTGCGCCAGATGCGCCTCGATCCAGCTGTCGAGCCATTCGTCGATATCTTCGGGACTCACGGGCCTCTCCGTTACAGATCAGATGTCGGCGCCATAGCGACGATAGACGTAGTCGGGCACCTGCGTCGGCAGATCCTCCAGAACACGCCCGATATCCACATGCCGCGGCGAACGCGCGCAGACCGGGTCGGTCGCCGCGGCATCGCCCGCCAGCGCCAGCGCCTGGCACCGGCACCCGCCCCAATCGTCCTCCTTGAACGCGCAACTCTGGCACGGTTCGGGCATCCAGGCCGTGCCCCGGAACATCATGAACAGGGGCGATCGCTCCCAGATATCGCGCAGGCTTTCGTCACGCACATCGGGGAAGGTCACGTTCGGAATCGTCTCTGCCGCGTGACATGGCAGGACACGCCCGGCGGGCGAGATATTCATGAAGCGCTGCCCCCAGCCGCCCATGCAGGGCTTGGGCTGGTCGGCATAATAATCCGGCGTCACGTAATCGATCGCCATACGCCCGCCCAGCCGCGTCCGCGCCGCTTCGACCAGCGCGGTGACGCCTTCCAGTTGCGCCCGGGTTGGCAACAGGGCCGCGCGGTTCCGCAGTCCCCAACCATAATACTGCGTATGCGCGATCTCGATCCGCGCCACGCCAAGCCCCTCGGCATAGTCCAGCATCGCGCCGACATGATCGGCATTCGCGCGATGGATCACGAAATTCAGCGTCAGCGGCATGCCCTCCGCGCGCATCAGGCGCACGGCCTCCAGCTTGCGGGCCTGCGCGCCTTTCATCCCGCCGATGCGCTCGGCACTGTGTGTCTCCACATCCTGAAACGACAGCTGCACATGATCCAGGCCGGCTGCCACCAGCGCGGCCAGAGAAGCCTCGTTCAGCAAAACACCCGACGTGATCAGGTTCGTATAAAGACCGGCGTTGACCGCATGCGCCACAAGCTCCGGCAGATCCGGGCGCGCCATCGGCTCTCCACCCGAAAAATGTACCTGCAGCACGCCCAGTTCCGCAGCCTCATCCAGCACACGCTTCCACTGCGCGGTGTCGAGTTCACCGGCGCGCGGATCGAGCCGCAAAGGGTTGGAGCAATACGGGCACTGCAACGGGCACCGATGCGTCAACTCCGCCAGCAGGCTCATGGGGGGCGGGGCGGTGACGACGTCGTTCATGGGACCAGCACCCCGCGCGCCATCAGGTCGGACACCATCGTCTGCACATCGGTCGCGATCACATCGCGCGGCGCCGCGAACTCGGCCGCCAGCGCGTCAATGATCGCCCCGATACTGGTCACGCCATCGACGCGGCGCAGAATTTCTCCGGCAATCGGGTCCGCAACATACGCCTTCTCGGGCGCCTGAATAACCCACTGGGTCCGCACCCGGTCATGCTGCAGGCGATAGCCGCGCGCGAAACGCAGAATGTCGCCCTCCGCGATCACGGCGCGCGATGCTCCTGCGGGACGAATGCGCCAGGCGCAATGTTGCCGGGCGCGACATAGGCGTAATCGAGCGCATCCAGCATCGACCACAGCACGCCGCACTTGAATTTCAGCGCGTTCAGCACCCCGGCCTGTGTCTCCGCCGTTGTCGCATGTTCGCGGACATACGCCAGTGCGAAGTCGGAATCACGCGGTGCCTGCGTCAGGCGCGGCGTGAAATAGGCCAGCGTGTCGGCATTGATGAAGTCGTAATGCTGCAGCATTCCCGAAACACGCTCGGAAATGATGGTTGGCGAGAACAACTCGGTCAGTGACGACGCAATCGCGTCAAGGATCGAACGATCCCGCACGAACTCGACATAAGCATCGACGGCGAATTTCGTCGCCGGCAGCAACCCATCCAGTGACGTCACATAGGCTTCGTCCAGCCCCAACCCGTCAGTCAGCTTCAGCCAGCGCGCGACGCCTCCGGTACCCGGGGCCTCCCCGTCATGGTCGATCAGCCGACGTCGCCATTCCCGGCGCAGATCGGCGGTCGGCAGACGTGCCAGCAGCGTGGCATCCTTCGCAGGGATGCGCGCCTGATAGTAGTAGCGGTTGAGCGCCCACGCCTGGACCTGCGGCCGCGTCAGCCGCCCTTCATGCAGGGCGCGGTGAAACGGATGGTGGATGTGATACCGCTCCGCCCCGATGGCGCGCAGGGCGGCTTCCAGCTCGTCCGGTGTCATGACCTGCCCGCTCATACCGCTATCCTCATGCCGTCAAATGCTACGTCCCAACCTGCGGCCTCAACCTCGGCGCGCTCGGGCGAGTCTGCCAGCAGGATCGGGTTGGAGTTGTTGATGTGGATCAGAATTTTCCGCCCGATCCCAAGGCCGCCCAGCAGCGACATCACACCGTCGTCCCCGGAAACGGACAGATGACCCATCCTGCGCCCCGTCTTGGGGCCGAGACCCGCGCGGATCATCTCGTCATCGCGCCACAGCGTGCCGTCGAAGAACACCATGTCTGCGTTCGTCAGACGATCCTTCAGCGCGTCGTTCATCGCCGCACAGCCCGGGACGAACACCACCCGATGCGTCCCATCGGTAATCTCCAGCCCCACCGTTTCCCCATCGTCGCGCAAGGCGGCGGGATCGGGGCCGGTTTCGGCATGCAGCGGCACCTTGCCCGGCACCGAAAAACTCGTCACCCGCAGGCCAGCGGGCATTCCGTTCGTCAGATGCAGGTCGAACGGTGTGTTCTGCGGCATCGGCGTGCGCGTGACGAATTCGCGATTCAGGGCCTGGAAAATCGGGTTGGCATCCAGCAGATCCAGCACACGCTGATCCGCAAACAGGCCCAGGGGCTGCCGCTCACGCAGCGTCAGCAAACCCGCGATGGTGTCGACCTCCCCACCCGTCAGGATCACGCCCTGGATAGGGGTGGAACGCAAACCCTTACGCGGATGCAGGGGTGGATTGTCCATGATCTGCGACCGCAGGTCGGGCGAGGCATTCACCACAAACCAGTTTTCGCCATCGCCGCTGATGGCGATCGACGCCTGGGAACGCGCCGGGGCCGCCGGGTCGCCCGCGCGGGCACGATTGCAGGCCGCAGTATTGGAATTCCACTGGGGAAATCCACCGCCAGCCGCAGCGCCAAGAACAAGGACATCAATCATGGTGTGCAAATGCAATCCGGGGCCGCCCGTGTCAAACGGAGCGGCCCCGGAAAAGAGCACTTATTCATGCTCGTGGGCGGTTTCAGCCCTGCTTCTTCTGACCGCAGACGTAGCTGTTGATTTCTGCGCCCAAGGGAATTTCGGTGATTTTCGGGGTGTTCCAAGCCATGGGGATTCTCCTGCGATGTTCTGTGGCACGCCCGACGGGCATGTCGATCAAACGCCATGAACGCCACGACGTTGCTCAGCAAGCAGCTTTAAACCCATCCGAAGGCACCGGAAAGAGGCGTCACCGTCATGTACTTCACGTTTATTTGATGTGTCCGTGAGGTGCGGCGGCGTGGTCCACGTTAGTTTGCGTGCGGCATCTCTGCGCGTCCCGATGCCTCCGGATACGCGGTTATCAGCGTGTTCTTCAGTTCGGCACCGGCCCGGGCGATCGCCGCGCCCTCTCTCCCAGACGTCACAAGACGCGATCAGCGGTCCCGCTGAGGGCCATCTCGCGTGCGATATCAATTGCCCACACCTCACCACACCTCGTGGTTGCGCACCCGAAGACGCTCCGCCAGGTCGCGGCGAACAGGGTTCCAGGATGACTGTCCGTGGCGAAACGCCCCCGATCCGTCCAACAGAGCCACAAGCCGATCTGCTTCTGCGTTGCGATCCGATCAGACATTGCATCGGTCCCGATCCCGGTTGATCCTGTACCCCTCTGCGGCGTTGGCGGAATGGCCACCCGCGACATAAGACACGGAAAGTGCATTGCCCATGTTCATCGGCATCGACCTCGGCACCTCAGGCGTCAAAGCCATTCTTGTCGACGAAAACCAGCGCGTTATTGCCAGCAACACCGTCCCGCTCAAGGTGTCCAACCCACACCCGGGCTGGAGCGAGCAGAACCCCGCCGACTGGTGGGACGCAACGCTGCGCTCGCTCGATGCTCTGGCCGGGAAACACCCGACCGAAATGGCCGCGGTCCGCGGGATCGGCCTGTCCGGACAGCAGCACGGTGCGGTACTGCTGGATGCCCAGGACAAGGTGCTTCGCCCGGCGATCCTGTGGAACGATGTCCGCTGCGTGGCCGAATGTGCGACGTTCGAGGCAGATTTTCCGACATCGCACGAGATCACGGGCAACCTTGCGATGCCGGGCTTCACCGCACCAAAGCTGATCTGGGTGCGCGAGCATGAGCCCGAGACCTTCAAGGCCACCCGCACCGTGCTGCTGCCCAAGGCATGGGTCCGCCTGATGCTGAGCGGCGAGAAGATCGAAGATATGTCCGACGCGGCAGGCACCCTGTGGCTGGACGTCGCCGCCCGTCGCTGGTCGGCGGAAGCACTGGCGGCGACGGGGCTGGACGAGCGCGCAATGCCGTCGCTGGTGGAGGGCACCGAACCGGCCGGCCGCCTGAAGCCGGAACTGGCCCAACGCTGGGGCATGACCACGCCGCCGGTAATCGCGGGCAGCGCCGGGGACAATGCTGCGGGGGCCGTCGGACTGGGCGCGGTCAAGGCCGGGCAGGCATTCGTGTCCCTTGGCACGTCCGGCGTGGTCTGGGCGACGACCGACCGGTTCCGCCCGAACCCCGGCGACGCCGTGCATGCCTTCTGCCACACGGTGCCCGATACCTGGCACCAGATGGGCGTCACCCTGTCGGCTGCGGCCTCGCTTGCATGGTGGAGCCGCATTGCAGACAAGTCCGAGCGCGATCTGATTGCCGAACTGCCAACGCGGATCGAACGTCCGTCTGCGTCCCTCTTTGCGCCCTATCTTTCGGGTGAGCGCACGCCACACAATGATGGTGCGGTGCGCGGTGCCTTCGCGTGTCTGGCGCAGGATTCGGATCGTGCGTCCCTGACGCAGGCTGTGCTGGAAGGTGTTGCCTTCTCGCTGCGCGATGCGCTGGAAGGCCTGAAACACGGGGGCACGACCATCACCGAGGCCGACGTGATTGGCGGCGGGTCGCGCAGCCACCAGTGGATCGAAATCATGGCCTCCGTGATGGGGATCACCCTGCATCGTCTGGAACAGGGTGAGACGGGGGGGGCTTTCGGGGCAGCCCGCCTCGCGCGCCTTGCGGCAACCGGGGAAGACGTGTTCGCCGTGTGCACCCCGCCGGAACGCGTCGGCAGTGTGGCGCCGAACGCGGAACTGCAGGGGCTGTATGAGAATGCCTATCAGCGGTATCGCGCGCTGTATCCCGCGATACGGGCCCTTTAATCCGCAGACGGCGTCGGGTGATGAAGGGCGATGGCCCCTCATCACCGCATCCGATCTTTACAGCGTCACGTTGACACCGAAACGGAATGCCCGCCCCAGAATACCAGCCCCGGCCCATGAGGGATTGTAGAGATACCCGCCATAGGTTCCCAGATCGAGCGGGGCCTTCCAGTTCGCGACGTTGTACACGTTCGCATACGCCGTGAACCGCGGATTGATACGATAGATCAGGGTCATGTCCACGTCCCAGAAGCTTTTGGCATTGCATCGCAACACACTGCCGTCGAGCGCAGTTTCCCCCGCAAAGCCGGTGGCGGCGGTGGAACAGTCGTTGCGCGTTCCCGGGCCGTTATAATCCTCGGCCGTCAGCTTGTAGCCGCTGGTGTAATACACCGTCGTGGTCAGAGAGAACTTGCTATACGTAAAGGTATTGGCCCAGTTCGCGCGCCATTTGGGCGTGCCGGAAGCGGACGTCGTGTTGGCTGGTCCCAGCGTCCCTGCAAAACGCTCCGTCCCCACGCCCGGATAATTGACGTTGTAGCGGAAGACATAGGTTGCATCGCCCTTGCTGTACCATTTGACCTGCGACAGCTTGCCCGGCAGCGGAATGTTGGCATCCAGCGACATGTCCAGACCATCGGTTACCAGCTTGGCACCATTGATGTAGCCGAGATTCACGATACCCGGGCGTGCCATCGCGTTGGGATGGTCCGGATCGGCCACATCGGGAATGACCGTAATGCCGCCGGGAATGGGCGAGCCAGAGAAATATGCATCCAGTGCCGAGGACTGGTTCGGCGTCGTGATGTAATTGCTTTTCTTGATGTAATAATAATCGATACTCAGATTCATCCAGCGTACGGGTTTGAGCACGGCTCCGCCAGTAAAGCTCGTGGACAACTCGGGCTGGACCTTCGGATTGCCGACCGTGTTGAGTGCATCCTGTCAGGGACACGGCGATCCCGACTTTGGCATACACGGCGCTGGGTTCTGGCACGCGTGTGCGCGTGTCATGGCGCCTTCGCATCAGTCCGGCAGGACACCCCCGTGAGGGGTGCCCTGCCTCCTCATTGTTATTTCGCGAAAAGCGACGACAGGTCCTTGAATGCCTTGAATTCAAGGGCATTGCCGGCGGGGTCGTAGACGAACATCGTCGCCTGCTCGCCCGGCTGTCCGACGAAGCGGATTGTGGGCTCCATGCCGAAGCGCACGTTGGCGGCCTTCATGCGATCGGCCAGGGCCTGCCATGACTCCATGTCCAGCACGACGCCGAAATGCGGGATCGGCACGTTGTGCCCGTCGACCGCGCCGCCACCGCACGTGATGTCCTTGGGTTCGGACAAGACGCGATGCGTCACGATCTGATTGCCGAACAGGTCGAAATCGATCCAGGTCGCGCTGCTGCGGCCTTCCTGACATCCGAGAACGGTGCCGTAGAAATGGCGAGCGGCGTCAAGATCGTCGACACCGAAAGCAAGGTGAAAGGGCATCAGCATGGGCGTTGTCTCCCGGACATGTGGACCGGCGGTCGTTCTATGCTGTTCGACCGACCACGCAAAAGGACAGTAAACATGTCTTCAGACGAAAGCCGTTGTCACGCCTGGGGGAAAAATACCTTACAGATGTGCAGGTTCGCCCGTCACCTGGATCAGGCGTTCGATCAGGCGCGCGCGGGGCGACAGGCTGGGCCATAACAGCCCGACATTGCGGCGCGGTGCGGGTTCGGGCAGCGCCAGTCGGCGCACGAGCAACCCCTCTGGCCACGGAGGGGCCCACTCCGGCACCAGAGACGCGCCGATCCCCTCATTGACCATCAGGACGATCGCTTCGAGTGAGTCCAGTTCGATCTGCTGGCGCGGGCGCAGACCATGCTCCAGCAGGTATGTTTCGGCAATCCGACCGCCCCAGTGCTTGCGGTCGTAGCGAATGAACGGATGGCGGCGAAGCACCTCGAACGGATCGTCGGATTCCTCCCCCGGCGGGGCCAGGACGATCATGGGTTCGGACCGCATCAGGTGCCAGGTGAAAATTTTCGACAGATCGAAGGGCGGCTCGACCAGGAAAGCTGCGTCGAGGTGATCGTCACGAACCATGTCATGTAGTTGCAGAGATGAGCCGGGAACAATGTGGACTTCTATCCCGGGAAAATGCTCGAAAAACCGGCGCATGACGGAGGGGAGAATCCCGCTCAACACCGTAGAAATCGCGCCGATCCGCAGCTTTCCCACCGGCTGATCAAGTGCAGCCACGGCGCGAAGATCACTGACCTGGCTCAGGATGCTGCGGGCGTGCTCGATAATCGCAGCGGCATTAGGCGTCGCCTGCACGGTTCGGCCACTGCGCCGCAGGAGTGAAAAGCCGATCTCGGTTTCCAGCGCTGCCATTCGCTGCGCGACGGCTGCGGGCGTGAGGTTCAGAACCCGGGCGGCTTCGGCCAGAGAACCACGCTCGACCACGACCAGAAAAGTTTGCAGAAAACGCGTGTCCATGGCCGGGGTATGTTCTCTCATGGCGCGGCGAAGGGATCAGTATACCGAACTCGCCCCACCAAGTCACTTTTTCGTCTTTTCTGACGCGAAAAGGCCCGCCTCCTTTTGGGAGAGCGGGCCTTTTGTGTGTGTTCTGGTCGTGTATGGGATCAGACGGAGTAATACATCTCGAACTCGACGGGGTGAGGCAGGTGCTCGAAGCGATAGACGTCGTGCCACTTCAGCGCGATGTAGCTTTCGATCTGGTCCTTGGTGAACACGCCGCCTTCGAGGAGGAAGGCGTTATCGGCGGCCAGGGCTTCGAGGGCT
>Ga0157365_10000172_pt1 | contig 30493 bp, 28 predicted proteins | sample AttsexASBM3_FD_111478 | JGI IMG/M metagenome (GOLD analysis project Ga0157365, IMG submission 111478) | Fungus gardens microbial communities from leaf cutter ant in Ribeirão Preto, State of São Paulo, Brazil - Atta sexdens ASBM3 | ecosystem: Host-associated > Fungi > Mycelium > Unclassified ... | reverse complement strand
GCAACATCGTCCCAGAGTTCATGGCGATGGATTTCGTCGATGCCTTCGCGCAGCTTGATGACTTTCACGTCCTGAAACTCGGGATGAACGTCGTGGCAGGGCTTGAGGTTGTAGTTCGGCACGCCGGGCGCAATGTGATGAATGTGGTGATAGCCGATATGGCCGGAAAACCACTCCAGAATTGCGGGCAGTTTCAGCAGGGAACACCCTGCCAGTGACGCATCGACGAAGTCCCAGGCGGGACCATGCCGCCACAATGCGCCTTCGAACTTGTGCTGCACCAGAAACAGCCAGACGCCGAAGACGCTGGCGATATACAGCGTCGTGAGGGCGACGATCGCGACGGATTTCCAGTCTGCTGCGTAAGAGACAGCAGCGAAAAGCGCGACGATGGCGAGAGACGTCAGATGCACGCCATATTTCTCGCGCCGCCATTTCTTCGGCGTGTCGAACGGGATGCGATACACGATCACGAAGATGATCGGCGGCAGCACCAGAAGCGCGATGATCGGATTTTTGGAGAGTTTGTAGGCGATTTTTTCCAGTGCCGACATTTTCTGATATTCGGCCACGGTAATGCAGTCCGAATACATGTCGGACAGTCGGCCGCGCGTGGACAGATTGTTCCATGACTGGTGATGGATTGCGTGATGGGCGCGCCAGTGATCGTAAGGCGTGAACGTAAAGATCGAACACAGACGACCGACCCAGCGGTTTGCGACCTTGTTCGTGAACAGGGAACCATGGCCGCAATCATGCTGCAGGATGAAGGTCCGCACCAGAAAGCCCGCTGTCAGCGGGGCCAGAATCAATGCTTCGAAATGACCCAGATGCACACCGGTAATCATCGTGGCGTACAACATGCACAGGACGCTCAGCGCCACGACGACTTGCGTCACGCTTTTTGACACGTCGACTTTTTGGTACGCGCGCACGGATTTCAACAGGGCCGAGCGCCGCGTCTTCTGTCCGTCCAGAGTCGTTGTGCCATCCATCATGTGATCACGTCTCGATACGATAAAACAGTTGAGCCATTACGCGCTTTAAATCTGGTGCACAACGTGAATATTATTTCTGTAAGTACGCTCAATAAATATTTCATGATTAATAATTGGTTTTTGATTGATGATTTTGCAGTCAAACGCCAGTTGATGAATAAATGAGCGCAAATTGATGGCGAAAGCGCCATCGAAGTTGGGAATTTTTAACGCAAAGAAATCCATCCGACGTCGGAAATGTGTGCAGCGGAGGTTTTCTCCGCAGGTCAACGCGCGGGGAAAGTCACGGAGTGCCCCGAATGGCAGCCCCCTCGCTCCCCGTCATCAGGAGCCAGTATAGCGTCCGGGGCGGTGCCAGGTGAACAGAATACCGTGGATGCACAGCACGCTCAGCGCGGACCAGATCAAGCCGGACGGCGCGATCAGCAGGGAGGCGATGCTCAGGATCACAACGTCGCACGACAGCGACACCAACCCAGCATTCCAGCCACGTGTCTTGTAAAGCCACAGGGCAATCACGCCAGTCCCGCCGACACCGGCGCTGTGTCGCGCCAAGGCCAGGATGCCCATGCCGATCGATGTCCCCCCGGCAATGGCGGCGAATGCCGGATGCACCCAGGCGATGTGAATGGCCCTTGCACTGATAAGCGACGACGCCGAAATCAGGATATTGACGATCAGGGACTTGAGCGCGAAGGCGCGGCCCATGGCTTTTATCGCGAAGGCGAAAAACGGCAGATTGACCAGCGTGAACAGGACGCCCACCGACAGGGGCAGGGTATAGGATAGCAGCAACGCGATACCGGCGGTACCGGCCGTGACCAACCCCGCAGTCTTGAGAAACAGCAACCCGATCACGATCAGGACGCACCCGACCAGCAGGGCATAGATATCTTCGGACTTGCTGTGCGGACGGGGTAAGATCGTGGCGTCTGGCATCGGGTCCTGTCCGTATTGCTGAAGTTGCGGGCGTGAAGGCAGGTCTGGTAGCGCCCTCTCCGGCGCAGCACAATGTGGCGTTCGGGGGTTTTACGGCTGCGGTGCCGGACGCTTTAAGGAGTATGGAACGCTATCATGGATGGGCAGGAGACTTACGAGTTGAAAGAAGGGCAGGTGGCTGCGATTGCCCGCGCTCTGGCAGAGCCAAGGCGCTTCGCCATGCTGCGCCAGATCGCGCAATTCAGCGAGCCTCAGCTTTGCTACCAACTCGCGGCGGGCTGCGACATCAGTGCGCCGACGATCTTCCACCATATGAAGGAACTGGAGGCGTCAGGCCTGATCGAGATGCAGCGGGAGGGGAAATTTTCCTACGTGCATTTCCGGCGCGCGGTGTTCCAGGCGTACTTGAAAGAGCTTGCCGAAAATTTTGCGGCAGCCCCTTGAAGCTGTGTGTGGCACACAACAGTTAGATGATTGTCTAAACGTTGGAGAGACATCATGAGCAGACTGGCAAACAAGGTGGCGATCGTCACCGGGGCTTCCAAGGGTATCGGCGCAGAAGCAGCACGTGCATTGGCGGCCGAGGGTGCTGCCGTCGTCGTCAATTACGCGTCCAGCCGTGAAGGCGCGGACAAGGTCGTCGCCGACATCCAGAAGGCCGGCGGCAAGGCCGTGGCCGTCGGTGGCAGCGTATCGAAGTCCGCCGATGTTGCGGGCATCTTTGCCGCCGCGAAGGAGCATTTCGGGCGCGTCGATATTCTGGTCAACAACGCCGGCGTTTACGCAATGGAGCCGATCGCCGAGGTAACGGAAGAAAGCTATCGCCGTCAGTTCGACACCAACGTGCTTGGCATCCTGCTGGCGTCGCAGGCAGCCGCAGCGCAGTTCGGCGATGCGGGCGGCAGCATCATCAATATCGGATCGGTCGTCAGCCGCATCACCCCGCCGGGCAGTTCGATCTATTCCGGCACCAAAGGTGCGGTCGATGCCATCACCGGCGTTCTGGCCAAGGAACTTGGCCCGCGTGGTATCCGGGTGAACACCGTCAATCCGGGTCTGGTGCAGACCGAAGGTACGCGCACGACGGGTATCGTTGGCAGTGATTTTGAAACCCACGTTGCCAGCACGACGCCGCTTGGGCGTGTCGGGCAGCCGGACGATATCGCGCCGGTGATCGTGTTCCTCGCCTCCGACGAAGCCAAGTGGGTGACGGGCGAGAAGATCGAGGTTGCAGGCGGGTTCTGAGCCGACAGCGCCGCTTCACCTGCCAGGTAGGCGGTAGGTGAAGCGGTATTCGTGCCGACTGGGGCTGACGAGGATGTCCATGGTGCCTGACAGCCCCGTCAGTCCTTCGGTCCCGGAATCCGGCACGACGGTGACGCTCAGTGTCTGGGCACCCCTGTTCATGGTGCCAGAATGTTGCAGCATGAAAGAGCCGTGTTGACTGCCAAGCGTTGCCGTGACCTTTTCCATGGCGACATATCCGCCTGAACCGTCAGGATAACGGGCTGAGAGCATCTGCCCGACGCTGGTGCCGGTCAGTTCACCGTGGAAGACTTTGTCGATTTTCATGCCGCCCAGCGAGGCGGGGTCTGAAGGCGTCAATGTCACGTCGAAAGTGCCGGTAGCGCGATGTTCGTTCATGGTCGCTGTCCTCGATAGGGCAGGGGATGAGCCTCCCAGCAGACCGACGGCAGCAACACTCGACAAAATGTTGCGCCATTCGCCATCGCGTCGGTCTGACATTTCCCGGCCCTCAGAAATCTGAAGTTCAGAAATGTCATGCCAGACGCGGGCGCGTCAAACGCCTCCGGTGCAAAAACCGGTGGCGTCTGATGGGTTCAATCACCCCTCGATCTGGCTGAAATCCGCGATCAGGGCCGTCAGGCGTCGCACTTCTGCCAGCAGTCGCAGGCGGTTGAGGCGCAGGGCCGCGTCGTCTGCGTTGACCGTCACGGCTTCGAAGAACCCGTCGAGCGGCGCGCGCAACTGTGCGGCCGTGACCATCGCATCCGTGAAGCGTTCTTCTGCCAATGCCGCGTCCACACTGCCGATCGCAGTCGAAAGAGCATCGGCCAGAGCGCGTTCCTCGTCCTGCGCGTAAAGTGCCGGATCGGGTGTGCCCTGGTGCGGGCCGTCCTTGCGGTCTTCGATCCGCAGGATGTTGGCCGCACGCTTGGTCGCCGCCAGCAGGTTCTTACCGTCATCGGTGGCCAGCATTGCGGTCAGGGCCTCGGTGCGGGCCAGAAGTCGGGTGATGTCGCTGTCGGCATGACCGGCGGAAATCGCGGCGAGGATATCGTAGCGCGCCCCTTCGCTGCGAAGCTGCACGCGCAGACGCTCGGCGATGAAGTCCGGCAGCGTCGCAAGATCGGCGGCATCGCGCAGATCGGCCGGAAGAGCTTCGGCAGCGCTGGCGAACACCGATGCCAGATCCAGCCGCAGCCCGTTTTCGCGGATGATGCGGATCACGCCGAGTGCGGCGCGGCGCAGGGCATACGGATCGCCCGAGCCGCCGGGCTTTTCCCCAGCCGCGAAGAACGCCACCAGACTGTCGATCTTGTCGGCCAACGCTGCGGCGATAGAGACAGGGGCGGTCGGCACGCCGTCGCCCTGACCGCGCGGCATGTAATGCTCCGCCACCGCAGTGGCGACGGCATCGGCCTCCCCATCGTGGCGGGCGTAATAGCCACCCATCACGCCCTGCAGTTCGGGGAATTCCCCCACCATGCCGGTGCCGAGATCGGCCTTGGCCAGCAGGGCCGCACGTTCGGCCTGCGCGATTTCGGCGCCCACCAGCGGTGCGATGATGCCCGCCAGACGCACCATGCGCGCAACCCGCGCACCCTGGCTGCCCAGACGCGCATGGAACACCACGGCATCCAGATCGCCCACACGCGATGCCAGTTTACGGGCGCGGTCGAGGTCCCAGAAATGGCGCGCGTCGGCAAAACGCGCGCGCAGAACACGCTCGTTCCCGGCAATGACCATCGCGCCGCCGTCCGATGGCTCGGTGTTTGCGACGAACGCAAAGCGCGGGGCTGCCGAACCATCGTCGTTCCGCAGCGCGAAATAGCGCTGGTTCACGCGCATCGAGACCTGCATGACCTCGGGCGGCAATTGCATGAAGCTGTCGTCGATCTGGCCGAGGAACGGCACCGGCCACTCCGTCAGGCCCGCCACTTCATCGACAAGGCCCGGATCGGCCACGACATGCAGACCTTCCTGCGCGGCCAGCGTGTTCACGCCGTCCGCAATCAGGTTGCGACGTTCGGCTGCGTCGACGATCACCTTGCGCGCGCGCAGATCCGCCGCCCACTGGTCGCGGCTGCTGACGGTGAATGCGCCGGGTGCCAGAAAGCGGTGGCCTTCGGTCTCGTTACTGCTGACCAGTCCGTGCCCGGTATCGGCCCCATCGGCGAGGGAGAACGGTACGATCGCCCCGTCCAGCACGCAGACAATGCGGCGCAGCGGGCGAACCCACGTAAATGCGCTGCTGTCGCCCCACCGCATGGATTTCGGCCACGGGAAACGCCGCAGCAGGCCGGGCAGGATTTCGGCAATACGCTCTGCCGCGGAGATAGGGGCGACGGTGCGGTTCAGCACCCAGAAGCCGCCCTCCAGCGTCAGGGCATCACGTTCCACACCGTGTTTGCGCAAGAACCCGGCGAGTGCCTGTTCAGGCGCAGTTTCGCGCGGCCCGCGTTCGGACACGGTGGCGCCGGGCACGCTTGCATCAAGGCTGAGGGCGAGCGCGATGCGGCGCGGGCCCTCAAAGCTCTGCGCGTCGCGCGGGTTCAGACCCGCAAGGGCTTCGAGCATCAGGCGCTGAAGATCGGCGCTGGCGCGGGCCTGCATCCGGGCGGGAATTTCTTCGCAGAACAGTTCAAGCAGGAAGTCGGGCATCGTCTCTTACTCCCCCGCCAGCCAGGCTTCGCAGCATCGCTTCGCAAGCGTTCGCACACGTCCGATATAGGACGCGCGCTCGCTCACGCTGATGACGCCGCGCGCGTCGAGCAGGTTGAACAGGTGGCTCGCCTTGAGGCACTGGTCATAGGCAGGCTGCGCGATGCCGTGTTCGACCAGCGCGATGGACTCGCGCTCGGCGTCGATGAAGTGGCGGTGCAGCATCTCGGTGTCGGCGAGTTCGAAATTGTGACGCGAATAGTCCTGCTCCGCGCGCAGGAACACGTCCCCATATTTCAGGCCGTCATTGTTGAAGGCCAGATCGTAGACGTTTTCCACCCCCTGCACATACATCGCCAGCCGCTCCAGCCCGTAGGTCAGTTCGGTGGACGGCACGGTGACGGGAATCCCCCCGACCTGCTGGAAATAGGTGAACTGCGTGACTTCCATGCCGTCACACCAGACTTCCCAACCCAGGCCCCACGCGCCGATGGTGGGATTTTCCCAGTCATCCTCGACAAAGCGGATGTCGTGCAGGTCGGGGTCGATGCCGATGGCGCGGTACGAGTCCAGCAGCAGCTTCTGGCTATCGTCCGGGGTTGGCTTCAGCAGTACCTGATATTGGTAATAATGCTGAAGACGGTTCGGGTTTTCGCCATAACGACCGTCAGACGGGCGGCGGCACGGCTGCACATAGGCCGCTTTCCACGGGCGGTCGCCCAGCGCGCGCAAGGTCGTGTGCGGAGAGAGCGTGCCCGCGCCCACTTCGGTGTCGTAGGGCTGAAGGATCGCGCAACCTCGCTCCGACCAGAACTGATGCAGCCGCAGGATCAGGTCCTGAAAGGAAAGTGGGGCAGGGGCGGCCGAGGGCATGCGCGGGGAACACTCCGGGTTGGTCGTCATGCGCGCGGTCTTGCGCGCGGGAGGCGCACCATACAGTGACAGGTCGCGTCGCGGAAGGCGTCAGAGACGTGACCTGTCGCGTGAACAGGCGGTCCGGTGGATACGTGCGTTCGGCGGGGGCAGCCGGACCTGCGGCAGGCAACGAATTGACGCGCGGACCCGGTGCCTCAGTCGTCGGTCAGGCCGAACTGCTCGGGGTATGGCATTGCGTTGCGTGCGAGCTTCTTCTTTTTCCACTCCGCCAGCGCCCGGTTATATTCGACGTGGCGCAGGACAAACTGAAGGGCTTCCACATGGCGCTCGTCCTGATCGTCCATCGTGTTGCGACGCCAGCCAGCCGCGATCAGCCAATGTTCGGCCGCCAGATTGTAGTCGCCATCCCGATGCTGTTGCGCGGCACGACGCTCCAGCCCGTGAAACTCGGTGTTTGGTCTGGCAAGGGCTTCGGCACTGATGATGAAGTCGTCACCGCGCCACACGAAAGTGGATTTCATCGAGGGGAATTGCCGTGTCAGGCCGCCCGGATCGCCGAAATGCTCCTTGATGAGCATCGGCACCAGCCTGTCGTAAGATCGACGCCATTCGCACTGCACGGGGCTGCTCCCTCAAGATCGTGGTGATGAATGGGCTCCCTATAACGAAGCGGCCGCTCAGTGTCGATTTTCGGAGGGCCGGTTTGCGGCGGTGGCGCGCTGTTCATAGAGCAATTGCAAGATCAACCGCGCGAGCGAGGCCGCGTCGGCCTGCGTTGCCGTCGAAATACCCAGCAGCAGCCCTGGCCTTGGGTGTGTCAGATAGAGTGCGGACAGCGCGCGCCCTGAAATGCGCCGCTCGGCCAGTTCTCGCACGATCGCCACATCGTCCACCGATGCGTCACGAAACCACACCGCGAGTTGCAGCCCGACCGCACGTTGCCCCACGATCAGTTCCGTTCCGCAGATTGCTTCCATCGCATCGGCCGTTGCGGCCATGCGGGCGGCGTAAAGAGGGCGCATGCGGCGGATGTGCGCGCGCAGATGCCCTTCGCGGATGAAGTCGGCTAGGGCCGCCTGAACATGGACCGGCACAAGGCCCGCCGTGTCCTGAAGGGCTGCGATCGCACGCCCGATCAGCCAGCGCGGGATGATCGCATAGGCAACGCGCAGGCCCGGCGCGAGAACCTTGGAAAACGTGCCGAGATAGGCCACGCGTTCGTTGCGGTCGATGCCCTGAAGGCATGCCAGCGGACGATCATCATAGAGAAATTCGCTGTCGTAATCGTCTTCCAGCACAAGCGCGCCGGTCTGGCGGGCCGCGTCCAGCACAGCGAGCCTTCGCGGCAGGCTCATGGTCGCGCCGCTCGGGTATTGATGTGAGGGGGAGACGTAAATCAGGTCCGGTGCCGGGCCCTGTGCCCGCGCGACGTCGATCCCGTCTGCGTCGACCGGCACCGGCACCACTTCGGCACCGACCGCGCGAAACAGGCTCCATGCAACCCTGTATCCGGGGTTTTCGACCCACGCCGTCAGGGGGCGGTCTGCCGGTGCCATCAGGCGGCTGAGGAATTCGATGGCGATTGCGGTTGAGGGGAGGACCAGCACCTGATCGGCCTGCGCCACCACCCCGCGAGAGACCGAGACGTGATCGATGATCGCGTGGCGCAGTTCCGCCAGCCCGGCGGGTTCGGTGTAACCAAGGTCGTGGATGCGGAGCCCCCGCGCCCGGGCACCAAGGCAGCGTGCCCAGATCGCAACTGGGAACGACGACAGGTCGGGCACGCCGGGTCGGAACAGTCCGGTTGGCTGGGTGATGAACGGCGGCGGTGCCAGCAGGGCAACCGGAGCCGGACCAGAGGGGAACGGCCCGGGGCGGATCAACGCGACGCGTGTCGGCGCGCCCGGCGTCGTGTCGAGAAAGCCTTCGTCCCGCAGATGGTCGTAGGCCTGAACAGCGGTCGAGCGCGCGACGCTCAGGGCGGTGGCCAGCGCGCGTGTCGAGGGCAGACGCTGGCCCGGCGGCAGGCGACCTTCGAGGATACGTTCGCGGATGGCGCGGCTGATCTGGCCTTCCAGATCCCCGGCGGACCGGTCCAGCTTGATCCATGTGACAGCGGATTCGCTCATGCGCGCATCAGACTGGACTGATCAAATTCCCACAAGCGGAAGTTTCGGGGGGACCGCAGGTGCGCCATGGTTACGCAAACGCAAGGAGCCCCTTATGCCCGATACCATCCCGCCCCCCGCCCTCTCGCCTGATGACAGCTTTCCCACGACCGACCGCACGCGGTTGCGGCGTTCGCATGACCGGGGTTCGCACAAGCACAGTGACGTGCACGCGATCCTGGATGCAGCACCAATGTGCCATGTGGGATACGTGATCGACGGGGCGCCCTACGTCACCCCGACGCTGCACTGGCGCGTGGGCAACCACGTCTATTGGCACGGGTCGTCGGCCAGCCGTTTCCTGCGCAAGTCGGTGGGCATGCCGGTTTGCCTGACCGTGTCGATGCTCGACGGGTATGTCATGGCGCGCTCGGCGTTCAATCATTCCGTGAATTTCCGCTCCGCAATGGTGTTCGGCACCGCGTTCATGGTGGAGGGCGACGCCGAAAAGGAAGCGGCCCTGCGCGACATGGTCGAGGGGTTGTGGCCCGGACGGTGGGATGAACTGCGAACCATGACGGCACAGGAACTCAAAGCGACCGGCGTGATGGCCATGGAAATTGACGAGGCGTCGGCCAAGGTCCGCACCGGCCCGCCCGGCGACGCGGAGGAGGCTGCCGTGCCGGTCTGGGCCGGGGTCCTGCCCATCGCTACGGTCCTGCGGGAGCCCGTAGCGGCACCCGGAATGCCAGAGGGGGCGGAACTGCCACCCAATCTGGCGGCGTTCATCGCGGCGCGGCAGGGCTGACGCGGCAAACGGCGCGCCGGGGCTTGCGCGGCCGGGTCAGGCGCGCCACATCTTGATCTCAGATCCTTTTATGGAGCCTTGAGATGAATAACGAGGAACGCGACTTGATCGCCAATTTCGTGGCACGGGCCAGCGGCGCGGCACAGCCCGGCGGTTTCGGGAGCGTGCCCGCGACGGCACCCAATCTGCCGCCGCTCGACCCCGAAGCCGACCGCTTCATCGCCGACAATTTCCAGCGCTATCCCGAGGCGCGTTACCGCATCACCCAGATGGCGGTGGTGCAGGAAGCGGCCCTTGCGGCGGCGCAGAACCGGATCAAGCAGCTTGAATGGCAGTTGCAGCAAGCCCAGCAGGCCGCGCAGCAGCAGCCCCAGCAGCAGGGCGGCGGCGGCTTTTTCAGCGGTCTGTTCGGTGGTGGCCAACGCGCGCAGCAGGCCCCCCCGCCCGGTTGGGGCGGAGCACCGCAGCAGGCTCCGTATCAGCAGCAATATGCCCAGCAGCCACCCCCACCGCAGGCCTATCCGCAGGGCATGAACCCCGGCATGTTCCAGCAGCGTGGTTCGGGCTTTCTCGGCTCTGCCCTGACGACGGCTGCGGGCGTTGCAGGCGGCATGATGGCCGCCAACGCGATCGAGGGCCTGTTCTCCGGCCATCATGGCGGTGATTTCGGTGGTGGCGGCTGGGGTGCCGGTGGCGGCTCCGAAACCGTCATCAACAATTACGGTGACGCGGCTGGCGGCGACCCGTTCGGCGGCGCTGGCACCAATGTCGATCAGGGTTACGACGCGAATTCGTTTGGCGATGGCGGCGGCTTTGACGGCGGTGGTTTTGATGGCGGCGGGTTCGACGACAACAGCTTCTGAACCGGGACGTTCCTCGTTTTGAAAGGGCCGGCTCCGCACTGCGCGGGGTCGGCTTTTTTTGTGTGATTTCGGGGTGTAAGCACCGTGCCGTGGTCGTCCGCCCGCGAGGCACGTCCGATCAATGCGCCGGTCCACGTCCCTGGCATGATGCCGCAGCTTTGACCCAGTCGTGCATCTTGCATGCTGCAATCGGGCTACGAAACTGACTGGGATGCGTCGATATCCTGGCCCTCGCCAAGGTTTTAGATCATGTCGGACAGGGTGGTCCTGGCTTTTTCGGTATATGCGTCGAAACCGGGAAATATCGAGATCAGATCGAGATAAAATTCCTGTAGCTTGACGTCGAGAAGGCGGCCGATTTCCGCGTCAGACATCACGAGAGTGGTGTGGGATTCGCAGAAACCGGCTTTGTGGATGTTGGGCGCAACTGCTGCCGCCATGGCGCGTATGGTGCGGCCTTCCTGCTTTTTCTGGTTGCTTGTTGCAGGTGCTTTCGTCGTCTTGTCGAGAAAACTCAACTACGCGCCATCATTTTCGGTGGCGCGGTAATCGCCGACCGCAATGGTGACCGGGCTGCGATCATCGAAGGAAAAATACGACACGCCTTCGTTCTGTCCGATATAACGCCAGATTTTCATCAGCGTCGTCTCGGACAGCGATCCGCCGCGCCGGAACAAAGGCGGGTTCCAGAGCGGTGTAGATCGGAACGGGCTTGTCCCGTGATCGATCTGCGGCGGTTGATGCGTGCCCTGTGCACGGGCACGCGTCATTTGCATCATGAGGCTAACGCACGCGCCGAGGCCTGTACGGACCACAGACGCACGCTTGAGGAAGCGAGGCTGTCATTCCGTCTTCTGCCGCCTCGACGTGCGATATTGATCGCGTGTGTGCATCGGGGGCGGTCAATCGGTGCGTGTGGCCCCGGGGACGGGACCTCAGGCGGTGCAGGTCGCCGCAAGGGCGGCGACAACCCCCTCCAGAATAGAGCGGTCCGCGGCCGAAAACCGGGCCTCGACCGGGCTGTCGATGTCCAGCACGCCGATCAGTCTGCCATCGGCAATGATGGGAATCACGATTTCCGAAGCCGATGCCCCGTCGCAGGCAATGTGGCCGGGGAAGGCATGCACGTCCTCGACCACGATGGTTTCGCGCCGTTCTGCTGCCGTACCGCACACGCCTTTGCCCAGTGGGATGCGTGTGCATGCAAGGCGCCCCTGAAACGGCCCCAGCACCAACTGGTCGTCCTTGTGAAAATAAAATCCGGCCCAGTTTACGTCCGGCAGTGCTTCGAACAGCATCGATGCAATATTGGCGGTGTTGGCGATCAGGTCGGTTTCACCCGACAGAACCGAACGCACGCTTTCCAGCAGGTCGTCGACGGACAGGCGATTGGCGGGTGCGCTCATGGGCTGAATCCTCGGGCAATAGGTCGATGCCGGAGGTGTGTACTCCATCCGGCGCTGCGGATGAACTGGCGACTTGTCGGGCCCCGATCAAGGTGCCCATAGTCGCGGACCAAGCAAAAATGCCGGAGACAGACCGATGGAAAAAATACTCTACGCGACACTGCGTGCCCTGCCCGGTCAGGAAGAGCGCGTTGCCGGGATGTTGCGAGACCTCGCTCCGAAGGTGCGGAGTGAGCCGGGGAATCTGCGCTTCGTCGTGTACCGTCTGGCGTCCGATCCGGCGGCGTTCCACGTCGAGGAAACCTATCGGGATGAGGCCGCTTTTCAGGCTCACATGGGCATGGAGCACGGACGCCTGTTCAACCAGTCGATTGTCGATCTGGTGGAAGGCGGGGCCTCCAACGTGATTTTTCTGGATCTGGTGGCCTGAAGGTCAGGGCTCTGCCCTGAAACCCGCCAGAGGGCTCGGCCCTCTGGACACCGGGATGATTGATGGAGCGCTAAGGCACGGACCCAAGGCTTCTGTAAGGCCTGAAGGGCCTTACAGTTCGGAAGAAGCGGGCTCCATCACGCCGGGGATTTCCCCGCCGCTACCTTTCGCAGTCATTGGATGCGGCCCAAGATGCGGCACTGCGCGACCATCCGCACGGAACAGGTGACACACGTCGCTCGGGGCGCTCATGCGCACAACCTGCCCGGTTTCCGTCATGTCGGAGCCGTCGGCCTGAACCGTCAGCAGCGTACCGTCATCGCCCTGCACATGCAGGATCGTGAGAGAGCCCAGCCGCTCTGCCAGCGTGACGGTGCCGCCCAGAATGCCGTCGTGGGCAATCATCAGATGCTCGGGACGAATGCCGAGTGTCGCCGTATCCCCGACCTGAACGTCGCGCGCATCAAGCGCCAATGTCAGATCGACGCCCATTGCTCGCACGGTTACGCTGTCCTGACTTGCCGCGACAACGCTGGCGTCAACAAGGTTCATTTTCGGCGCACCGATGAACCCCGCAACGAACAGATTGGCGGGGCGATGATAGAGTTCCAGCGGCGCGCCCACCTGCTCGACATTGCCGGCGCGCAGCACCACGATCTTGTCGGCCATCGTCATGGCTTCGATCTGGTCATGCGTCACATAGATGGTCGTGGCGCCGAGTTTGCGATGCAGGCTGGTCAGCTCCACGCGCATCTGCCCGCGCAGTGCTGCGTCCAGGTTCGACAGCGGTTCGTCGAACAGGAAGACCTTGGGGTTCCGAACGATGGCACGACCGATGGCAACGCGCTGGCGCTGGCCGCCGGACATCTGGCCGGGCTTGTGCTTCAGCCACGGCTCCAGCTGCAAAATGCGGGCGGCATCCATGACTTTTCTATGCCGTTCCTCCTTCGGCACGGACGCGAGTTTGAGCGCGAAGCCCATATTGTCCTCGACCGTCATGTGCGGATAGAGCGCGTAGGACTGGAACACCATGGCAAGACCACGCTGCGCGGGCTGCTGCTCGTTGGCGCGTGTGCCGTCGATCATCAGATCGCCATCGGTGATGTCTTCCAGGCCTGCAATCATGCGAAGCAGGGTGGACTTGCCGCAGCCCGACGGGCCGACAAACACGACGAATTCGCGGTCCTCGACCTCCAGGCTGACACCTTTGATGGTTTCGATGCCATTGCTGTAGGTCTTGCGGACATTGCGGAGAGTGACATTAGCCATGAGCAGATTTCCTGATCGGCTGGCAGAAACGGGGAGGGATCATTTCACGGCTCCGAAAGTCAGGCCACGCACCAGCTGTTTCTGGCTGAACCAGCCGAACAGCAGGATCGGGGCGACGGCAAGTGTCGAAGCCGCCGACAATTTTCCGAAGAAAAGTCCCTGCGGCGACGAGAATGAGGCGATGAAGGCGGTCAGCGGTGCGGCATTGGAAGACGTCAGGTTCAGCGACCAGAAGGACTCGTTCCAGCTCAGGATCAGCGACAGCAGCGCGGTGGAGGCCACGCCCGGCAGGCTGAGCGGCAGCAGCACGTGATATAGTTCGCCCAGACGGGTTGCGCCGTCCATGCGACCGGCTTCGAGAATTTCCTTTGGCACTTCCTTGAAGAACGTGAACAGCATCCAGACCGTGATGGGCAGGTTCATCAGGACATAGACGATGATCAGTCCGGTTCTGGTGTCCAGAAGGCCGCTGTTGCGCGCAAGGATGTAGATCGGGACCAGAACGCCTACAGGCGGGAGCATCTTCGTCGACAGCATCCACAGCAGCGTGCCGCGTGTGCGCTTTGTCGGCATGAAGGCCATGGCATAGGCGCAGGGTACTGAAAACAGCAGCGCGATTGCCGTGCCACCGATCGAGATGACGAACGAGTTGATCGCAAAGTGCCAGTAATTGGCGCGTGCAAATACCTCGTGATAGCTCTCGAGCGTTGGCATGAAGATGAATTTGGGCGGGGTGGCGACGGCGGCTATTTCACTTTTGAAGCCCGTCATGAACATCCACAGGATAGGGAAAAACATCCACGCGGCGATGCTCCACCCCACGATAGTCAGGGCGGCGCGTGACAGGGTTGCCTTGCGTGCTGGGGTCATTTCACTTCTCCAGATTGCGGGCAACGGAGGTGACGAGGAAGGCCGCGACGATATTGGCAATCACGATGGCGACCATGCCTCCAGCCGAGGCCCCGCCAACATCGAACTGCAGCAGCGCCCGGGAATAGATCAGGAACGCAAGGTTGGTCGTCGCCGTGCCCGGACCGCCCGACGTCGTGACCATGATTTCCGCAAACACCGTCAGCAGAAAGATGGTTTCGATCATCACGACCACGCTGATTGCACGGCGCAGATGCGGGATCACGATATAGAAGAACCGCGCGATCGGGCCTGCGCCATCCATGCGGGCGGCCTCTTTCTGCTCGCTGTCCAGCGACTGGATGGCGGTCAGCAGGATCAGCACCGCGAACGGCATCCATTCCCATGCCACGATCATGGTGATGGTGAGCAGCGGATAGTGCGAGAGCCAGTCGACGGGCGTCAGGCCGACTGCACGCATCATGCTGGAATAGATGCCGTAGATCGGATGCAGCATCAGGTTTTTCCACAGCAGGGCTGCGACCGTCGGCATCACGAAAAATGGCGATATGACCAGTATGCGTGCGATGGAACGTCCGGGGAATGTCTGGTCATACAGCACGGCCAGCAACGTGCCGAGTCCGATTGAAATGACCAGAACGCCGATGACCAGAAAGGCCGTGTTTGCTAAAGACGACCAGAAATCCGGATCGCTGAGAAGATAAGTATAATTGTCGAAATGCGCGAACCCGTGCAGCGTCGGGTCCACCAGGTTGTAATTCTGAAAGGAATACCAAAGCGTCATCACCAGCGGCACGGTTGCCCATGCCGCCAGGATCAGAACGGAAGGCGCCACCAGCGGAAGAGTACCATTCCCCCGCCGCCGGGAAGGTTTGCCGTGCACGGGGGAAGCCGCTGTCGGTGCCGATGAAGTCATGCGCTGGAAACCCTTAGTGCAGGTAGCCGGATTGTTTCATGGTCCGGGTGACCGAACGTTCTGACGTGCTCAGCATCGTGTCGACGCTCATGCTGGACGACAGCAGGGCTGCCGCGGACTGTCCGACCTGCGTTCCGATCGCCTGGAACTGCGGAATGTCGGCGAACTGGGCACCGGTGTAGGAACGCGGCTGCTTGGTCTGGCCATCCGGGTTGGCGTGGGCAATCGCGTCGCGTACGAACGACGCGAACGGTGCAGCTTTCTGATAGGCCGGATTGTCGTAGGTCGAGGTGCGCGTGCCGGCAGGTGCCGCAACCCAGCCGTTGTTCTTGGCGACCAGATCGACATACGCCTTGGACGTGGCCCACATCACGAACTTTGCCGCGTCAGCCTGCTGCTTGGACGAGGACGGGATGGCAAGGCTCCAGATCCACAGCCATGTCGGGGCGTTGGCGAAGCTGCCGCTGGGGGCTGCGGTAAATCCAACCTTGTCGGCGACCTGCGACTGTTTCGGATCGAACAGCAGACCTGCTGCAACCGTCGAGTCTGCCCAAATTCCGCAGTGGCCGCTGGCGAACAGGGCCAGGTTTTCGTTAAAGCCGTTGGACGCCGCACCCGGAGGGCCGTCTTTTTTCATGGTATCGACATACCATGTCATCGCAGCCTTCCATTCTGGTGAATCCAGCATCGGCTTCCACGATTTGTCGAACCACTGGCCACCGAAGCTGTGCACCACGGCGGTCAACAGCGCCATGTTCTCGCCCCAGCCCGGCTTGCCACGCAGGCACATGCCGTAAACCTGATTGGACTTATCGGTGATCTTCGAGGCCGCGTCGGACAACTGCTGGTAGGTCGGGTGTTCCGGCATTGTTATCCCGGCTTTGGCGAACAGATCCTTGCGGTAGTATGTCATGATACTTTCAGCATAGAACGGCAGGGCATACAGCTTGCCATCGACCGTCAGATCCTTGCGGACCGTCGGCAGCAGATCGTTCACGTCATAGGCGGCGTCGGGCTTGATCTCGGTCAGCCAGCCCTGCTTTGCCCACAGCGGCACTTCGTAATTGCCGATGGTCAGCACGTCGAATTGACCGGCCTTGGTGGCGATATCGGTCGTAACGCGCTGGCGCAGAACGTTTTCTTCCAGAACAACCCAGTTCAGGTGAATATCGGGATTCTGCTTTTCAAATTCAGATGACAGCTTCTGCATGATGACCATGTCGCCGTTATTCACGGTCGCGATCGTCAGGGTGCCGGCCTGGGCCGCAGCAAAAGGTGCCATTGCAGCACACGCACACAGCATGGCGCGCAAGGTGCGCCGTAGAGGGTTTTTACGTGGCATCTTTACGCCAACTCCCTGTTTCTTATTGTTCCCCCGATATCTTCGGGGTTCGACACGCAGCCTGCGCGCAACTTGCGCTTGTGGTCAAGTGAGCGAAAAGACGCAATGCACGTGCTCGACGCGATATTCACGCTCCGGAACGGTTAAGGATTGTGTGGTACCGCGAATGTGATAGTCCGGAACAGCATACGATCACGAAAGGGTTACGCAGCATGCGCGGGAAAACCGGATTTCTGGCCTGTGTGGCGCTTGGCGCGCTGCTGCTCGGTTCGCAAGTCACGCGGGCTGCGGCTGGCGAAGCTCCGGCTGACAAGGATGGCAAGGACGCCAATGCGACCGACCTCCTGCCCGCCGACAGCGTGACGCATCAGACGCTGGTGCAGCACGGGCACCGCATCGCCTACACAACGCATGCGGGCACGCTGACCTTGCGCGACGGCGACGGCAAACCGACCGCGAAGATGTTCTATGTCGCCTATAGCTGCGATGGGATCGACGGCCATCCGGCGTCGTCCTGCGCAGTCAACGGCAGGGCGCGCCCGGTTTCGTTCTTCTTCAACGGAGGCCCCGGCGCTGCGAGCGCGTTCCTCAATCTCGGTGCAGCGGGGCCGAAGGTTCTGAATTTCCCGGCGGCCGATCCGACAGACGGTGCCGGCGCGCAGCTTCAGGACAATCCCGATAGCTGGCTCGGGTCGACGGACATGGTGTTCATGGACGCAGTCGGCACGGGTTACAGCCGCCCGCTGGACGACAAGACTGCGGCCAAGACGTTCTATGGTGTGAAGCAGGACGCCAAAACCTTTGCCAAGGCGATTGCCCTGTGGATCGCGCAGAATGGCCGGGCACAGTCGCGGCACTATCTTGTGGGCGAAAGCTATGGCGGCATCCGTTCCATCGAAGTCGCGTGGGCGCTCCAGACGGAGCAGAGCCTCGTGCCGGATGGCATCGTCATGATCTCCCCGGCGATCGAGATGCGGCTGCTGGACGTCAGCGACAACCCGCTTGGCGCGGCACTGGCGCTGCCTGCCTTTCTCAACGCGGAACTGGAGCGCAGGAAGCAGCTGACACCTGCCGCTGTCGACGAAGGCTATCGCTTTGCGATGGGCCCATATCTCAGCACATTGAGCGCGGGTATTCCCGCCGGATCGCAAGGGGAGGCGTTCTATGCCGATCTTGCGCGGCGCACTGGTCTGCCGGAAGCGACCATCGCGCAACATCGCGGTGTGCTGGATATCAGCGCGCACGATATTCGCAGCCGGGACGGGCGGCTTCACAGTGCCTATGACGTGACCCAATCCATCGCAGATCCTTTTCCGGAGGGGACCGATAACGCCGACAGTCCTGATCCCGTCCTCTGGGGTTATGGCCGGGCTTATGGCGCGATGTTTGCGGGCTATGCCGCGGAGACGCTTGGCTACAAGACCGACCTGACATACGACCTGCTGAACCTGTCGGTGAATGGTGCGTGGGACTATCGTGATGGCGAAGGGGGTCTGGAGGCACGCCAGATACCGCTGCTTCGCAAACTGCTGGCGCTGGATCCCGCGCTGCATGTGTTTGTGGCCAACGGCTATTTCGATCTGTCATGCCCGTTCGCGACCACGCGCTGGGTTGTCTCCCAACTGCCGGTCGGAGCGGATCGCGTCAGCCCGCATGTCTATCCCGGGGGGCATATGCTGTACGTGCGCCCGGACAGTCGTGCGGCGCTGAGCCACGACGTGGCGCAGTTTTACGGAGCGCCTGCCGCGCCGTGATTGCGGAGCGTTTTTCGCTGTGGCTCGGCACCGAACATCGGCGACTGGCACTGTGGCTGCCGGTCTTCATCGGGTGTGGGGATGCTGCGTATTTCGCGCTGCGTGTCGAGCCGCCGCTGTGGGTCGGTGCGGTGTGGAGCGCACTGGCCGCCTGTCTCGTCTTGGTTTGCCACGCGCGGCCCGCCCTGAAATGGGGCGCGGCGTTTCTGTTGATGGCAGGACTTGGGTTCGGAGCGGCGCAGGTGGCGACCTGGCGCGCGCCGCCGGTGCCGGCATTGCCGCGTCGCGCAGTGCTTGTGTCCGGCATCGTCAGTGCCGTGAACGTCACTTCCGGCGTTGATGGCCGTGCGTCCGCCCAACGGATCACCCTGCGGGATGCGGTGTTCCTGAATGGGATCGATCAGTCCATGCACCCGCTGCGTCGCACGCTGACCATTCGCTTGCGCAGCGGCGATGCGGCGACCCCGGGCGATCATGTGATGGTGCGCGCGCTGTTGACGCCGGTGGCCGCGCCATCCTGGCCGTTGGGCCGGGATAGACAACGGGAAGCCTGGTTCTCTGGGCTTGGCGGGCATGGATATGCGTTGGGGCCCGTTGCCGTTGAGTCTGCGGCACGCGGTGTCGGGCTGATCGATCGCGCGCGTATGCATGTGGCTGATCGTGTTACAGACGCGGTCCCCGGTCCGAACGGGCAGATTGCGGCCCTGATCCTGACGGGCCTTTCGGCCGGGCTGTCGCCAGACGTGCGCGCGACATATGCCGCAGCCGGGCTGTCGCACCTGCTGGCTGTGGCGGGGCTGCATCTGGGGATCGTGATGGGTGTGTGCCTTGTCGCCATGCGCGGGCTGCTGACGACGTCGGAGTATGCGTCGCTGCGATGGCCGTGCAAGCAGGCTGCTGCGGCGTTCGCCCTGTGCATGGGGGCCGTCTACGTGGTTCTGAGTGGTGCGCATGTTCCGGCGCTGCGGGCGCTCGGCATGGCGGCTGTTGCGTTTCTGGCGTTGGCCACGGGGCGCCGCGCGGCATCCCTGCGTGGGCTGGCGCTTGCGGCGAGTATGCTTTTGCTGGCGTGGCCCGAACTGATTTTCGACGTTTCGTTCCAGATGTCCTTCGCTGCGGTCATGGCGTTGATTGCGGGGTTCGAGGCGCTGCGGGCACCGCTTGCGGCATGGCGGACAGATGTCCGGCCGCCGCGCCGCGCCGTGGCACATGTGATCACGCTGCTGATGACAAGCGTGTTGGCAGGAACGGCAACTCTTCCTGTTGTCATCGCACATTTCGGGACGCTGCAGCCCTATTTCGTGATGGCCAATCTGGTGGCGGTTCCGATGATGGCGATGTTGATCATGCCGTTCGGGTTGCTGGGTCTGGTGCTGATGCCGCTGGGACTTTCGGCGTGGCCGCTCTTTGTCATGGGGCGGGTCATCGCCGTTGTCTCGTGGTTGGCGGGGCAGGTTGCCAGTCTGCCCGCCGCAACACTTGCCGTGCCTGCAATGCCCACCCTGGGGCTATTCGCGTTTTTGCTTGGTCTGTGCTGGCTGTGTCTGTGGTCGACGCGCGTGCGGTTGCTGGGCGTTCTCCCGATCCTGGTCGGCTGCTGCTCTCCGTTTCTGGTGGCGCGGCCCGTGGCCCTGATCGCGGCCGATGGAGGAACCATCGGCGTTGTGCAAGAAGACCGGCTGCTGATCGACGGTCAGGGAATGCTTGAAAAAAACACAGTGTCGGATTGGCAGTTGGCACTTGCGATGCGTCCGAGTGCGAATGGCTGCGCCGATCCGGCGGCGTGCCTGCTGGCAGTGCGTGGCGGAAAGGTCCTGATCCGCACGCGCGATGACAGCGACGGCGTTGTGCCATTACCGCCAGCCTTATGCGCGGAAGCCATGGTGGTGCTGAGCGCCACACCGCAACGGAACTCCTGCGAGAGGGGCATGTTCATCGATCGGTTTTCGGTATGGCGTGATGGCGCGCAGGCAGTCTGGTTTGAGAGGGGCGTCGGTGCGTCCGTCGTGTCGGACCGGGCTTGGCGCGGCGCGCGACCATGGGTGATGGAGGCGCAGGATCGGGGCATGCCGAACCTGCCGATGGCGCCCGCGGAGTAGAGTCCTGATCGAGAATACTCCCGATCAGGACGATAGTATTATGGGACTGTTACGTCGATCTGGCTGCCAGATTTGCGGAATCGCGTGCTCATGTCGTCAAGCCCGGCGCGGATCTGGGCCGTGGAGAGGCCGCCATCGTCGTTCTGCCCGCGTGCGGCGTCCCGAATGTCGTGACTGATCTTCATGGAGCAGAATTTTGGCCCGCACATTGAGCAGAAATGTGCGGTCTTATGCGCCTCCCTCGGTAGTGTTTCATCATGGAAGGAGCGTGCGGTTTCAGGATCGAGGCCCAGATTGAACTGATCCTCCCACCGGAATTCGAACCGTGCGCGAGAGATAGCGTCGTCATGCAGTCGGGCCGCCGGATGACCTTTGGCCAGATCGGCAGCGTGTGCTGCAAGTTTGTAGGTAATAACACCTGTTTTCACATCATCGCGATCAGGGAGGCCCAGATGCTCCTTCGGCGTGACGTAGCACAGCATCGCCGTGCCGAACCAGCCGATCATCGCGGCCCCGATGGCGCTGGTGATGTGGTCGTATCCGGGGGCGATGTCCGTGGTCAATGGGCCAAGCGTATAGAATGGGGCTTCGCCACAGTGCTTGAGCTGTTCATCCATGTTCGCCTTGATCTTGTGCATCGGCACATGACCCGGTCCCTCGATCATCACCTGGCAACCGTGATCCCATGCCACCCGTGTCAATTCGCCCAGTGTGCGAAGTTCAGCGAACTGAGCAGCATCGTTGGCATCGGCAATGGAACCTGGGCGCAGGCCGTCACCAAGACTGAAAGTAACGTCATACGCCCGCATGATTTCGCAGATTTCGTCGAAATTCTCATACAGAAAACTCTCGCGGTGGTGGGCAAGGCACCATTTGGCCATGATCGAACCGCCGCGGGAGACGATCCCCGTCACGCGCGATGCCGTCAGCGGCACAAATGGCAACCGCACGCCAGCATGAATCGTGAAATAATCAACACCCTGCTCGGCCTGTTCGATCAGAGTGTCGCGAAATACCTCCCAGTTCAGGTCTTCGGCCACGCCGTTGACCTTCTCCAGAGCTTGGTAGATCGGAACTGTGCCGACCGGAACAGGGGAATTGCGGATAATCCATTCGCGGATATTATGAATATTGCGCCCGGTCGACAGATCCATCACCGTGTCTGCGCCCCATCGCGTGGCCCAGACCATCTTGTCCACCTCGTCCGCTACATGGCTGAGGACGGCTGAATTGCCGATATTGGCGTTGATTTTCACAAGGAAGTTTCGGCCGATGATCATCGGCTCGACCTCCGGGTGATTGATGTTCGCCGGAATGACCGCCCGGCCGCGTGCCACTTCATCGCGGACGAATTCCGGCGTCACGAAATCAGGCACAGATGCCCCGAAATCCTCGCCGTCACGCAGGACTGGCGCAAACTGCGCACGACGCAAGTTTTCGCGGGTCGCGATATAGTCCATTTCTTCGGTGATGATGCCTGCGCGCGCATATTCCAGTTGCGTGACCGGACGACCTGTCCTCCCGCGCCAGATGGTACGTCCGTTGGTGTCAAAGGCCGGGGCCAGCATCTCGCCCGCAGCACCCCCATTGTCTTCCGGTTTGACAACACGCGGCGTCTGGACGATCTGCGCGTCTCCGCGCCGCGCAATCCAGTTGGTGCGCACGGGAGAAAGCCCGCGCGCGATGTCGATCTGCGGGGCTGGATCGGTATAGGGGCCAGAGGGATCATAAACCACGACCGGTGCCTCATTGGCGCTAGGGTGCAGGTCGATCTGACGGAAGGGGACACGAAGATCGGGAAAGAGCGTGCCGCAGTCATAAACTTTGCGGCCGCCTTCGCGCGGGCCGATCGTCACGTCGCCAGTCGCGGGTGCGCGGGACGGGTTTTTGTGCCCGGCAGGTTTTTTTGTCTGGATGTTCATGGCGCGTCTCCTTGCAAAAGAAGAGCCGCGCCGGCGCGAATGTTATGGTCGGATAGAAGCTGCGTCCGCCATGATCCCATCCCTTCGCCGGCATGACCCGGATCAGGTTCGACGGGTCAGGGGAACACCCCACTCTCAGCCGCTTGGACGCGACCCCCCGGAGAACATGGGGCCGATCTTAAAAGTCACGACCGGGATTGGGTCAAGGGGCGCACCTTCACAAAAGTGCGCGCGGGAGAGGAAGTGCCCGGAATTCAGTCGCCAGCGATTTCGTCCATCGTCTGAAGCAGCCGCCCGATCAGACGTGCGCGCGGCGACATGCTCGACCACAGGAATCCAACGGTGCGGCTCGGCACGGGGCCATGCAGCGGGATCTTGCGAACGCGCAGCCCCTGCGGCCACGGACCGACCCAGTCCGGCACCAGGGATGCGCCGACGCCCGCGCTGACCATCATCGCGATGGTTTCGAGGGAATCGAGTTCAAGCTGTTCGCGCGGGTGCAGATCGTTGCGCTGTAGATAAGCATCGGCAGTCCGTCCGCCCCACTGACCGCGATCATAGCGGATGAACGGCAGACGCATCAGGATCTCGATCGGATCGTTCGAGGTTTCCGACAATGGTGCCAGAACGATCAGCGGTTCGGAGCGGATTTTCCGCCAGTTATAGAGTTTCGGAAGCTCGAACGGCGGCTCGACGATAAAGGCCGCGTCCAGCGCCTCGTCCTGAAGCAGGCGATAAATATGTGATGACGAACCCGGAACGACGTTCAGTTCAATGCTGGGGAACTTTGCGAAGAACTCGCTGAACAACTCGGGCAGTATGCCGCCGAGCAGGGTAGGGATAGCGCCGATTCTGAGTTTACCCGCAGCCTCTTCACGATTCGCGGCAATGGAACTCAGATCCGCGACCTGCGCCAGAATAGCGCGGCTATGTTCGATGATCGCCGAAGCCTGTTCCGTGGGGCGAACGGTTCGGCCGGTTCTTTGCAGAAGTTCGTGCCCGATCTCGTTCTCCAGCGTCTGGATACGCTGCGAAACGGCGGCCGGAGTAATGTGCAACGTGCGGGCAGCGTCTGCCAGCGAACCGCGCTCGATTACGAGGAGGAGCGTCTCAAGAAATCGAGTGTCCAATTCACCGGGTCTTTCTATTCAAATAACTGACTATGCTGTTGCTACTTTGAAGGTCGCTTTAGTGCACGACGCTTCATAAAGCCACTAATATGCCGCATCACGCGACATTGATTAAGATAATACTCGAATGGACTGTTAAAATCAAAGTTTAGATTGGAACATCACTATTTTTAAACATTGAGAAAATATCAATCTTTTCAGAGTGTTGTAATTTGAAATTTGCACGTGCAAAAAAGTTGCCCCAAACTCAAATCTTAAATCCTGCTCACACATCATTTTTGACTGACCGTTCAGTCGGTGTCGCTGAAGAAATCACTCATTTGTGCCGCTCGGTCAATTCGGAAAAGCAGTCTCGGTTCAAGGTGTTGATATGACTATTTTTTTTGCCGCACAGTCAGTGACTGTGGCGGGGCGCGGACAGGGCGTGACGGACATCAACGCCGTTGCACAGCGGCAACAAGGTCCGTGCGATGTCCTGTGGGGTTGTCACGTGCAGAGGGGCAGACAGAACAAAAAGTCCGACTCCCAGTGACATGTAAACAGCCATCCGGGCCAGCACATCGGCGGGTGCGCCGACCAGAGCCGACGCGGCTTTGCTCCCCGGCCATCCCTGTTCGATCAGCGTCTCCGCAGCACGCCAAGCGGCGCGCGCGGTTGGTGCCATAATCACGTCAAGCATCACCCCGAGAGACCCTGTGTCCTTTGAGCTATCTCCGTCCAGTCCCGCCGCGACCTGAGACGGCGTCTTATGCTTGAAAATCCGGTATTCCGCGTCTTGCTGGCAGATATCGTGGGCCACTGCGTTCTGCTGGTCAGCTTCGCCGCGCGGTGCGGTGCGAAGAACCTTGAGCGCCCCGCCCGCAGTGACGGAGCGGTCTACGGAACTGCCCGAATCGATCAGTATGCCCCCGAAACCCAACAAAGACGCGCGCGTGGCGCATCCTGTCAGATCGCGCATGGGACTGTCGGCATACTGGCTGTCGGGTTGAGGGGTCAGGTTCCACACCAGAGTGGCGGCGTAAGGCGAGCGGGCGGCGAGCAGCATGTGGTCGGTGTCCTGACGTTCGACAGGGCGCGCATAACATCCGATCGGAAAGTCGGATAATTAATTTAATTTGACGAAATTTCTAAAAATTCACGGGAACTTTGTGTTTTGAAGTGTATCGGAGGCACAGTCCCTGAAAGACAGCAGTCGCATTTTCCCTGCAACCTGCCCTATAACGCGCGCATGCGTATCTCCTTCCTTAAGATGCACGGACTGGGCAACGATTTCGTCGTAATTGACGAGCGCGTGGAGCGTCATGATCTCAGCCCGGCTTTGATTGCGTCCCTGTGTGACCGTCACCGTGGCATCGGCTGCGATCAACTGGTGACATTGCGAGCGGCATGCCTTGAGGGTGCCGATGTTTTTGTGCGGTTTTTCAACGCCGATGGCACGGAATCCAGCGCCTGCGGCAATGCGTCGCGATGCATTGCCCTGCTGATCGCGCAGGAGACTGGACGGAAGGACATCGTGTTACAGACACGTGCAGGACGGCTGCCCACGGAGGTAACGGACGCAACTGCTGTGGCCGTCAACATGGGCGCGCCGCGTTTTGCCTGGTCGGACATTCCCCTTCGTGACGAGGTCGATACACTCATGTTGCCTGTCGAGGGTGCGCCCTCGGCCGCTTCGATGGGCAATCCGCACGTCACATTCTTCGTCGAAGACCTGGCCGCGATAGACCCGACTGTCGCGGGGCCGCCGATGGAATGGCACCCGCTGTTTCCAGAGGGTGCCAATATTGGATTTGCCCAACAGATCGGCCCGGATCACCTGCGGTTGCGCGTGTGGGAACGTGGGTCCGGCCTGACGCTCGCTTGTGGCTCCGGAGCATGCGCTGCGGCTGTCAACGCGATGCGCCGCGGTCTTGTGGGCACGCGATGCCGGATCACCATGGATGGCGGCGATCTGGTCATTACATGGAGCGGCGACGCGTGCGACCCGGTCTGGATGACCGGCCCGGCAGCACATGCTTTTAGCGGCAGCTTTGACACAGCGAGTTTTGCAGCATGAGCGCCCCGGAAATCCTGACTTTCGGCTGCCGCCTCAATACCTACGAGAGCGAGGTGATGCGCGCGCATGCCAGCGGGCTGGACGACGTGATCATCGTCAACACCTGCGCTGTGACGACCGAAGCCGAACGGCAGGCGCGGCAGGCGATTCGTCGTGCGCACCGCGACAACCCAAGCGCCCGGATCGTGGTGACGGGGTGCGCGGCGCAGATCGACCCGGCGCGCTGGTCCGAAATCCCGGGCGTTGCACGGGTTCTCGGCAACGAAGACAAACTGCGTCCCGAAAGCTGGACCGAAGCCGCGCTTGGTATGGGCGATGCGGTGTCCGACATCATGGCCGCGCGAGAGACTGCCGCCCATCTGGTGACCGAATTTGCGGGGCGCACCCGCGCTTTCGTGCAGGTCCAGCAGGGCTGCGACCATCGCTGCACCTTCTGCATCATTCCGTTTGGTCGCGGTCCGTCTCGCTCCGTCCCGGTCGGGGTGGTGGTCGAGCAGGTACGCGCGCTGGTCCGGTCGGGCTACCGCGAGGTGGTGCTGACCGGCGTCGATATTACGTCATGGGGCAGCGACCTGCCGGGGCAGCCCTTGCTCGGTCAGCTCTGCCGCCGCTTGCTGGCTCTTGTGCCGGAACTGGAGCGGCTGCGTCTGTCCTCGGTCGATCCGGTCGAGATTGACGACGACCTCTGGGCGCTGCTGGCGCATGAAAGGCGCTTCATGCCGTATCTGCACCTCTCGTTGCAGGCTGGCTCCGACATGATTCTCAAGCGCATGAAGCGCCGCCACGGCACCGCCGATGCAGCCGGCGTGATTCAACGTGCCCGCGCCCTGCGTCCTGAGATCGGTATCGGTGCCGACGTCATCGCCGGTTTCCCGACCGAGAGCGAAGAACTATTTGAGGAGACGCTGTCCTTCGTGCGCGATCACGCACTGCCGTATCTGCATGTCTTCCCATATAGCGTGCGGCCCGGAACGCCCGCAGCACGCATGCCTGCCGTCGACAAGCCCGAACGCAAGGCCCGTGCGGCACGCCTGCGCGAAGCCGGGGCGCAGTCCCTGACGACGTATCTGCAAAGCCTGCAGGGGCGGGAGTTACGCGTGTTGATGGAGACCGAGACCTCCGGACATTCGGAGGAGTTTGCGCCGGTTCGCCTCAAATCTGGTACGGCGGAAGTCGGACAGATCCTGACCCTGCGCGCGGATGCGGTTGACGGCGGCGTGCTGCTGGCCGAGACAGTCTGACATGGCACTCGGATTTTTCTCTCGCCTCAAAGAAGGCCTTTCGCGCTCCACCCAGAAGCTGGGCGGGGGACTGACATCCGCCTTTACGCATCGTCGCCTGGACGACGCGGCGCTGGAAGAACTCGAAGACGTTCTGATTGCGGCCGATCTGGGCCCTGCGGTTGCGGAACGCGTGATTGAGAGCTTCCGGGCCAGCCGCTTCGGCAAGGAAGTTACGGACGAGGAAGTGCGTACCGCGCTGGCAGACGAAATCGCGCGTGTGCTTGCCCCGGTTGCGATGCCGTTTGTGCCCGATCCGCAGCGTAAACCGCACGTGGTTCTGGTCGTGGGGGTCAATGGCACGGGCAAGACGACCACCATCGGCAAACTTGCCCGTTTTCATGCCGAACAGGGTCTGAAAGTGATGATGGTCGCGGGCGACACGTTCCGCGCAGCCGCTGTCGAGCAATTGCAAATCTGGGGTCAGCGCACAGGGGCACGTGTTATTGCGGGCAAGCCTGAGGCCGACGCTGCGGGATTGGCGTTCGAGGGGATCAAACAGGCACGCGAAGCGGGTGCAGATCTTTTGCTGATCGATACCGCCGGTCGTCTGCACAACAAGGGCGCGCTGATGGAGGAACTCGCGAAGATTATCCGCGTGATGCGGAAGTTCGACGAGACCGCGCCTCACTCCGTGCTGCTGGTACTGGACGCCACGACCGGCCAGAATGCCCTTGAACAGGTGCGGGTCTTCAAGGAACTGGTCGATGTCACGGGTCTGGTCGTCACCAAGCTCGACGGTTCGGCGCGCGGTGGCATTGTTGTCGCGCTGGCCGATCAGTTCAAACTGCCGGTTCATGCCGTCGGCGTTGGTGAGCAAGCCGAAGATTTGCGCCCATTTTCCGCGATCGATTACGCCAACGGGCTGGTGGGATCGAACCTGACGCTCAGTCGCCCGCAAGAGGTCCCACAGGAGTCCTGAACCCGATTACTGGGACAGGGGCATCGATAGTTGCAGTCCGGCAGCGGCTGAACCGTGTCCTTTGGGTCGGTCGCTGATATGCGATCCCTCAGAAAAGCCGTCCCCGACCTGATATTTCGAGCGCTGGAAGAAATCCGGCTCCAGACTGGGGCCTGAGGGTTGGGAGGCTGCGGTACGCGGCTCTTCGACATCGCTGTCGGGCAATGGCGCGGGGGCGAAGCCATCGGCGGCCTGAATGGCCGAGACGGTGTGCTTCAGGCTTGCGCTATCGACCGGCGTCTCCGCCGGCGGCAGCATCGTATCCGTCAGCTTGAACGATTTGGCGTTGACCGCCCGGGCCGAAGCCCTTGCCACGACGGGCGCTGCACTCTCCTGAGCCAATGCAGGCATGATCATGGTGTTGAACGACGCCAGAATGGCGATCACAGTCCCGGTAACGCGCAGTGTCATCACGTCTTTCTATGGCCCCTGAGATCACTTCGCGTCGGGGTGCGGAAGCTGTCTCTGCCATCGGATGGTGAGCGTTCTGGAGCGTCGATTTCAACGAGAATGTATCGAATGTTTCAGCCGGTTGCGAAAAGTGAATAACACGTCACGCAACTATGTTCAGCAGTGAGCCTCGCTGCTTCCAGGCCGCGCGTGGCACATCAGCGAGAGAGGCCGGCAGTACCGACGCCTGCGATCCGGCAGGCCTGGGAATGACCGTAGCGGTGGAGGCCGCAATTGCACCCGTGCGACGCCCTGAAACGATCGGCAACGCAGGCAGGGTCAGGTCGGGAAATCTGGCTGAAACCATACCCTCCCTCTACCGGGGTTCGGTAAAGGAAGGGTAAAGATCAGGCAGTCATCAGAGGGGGATAGCGTCCTGGGCAACCGCGTTCAGGGCCATGATCCCGGGCAGCGTCTTGCCTTCAAGCCATTCCAGGAACGCGCCGCCAGCCGTCGAGACATAGCTCATCCGGTCGACCACACCGGCATGGCGCAGGGCGGAGACCGTGTCGCCGCCACCGGCAACGCTCTTGAGCTTGCCTTCTTCCGTCAGCGCCGCCGCAGCCTGCGCCACAGCATTGGTCGCAGCGTCGAACGGCGTGATCTCGAACGCACCGAACGGGCCGTTCCAGACCAGGGTCTTCAGGCCAGCCAGCTTCGCGATCACGAGCTTGACCGTCTCCGGCCCGGCATCGAGCATCATCGCGTCCGCATCAATCGCGGTGACTGGCACAACCTTGCTGGCCGCACCTGCCTTGAACTCGGTCGCGGTCACGGCATCGACCGGCAACACGATCTCGCACCCGCGCGCCTTGGCGTCCGACAGGATCTGCAGGGCGGTTGCGTGCATGTCGGCTTCCTGAAGCGACTTGCCCATCGAAACGCCTTGCGCCGCAAGGAACGTGTTGGCCATCGCACCACCGATGATCAGCACGTCGACCTTGGCCAGCAGATTGCCGATCAGGTCGAGCTTGGTCGAGATCTTGGCACCGCCCACGATCGCACCCACCGGGCGCTCCGGATTTTCCAGTGCCGCGTCAAGCGCGTTCAGTTCCGCTTCCATCAGGCGCCCGGCAAAGGACGGCAGAAAGCGGGTTACACCCTCGGTCGAGGCATGGGCACGGTGTGCTGCAGAGAACGCATCGTTGACGAACACGTCCGCATGACGCGCCAGCTTTTCGGCCAGATCGGCATCGTTGGCTTCTTCGCCCGCGTGATAGCGGGTGTTTTCCAGCACCAGGATCTCACCCGGCCGCAGGGTCTCCACGGCGGCTTCGGCATCGGGACCGATACAGTCGGTCGCGAAGCTCACGGGACGGCCCAGCGCGGTTGCCAGCGCGATCGCTACGGGTTCGAGCGACATCTCCGGCACGCGCTTGCCCTTCGGGCGGTCGAAATGACTGACAAGAATGACGCTCGCACCCTTGTCGGTCAGTTCACGCAGCGTCGGCACCACGCGCTCGATGCGTGTCGTGTCGCTGATCTTGCCGTCGCGAACCGGGACGTTCAGATCCGCGCGCAGCAGGACCTTGCGGCCTGCTGCGTCGAGCGAATCGAGCGTCTTGAAGGTCGCGACCATCAGAGAGCCCCGAACACGGCAGCCGTGTCGGACATACGGTTGGAGAAGCCCCACTCGTTATCGTACCAGGCGCAGATGCGGACCATCTTGCCGCCATCGACAAGCGTGGTCTGCGTTGCGTCGAACGTGGACGACGCGAGCGAGTGGTTGAAGTCCGTGCTGACCAGCGGCGCGGTGTTGTAAGCCAGAATGCCCTTCAGCGGGCCAGCCTGCGACGCGGCCAGAATGGCTTCGTTCACGGCTTCGACCGAAGCGGGGATGCGGCTCGGCACGAAATCGAGCGAGACGAGAGACACGTTAGGCGTCGGCACGCGGATTGCAGTCCCGTCCAGCTTGCCCTTGAGCTGCGGCAGAACGAGGCCGACAGCGCGCGCGGCACCGGTCGAGGTCGGGATCATGTTCAGGGCGGCGGCGCGGGCGCGACGCGGGTCCTTGTGCAGGGTGTCCACCGTGCGCTGGTCGCCGGTGTAGGAATGGATCGTGACCATGTAGCCGCGCTCGATCCCGAAGGCATCGTCCAGCACCTTGGCG
>Ga0157365_10000171_pt1 | contig 30833 bp, 32 predicted proteins | sample AttsexASBM3_FD_111478 | JGI IMG/M metagenome (GOLD analysis project Ga0157365, IMG submission 111478) | Fungus gardens microbial communities from leaf cutter ant in Ribeirão Preto, State of São Paulo, Brazil - Atta sexdens ASBM3 | ecosystem: Host-associated > Fungi > Mycelium > Unclassified ... | reverse complement strand
TTATTTTGCCGGAATGACGTTTGTCACCAGCGTCGGCATCTCCCAGGTGCCGCCGGCGCGGATGAGGCGGCAGTCGCCGGTGCCGTAGTCGTCGCTCTGTACGAACGTCTCGCCGTTCCAGGTCCAGCTGGCGCCGCCCATGCAGTCGCCAATGCCGCGCCCGCGCTGCACGGAGATGATGGTGCCTTTATCGTAATCGCTGCCGACAAGCGTTATCAGCGTCGGCTTGCCTTTCAGCGCCTCATCAATAACCCAGTAGCCGTTGCCTTCGTTATAGGCCGCGCGCCAGCAGGTAGCGGCGATGAGCGCTTTGCCGTTGCTTAACGGCGTGACGGTCACCGGCTCGTTACGCAGCGTTTCATCGGTCAGCCCATCGCAGCTGTCGCCGTCGAGCTTCGCAGCTTCAAGCCGTGGCAGCAGCGTGGCAAGCGCCGCGCCGGTAAGCGTGGTGGGTTGCGCGTCGCTGACCGCCGCCGCGTGGATAACCGGGGCGGGAACCGGCGCAGGCACGGCGCTTTCCGGTTTATCGCCCTTTTTCATTATGGCGCCCGGCGTGCCGACACGGCCCTGGACGTCATCCATTTTCAGCAGCACCGCGCTGGCGCCGGCGGGCGAGAGCGCAAAACGGCGGTTATCCGACTTAAACACCACGTTACCGCGCCCCTTAACGGCCTTGATGACGGCGGCGGTCTGCGCGTCATTCAGCTGCCAGGTCGCTTCTTTGCTGTCTTCTGTCAGCGTGCCGAGGTCTTTACCGTCAATCTCAAGGTGCATCGCGCCCTGCGAGGGTTTGATGTCGTCATCCATCTCGCCCAGGCGGATCATGGCGCTGACCGGCGCGTCCGGCCCGGCGTTGCGGGTCAGCAGCAGCGAGCCGCCGGTGCCCTCGTTGGCTTCATAGGCGTCAACGCGGCAGGTGCCGGTATTGTCGCAGACCATCCCCCAGTCTTTATGGTTAAAGGCCGGGCGCACGGGCGTGACGGCGGCGACGCTGAGCGCGACACAGAGCGGGGCGAGGGCGAGTGCTTTGAGGGTAGCAGGTGTCATAACGGTTCCTTGTGTTCGTAGGCTGCGTCATAGGGTGAAGCGCGGCGGCGTTTCGGGCAACCTACCAGTAATAGTACGCATAAAAAAAGGAGCCTTCCGGCTCCTTTATTCGCAGCAGAGGCGTTATTCCGGGTGCTGTTGCGGCGCGGTGCTGTGGATCTCGTGCACGCGCTTGCGCACGCCGAACCAGCCCGCAATCAGCAGAATGGCAATCAGCGGGATCGAGGCGATGGTGAAAGTGCCGTTCGGGTAGTCGAACGCCATCAGCACCAGCACGGTGGCGAGGAACAGCAGCGTCAGCCACGAGGTAAACGGCGCGCCCGGCAGTTTGAACGGCACGTCATCGGCTTTGCCTTCTTTGATGGCTTTACGCAGGCGCATCTGACAGATAACGATAAATGCCCAGGAAGAGATAATCCCGAGCGACGCGACGTTCAGGACAATCTCAAACACTTGTGACGGTACCAGGTAGTTCAGGAAGACGCCGACGATATAAACGCAGACCGTCACCAGAATACCCGCGAACGGCACCTGCGATTTGCTCATCTTCGACATGAACTTCGGCGCGGAGCCGCCCATCGACATCGAACGCAGGATACGGCCCGTTGAATAGAGACCGGAGTTAAGGCTTGAGAGCGCCGCGGTCAGCACCACCATGTTCATGATGTCGCCGATATAGGGCACGCCGAGCTTCGAGAAGAAGGTCACGAACGGGCTCTGGCCCGCCTGGTAGGCGTTCCACGGCAGCAGCAGCACCAGCAGCACCACGGAGCCGACGTAAAACAGGCCGATACGCCAGATAACGCTGTTGATGGCCTTCGGCACCATCGTCTGCGGATCTTTACATTCGCCCGCCGCGGTGCCGACCAGTTCGATAGACGCGAAGGCGAACACCACGCCCTGTACCAGCACCAGCGCAGGCAGCAGGCCGTGCGGGAACAGGCCGCCGTTATCGGTTATCAGATGGAAGCCCGTCGCATTGCCGTCGAGCGGTTTGCCGGTGCCGAGAAACACCACGCCGACCACCAGGAACACCACGATGGCGAGCACTTTAATCAGCGCAAACCAGAACTCCATCTCGGCGAACCACTTCACGCCGATAAGGTTCATGGTGCCGACAATCGCCAGCGCGCCGAGCGCGAAGACCCACTGCGGGACATCGCCGAACGCGCCCCAGTAGTGCATATAGAGCGCTACGGCGGTGATATCGACGATGCCGGTCATCGCCCAGTTCACGAAATACATCCAGCCCGCCACGTAAGAGGCTTTCTCACCGAGGAATTCACGGGCGTAAGAGACAAAACTGCCGCTCGACGGACGGTGGAGCACCAGTTCGCCAAGCGCGCGCAAGATAAAGAACGAGAAGATGCCGCACACCAGATAGACCAACGCCAGCGACGGCCCGGCTGCCTGCAGACGCGCGCCCGCGCCCAAAAACAGGCCCGTACCGATGGCGCCGCCGATAGCTATCATCTGCACCTGACGGTTGCCCATCGCTTTGTGATAACCCTCTTCATGAGAGTTCAACCAGCGTCGTTTCGCGGCGCGATGCTCCGCCGCGTTTTGCTTCGTTGTTTTCATTGGTTTTCCTGTAGTCCTGTCTGAACCTGAACGAGCCAAAATAGCCGGTCGCCGTTAACCAACCAAACGTTTGCCTGTGTTGGTTTTTTGTACGGCAAATGTTCGTCTTTCCTGTGATTATGTTGTGCGGATAAGACAAAACATGGCGCAGCATCCTAACCGCAAAATCCGGCCTACGCAAAGCCTACCAGTCAGGGTGTGAACCAGGACTCGTTAGCCCATAACGCTATCAGGGTTGTTGTTCACAAAGCGCGCACAGACCGCCTTGTCTTGTCACGTAAAACCCTGATAATGCCGTTTTCTGTAACGAGACTGTGGCGAGGAGAGCCGATGAAAAGCAAATCATGCGCGCTGGTAATGATGATGTTAATGGGCGGGAGCGCTCAGGCCGCTACCGGCTGGACGCCGGATGACGTGGTCAAACCGTTGATGGCGCAATACCAGATCCCCGGCATGGCGGTGGCCGTGTCCGTGAGCGGCGAAACGCACTTCTGGCATTACGGCGTGGCGTCAAAAGAGACCCGCAAGCCGGTGGATGAAAAGACGCTCTTTGAAATCGGCTCGCTCAGTAAAACCTTTACCGCGGCCCTTGCGAGCTACGCGCAGCAGGAGGGCAAACTCGATTTCAGCGCGCCCGCCAGCCGCTATCTGCCCGAACTTAAAGGCAGCGCGTTCGATGGCGTGACGCTGCAAAACCTCGCCACGCATACTTCCGGTATGCCGCTGTTTGTGCCGGATGACGTGAAAAACACCGCGCAGCTGATGGACTGGTATCGCGCCTGGCAGCCGAAACAGCCGGTCGGTAGCGAGCGCGTGTACTCTAACCTCGGTATCGGGATGCTCGGGCTTATTACCGCGAAGGCGCTGGACAAGCCGTTTAGCGAGGCGATGGAGCAGGGGATGCTCGCGGAATTCGGCATGACGCAGAGCTTTGTGAATGTGCCTGCTGCCGCGATGGGCGACTACGCGCAGGGCTACAATAAAGACGACAAACCGGTGCGCGTGACGCCGGGCCCGCTCGACGCGGAATCCTACGGGCTGAAATCGAGCAGCGCCGATCTCCTGCGCTATCTGCAAATCCAGCTTGGCGAGCGCGCAGTCTCCCCGCGCTGGCGCGCTTCGCTTGACGCCACGCATAACGGTTACTATCGCAGCGGCGAGTTCACGCAGGCGATGATGTGGGAATACTATCCGTGGCCCTCGTCGCCTGAAAAACTGCGGGAAGGCAACAGCAGCCAGCGCATTATGCAAGGGCTGAAGGCGCAGGCTATCGTGCCGCCGCAGAAAGCGCCGCAGGCCGCCTGGTATAACAAAACCGGCTCCACCAACGGGTTTTCCACCTACGCGGTGTTTATCCCCGAAAAACGCATCGCGCTCATTATGCTCGCGAACAAGTGGTTCCCGAATGACGACCGGGTGAAAGCCGCGTACCAGATTATTGAGCACCTCGATAAATAGCCCGCCAGCACGAAAAAAGGCCGCCCACGGGCGGCCTTCTCGTTACCGGCAGCGCATCAGAGCTGCGTGATAACCACATCCTGGTCGAGACGGGATTTTGGCAGCGTGGCGTTGAAATCCGCGTCGCTGCGATAGCCGATAGTCGCCACCACGACGCTCTTCAGGCCTTTTTCTTTAAGCCCCAGCGCCTCGTCCATTTTCTCCGGGTGGAAACCTTCGATAGGCGTCGCGTCGAGCCCCATCGCGGCCGCGCCCAGCAGCAGGAAGCCGAGGGCGAGATACGCCTGACGGGTCATCCATTCGCGCTGCTGCTCAGGCGTCGCGCTGTTCAGGCCCACGAAGTAACGGCGGCCTTTGTCGTTGCCCGCGCGCGCTTCTTCGCTGTCATAACGGCCATCCTGCTGCTCTTTTTCCAGCAGCTGTAACAGATGCGCTTCGTCAGCTCCTCTTTGATGGTGAAGACCACGGTCATGGCGGCGTTCCGCGCTTTGACCTGGTTGGCATCCATCAGCGCCGGCAGGATCTGCTGTTTGCCTTCGTCGCTGGTAACCGCGAAGAAATGCCACGGCTGGGAGTTAACCGAAGAGGGGCTGAAGCGCAGCAGATCCAGCAGTTGCTGCTGCTGTTCGGCAGTCAGCTTACGGCTGTTGTCATAGGCTTTGCTGGTATGGCGTGTGCGAATAATGTCATTAAGGTTCATACGCTCTCCTGGTGTAATGCCGGGCCAGTGTGTCACGGCCACGGACAGGTTCACTGTTATTGTCTTTGCTAAGGCAACCGATAGTAGTCGAAACCAGACGGCGGCAACACCCGGCGGCGGGGGCAGGCGCGCTTTGCGGCAAAAAATGCTAAAAAATGCGTGACAACGTCACGAAAGGGCGTCACGCCGGTCACAGCGTGTAAGAAAAGGGTGAACCGCACGGTGGGTTTAAGGCATTATCAGGACTCGCACACGCCACTTAAGGAACCGTTATGCCGCATATCGATGTGAAATTCTTCCCGCGAGATCTCAGTGACGCCCAGCAGCAGGCGCTCGCCGATGAGTTAACCCAGGTTATCGTGAAGCATCTGCAAAGCAAGGAGAGTTCGGTGTCGGTGGCGCTTAACGAAGTGCAACCGGCGCAGTGGAAGGGCGAGGTGTGGGATAAAGAGATTGCGCCGTTTCTCGATACGCTGGCGCGCAAGCCCGGCTACGAAATGTAAACCATAAAAAAACCCTGCCGAAGCAGGGTTTTTTATTACAGCATGCTTATTTTTTCTCGCCGGGCTTTTTCGCCTGACGTTCCAGCGGGGGCAGGGACGCGCCCATTTCCGCGCCAGTCACCGGGTTGATGCCCGGATCGGACTGCAGACGCTGTGCCATATTCAGTACGCTTGCCTGCTGATCTGGACCAAGCTGGATATCGATCATACCGTCGCCTCCGTTAACTGCGGGTTGCGGATCGGCGACGTACTCGAAGTTTTCATCGCTGTTCCAGCTGCCGCGCAGGTCGTCGCCTTTAGACATGTTGTAGTAAACATTCGTGTACTGCTCCACCGGCGGAAGTTTGCCCGGCGGGAAGTTATTACGAATAGAGTAGAGTGCTTTCTCAAACGAGAGCATATGCGCGACTTCACGGGTCATCAGGAAGCCGAGCGCGTCTTTGACGCCCGGATCGTCCGTCAGGTTGATGAGTCGCTCATAGATAATCTTGGCGCGCGCTTCCGCCGCGATGTTCGAGCGCAGATCCGCCGTGATTTCGCCGATCGTATCGATATACGCGGCCGTCCACGGTACGCCTGCGGAGTTGGTCAGCGGCGGCCCGCCGCCGTAGAGCACCTGGGTCAGGTGGCTGTCATTGCCAGCGCCGGTAATAGAACGGTAGAGTTCGCCTTCCGATTCAGTGGCTTCCGCGAGATCGCCTTTCGCGCCTTTGTTGAGCATCCCCACAAGTGAACCGATGATTTCCAGATGGCTCAGTTCTTCTGTGGCGATATCCATCAGCATTTCTTTACGCGCCGGATCTTCATCACCCAGCCCCTGGGTGAAATAACGGGTGGCGGCAGCCAGTTCGCCCTGAGGGCCCCCGAACTGTTCCAGCAGTAAATTTGCCAGCCCCGGATTTGGCCCGGCGACGCGGACCGTATATTGCAGTTGTTTTACATGTCGGAACATCAGGTTCTCCTGTTTACACGACAACACTCAACAGAGACCTGCCAGCGCGCTGGCAGGTAAATTTAAAAGCGTTATTTTTTCGCTTCAACGCCAGGGGCGGCAGAGCGATTAAGGAATTGTTGCGTAACGTCTGGTAAATGATTCAGGCACCATTCGGCCATCGCAATTTCCTGTTCCAGAATTTGCTGGAACACGACAACGCCCTGTTCGTCACCTACCGCTTTGGCGGCCGCAATCAGCGAGGTATAGCAGGCGATTTCGAACTGTTCGAAAACGTAGCCGCTGATGGCACCTTTCACCACTTCGTCGGAGGCAAACATACCGCCCACGGCCTGGCCCATCGCCGTCATTTTGCTCATGGTGTCTTTGACAACCGAGCTGGAAACGTTATTTCTTTCAATAACAGAATCAATCAGTTGTAGCTGGTGGCGCGTTTCTTCAATGTGCTGCTCGATGCGTGCTTTGAGATCCGGATAGTGCTCGATACGGGAAGCCATTGATTCCAGCATCTGTTCCGCTTGTTTCTCCATCGCATGGGCGTCACGTAGCCAGTCATGATAATTTTCTTCGTATGTCGTCATAAATCACCTCTTCCGGAATTTCACAGTTACCTGTAAAGAAATTTTTTATGCGTCCTCTACAGAATTTATTAAATTTGATACGCACTAAAAAGCGTAGCAGATATTTTTGACCGGAAAGCCAAATCCCGGATATTCTGTTTTTTGAGAGTAATCTTAAGCTAAATTAACTGGATAATAATTATCCACTTGCGGCGTAAATATGTACATTGCTGGCGGTTGTGTATAACTTCAAATAATAAATAATTGCAATTGCATTTTATTTTTACATTCCCTTTGCCGGGCCTGAAATTAAAGGCTAATTTTTAATTAAGCGAAACGGTAAATAAACATCACTCAGGCTTAAACATTGCGCTAATTATTTATTTTGACGGAAAAAGACTCCCGCGGCGCGACAGGTGCTACAGGATGCCACATCACGTCGGTGGAAGGCGTCTATCCTCAGACAGGCAGAGAGTCACTCAGACACGTAAAGGTAAGGACACAGATAAGGAACCGCTCATGGCATTCAGACGACAGGATTACTTCGCCCGTATCGGCTTTACCGGAGAGCCGCAACCGACGCTCGCGACCCTCAACGCGCTCCATCAGCGCCACACCGCCACCATCCCGTTTGAGAATCTCGACGTCCTGTTAGGGCGCGAGATCCTGCTTGATGATGACGCTATCTTCACCAAGCTGGTGGAGGCGGGCCGCGGCGGCTACTGCTTTGAGCAAAATGCGCTCTTTACCCGCGCGCTCGCCGAATGCGGGTTTGCGGTGGAGGCGCTGGCGGCGCGGGTACTCATCGCCGGGCCGGACGACATGCCGCCGCGCACGCACCGGCTGGTGCAGGTCACGCTTGACGACGCCCCGTGGATTGCCGATGTCGGCTTTGGCGGCGCGACGCTGAGCGCGCCGATCCCGCTTCAGCACGGTGCGGAGATAGCCGGCCCGGAAGGGCGTTTTCGCATCGAAAGCCAGCAGAGCGAGTTTCTGCTGATGAAAGAAGAAGGCGATGACTGGCACGCGCTCTATCGCTTTGACCAGGCGCGCCAGTATCCGGGCGACTACCTGATGGCGAACCATTTCATCGCCCACTGGCCAGACTCGCATTTCCGTCACCATCTTCTGGCCGCGCTGCATCCACCAGGCGAGACGCCGCGCAAGCTTTTGAATAACCAGCTGACCGTTAACGGCGAGCGCCGCACGCTTGCGGATGACAGCGCGGTCTATGACTGCCTGCAAACGGATTTCGGGATGCGTTTCAATCATCCGACGCACGGCGTCACGCGTGACGATTTCTGCGCGATGATGGCGCAGCTGCGTCGCGACAATCCTTAAGCCTGCGCAGGGGGGCGATCGTTCCCCTGGCGCCCACACCCGGCGGATTTGCGTAAAGCAGAATAATCCGCCGCGGTGGGGGAGGGGAGCGGCGCTTTGATTATCAACAGGTTAGGTTTTAAAGACGCTTCTTGCCCCGCGCGGGCTAAACCCTGACGCCTGGCAAAAGTCACCGATGCGCTGTATAAGAAATAAACACCGCTGATACGCGTAACCGGAGATGACGATGACCATGAAAGTGCTGGGCTATGCCGCGCAAACCGCCGAGGCGCCGCTGGCTCCCTTTGAATTTACCCGCCGCACCCCGCGCCCCGATGATGTGGTGCTGGAAATCCTCTACTGCGGCGTCTGCCATTCCGATCTCCATCAGGCGCGCAACGACTGGGGCTTCAGCCGCTATCCCCTCGTGCCGGGCCACGAAATCATTGGCCGCGTCACGGCGGTGGGTAGCGACGTGAAGAAATTCAAACCGGGCGATCTCGCGGGCATCGGCTGTATGGTCGACTCCTGCCGCCACTGCGATCCGTGTCGCGCCGGGCTTGAGCAATACTGCCTCGAAGGCAATATCCAGACCTATAACGGCATCGACCGGCACGATGGCGAACCGACGTTCGGCGGCTATTCGCAGATTATTCTCGCCTCTCAGGACTTCGTGCTGCGCATTCCTGAGGGCCTGGATATCCAGGGAGCGGCGCCACTGCTCTGCGCCGGGATCACGACCTGGTCGCCGCTGCGCCACTGGAAGGTGGGCAAGGGCAGTCGCGTCGCGGTGATTGGCTTAGGCGGCCTCGGGCATATGGCGCTCAAGCTTGCTCATGCCCTGGGAGCCGACGTGACGCTCTTTACCCGTTCGCCCGGTAAAGAGGAGGACGCCCGCAGGCTCGGCGCGCATCACGTCGTACTCTCGCAGGAGGAAAGCCAGATGGCGCAGGTCGCCGGGCATTTCGACCTGATTATCGACACCGTGCCTTACGAGCACGATATCAACCCGTATCTTGCGACGCTGAAAATTGACGGCACGCTGGTGTTTGTCGGCCTGCTGGGCGACATGGCGCCGCCGGTCAGTACCGTACCCATGATCATCGGACGGCGCGCTATCGCGGGCTCGTGCATTGGCGGCATTCAGGAAACGCAGGAGATGCTCGATTTCTGCGCGAAGCACCAGATTTCTGCGGATGTGGAAGTGATCAACATTCAGGAAATCAATGAAGCGTGGGAGAGAATGCTCAGGAGCGACGTGAAGTACCGTTTTGTTATCGATATGGCGTCACTGCAACAGGGCGCGCGCCTGGCGGCGGTCACGGCGGCGTGATGCACACCGTGAAAAGCGGGCCTCAGGGGCCCGCTTTTTTTACGCTTGTTTCGGCTGGCCGTTCGACGCGGTCAGGCCACCATCGACCGGCAGATTCACGCCGGTGATATAGCGGGCGTCGTCGCTTGCGAGAAACGCAATCGCATCGGCGATATCTTCCGGCTCGCCCGCGCGCTGCATCGGGATACGCTCATAGAATTTTTGCAGCAGCGCCTCGTCCTGTTTCATGTCTTCAGTCAGTTCGGTAAAGGTGAAGCCCGGACAGATGGCGTTCACGCGCACGCCGTCGGCGCCGTAGTCCATCGCCAGCGAACGGGTAAAGTTCGTGACCGCGCCTTTCGCCGCGTTATAAACGCTCATGCCCCAGTCGCCGCCGAGCCCCGATACGGACGAAATATTCACGACGTTGCCTTTGGTTTTCAGCAGGCCCGGCATAAAGGCGTGCAGGCAGTAGAAGACGCCATTGAGATCGGTGCCCATCAGCGTTTCCCACTCTTCGAGTTTGATCTCGTGAATTTTGCCCTGAACAATCACACCTGCGTTATTCACCAGCACATCGACACGGCCAAATTCATCGGTGACGCGTTGCGCCAGCGCCTGGACCTGTGCCGGATCGGAGACATCGCAGGGCGTCACCAGATGTTTGCCCTGGGCAAGCGTCGCCGCCACTTTATCGAGCTTCTCTTTGGTGCGCCCGACCAGCACCACGCTTGCGCCTTCACGGGCGAAACGACGCGCCGCTGCCGCGCCAATCCCTGAGCCTGCACCCGTCACGACCACCACTTTTTCTTGAAAACGGTTCATACATCCTCCTTTTCAGTGTCTGGCACAATGCTGTGCGAAATCATCAAGTCCTTGTTAACTCTGGCATTCATCACGCACTTCGCAAGTCGGGAACGTACAAAGGCGCGTAACTGCCTGTTTTCGCGAAGATAAAAAGTCATTAAAAAATGTGACCAAAGCCAAATTTTCGCGCTGCAAATAAAGACGGCGTAGCGGGACGCCGCTTTCACTTTGCTTATCAAAAGGTTACTCATTTATCATAAAGATATTGTTGTGCGGCTCCGCTTGCCTGTGGATAACATGTGCAAAGTGAACAAAAAATATCCTGATAGTCGATCGCTGGTGATCTTATCCGATGCAGAGCGGCCAACCCTGTCACGTATTACGATCGTTTTTGATTAAAAGGATCACTTTGGCGATCCGGGACAGGTGCCGGTCGCCGTTAATTTTCATGCCCGCCAGCCGGGCGGAGGAGGGTTATGAACGTTTCCCCGGAGTACATCACTTTTGTGGTGGATCAGCTCGCGCCACTCGGCGGGGCGCAGACGCGCCGCATGTTTGGCTGCGTGGCGCTGTTTCAGGGCGGCAGAATGTTTGCGCTGGTGGACGGCGATGCGCAGGTTTATATCAAAGCCGACGAACAAAACCGCGCGCAGTTCATCGCCGCGGGCTTTGCGCCTTTTACGTATGTCACTACGCGCCGCAGCGGGGGGCAGCAGGCGGTGGCGCTCGGCTATTACCGCCTGCCGGAGGAGCTGGTGGAAGATAACGACGAATTTCTCCGCTGGGCGCGTGAGGGGCTGGCCGCCGCCGCGCGAGCGCCTGTGAAGAAACCCCGTAAAACCGCCCGAAAGGCCCGTGAGATCGTTAAAACGAACGATAAAAAGTATCTTTAGTTACAACATACTTAATATGATCCAACGAATCTGCTGCTTTGGCGTCAACGCTGTCTGTCGGGCCCTGCAGTGAAAAAAGCACGCGGCGTGAAAAGCCCGGTAAACAGACGATAAAAAAGCCAGACAAGCTGGCTTTATACGGTGAAAAAAAGAAAAGGGCGGTGACGTCAGATCTCACTGTCGGGCCGCGCGAACGCGTCGCCGATGGCGTAGAAATGCCCGCCCGCCACATGATGCAGACTGCGCATCTGTGCTGGCGCGTCCTCAAAGTGCCAGCGGCCATCGCTGAACACGCGCGTGTTGGCCCAGGCAGCCGTCACCTCGCCGATAAACAGATCGTACTGCTGCTGGTTATGCGGCTCGGGAATGAGCTTGCAGGCGAGCCATGCGGAACAGCCTGCGACCAGCGGCGCGTCCACGCCCGGCATCGCTAACAGCTCCGCTCCGGCGAGGGCGAGTTTCTCCGGTTCGTTATGCAGGCTCAGCGTCCCCAGCTGATACGTCATTTCGCGCTGCGCGACGGTCGGCACCTGGAGCACAAACGTACCGCTGCGCTCCAGCAGCTCGCGGGTGCGGGCGATTTTATCGATAACCACCGTCACTTTCGGCGGCGCGAAATCGAGCCCGCAGGCCCACGCGGCAGCCATCACGTTCTCCACGCCGTCATGACGGGCGGAAACCAGCACCGTCGGTCCGTGGTTAATTAACCGGTACGCCTTTTCCAGCGGTACCGGCGCCATAAAGGAACGATTGTCGTTCATACGCCTCACCCTTAGTCAACGAAGGCGAGCAGGGTAGCACAGCCCCGGCGGGGCCGTTTTACGCTACGTGTCGCGCATGCCGAGCGCCAGCGACTGCGCTGGGTCGAACAGCGACAGGCTCTCAATCTGATTGAGTAAAATCACCTTGCGGTACGCCAGCGCCGATTTCTCGCCCGTGGTGAGCGTAATGTCGTGGCTGTCATACCAGGCGCTGTAGTTGTGCTCAACGCGCAAATCCAGCGTCTCATGGTCGCGGTAGCCGCTCAGCATCGGGATCAGCACCAGGTTGCTGATATCGCTGCGGGTGCTGTCGAAGGTTGCGCTGTGGATCATCCCGATATACACGCGCTGGGATTTCATGGTTATCCAGATAAGCTCGCCCTCTTCCATGCACTCATACAACAGCCCTTCGATGCCGTTGGCGCGTGAGAGCGTGCGGTAGAGCGTGCGCCGCCCGGTATTGTCGAGCTTCGCGGTGGGCGACCAGTTGGCGCGGTAGAGGCAGAACATAATCGCGAAGCCGAGCATCAGCACAACCGGGGCCTGGATGCCGAGAAAGCTCCAGTTCATAAACGCCACCTGGTAGTGATAATCATCGCTGCCGGACCACGCCGGAAAGGCGTTCAGCAGGCTCGATACGCCCAGCAGCGCCAGCCACAGCAGCCCGGTGGCGAGCACGCCCTGGAGGACGAAAATACAGCCATACAGCGCCACCAGGAAATAGACATCCCACCCGGAGGTGCGCATAAATTTAAAACGTGTGGAGAGATCGCGGCTGGTGTACCAGTAGCCGCAGACCATCAGAACCATAAATATCGCCGTGCCCATCTTAAGCCCTCTTCAGCATGTCAACGTGGCGGGCGAAATCTTCCTGCACGGCGAGGCATTCGATATTGACCGAGGCGTTGCCGTCCTCGTCAATGATGATGCGTTCCCCTTCGTCAATAGCGTCCTGAATATGAGCCGGATGAACGGCATGAACCAGCTTTTCCGGGCTGGTAAAAAGCGAGCGAAATATTCTTAGCATGTAAAACCTCCCGGCCAACAGTATAGAAAGCCTGGTGAGCGCAGGGAGAAATCAGCAGGTTTTACGGGTTTATCTGAAGAAAACGCCGGTTATTGCGGCAACGGAATACTATAACGCCGGGGCGAACCCCGGCCTGAAAGCAAAAAAGCGGCAACATTAATGCGGGCTGGCGGTTGGGCGCACAACAATCTCGCTGACGTCGACGTTATCCGGCTGCTCGATGGCGTAGGCGATCGCACGCGCTATCGCGTCTGCGGGCAGCGCGATGCGGCGGAAATCGTCCATCGCCACGCGGGCGGTTTCATCAGTGATGTGGGTCGCGAGCTCCGATTCCACCACGCCGGGGCTGATTAACGTCACGCGGATCGTCTCGTTTTCCTGGCGCAGCCCGTCGGTAATGGCGCGCACGGCATATTTGGTGGCGCAGTAGACCGCCGCCGTGGGCGACACGCGGTACGCGCCTATGGAGGCGATATTAATAATCTGCCCGCGGTTGCGCGCCTGCATCACCGGCAGCACGGCGGCGATGCCGTGCAATACGCCGCGCACATTCACATCCAGCATCTGGTTCCACTCATCTACCTTCAGCGAGGCGAGCGGCGACAGGGGCATTACGCCCGCGTTATTAATGAACGCGTCCACCTGGCCATATTTCTCCAGCGCGGCGCGCACAAACGACTCCATGCTGTCGAGTCGGGTCACGTCCAGCGCGGCGTAGTCAATCTGCGCGCCGTTAAAGCGCAGTTCGTCGCACAGCGCCGCCAGGCGGTCGGTGCGGCGGGCGCCAATCAGTAAACGGTAGCCCTGGGTCGCCAGCAGGCGCGCGGTGGCCTCGCCGATACCGCTGCTGGCCCCGGTGAGCAGGATAACTTTGCGTTCTTCGGTCATCGTCATGGTGCGTACTCCGTCGTGTGAAGGCGCGGCGGGCTTGCCGGCGCCGTATGCATAAAGCCTACGCCCGCACACCGCGCCCCGACAGCGCCATTCCTCTCGGTGTATTGCCTGATCCTATTCCCTCTGGTGAAGCTTTACGCACAACGTGCCACAATTCTTGCAGGAAGTTATGAGGAGCCCCGTGATGACCATGCCGCATATAAAGCGCGAGACCCTCGCGCTGCTGGAAAAACTGGCCCCCCAGCAGGGCTACACCCGATCGCTGCTGGATACCGTGCGCTTTATGCGCTCGGATCGCGCGCTGCCGCGCACGCCGGTGCTCTATGAGCCGTGCATCGTGATTGTCTGCCAGGGCTGCAAGCGCGGGTATCTCGCCGATAATGTCTATACCTACAACGCCAGCCACTATCTGGTGCTGTCGGTGCCGCTGCCGTTCTCCACCGAAACCGACGCCACCCCGCAGGAGCCGCTGTTGGCCGTGGCAGTCGGGCTCGATATGACCGTTATCGCCGATCTGGTGCTGACGCTTGACGGCGGGCAGGGCGCGCGCGCCACGCCGCCGGAGGGGATCCTCTCCACGCCGCTCGACGAACCGCTGGCCGACACCACGCTGCGCCTGCTGCGCGCGTTAAGCCACCCGCAGGAGGCGCAGATCCTCGGCCCGGCGATCGTTAAAGAGCTCTACTACCGGGTGCTGATGGGCGAGCAGGGCGGCGCCATCCGCGCGGCGCTGGCGAGTGTGGGTAAGTTCAGCCGCATCGCCCGCGTCCTGCAGCGTATTCACACCGACTACGCCGGACGGCTGGATGTCGCGACGCTCGCCGCCGAGGCGGGCATGAGCGCGCCCGCCTTTCACGCGCATTTTAAAGCCGTCACCCGCAATTCACCGGTGCAGTACATCAAAGCGGTACGCCTGCATCAGGCGCGGCTCATGATGATCCGCGATAACCTCAGCGCGGCCACGGCGGCCGTGCGCGTCGGTTATGAAAGCCCGTCACAGTTCAACCGCGAGTTTCGCCGCCTGTTTGGCCGCACGCCGGGCGCCGAAACCCGCGAGATGAAACAATCCTTCGCGCTGCTGCCGCCCACGCAGTTTGAGGCGATGACGGCGAATCATTAACGTTGAGCCAATAAATCAGGGTTATATTTCCCGGCGCTTTTATCGGCCGGGATATTTCACTTAAGGTTTAATACGGCGGGAAATATATTTTTCCTGCCAAGTGAGATAACGCTGAAATGAATTAATTACCCGCGTTACAGGTTTAATTATTTTTACTGCGGCCAGCGCGCCAGCGCCCTGTGACGCGGCTCTCGCTTTGCGCCCGGGCCGCGCCAAATGGGAATATTCCCACTTAACTCTCGTCATTGTGTCGATAATATAATCACAACACCTTCGCCCGATACCGATTATTTCACGCCTGCGTCGCTTGCATTTCGCGCCTGCGAAATATAACGCGTGCAGCCGTGCCATTACGGAAATAGAACCATGCGTTTAACCGGGTTTTGTCATGAGGAAAGTCTGATGGCTATGATTACAGGGAGTGAGCATGGTTAACCGAATTCGCGTCTTCTCGCAAACCGCGCCTGAGTCGCTGCTGTTCTGGGCGCTGAAAGGCGAAGAACGCCTCGGCGCGCCCTTTCGTTTTGAACTCGATCTGCTGAGCGATGATTTCACGCTCGACAGGCAGCGGCTACTGGGCCAGCCGATGAGCGTGGCCATCCCCACCCAGGCGCCCCAACCGCGCTACCTGACCGGTAAAATCACCGCGGTGACGGTGCGCAGCGAAGAGCTCGACAGCAAGCGCTATGCCGTCTATCAGCTGACGCTGGAGCCCGATTTCTGGCCGATGATGCGCGATCGCAATTTCCGTATTTTCCAGCAGCAGCGCGTGCCGGATATCGTCAAAACGCTCTTTTCCGAACACGACGTTAAACTCGAAGACAAACTCACCCGCAGCTACCGCCAGTGGGATTACTGCGTTCAGTACGGTGAAAGCAGCTTTGAATTCATCAGCCGTCTGCTGGAGCTCGAAGGCATCAGCTATCTCTTTCGCCATGATAAAGACGGACACACCCTGGTGCTGATGGATGACTACACCAGCGCGTCGCCGTTTCCGGGCTACGATGTGATCCCCTGGCACGCCACCAGCGGCGGCGGGGTAGTTGAAGAAGAGGGCGTCAGCCAGCTCACCGCAAGCCATGTGGTCACGCCCGGTCTTTACAGCACCGACGATTACGACTTTCGCAAACCGCACGCCTGGATGCTGCAAACCCTGCAAAACCCGGTATCGCCAAACCCCGGTAAAATCGATGTCTACGACTGGCCGGGGCGTTTTGTGGAGCACGGCGACGGCGAAGCTTACGCCCGGATCCGCCAGCAGGCGTGGCAGGCGCAACAGCAGCAGACGCGCGGCTCAGGCACCGCCAGCGGCATCGCGCCAGGGCACACCTTCCGGCTTATCAAAGCGCCGCACGTGGCGGATAACGCCGACTGGCTGGTCGTCGGCGCGCAGTATCACTTCGAAGAGAACCCCTATACCTCCGGCGGCACCGGCGAAGGCCGCCAGCGGATCGATTTCACCGTGATCCCGGCGCAGACACCTTTTCGCCCCGCGCCCGTCACGCCGTGGCCGCGCACCTATGGCCCGCAAACGGCGCGCGTCGTGGGGCCGAAGGGCGAGTCTATCTGGACGGATCGCTATGGCCGCGTGAAGGTGAAATTCCACTGGGATCGCATGAGCCAGGGCGATGAGAACAGCTCCTGCTGGGTGCGCGTCTCCAGCGCCTGGGCAGGTCAGGGCTTCGGCGGTATTCAGATCCCGCGCGTGGGCGATGAAGTGGTGGTCGATTTTATCAACGGCGAGCCCGACCGGCCGATTATCATCGGGCGCGTCTATAACGAGGCGCGAATGCCGCCCTGGGAACTGCCCGCCGCCGCCACGCAGATGGGCTTTATGAGCCGCTCGAAAGATGGCTCGCCGGATAACGCCAACGCCCTGCGCTTTGAGGATAAGCCCGGCGAGGAGCAGTTCTGGCTTCACGCCGAGCGCAATATGGATACCGAAGTGGAGCAGGATGAAAGCCACTCGGTGGGCAGCAACCGCACCAAAACCGTCGGCAAAGACGAAACCAGCCATATTAAGCAGAACCGCACCCGCACCGTGGACGGCAACGAAACGGTCACGGTAGGCCAGAATCGCACCAAAACCATTCAGGGCAGCGAAACCACCACGGTGAACCAGCACCGCACCGAAACCGTCAAGGGCAACGAGACCCTGAGCGTCGAACAGAATCGCGACGAAACCATCACCGGCAACCACACGGCGACCGTGAAAAGCAACCACACCGGCACTGTTGAAGGCCATCAGACGCTGACGGTCAATCAGGATCGCACCCGCACCGTTAACGGCAATGAAAAGGTGCAGGTACAGCAAAACCGTACCGTCGCGGTCACCGGCAACCAGACGCTGAACGTCACGGGTAATCGCGACGTCACGGTGAGCCGCAATGAAAACCGCGTGGTGAGCCAGAAGCAGGTGGTGTCCATCGGCGCGGGGCGCACGCTGACCATTACCGGCGGCGACACCCGTTTTACCGAAGGCAGCGTCGCCGACAGCGCCACCACCACGTTTCAGATAAACGTCGGCGAGAGCGGGATCCTTATCAGCAACGGCAGTATCGAGATAACCGCTGGCGGCGCCAGTATCACCATCAATGCCGCAGGCGTCATGGTCAACGGCAAGAAAATCGAGCTTAACGCCTGACAGGATGCCCGGATGAGTGCGAAAAACCCGACCGAAAACGCCATCAGCGAACTGGAAATCAGCTGGCTCGAACGCACAGAAAACAGCGCGGCCAGGGTTATCGTCTGGCGCGTGCCGGCGAGCGGTGAAAGCCTGCTGAACGGCTTTTTCGCGCTGCAACAGCACCCGGAAGGCCGAAGCCTCGCGGATCTTTTCATTACGCTCGATACGCCGTTTGAAATCGGCTACGGCTACAGCGAGGCGCTGGCGAACGATTTTCTCGAAAGCGTCGAGGCGACCCCCGACGCGCGCCCCTGGACGCGCGAGGCCTTTCTGCCGTGTTTCAGCGCAGCCGCTCTCTGCGCCATGCTGGCGGATTTCGCGCGCGTTCACGCAGAGGATTTCACGACGCTCATTGTCATCCTGAAACCGGCGGCGGTCAGCGACATCGCGGCATACCAGCGCTGGCTCGCGCAGTGGATTGCCGCCCCGGCGGAGCGCGTGCGCCTGCTGCTGACGGACACGACCGAGCAACCGCTCTGGCAACCGCTTATCGACGCGCACGCGTCTCAGGTATTGTTACTCAACGATACCCCCGACGCGATGCAGGTGATGCAGCAGACGGCGCGCCAGCAGACCGACCCGGACAGCGATCGCCTGCTGTTTCGCCGCTATCTCGCCGACGCCATGCTGCTGCTCGAAAAGGGCAGCGCCGCGCAGGTCGCCAGTCGGGCGGCGCTCGCCATGCCGATTGCCCGGCGGCGCGGCTGGGCGGATCAGGAGGCGCTACTGCAACATCTGGTCGCCGGGGCGTGGCTGAAAGCGAAAAACACGCCGCAGGCCGTGGCGCACTATCAACAGGCGCAGTCGGCGGCGGCGCGCGTCGCCGATGTGCCGGTGCGCGGCCAGCTCGCGGTGCAGGGCGCGTTTGGCGAGGCGGGGGCCTGGTTTGCCGATAAAAATTACACCGAGGCGGCGAAACACTACCGCCGCGCCGCCACGCTTGCGCGCGAGATCCCGCATCCGCTCTTCGAGCTGGAAGGCTGCCGCATGGCCGGGTTCGCGCTCTGGCAGGCGGGGCACCGCACCGTGGCGATGGAAGATTACGCGGCGGCGGTCCGGGCGGCTCACGCTATCGCGCAGGAAGAACGCGGCCAGACCACGCTGCCGCTGGTCTTTGCCGACCTGCTGCGCATGCAGGATAAGCACCGCAGCGAGGCCCTGGAGGCCGCCGCCGCGCGTTTTCAGCAGGAGAGCCAGCGCCTTCTTCTGGAGGCGGAAACCGCCGTCAGTACGCTGAACCCGGCCACCGCCGCCGCCGTTAAGCAGGTTGACCGCCGGTTGCAGCTGCGCCTTGAGGCCGCGTTTCTGGCGCTGCGCCAGCAGCGAGAAGCGTTAATCGCGCAGGGCGATGAGAGCTTTCGCCAGACGGTGCGCCTCGCCCGCGATCTGCTCCACCCGCACTGGAACGGCCTGCCGGATGTCGCGCACCCGTTCGACGCCCCGCCGGGCGAATGGCTCTCTCTTCCCGCCTGGCGCGCAAACGCGCCCTCGGCCCCGTTATCTGAAACTGCAGGAAGCAACAACGTATGAAACGTCGTGATAACCCTTTCAAAACCAAAGCCATCGTGATTGTCGTGGCGGTCGTTCTCGCCATGCTGTTTTTAAGCATCTCTGACAGTGAGCTTGCCACAGAGATCCGCACCTTCCTGCGCGCGCTGCTCCGCGCCTTATTCTGAAGGTAACGCGATGCACTCCGGCGCCCATTTCGACCCGCAGCTCGGCCTGGATATCCACCTTTATCCGTGGCCGCTGCCGACGCCACATATCGGCCTGGTGTTCGACGTCTTCGACTATTTGCCGTTTATCGGCACCACGGTTCATGTGAACGGCATCCGACGCGCCAGCGCGGGCACCGGAGGCATCGCGATTCATATTCCCACCGGCGGGGCGTGGGTGCCGCCGCTGCGCCTGCCGGGCGGCCCGCAGCTGGAAGATGAACTCTTTATGGGCAGCAAAACCGTGGCGGTGGACGGCGAGCCGTTCTCGCGTATCGGGATGCCGGTGCTGAGCTGCAACGTCGTCGGCATGGTGCCGCCGTTCCGGCCCAAACGCGCCGCCAAACCGAAGCTGCCGTCGCTGACGCTGCCGCTCACGTTCAACCTGGCGCTGCCGAATAACGTCATCGTCGGCGGGCCGCCGACCGTTAACCTGATGGCGCTGCTGATGCGCGCGGGCTTAAGCGGCCTCGGCAAGGGCATGAAAAAGCTTAAAAAGACGCCCCAGTGGCGGCTCTTTATGCGCCGGTTTACGAAATTTCGCCAGAAACTGTTCCGCAATATGGAGCCCGGATTCCTTAAATGCCGGGTGCTGCGCGCCGAGCCGGTCGATATTCGCGACGGCAGCGTCCATCTTGAGCATCGCGACTTCCTGCTGCCGGGGCGGCTGCCGCTCGACTGGGGGCGTTTTTACTCCTCGGCGGATATCCACGAAGAAGGACTGTGCGGCTTTGGCTGGCTGACGCCTGCCGATACCACGCTTGAGGTGATGCGCGACGACGGCGTGGCGCTGCTCACCGAGCCGGAAGGCGTGACGCTGTTCGTCGGGCTGCCGCCTGCGCCCGGGCGCGAGCATGCGGTGTTTGGTCTGCCGGACGGCAGCCGCCTCTGGTATGAACTGCGCGACGGCGAGCCCTGCTGGCAGGTGGAGCAGGAGAGCGCGCTGTGCTGGCAGTTTACCGGACGCGACGGGCGGCTGTGCGTCGATGCCATCGCCGATCGCAACCACAACCGCTGGCAGTTTGAACGTGACGCGGGCGTGCTGACGCGCCTGCGCGAATTCAGCGCCGAAGGCCCGACGGGGCGCGAGATCCTCGTGACCTGCGAGCAGGGCCGCCTGCAGGCGCTGCGGCTGCGTAATGCGTCGGACGGCGACGTGACGCCGCTCACCCGCTATGAATATGACGAAACGGGCCAGCTGGTTGCGGAAATCGACGCGCTCTCGCACCCACGGCGCTTTCGCTACCAGCAGCGGCGCATGGTCAGCCATGTCGATCGCAACGGGCAGGGGTTTCATTACACCTTCGATGACGCCTGGCGGGTAGTGCACGCCTGGGGCGATGGCAACGTCTGGGATTACCGGTTCGAGTACCACACGCTGCTTAACGAAGTCGCGGTCACCGATTCGCTCGGCAATCTCTCGCGCATCACCTTTGATGACAACGGCCTGCCGGTGTCCGAGATTGATCCGCTCGGCGGTAACACGGTGTTTCGCTATGACGACACAGGCCGCACGCTGGAAGTCACGGAGCCCGACGGCAGCCAGCACCGCTGGGAATATGACGCGCAGGGCCGGATGACGGCGGAGCATCTGCCGGGTGGCGGCGTGGTGCGCGCCACGTTCAATGATTTCGGCCAGCCGCTGTGCGTCACGGACGAGAGCGGCGCGCAGTGGACATCAGACTATGACGCGGCGGGCAATCTCATCGCGGGGTGCGACCCGACGGGCGTGTCTGCGCACTACGTTTACGATACGCTCGGCCAGCTGCGCGAGGCCGACGTGCCGGGCCAACCCGTAACGCGCTACGACTACGATCGCTACGGCTTTCTGACGCTTATTGCGCAGGCAGGCGCGGGCGAAACGCGGCTGCGCCACTCGCTGCGCGGTAATCTTCTTGAGAAAAGCGACGCGAGCGGCGGCGTCACCCGTTACTTCTGGGATATGAAAGACCGGCTGGCCGCGATGCAGACGCCGGAGGGGCAGGCGATCCGCGTCGAGTACAACCGCGAAGACGAACCGGTGCGCTATACCGATGAAGACGGCCGCGAGACGCGTTTTATCTATAACGCCACCGGTATGGTGACGGCCTGCCGCACGCCGGACGGCACGCAGACGGGTTATGAATACGATCCCGAAGACCGCCTGCTGGCCGTGATTAACCAGAACGGCGAACGCTGGGCGCTGGCCCGCGACGCGCTGGGCCGCGTGGTGACGGAAACCGACTACTGGGGCCAGGCGACACGCTACGACTGGGATAAAGGCGACCGGCTGATACGCCGTCTCGATCCGCTGGGTCGCGAGGTGCGCTACGGCTACGACGCCGCTGGCCGCCTGCGGGAACGGCGCAGCGGCGACACGCTCACCGCCCGTTACCACTACGACGACGGCGGCCGCCTGACGCTGTGCGAAAACCCGTGGCGGCGGCTCGCCTGGCGCTACGACCGCGCAGGCCGCGTGCTGTGTGAAGATCAGGATGGTTTTCAGCTGCGCTATGACTATAACGCGCGCGGCCTGCCGGTACTGCGCGAGAGCGACGCCGGGCACCGGGTGGCCTATACGTGGGACGACGACGACCGGCTCATTCGTGTGCAGCTTAACGACGACGCGCCTGTGGAGCTGCGTTATGACGAGACGGGCAGGCTTGCGAGCGAGCAGCTTTCGCCGACCCTGCGGCGCGCGATGGCGTATGACACGCAGGGCAGGCTGACAACACAAGAAGTGACGCAGGGCGACATGCCGCTGTTCGCAAGCGGTTTCGCCTACGACCGCACCGGAAATATGACGCGGCGGCAGGACAGCCAGTGGGGCGATGACCGCTACCGTTACGATCCGGTGGGGCGTCTCGTGGCGCACAGCGAGCCCGACGGCGCGCTGCGCCAGTTTGTACACGACGCCGCGGGCAATCATCTGCACACGCGTGTTCAGGCAGTGGATGATTCGCCGGGCGGCTGGTTTCGCGAAGGCGTTCACGAGGGCGTCCGTTACGTCTTCGACCGGGCGGGCGAGCTGCGCCAGCGCCGCAACCTGCACACCGGCGAGGCGAAAGAGGATTTCCTCTGGGATGAGAACCGCCAGCTGATTGCGGTGCGCAAGGGCGAGCATCAGGTGCGCTACGGCTATGACGCGCTCGGACGCCGCGTCTTCAAGCAGACGCCGGACGAGACGCGCTGGTTCTACTGGCAGGGTGATGCGCTGGCGGGCGAAACGGTCACGCGCACGGCGGCATCGCTTGCACCCTTAAGCCTCTTCGACACCGGCGGGCGCATCAAACGCGAGCAGGCCCAGGCGGCGCTCTTTCATCGGATGCGTGAATACGTCTATTACCCCGGCACTTTCCGCCCGCTGGCGCTCCTGACGCAGGAGGGATCTCTGCGGGAGAGCTGGCACTACCACTGCGATCCGAACGGCGCGCCGGTCCGCCTGACGTCGGTCTGCGGGGAAATTGTCTGGGCGGAGCGCACCGGCGCGTGGGGCGAAAAAGGCCAGGTTTTTGCCAGCCGCATCGAGAACCCGCTGCGCTTCCAGGGACAGTATTTTGACCCGGAAACGGGTTTACATTACAACCGCTACCGTTACTATGATCCGGCCATAGCCGCCTATATCAGTCAGGACCCGATAGGGATGCTGGGTGGGGGGAACCCGTATCGCTACGCTCCTAATCCATTGATGTGGATTGACCCTTTGGGATTAAGTAAATTCTCTCCCAAAGATCCAGGGCTTGCTGAATTAATAGATGCTATTGAATCAAGGCTACCAGGTGCAGTGAAACAAGTTGAAATTGGGATCGCCAGGCCTAATGGAACTTTATATACTGACTTAGATATTGTAACTGATACGCATGTTATTCAGGTTAAGACTGGTGGCGGCAAAGGACTGGTAAGCCAGTTAGAGACCAGTAAAGAAATAACGATTGGCAAAGAAGTTGTTGGATTTGATGCTAATAGTCTCATTGGGTCAAGTAAAAGAGTTAAACCCTCCATTATTAAAGATGCGACGGCCAAGGGATTCAAGGTGTTTGATAATGTCGATGATCTCATCAGTGATATGAAATTAACCCCAGGCACAGGAAAAAGGTGTTGATAAATGAGAAACATTATGATTATTACCTCAGATGATCTTCTTTTCCGCTCTTTTCGCGATTTGAAATATAAGGTCATTGAAGGTGAAAGCAATGTGTGGATAGAAAATGATCAAGGGGATTTTATTGAGTTAGTTCGTAATGATCAACTACTTGATTATTATGATGATGATGAAATAAAAAAAATTAGAGGGCTAATTGATGGGGAGCTGATTTTTTACATGGTTAATTTTAAAAATATAAATTTTTTAAAGAAAATATTGGCAGAAGTTGCTGGCAAAGACAATGTTGTTATTGATAATGATTTTGACCTTATAATTAGAGGTAGTGATTTTGTCGAGATTTGTAAGAAAAAACCTGATTGGGATTGGGCTGTGAATTCATGAGGAATATTCCCACCCACGGGTACGCAAGCTTATCCGCCCTGCATGTTTACCCAATAATTAATCGCAAAATTGCCGTAAAGCAATATCGAAAACTACAATGTCAAAAATCACTCCTTCTCAAAACAAAAAAATCTATGATGACTGGTTCAATGCGTTGTCAATATATGAAAGATATAAACGAGAACATTTCCTTAAGCGCAACGGCCCACTTTTAACGGGGGTTTATTTTAAACCTATGTATGGCGGGGAACATTACGTCCCTGTTTTCCATACGCATTCTCTTATGACTCCGTTTCCAGTCATAAGCATTAATTGCCCAAAAGCGTTACAAAACAGTAAAAATGTGGCCGAGTCAATTAGCTTTTCGAGACATGAGAAGCAATTGGAAAAACTCGTTTTAGATTTTAAAACTCAGTGTCCTGTTGCATTTGAGAAAGATCTAAACTTTAATATGATTATGGAGTTCTACGACGATTACATTCATAACTCCATTGAATTCCCCTTGCAGTCTATGACAGACAGTGTATTGCTTTTTTTTTTGGCGTAACGACGGTATATCATGTGAAAATAAAATCACTAAATATCGCGTAATTATAGACTCATGGCCGGAAAATGCTCAGAAAAGGTTTGGAGGAGCAGATCAGTGGGCGAAAGATGTTCGTCAGCTGATGAATATGGACTCGCTAAATGCTACTATTATTAGTGAATTGGCTAAATTCAAAGTGGAATCATTACAGGATTACAGGATTACAGGATTATTTAAAAGCAGTAGTTAATGTAGGGTGGGTAAGCTTGCGCACCCACCATCGGGTTAAACTGGCGGGGGCCTAAGCTTACCCGCCCTACGTAACTATGATCCGGCGATAGCCGCCAATATCAGCCAGGATCCGATAGGGGTGCTGGGGGGAATAAATACCTATCAATATGCGCCTAATCCGTTAAGCTGGATGGATCCGTTAGGTTTAACTAAATGTGCTGTGAACCTTGATGCTGGAAGTGTTCGAGGTTTAATTGCCGAAGGTTCACCTATCAGGCATCAGATCAGAAATATGATTGGTAATCGACAGATCGTTATGACACAAACCGCCGCTGATGAGGCGCTTGATGCTGCTTCTCGTTTGGCTGGCCCAAAGGAACAAGAACGTTTCTTAAGATTTTTGGATAGGGTAGAAATTATTTCTGACAATCCATCACAAAGAGCATTAAATTTAAAAACAACCAGAAAAGTTGGTGACGCTGATAAAATTATTTTTGGTACGGCTGATAATATGGGTATTCAGACAATAACTTCTGATGCAAAATTCTTGAAGGGCGCCTCGGCTCAAGGGGTTGATTTTGATGCCTTGGTTCATGATCCATTTTCATATTTAGGTTTATAATAGCATGACTATAAAAAAAGAAATTCCAAAGAATTTAATGTCAACTTATAATATGGTTCTCAATGGGTTTGGAGACAAAATTAGCCAACATGAGTACGAAGGCCTTATTGTTTTTCTGTATGAAGAAATGTCAGATGAAAATTTGTCAAAATTATTGTCATGCTTTATTGATAAAGAACCAATCATCATACACAATGATATTGCCAAATATTATAAGAACGACAAGGAACTATATATGGATGTTAAGGTAAGGCTTGATAATAATGATTACGCAAATTGGTTGGATGATGAAACGTAAATGATTATTTTTAAAGCTCGAGATAAATAAAAGTTACTGTAGGGTGGGTAAGCTTGCGCACCCACCATTGAGCTACATTAAGTCATTCGCAAGGCGCAGAACGGCGTAGACCTGAAGTGATAAATCTCTCAATTGTTTTGAGGAATAACATGCGGGCAAAATACATCGAAAAAAAGTGGGCTGCAAAAACCACCATTGAGAATGAAGTGTTTGAAGGGGAGGATTTCACTGGTGTTGATTTAAACTCACCCATCTTCAATAATGTAACGTTCCGAAACTGCCGCTTCGAAAAAACAAAATTTTCTGACGGGCGATTATATCATTGTCATTTTGAAAGTTGTGTTTTTATCGGCGTAGACTTACGTAATGTTACGATTGGGGCTGGCGGTGGTTTGTATAAAAATTGCACTTTTACTAAATGCGACTTCCGGAAAGGCTACTTTTATCAACCAGCGATATCTGGTTGTTTTTTTGATGAGTGTAAGTTTAAAGGTACAGATTTTAAAGCCAGTTGCTTCGAAGATTGTAAATTTAAAGGCAAGCTTGAAGATGTTGTCTTTCATGGTAAATACGTTAGTGATTTAACGCAAAACCCTAGTGTTAACACTATGAAAAATATTGATTTTTCAATGTCGACATGGAAAGAGATTTGTTTTGATAACTGCGATCTTTCATCTTGCATACCGCCTCATGGTACAACATTCAGTGAATTACTTTGCCCCTCTCCATATTATAACGATAAAAATTATTTATGTTCAGATATTGTGGAATAACAACAGGCATAATTGGTGAAAGAGAATAGATGCATAATGACGATAAAAATATATAGCATCATGAGCATTAATGCTATCACGAATCATTATTTACCCGATAAAAATAATGGATATTATTGCATGGGAAATAAAACCGTCTGCCAGCATTTTGCTGAAGATGGCGCAAAAATTATCCCCTGGTCTAAAGATCCAGAATTTGATGATGATGTCGTCTCTCTTCGACTGGAACTGACCGACAAAAATGTGAAATCGCTGAAGGGTAGGCCTCCTCAGTGGCTGGCAGGCTTAGCTAAGCTAACGTTTCTGCAAATGCCACTTGAGTTAATGGTAAATATGGAGCCGGGAGATCTTCCCGTCGGACTTAAAAGTTTAATGTTAGTTCATTATGAAACAAGTAGTTATTCCGCTCCTCTTGCATGGAGGGCGCTTGCTGAATCGACTGCATTAAAAGCGTTAACTTTGCAAAATGATTTTGGATCAGAATCCTGCGCTGCTTTCACTTGCGTTAGTGACTTTCAGATGTTGAATTTATCACTCCTCTCTTACGATTCTGCAAAAAATGGGAAACTTGTAACGCTGATCGATAATAATAAAATTTTCGAATTAATTAGTATAGATTGCATCACCCATGATGAAATAAATTCAGACGCTGTAAGAAACGCGACCGGGCTAGGTTTTATTGGCGTAGATAAAACCATAGATCTACATTCACTCGAAGGCTTGAGCAATCTGGAAGCTATTTTCATTAACAGTGCAAAATGCGAAATTGATTGTAGCATTTTTGATAAAATACCGAATATTAAAGAAGTGGAAATTATTAATAGCAAGAAAATAACTAACCCCGCTGCACTGTTAGCTAATCGAAAGGTTAATAAGCTTTTTGTTTTAGATTGCGGCAATCCGTTTAAAAAATTAAAAAAAGAAGTCGATCCTGGCGATTACGAACTTCTTGATATCGATTATTCGTAACGGATTGGTAGGGTGGGTAAGCTTGCGCACCCACCATTGTGTTAACCCGGCGGGTGCGCAAGCTTACCCGCCCTACGTAACTATTCAACCAAGCAGAGTTATGAGCCTGAATCAATATCAGCACGCACTTGCTAATAAAAAGGACAGTGGATGCTATGTTAACAAAAAAAGAAATTATCAGCCTTATTTTTAAGGAAATATCTTTAGGTAACAACCTCATGGAACTAAGAGATTGTCTTATTGATTTAAAAAAACAAGGTGTTTCTAAGGAAGTTATGCTTGAGTGTCTTAATGATATGAGAGTTTCGGATTTTGAAGACACAGTGCTAGAATTGATGGATTTTGTGGAGGGATTTTGTAATCCGCAATTTTATATATTCTGAATATAAGATAATACGTTGTACAATTGTAGGGTGGGTCAGCTTTCGCCTTTCGCCCCCCCCAGATCATATGCTAAGGCTAACGGCTGCACAAATTATAAGGAATAGGTATGTCATTGAAAAAAATCGTGCTTACGAATGAATATAGAACATCTGCTCAAACTGGAGGCGGAGCGTGGCTTGACAGCATAGTGGATTGGCCGACTGATGCGAAATCTGGCTTGCCAATGCTTCCATTACTGACTCTCTTTGCCGATTTCTTTCCGGATAAACAGTTGTCTGAAGATCAATGCATTACCGTATTCATACCTCAAACGGAAAAAGATTACTCGCGAACCTATTGTCGAAACATCAGTTGCAATCTTGCTGATCAGACTCAGGATTATAATACCCGAGTTATTGTTCATAAAAAAAGTAACGCCGAGCATTCGCCATTAGATATCAATCTCTTGCCAAAAGGATATGTTGATCTCATTGAAATGGACGATGATGAACTTGATGAGGAAATAGAAGATGAAATCAGTGGCTCGTCACTCTCAAAACAATTTGGAAGACCGCACTGGTTACAGGATCCAATCAATATACCGCCACAGTACTTTTTTGGTCTACAACTTAATGAGGCTGCTCTCTTAAATTTTGGTGACCGTTACGCTGGGATGTTTGATGATGGAATGGGGTATCTGTTTATTGATTACAGGGTTAAAAAGGCATCCTCAACTGCGGATGCAGGTTTGTTTTTCATTCAATTCTTGTAAGAAAAAATTTGTACAATTGTAGGGTGGGTAAGCTTGCGCACCCACCATTGTGTTAACCAGGCGGGTGCGCAAGCTTACCCGCCCTACGTAACGACGCTAATGCAACTATGCTGAAAAAATTCACGTGGAAAGAAAATGATCTGTATCTTGTGCAGCTTAAGGACGATCTCTTTATTATTGCACAGCTTCTGGTCAAGCCATATGTTGCTTTTTTTGATGTCGCGGTGAATCCATCTGAGACAGATAAAGCACAAATAGATTTGAGTCTGATTAAACCGATGGGGATGTGTGCAGTTTTGAAGGATTTTATTAAAAAATGCGCCGTCGCTAAAATTAATCACGGGATAAAATTCGCACATAATCTGGAAGTGCCCGAGTTTTTTATCAGTCCTGATAAGGCACAGTGGTTATATAAATCCGATTTTAAAGATGATCAATTAAAGTACAACCTTGTGCATATTGATCCCAAAACTGGCGATCAGGGCATTATGGGTAATGAAATAATAAAGGCTGACATTAAAAATAATGAACCAGAACTCTTTGATAAATATGAACTAGTTGGCTATAACACCGGGTATGAATTGCTGCGGCGCCTTGTCTTGTCTGTTGAAAACAAGAGATGGATTGATCCGCAGAAATCGAAAATTCTTAGCGGCAAAGATGAGTGTGCATTAAAAACGCTCGAAGAACTTTTTGCGACAGGCGTTATTAAAATTGAGTGATTACTGTAGGGTGGGTAAGCTTACCCGCCCTACGTATACAGGATTCATGCTCAATGAAATATCAAAGAGAAAACCAATGGCCAGCCTAAGTAAACATTTAAAAAGCAAAATTGAAATGAAGCAGTTGCATGACATTGAGCTCAATAATTCACAGCGTGATATTATGCTAAAAAGACTTCTTGCTACGCCTTATGATTACAATGCTTATGTTTTCAATGAGCCCCTTTATGATGTAAATATCGAAGACAATAAATTCATCAGTTTCGGAAGCGATTTGTCTGGCCTTTATCTTTTTAATGAGCATGATGGCGATGTTAGTTATTTATCAGAAGAGGATGACGAGTTTAAAGTATATTATTGCAACAGCAATATAGATCTGTTTGTTGTTTTTCATGACTTGTTTATTGCTTTACTGCATAATGTAATCAACTTTAAAGTAGATGTTGATGCGGGTGTTGCAGCCCTGCAAGAGGTATACTCAAAGCTTGATCCAAAAGCATTAGATGAAGATGGTTTCTGGTGTATGCGTTTATTTGAACTCGGAGAAGGATTTTTTCCGTTGAATGATGCCAGAGTGAAATTCTACCAGTAGAATTAATGCAAAGAGACATTACTATTAATAGCAAGCGTACAATTGCAGGGTGATAAGCTTGCGCACCCACCATTGTGTTAACCCGGCGGGTGCGCAAGCTTACCCGCCCTACATCGCTGGACCCAAAATGGCGCACCCACCGATATGACGCACGCAAAAATCACGCGACCTTTATCACGCCTTTCAGGAGTGCATAATCGTAGAGCCGGTCGCGGGCGATGTTTTTCATTTTCACTTCGCACATGATGTCGAAATCGGTAAACGACAGCGCCCAGTCGTTCAGCGTGCTGTTGAAATAATAATCGGAATGTGCGCGCAGTTTGGTTTTGGGAATGCCCAGCTGCGACTGCTCCGGGTAACCCTGTTCCGGGATAAGCCCTTCCTGAGAGATGGAATAATGCAAAACCGGGCGCACGCCGCGCCAGGAGGCTTTTATCTGTTCAATGCGCGGATCGTCCGGCGTAATAAACGCATTTTCTTTGACCCAGTGGTGATGAATATCCAGCACAACAGGGCACAGCGCCTGCGCCTGGAGAACGTCATCCAGCGAGCAGGAGATTTCGTCGTTCTCCACGGTTAACATCTTCTGCGCCTGCGGACTTAAGCGGTTAAAGGCGTCGCGAAACCCTTCGAAGCCGCGCTTACCGTTCATGTGAATATTGATTTTGAAATCCTGAAAACGCTGCCCGTAGCCCATCATTACCGCACAGGTAGTGTGATATTCCACGTCCTCGATGGCGCGGTCGACCACATCAGGATTGTCTGACGCTAAAACGGAATACTGGCCGGGATGAAAGGAGAGGCGGATATCCTGTTCCCGCGCATATTCCCCGCAACGGGTAAACTGCGGCGCGAGATCGGCTAAAAACTCCTGATAGACCGGGCCTGCCTCGGGCACGGTAAAGAGCGGTAAGAGATCGCTGCCGATACGCATCATGCGCAATGCAGGCGGTAACTGCGCGAGCTGCTCAAACGTTGAATAGAGGTTCCTGAGATTGGTCTCAGAGAGCTGATATAACAGCGTCAGCCGTTGCTCATGGCTGAGGCTTAAAAAACGGGTGCGGGTCGTCGATTTAAACGGAAACTCCTGCTTTAGCCCTGAATCTAAAAACTTACACGCGAAACCTAATTTCATGCACCCTCCGGTTATCTCTGGCTTTAGTG
>Ga0157365_10000170_pt1 | contig 30871 bp, 17 predicted proteins | sample AttsexASBM3_FD_111478 | JGI IMG/M metagenome (GOLD analysis project Ga0157365, IMG submission 111478) | Fungus gardens microbial communities from leaf cutter ant in Ribeirão Preto, State of São Paulo, Brazil - Atta sexdens ASBM3 | ecosystem: Host-associated > Fungi > Mycelium > Unclassified ... | reverse complement strand
GACTTCACGAAGGAATGCCTGACGGTCACTGTTGCCTTTGGGATTTCAGGTGTTCAGGTCACGCGTATTCTGGACAGCATCGCGCTCTTTCGGGGCTATCCGGCGACAATAAGAACTGATCAGGGCCCGGAATTTAACTGCCGCGCGCTCGATCAATGGGCCTTTAAGCATGGCGTGGAGCTACGGCTTATCCAGCCCGGCAAGCCGACACAGAACGGATTTATTGAGAGTTTTAACGGACGCTTTCGCGATGAATGTCTGAATGAACACTGGTTCAGTGACGTCAGTCATGCCAGGGAAACCATCAGTGAATGGCGTCAGGATTATAATGAATGCCGGCCGCACTCCGCGCTCAATTATCAGACGCCGTCTGAATTTGCGGCGGGCTGGAGAAAGGATAATTCTGAGAGCGAAGGATCCGACATTACTAACTGAGCCTTGTATCTAATACTGGGGGCAGGTCAAGCGATGCGAACGCGGAAAAACAGTGTATTTACAGTGCGTTAAAAATAGACCTACGTTCTTCTAAGTGGTGGGTCGTGCGCACGTCGTTTGGAGGGCAAATTGACTGGGGTTTACCATCATTTTGCCATCGCCAGATCGCAGTTATAAAAAAACCAACCGCAATGCAATGGGTTGGTCTGTTTGGGGTTTTTGAACGGCACGAGAGAATTAGAACCTCTGGCACCTTATATCAGCGATTTGGACGACCTAAATATGCTAAATAAGCATCTATCATCGCTTCAGCTTTATCGTAAGTGTTGCCCATTTGCATAAGAGCATCTAAAGGATGCGCCCCTGTGCGCATTGTCTTGGAAATTGCCCATAGCAAATAGTCAAGAGTTACGGGAGAGTCATCGCCAATTGCATTAAACGCGTAAGAATCATTGATAACTTTATGCTGAGGAAATTGTTTATTGCTTGATTCTACAGCGGCTCTAAGTGCTGGCGTCCAACTCGAAGAAAAAGAACTATTTTGATGTTTCTGAAGTCGGGCGATAGCTTCTGCATAATCTTTCGCAGCTTGCAATTGAGCTTTTAGTTCTTCAATTTCATCAGTTTCTGCAGAGATATGTTTATCTACAGGGCCAAGAACCTTCAATAATTCTTGCAAGGAGTGGTCGTAAGCTTCTTCGCTGGTAAAGTCACCATATCTTTTACCCATGAGAAAGCCAGGTAAATCGACGTGCTGGAGCATTAATGGAAGTAATATTACTCGCTTCTCAGCTATTTCACGGTTGGAACTAATGTCAAGCTCCCGCTGCACCCAAGCGCTTTCAACTGAGTTCTTTGAAAGAATAGCAGCCACGTAATCAACTTTGTCAAGACCCTCTCTAATTTTTTCAATAAGTGAGTCGCCAATATTAATTTCCGCTTCATCTATCCAGACGACATGGCCTTCACTTCGGAGAGATTCAGCAAGTTTTCTTACAAATGGTTTGTCTTTAGAATTGTGACTTAGAAAAACACTAGCCATGTGCTCTCCTTCGGCTATGTGAGAGTTAGATACGACAAAGCCCGCGTTAGCGGGCTTTGTCGTATCTATGGAGCCGCGGCTCCTTTACGTATCCTTTTTTGTCCCTTCTGCGTCTGGTCGCTGTCCGGGTAAAGTGGCTAACTTGCTGTTTTTAAAACGTCTGTCCTACCACTGTCCATGTATATTTGGTGGAGCTGGCGGGAGTTGAACCCGCGTCCGAAATTCCTACATCCTCGGTACTACATGCTTAGTCCAGTCTTTACATTCGCCTGGCAGCTGCGGACGGACACGCCACTACCAGACTAGCCTGATTAGTTTTAACGCTTCAACCCCAGGCAGGGTATCCACGCGATCTCTTTTGGGTTTGACCTCTCTTGATCCCCGTCCTAAGAGCGGAGGCTAGGGAGAGAGGGCTCTAAGCAGGTTATTAAGCTGCTAAAGCGTAGTTTTCGTCGTTTGCGACTATTTTTTTGCGGCTTTTTACGAGGCCAACCGCCCCTCGGCATGCACCTTGGGTTTCGCGAATCCCGTCGAATCCAGAATCAGCCCCAAAAGTGTAACGCTAAGTATAACAGAGTTTACCCACGCGTGACCAGTCCATATCGTTTCGCCTGCTGACTGCTTGTTTTTTGCGCTTTTTAGTGACCAACAAAGCAGTTGCAGAAAAGTGAGACATCTTTCACAACTCTACCGCTTCGCTTCGTTATATCCCCAGAAAATACCCCCTGAATTCCTGGGAAATAAACCGAACCAAAAAATAGAATATATTTTTACGCTTCTTTAAGTAACGTGTGATTAATTCATTTTTGATGATTTTAAAATCCATTAATAACGCCTGAGGCACATTTTAAATTTCCGTGACTTAGCAAGAAAATAACGGGGAGTAGACCACCTCGCATTTTTGTGCAAGCACTCTTTTTTTTATGTTTTTTTTGCCAAACGGCACCGCGTTGCTTATACATTTTGTTAAGTATTTGTACACATAAACCGCTTCGCTTTGCATCAACTTGTTGTTTTTTTATTGGTTTAACAAATATTTCAACACATTTCGGGACATCGACTCTCCCCAGCGCCGCCCTGTTCGGTAAGGGGTAACCCATAAGTGTCTATTAATGGACGCTCGTGCCGCGCAGCGTGCTTCCCCAGTCAGAGGAAATGAAGAATGGCCGTTCAAAATAGTCTTTCGCCTACCGTGGATATTCTCAACCAGAATACCGGAGATGTCGTTAGTCATTATTCACAGAGCGCGGACCGGGTGGTGAATTTATCCCAGACCAGCATTGTGCGAATAAATGCTTCTCCCGAAACGGTTAATTTTTATGAACGCCAGGGAAACGACCTGATTGTCCATATGAAAGACGGGACAACGGTGCGCTACCAGAACTTCTTCCAGCTTGATGCTGAAGGTCAGCACAGCGAACTCATTTTCGAAGACGACAACGGCGTGCACCACGCGCTGTTTCCTTTTGCCTCCGAGCCCGGCCCGGCGGTCGCCGAGGCGATTGTGCCCACGATGGCGGAAACCTCCCTCGGCGCGCTGACGGGCGCGGAAGGGCTGACCACGCTGGAAGTGCTGGGCGGGATCGCGGCAGTCGGGGCTATCGCGGGCGTCGCGATTGCAGCCAGCGACAACGGCGGCGGTGGGGGCGGCGGCAATGATAACAACAACGGCGGCGGCGACAACGGGGGCGGGGATAACGGCGGCGGTGACAATGGCGGTGGCGAAACGCCAGATCCGGCGGCAATCGACCTCGATCCGTTCACCGAGGATAACGTGCTTAACGCCAGCGAAGTGCTGCAAAACCAGGTGCTGAGCGGCGTCGTGGATGCCGCTAACGCGGGGCGCACCATCACCGTCACGCTGGGCGGCCAGACTTACACCGGCGTTATCGGCGCAGACGGCGCCTGGAGCGTGACGCTGCCCGCGAGCGCACTGCAAACGCTGCCGCAGGGGCTGAACACAATTACCGTGTCGCTGGTGGACGTTAACGGCAACACGGTGAACCAGACGGTCGATATCAACGTCGACACCGTGGCGCCCACGTTACAGCTGACGCCGTTTACCGACGGGGTGCTCGGCGGCGAGCAGACCGCAACAGATCAGATCCTGCGCGGCTCCACGGGAGTCGCGGAAGAGGGGCAAATCGTCACCATCACGCTGAACGGGAAAACCTACACCGCCGTTGTGGAGGCCGATGGCCGCTGGCAGGCGGCTATTCCGGCGGCAGATCTTCAGGCGTTGCAGGACGGGCAGCAGTACGTGCTTGGCGTCAGCATTACCGATCTCGCGGGCAACACCACCACCAGCGAAACCCGGTTTACCGTTAATCTCGACCAGCCGGCGCTGGCGGTGGATCCGCTGACGGCGGATAACGCCCTGAACGGCGCTGAGCTCGGTATCGATCAGGTGCTGAGCGGCTCGACGCAGAATATCGCGGCGGGCACGGTAGTGACGGTCACGCTCAATGGCCAGAACTATTATGCCACGGTCGGCGGCGACGGCACCTGGCAGGTGACCATCCCGAGCGGTGACCTCCAGGCGCTCGCCAACGGCAATGCCACGCTCAGCGTCAGCGTACCGAACGGCACCGGCGCGCCACTTACCGTGACGGACACTATTCCGGTCGATCGCACCGTGCCGTCGGTCTCGATTGCCATTCTTTCAACAGACGATTATCTCAACGCGGCGGAAGCCACGCAGCCGCTGGAAATTCGCGGTATCACCACCGTGACCGGGCCGGGCGCGCAGGTGACGGTCACGTTTAACGACAAAACCTACACCGCCGTGCTGGACAGCGCGGGCAACTGGAGCGTGCTGATTCCGGCAGCCGACCTGGCCTCGCTGCCGGATGGCCCGCGCACCGTGACGGCGACCGTCACCGCCGGGCAGACCAGCGCCACCGCCGACCGCGTGATTAACGTCGCGATTAACGATCTGCCGGAGCCGACCATCACCACGCCGTTTGGCGACGGCGCGCTGAACGCCGCCGACCTGCAGCAGAATCAGACGCTCACCGGCAACACCGGCGTCAGCGGCAGCGGCCAGACGGTCACCGTACAGCTTGGCAACCAGACCTATACCACGACCGCAGGCGCTGACGGCGGCTGGAGCGTCACCGTACCGGCCTCGCAGCTGCAAACGCTGCCGACCGGGCAGACGCCGGTTGTGGTCACGGTCACGGACGGCGCGGGCAACAGCGCCAGCAGCAACACGACCGTTACCGTTGACACCACGCCGCCCACGCTCTCGCTCTACACCCTGACCGACGACGGCAAGCTGAACGCCCAGGAGCTGACGACCGATCAGGTGCTCTCCGGCAACAGTTCGGAAGCAGGGCAGACCGTTACGGTGACGCTCAACGGTCAGACTTACACCACGACGACCGGCAGCGACGGCAACTGGCAGATAACGCTACCGGCGGCCGATCTTGGCGCGCTGTCACCCGGTGCGAACCCGGTTGTGGTGACGACCACCGACGCTGCGGGCAATACCACGACGGTGAACGACGCCATCGATGTGAAAACCGCGCAGCCGTCTGTCACCGTCACGCCGTTTACCGGCGATAACGTGCTGGACGCGGCGGAAATCAAAACCGCGCAGCCCCTGCAGGGCAGCGTGACTAACGCCGAGCCGGGCAGCCTGGTCGCCGTGACCATCGGCGCGTGGAGCGCCACGGCGACGGTGGATGCGGCAGGCAACTGGCGCGTCGATGTGCCTGCCGTCGTGCTGCAGGGGCTGGCGAACGGCGATAACGCCATTCAGGTGAGCGTCACCGATACCTGGAACCAGACGCAGACGATTCAGGCGCCGATTACGGTCGAAACCGCGGCGTCCGGCGTCGCCATCAGCATCATCGCCGACGACGATTTTATTAACCGCGCCGAAGCGGATTCGCCGTTAACCATTCGCGGCACCAGCGCCGGGCTGGCGGCCAACACTGAAATCACCGTCACGCTCAACGGCATCACCTACACCGCAACCGTCGACGCCAGCGGCAACTGGCAGACCACCGTTCCGGCTGCGGATCTGCAACAGCTCCCGGATGGCAGCTATGAAGTGACCGCCACCGCGCAGGCGGGCGGCGTCAGCGACAGCCATACGCTCACGGTTATCATCAACAACCTGCCGGATGTGACGGTGGACCCGCTGTTTACCGACGGCACGCTGAGCCAGGCGGAAGCGGGTGTGAACCAGACGCTCACCGGCACCACCGGCAGCACCGGCGCGGGCCAGACCATCACCATCACGCTGAACGGCCAGGCTTATCAGGGCACGGTCGACGTCAACGGTAACTGGTCGGTGACGCTGCCGTCCGGCGCGCTCGACTCGCTCACCGGCAATGACTCCCCCGTGCCGCTGCAAATCGTGGTTCGCGACGCGGCGGGCAACAGCCAGACCTCGACGGTCGATTTCACCGTCGATGTCGACGCGCCGACGCTGACGCTCAATCCGTTCGCGCAGGATGACGCGCTGAATATCACCGAAGCGGGCCAGGCGCAGCCGTTCTCGGGCGTCGCCGCCGGTGCCGCGCAGGGCGACAGTATCGTCGTGACGCTGAACGGCAAAACCTACAACACCACCGTGACCGGCGCGAACGGCGAATGGTCGGTGGATATTCCGGCGGCGGATCTGCAGGCGCTGCCGAACGGCCAGGCGCAGTTTAGCGTCACGGTCACCGACGCGGCGGGCAACACCGCCACTGCCACGCGCCCGATAACTGTCGCGGTCGACCCGGCGCGCGCGCCGCTGCTGACTATCGATCCGGTGGGCGGCGACGGCGTTATCGACGCCGGGGAACGCGCCACCGGGGTAACGCTTCGCGGCACCGCCACCAACGTCACCGCCGGCCAGACCGTCACGGTGACGCTTGGCGACGATACGTTCACTGGCGTCGTGGATTCGGCGGGTCGCTGGCAGGTGGATCTGCCCGCCAGCGCCTTAACGGGCCTGACTAACGGCGATTATACCGTGACGGTGGGCGTGAGCGACGCGGCGGGCAACAGCGTAAGCCTCGATCGCGGCTTTAGCGTCGATACCGACATCAGCGCGCTGACGGTTGCGCCGGTAACCGGTGATAACCGCGTCTCGCTGAACGATATCGCCGGTGGCCTGGTGCTGAGCGGCACCAGCGTGAACTTCGCGCCGCAAACGACGCTAACCATCACGCTCAACGGCAAACAGTACACCGCGACCACCGACGCCGACGGCGGCTGGAGCGTCACCGTACCGCGCGCGGATGCGATCGCCATCGGCGACGGCACCGCGACGCTGACGGTCTCCGGCACCGATGAAAACGGCGCGGTCGTCTCCGGCAACCAGAGCTTTACCATTATCACCACCGCGCTGCCGGAAGTGACGCTCAACACGCCATTTACCGACGGTATTATCAGCGCTGCGGAAGTGAGCGCAGGCGGCACGCTGAGCGGCGCTACCGGCGTGAATGGCGCGGGGCAAACCGTCACCGTTCAGCTTGGCGACGACACCTACACCGCCGTGGTGGACAGCAGCGGCAACTGGTCGGTCACGCTGCCGCCCGCCGCGCTGCAGGGACTTAACGAAGGCGAGACGCCGCTGGTCGTGACCGCGACTGACGCCGCCGGGAACCAGAACACTTCGACAAGCACGGTGACGGTCGATCTCACCGCGCCGGTGCTGAGCGTTAACGACATCACCGCCGATAACATCATCAACGGCGCCGAAGCCGCGCAGCCGCTGACCATCAGCGGTAGCGCGACGCCGTACGATCCGCAGAACCCGCAAACGGTGCTGGTCCAGATTGGCGGCCAGAGCTATAGCGCGCTGGTGCAAAGCGACGGCAGCTGGAGCGTGACGCTGCCTGCGGGCGCGCTCGCGAGCCTGCCGGACGGCCCGGTCAGCGTCATCGCCACGGTGAGCGACGCGGCGGGCAACACCAGCAGCGAAAGAGTGTCGCTGACGCTGGATGCCTCGGCGGCTAACGCGCCGCTGGTAACGGTGAATACCGTGGCGACGGATAATTTCATTAACGCCGCCGAAGCGCAGTCGCCGCTGCAAATCACCGGCACCACCACCCGCGTCGAGCCGGGCCAGACCGTGACCGTCACCCTCAACGGGCAGACGTATACCGGCGAGGTTCAGGCGAACGGCACCTGGACCGTGACGGTCCCGACCGCCGCGCTGGCGCAGATCGCGGATGGTCAGCAGATCGTGGGCGTTACCGTCACTGACCAGTCGGGCAACCAGGCGTTTGTTGAGTATCCGGTGAACTTCGCCGCCCAGCCTGGCTCGCAGCCGCAACTGGCGCTGAACCCGATCGCGGGCGATGACATCATCAACAGCCAGGAGAGCGGCCAGCCGCTGGAGATCACCGGCACCTCGTCGAATCTCGCGCCGGGCACTATCGTCAGCGTGGTCTTTAACGACGTCACCTACACCGCGACCACGAACGCGAACGGCCTGTGGAGCGTGACGGTGCCGGCGTCGGCGCTCGCCGGGCTTGCCGATGACGGTTATACCGTCACGGTCACCGCCAGCGACGCGGCGCAAAACACGGCCACCGACACCAGCACGGTGACGGTGGATACCGCGCTGCCGCCGACCGGCATCAATCCGGGCAGCTTCCTGGACGACAATATTCTTAACGTCAGCGAATCGCTGACCGAGCAGACGCTCGGCGGCACCACCACCGCGGGCTCGACCGTCGTGCTGGTGGTCGGCGGCCAGAGTTTTGAAACCGTGGCGGGCAACGATGGCACCTGGAGCATTACCATTCCGGCGGCGCAGCTGCAGGCGCTCGATAACGGCCCGCAGGAGCTGACGCTGACGGTCACCGATCCGCGCGGCAATACCGACACGTTGCCGCTGCCGGTCACGGTGGGGAACGACAGCGCGCCGACGGTGGCGATCGACGCTATCTTTACCGACGGCCTGATTAACCTGAGCGAAATCCAGAACGGCGGCGTTATCAGCGGCACCTCGACGGGGCTTGCCGTCAATACGCCGATTGTGGTCACCGTGGGCGGCGTGACGCTGAATGGCGTCATCGGCGCGGGCGGCGCGTGGCAGATTAACGTCGGCCCCGACCAGCTGACGGCGCTGCAAAACGGCCAGTACACGCTCTCCGTCAGCGCGCAGGATCAGTTCGGCAACCCGGCGAGCGCGGGCGGGTCGGTGGAGGTATTGCGCACTCCGCCAACGGCGGCTGTGCCGGATCTGCTCTTTACCGATGGCATTATCAACCAGAGTGAGGCGGCGCTCGGCCAGCAGGTCACCGGCACTACCGGCCTGACCGGCGCGGGCCAGACGGTGCAGATAAGCATCGATGGCGGCACGCCGATTGTCGGCACGGTGGACAGCAACGGCAACTGGACGGTGGCGCTGACGCCAGCGCAGCTGGGCGCGCTTGCCGATGGCAATCACACGATTACGGTCACCGTTTCGGATCGCGCAGGCAATACCGTCACCAGCCCGGAGGCGACGTTTACCGTTTACGCCGACCCGCTGCCGACCCCAGCGCTGACGGAGCCGTTTACCGACGGCATCCTGAACGCCGCCGAAGCCGGCGCGGGTGGCGCGCTTAGCGGCGCTACCGGCCTGCCTGCCGGGCGTATCGACACCGTGATGGTGAGCCTCAATAACGGCACGATGGTGGAGGCGACCGTCGATGCGAACGGCAACTGGTCGCTGCCGCTGACGCCTGCGCAGCTCGGCGCGCTGCCGGACGGCACCATTGCGGTCACCGTCGTGGTCACCGATACGGCAGGCAACACCAGCACGCTCACCGACAGCTTCGAATCACGCATTAACAACATTCCGGACGCGACTATCAACACGCCGTTTATCGATGGCGCGCTGAACAACGCCGAGGCGGGCGCCGCCCAGACGATCACCGGCTCCACCGGCGTGAGCGGGGCGGGCCAGACGGTAGAGATTGTGCTGAACGGCAACACCTACACCGGCACGGTGCTGGAGAACGGCGACTGGTCAGTCTCGCTGCCGCCTGCCGCGTTCACCGATCTGACACCCGGCAGCACGCAGGATTTCACGGTCAACGTGCGTGACGCCTTCGGCAATACCGACAGCCAGCCGGGGTCGTTCGCGGTGCAGACCCAACTGCCTGCGCCGACGGTGACCACGCTGTTTGGCGATGACACCATCCTGAACATCAGCGAGGCCAGTGGGCCGCTGACGCTTACCGGCACCACCGGCATTACCGGCGCTAACCAGTATGTTTCGGTCACCATTGACGTGAACGGCACGACCTATGTGGCGAATGTCGATAACGCGGGCAACTGGTCGCTGCCGCTGCCCGCGGGCGCGCTGGCGGGGCTGTCGCCTGGCGACCATACGCTGACCATCATCGCGCAGGATAACTTCGGCAACACCCAGCCCATCGAGATACCGTTCCAGGCGGCGCTGACGCCGCCTGCGGTGGCGGTCACCCAGCCGCTGTTCGGCGACGGTTATGTGAATATCAACGAAGCGGGCGCGGCGGGCGCTATCAGCGGCACGCTGACCAGCGATATCCCGGCGGGCAGTGAGATTACCGTCACCATCGGTAACCAGACCTTCGGGCCCGATCGCGTGACCATCACCGGCAATACCTGGACGCTGAACCTGAGCGCGGCGGACTGGGCAAACGTGCCGAACGGTCTGCAGGCGGTGAGCGTGAGCCTGGTGGATGGCGCGGGCAATACCGCCGTGACCACCGCGCCGCTCTACGTGTCGCTCGCCGCGCCGACGCTCACCATCGACGCGCCGTTTGGCGGCGACGGCCTGAGCGGGGCGGAGAGCCAGCAGGCGCAGACCATTACCGGTACCGTGACTAACGTCGAGCCGGGGCAGACCATTACCGTCACCCTGGCGGGCCAGACCTTTACCACCACGGTGCTGAACGGTAACACCTGGTCGCTTCAGCTCTCCCCGGCGCAACTGGCGACGCTCGCCAACGGCGCTCAGGAGATCAGCGCCACGGTCACCGACCGGGCAGGCAACGTGGCGACCGCGCCTGCGACGTCGGTATCGGTGGATACAACACCGCCGCCGGTGGCGGTCAGCATTACCCCGGTCACTGGCGATAACATCATTAACGCGGGTGAACTGGGCGATACGGTGGCGCTGAGCGGCACCACGCTTGGCGATGTCACCACCGTGACCGTGACCATTAACGGCGCGACGGTCGGCACGGCGACGGTACAGCCGGACGGCAGCTGGTCGCTGGATGTTCCTGCCACGCAGTTCCCGGATCAGGGCAACTACACCGTGGTGGCGACGACCGATGGCGGTACGCCAGCCACGACAACCGTGACCGTCGCGCTCGATACGGTGCCGCCAGTCGTGACCGTGGGCGCGATTGCGGGCGATGACATTATCGACGCGACCGAAGCCAGCCAGCCGCTGGTGCTGAGCGGCACCGCCAGCACTTCGGAGGCGGGTCGTCAGGTCACGGTCACCTTTAACGGCGAAACTTACTACGCCGTGGTCGGCGCGGACGGCGCGTGGAGCGTCAGCGTACCGCAAAGCGCGGTCTCCGGGCTGGCGGACGGCGACTATACCGTCACCGCCACGCTTACCGACGCGGCGGGCAACGCGGATACCGACAGCCGCACCGTTACCCTGAACGCCGAGGGGCCGCTGCTGACGGTAGACGCCGCGGGCGTGCCTGCGGTGCTCAACACCGTTAACGCGGCGGGCGGGCTGCTGTTGCAGGGGACCGGCGAGCCGGGCCAGACGGTCACGCTGCGCATCGGGCCGTTGACGCAAACAGCCGTGGTGGATCAGGACGGCAACTGGAATTACACCTTCCCGCAGGTCGATCTGAACACGCTCACCGACGGCGCGCAGGTGATTAACATCTCTTCCACCGACGCGCAGGGCAACACCTCCACGAACAACGTGGCGCTCAATGTCGCGCTCAACAAAGGGCTGGGCGTGCTGGTGGATGATCTGTTCGGCGGAGACGGCATCCTGAACGTGGCGGAATCGCTGGTGACCCAGACATTGACTGGTCAACTGAGCGGCGACTATCGCGGCGCGACGGTGACCGCGACGCTGGTGGGCACCGATATCAACGTGCCGCTGGACGTGCTGGTGGGCGGCGACGGGCGCATCTCCGTTGATTTCCCGCCGAGCCTCTGGCAGGGCATCGTCGATAACACGCTCGCGGTACAACTCAACGTCACCGACGCCTTCGGCAACGTGCGTAATGAAATCATCGACATCAACCTGGCCCTGACTGACGTACCGGTCATCAGCCAGGTGCTGGTGGGCGGCGACAACCTGATTAACGTCGCGGACAGCACCGTTAATCAGACGATCAGCGGCGTGGTCAGCAACGCGGAAAATGTCTCGTCGGTTATCGTTAATATCGCCGGTCAGCGCCTGACGGCGGTGGTGGACGACGCCGGTCGCTGGACCGCGACGCTGCCCTCCTCGCTGCTCGCCGGGCTGCCTGACGGTCAGGTCGCGTTGCAGGTGGTGGTCACCGATAACGCAGGCAACGTCAACACCACGGGCGCAAGTTTCAACGTCGCTATCAACAACCTGCCGACGATTAACATCGGCTCGCTGTTCGGCGACGGCACGCTGAGTATTCCTGAGCTGTTGCAGGGCGCGCTCAGCGGCACCGCCACCGGGCTTGCCGGGCAGACGCTGACCATTCAGATAGGCAGCACGCCGGCCTTTACGGCCACGGTCGGCCCGAACGGCGTCTGGAGCGCGAACCTGCCGGGCGCGGTACAGAGCGCGCTCACCGGGATCGCCACCGGCAACCAGACCGTGACCATTACGGCCACGGATACCAACGGCAATACCGCCTCCACCAGCGGCTCGCTGAGGCTGGATCTGCTGGCCCCGACGCTCAGCTCGCTGTCGGTCTTCGGCGACGGCCTGCTGAACGCTACCGAGGCGCTGACGAGCCAGACGATTTCCGGCGTTGTGACCAACGCGACGGCGGGTTCGACGGTGAGCGTGGCGCTTGGCGCGCGCACCTTTAACGGCACCGTGGGCAGCGACGGGCGCTTCAGTATTCAGCTGAACCCGACCGATCTCGCTTCGCTGGCCGAAGGCTCGCTGACCCCGCGCGTGACCATCACGACGCCGGACGGCAACACCACGACGGTGAATGGCGCGCCGGTGGTGGTGGGGATCACCACGCTGCCGACGGTCGCTATTAATACGCTGTTTGGCGGCGACGGCTGGCTGAACGCGACGGAAGCGAACGCCGGGCAGCTGATTAGCGGCACCAGCAACCTTGCGAGCGGCACCGTTACCCTCAAAGTGGGCAGCAGTACCTTTACGGCGGCCATTGCTAACGGCGCCTGGTCGGTGAATGTGCCGGCCACGACGCTCAAAGGCATCCAGGACGGCACGCTGACGGTGAGCGCCAGCGTAACTGACCCGGTCGGTAATGTGGCGACCGGTTCGCAGGTGGTGAGCGCGATTGTTCAGGCGCTGCCGCAGGTGGCGGTGAACCCTGTCTTTGGCGACAGCCTTCTGAGCCTAAGCGATCTGCTGAGTCCGCAGCTTATCAGCGGCACCGCCACTAACCTGGCGGCGGGCAGCGCCCTGACCGTCACGCTCGGCGCGCTGACGTTTAACACCACGGTACGCGCCGACGGCACCTGGCAGGTATCGGTACCGACGACCTCGCTGCAAGGGCTCGCCGACGGTCCGCTGAATGTGACCGTGACGGCGCGCGATGCGGCGGGCAACACCGCCAGCGCCAATGGCGGGCTGAATGTCAGCATCGGCGCGCTGCCGACGCTCGCTATCACCTCGCTCTTTGGCGATAACGGCCTCAACGCTACCGACATTCTGAGCGCCCAGACCATCACCGGCACCAGCACCAACGCCGTGGGGTCGCAGGTCAGGGTATCGCTTGGCGGTAAAAGCTACGTCACGACCGTCGGCAACGACGGCACCTGGCAGCTCTCGGTGCCGAAGACCGATCTCAGCGGTCTGCTGGACGGCACGCTGACGGTTAACGCCAGCGTCACCAACCCGGCGGGCAACAGCACCAGCACCAGCGGTTTGCTGAATGTGGTAACCCATTCGCTGCCGACCGTGTCGCTCACCTCGCTGTTCGGCAACGACGGTTATCTGAACGTCAGTGAAGCGGGCAGCGGCCAGACGCTGAGCGGCAAGATCAGCGGCGTGACCGATGGCGCGACGGTGAAGGTAACGCTCGGCGCCAACACCTATAACGCGGCCGTGGCCAGCGACGGCACCTGGACGCTGCCGGTGACCAACACCATTCTGCAGGGCCTGAGCAACGGCGCGCTGAAAGTCGGCGTCTCGGTGACGGATAAAGTCGGCAACGTTAACAGCACCAGCAGCGACGTGACGGTGAAACTCACCACCCCGACGCTCTCCTTTACGCCGCTGGCAAGCCTTAACCCGCTCGCGCTGCTCTCTACGGGCCTGACGCTGCGCGGCGGTTCGGCCAACCTGGCGCCGGGCTCCATCGTGCATCTCTCGCTGCTGAACGGGACGGTGAACACTACGGCCATTACCGACAGCAACGGTAACTGGTCGGCCAACCTCGGGCTGGGGCTCAATATTCTGCAACTGCTGTCGCTCTCCAGCGTGCTGAATATTTACGCCACGGATGCGGCGGGCAACACCGGCTACCTGAATGTCGGTCTCGGCGGGCAGATTATCTCCACCACGCCGCCTGCCACCTTCGCCGCCGCGAGCGTTGAGCATGAGGCGGCGCTGTTCGCGCTGTCTGACGAAAACAGCCAGACCGCCACCCACAGCGACACCCAGCAGCCCGCTGCGACGGCGAAAATCGCGACAGTGGCGGTCACGGCGGAGGAGAACAGCGCCACGGCGGAGGATACGGCAAGCGCGACAGGCGGTTACACCATCGGCGGCGTCAGCATCGATCTCGCCGATGGCACCAGCCAGAGTGGCGAGTCACTGCAGGGCAGTAGCGGCAGCGACACCATTCACCTCGCGACGCTCGGTTTCGCGTCACTTGATGGCGGCGCGGGTACCGATACGCTGGTGATTGACGGCGTCAATATGAAGCTCGATCTCACGGCGCTCGACGGCCAGATCAAGCACATCGAGATTTTCGATCTCGGTAAGTCCGGCACTAACAGCCTGACGCTGGATCTTCATCAGGCCCTGACCTTAACCGACAAGCCGGAAGACGATCTGATCGTCAAGGGCGTCGACGGGGATCGGGTCAATCTGGTGAAAGGCGGCAGCGACATCTGGGAAGTGAGCGGGCAGCGGGAAGTGGACGGCGTGCAGTTCGACGTCTGGCATAACAGTTCGCAGACCAACACGCTGGGAGATGTGCTTATCCAGCACGGCTTGCACGTCAATATGGTCTGACAACGCCACGGCGCCTCAGGGAAGAGGCGCCAGCGTCAATTTAACAATATCACCGGCCGCAAAGACGGCGTTATTAAGGTGGAAACAGGATGCACAACAATACAATGCGCTACAGGCGGCTGGCATTGATGCTGGCGACTGTCCTGATAAGTTTTCCCGCCGTTTCCCAGGAGGAATTTACCTGGCAGACCGCGCCGAGCGAGCAGCTGCAGGCGCAGCTCACCATTAAAGAAGCCATTCTGCGCGCCTTCGCGCGTAACCCGAAAATCGCCCAGGCGGCGGCGCAGATCCGGGTGGGCAAAGCCAATCTGGAAGAGGCGCAGAGCGCCTGGTTTCCGCAAATCTCCCTTCAGGGCAACGTCGGGCGTAACCATCGCACCGACTCCTCAGGCTCGCTCAACAGTAACGCCGCAGGCGGCGTGAACCTCAAACAGCTGATTTACGACTTCGGCAAAACCGGCGGCAGCATCGACGAGCAGGAGAATCTCTCCGAAGCCTACCGGTTTCAGCTTTACGACACGCTGAATCAGGTCGGGATGCAGACGCTACAGGCGTATTTACAGGTGCGCCGTTATCAGAGCCTCGCCGAAGCCGCGTCGCGTAATCTTGCGTCGTTGCGCGCCGTGCAGAATATGGCGGATTTACGCTCAGAAGCCGGGCTCAGTACCCAGTCGGACGTGTTGCAGGCGCAGAGCCGTATCGCCGGGATGAACGCGACGCTTGAGCAGTATCGCGCCCAGGCGCGTTCGGCGCAGGCGGCGTTAAGCGTGCTGACCGGCGTGGTGGCCGACACGCTGCCCGATCTCCCGGAAGATTTATTGCGCCAGCCGATCACGCTGAAATCGCTGCCGTACGAGCAGACCAACGCGGTGCGCGCCGCGCAGGCCAAACAGCTCGCCGCCGAACAGCGCATTCGTCAGGCGCAGGCGCAGCACTGGCCGACGGTCTCGGTACAGGCCGGACGCACGCGCTACCAGAACGACAACGCGAATTACTGGGACGACCAGGTGCAGCTGGTGGTGGACGCGCCGGTCTATCAGGGCGGGGCGGTCAGCGCCCGCGTGGACGCCGCCGAAGGCGATCGCGCCAGCGCCCGCGCGGATGTCGAGGCGAGCAAACTTGAGATCAACCAGAAAGCCGCGACCGCCTGGGCCGACCTCACCGGCGCCCAGCAGCGCCAGCGGGCCGGTGAACAGCAGATAGCCAGCGCCGGACATGCCCGCGAGGTCTACCGCGATGAATACCGGCTCAGCAAGCGCAGCCTCAACGATCTGCTCAGCATCGAACAGGATGTTTTTCAGGCCGACACGCTCGCCATTACCGCCCGCTACGACGCCTGGGATGCGGCGGTCCGCTACGCGGCGGCGGTGGATAATTTGCTCGACATGCTCGGCATTGAACGCGCCCGGATGACCGGCGATACCCTGCCGTCGCTCTGAGCGCGGCATTTTGAGGAGTAGTGATGTCCCAGATCCCTGATACCGAAAGCTGGATCCGCGCCATGACCCGCGCGGCGGGGCGTTTCGGGCTCCCCGCCGATGCTCCGGCGGTGCGCCAGCAGATGCGCTGGTTTGAAAATCTGCCGCTGGCGCCGCGGCTCGACCGGCTCGCGGCGCTGATGGGCCTACAGGTGCGCCTGACGCCGCTAAAAAGTATGCGCTGGAACAGCCAGACCCTGCCGGTGATTGTTCAGCTGGAAGAGGGCGGCCTGATGCTGCTGGAGGCCATCGACGCCGACGGCGTGGTGACCTACTGGCTGAGCGAAGGCGGCGACCTGGTGCGCGAAGAACCGCTGGACGCGCTGCTTGAGCGCGTAAAACCGGAGGTGGCGCTGCTCGGCATCGCCGCCCGCGGGCGCGACGCGCGCATTGACGATTTTACCCGGCCTTATGAGCAGCACTGGTTCTGGCGACACTTCCGCCACGCCGGGCGCAAGCTTGCCGAGATCTCGCTCGCCTCGGTGCTCGGCAATGTGCTGGCGCTGGGGGGCATTCTCTTTTCGATGCAGGTCTATGACCGCGTCATCCCGGCGGAGTCCTTCCCGACGCTGTGGGTGCTGTTTTTCGGCGTGCTGCTGGCGGCGCTGTTTGAGTTTTTTATTCGTCTCGCCCGCACCCATGTCTCGGACATTATGGGCAAGCATATCGATCTCAACGTCTCGTCGCTGTTTTACGCCCGCGCGATGGCGATTAAAAACGACGAGCGGCCGAAATCCACCGGATCGTTTATCTCGCAGCTGCGCGAAATCGATCAGGTGCGCGAGCTGCTGACCTCCACCACCGTTGGCGCGGCGATGGATATTCCGTTCGTGCTGCTCTTTTTGGGGATCATGGCGCTGGTGGGCGGACAGCTGGTGGCGATCCCGCTTATCGCGATCCCGCTGATTGTGATCCCGGGTCTCCTGATCCAGTGGCCGATGGCGAAACTCGCCAAAGAGGGGATGCGCGAGAGCGCGATTCGCAACGCGGTGCTGGTGGAGTCGATCGAGGGCGTGGAAGATATCAAAGCGCTGCAGGCGGAGCCCTATTTTCAGCGCCAGTGGGAGCATACCCATAGCGTCGGGGCGGGCATCGGCATGAAGCAGCGCGTCTGGGGCGCGCGCTTAAGCGGCTGGGCGTCCACGGTGCAGCAGATAACCTACGCGGGCATGCTGGTGTTCGGCAGCTATCTGGTACTCGACGGGCAGATAACTACCGGCACGCTGGTGGCGTGTAGCCTGCTTTCTTCGCGCACGCTGGCGCCGCTGATGCAGCTGACGATGGTGTTCTCCCGCTGGCAGCACGCCAAAACCGCCATGAGCGGGCTGAACGAGCTGCTGAAAAAACCGCTCGATAAAGAGGCGGGCAGCAAGATGGCGCACTGTCCGGTGCTGGCGGGCCACTATCAGTTTCAGGATGTGCAGTACAGCTACGACAAAGAGAAGGGCGATCAGGCGCTGCTGGTGCCGTCGCTGGAGATAAAGCCCGGCGAGCGCGTGGCTATCCTCGGCAAAGTGGGCGCCGGGAAATCGACGCTGCTGAAACTGCTTTCGGGCCAGGCGCAGGCCAGCAAGGGCAAGGTCATTATCGACGGCGTCGATCTGGCGCACATCGACCCGATGGATGTACGTCGTCAGGTGGGGTATTTGTCGCAGGAGTCGCGGTTGTTCTTCGGCACGCTGCGCCAGAACCTGATGCTCGGCCACCCCAACGCCACCGATGCCGAGCTGTTACAGGCGCTGCGTATCAGCGGCGCGCTCTCAATGGTTCAGCATGACGCGGCGAGCCTCGACCGGCTGATTAACGAAGGCGGGCGCGGGCTCTCCGGCGGCCAGCGCCAGATGGTGCTGCTGAGCCGTCTGCTGGTGCGTAACCCGCAAATTGTGCTGCTGGACGAACCTACCGCGTCGATGGATGAACAGCTTGAGGCGCATGTGATTCGCCAGCTTCACCAGTGGCTTACCGGCCGCACGCTGGTGCTGGTGACGCACCGCCCGGCGCTGCTGTCGCTGGTTGATCGCGTGGTGGTGATGGAGAACGGCAAAGTGGTGGCGGACGGCCCGCGCGACGCCATTTTGCAAAAGGCGCAGCGCAACAGCAACGTGGCCTCGGTGGCGTAAGGAGCATTAATGAGTCAACTGACGATGCAGGAAGAACTGGCGCGCCAGGGGCGGTTTTACTCCTCGGTTATCTGGCTGACGCTGGCGGCGCTGGTGCTGTTTTTCGTCTGGGCGTGGTTCGCGACGCTGGATGAAGTGACGGTGGGCACCGGGAAAATCACACCGTCAAGCCGTGCGCAGGTGATTGAGAGCCTGGACGGCGGCATAGTCAACGCGCTGCTGGTGCATGAGGGTGATGTGGTGGAACGCGGGCAGATGCTGGCGCGGCTCGACCCGACGCGGTTTCAGTCAAATTATGGCGAAGCGGCGGCGCGCGCGCGCGCGCTGCGCGCCTCCAGCGAACGGCTGCGTTCGGAGCTGACCGGCGAACCGCTTAAGTTTAGCGAGGAGTCGCTGCGCGAACCGGCGCTGGTCGCTCGCGAACGTCAGTTATATGAGTCGCGCCGCCGTAATCTGAACGAAACGTTAGAGAACCTGCAAAAAACCTACAATCTGGTGATGGCGGAGCTACGCATGACCCAGCCGCTGGTGGCGAAAGGGGCCGCGAGCGAAGTAGAAGTGATCCGCCTGCAACGCCAGGCCGCGGAGCTGAAAGGCAAAATGGACGACGCGCGCAACCAGTTTGCGGTGCGCGCCCGCGAGGAGCAGGTGAAGAATAACGCCGATCTTGACGCGCAGCTGCAGGTGATGGCGGGTAAGGCGGATCAGCTCGATCGCGCCACGCTGTTTTCGCCTGTGCGCGGGGTGGTGAAGGATATTCAGGTGACAACCGTGGGCGGCGTGCTCCAGCCGGGCGGCAAGCTGATGGAGATCGTGCCGCTGGAAGATCAACTGCTGGTGGAGACGCGCATCAACCCGCGCGACATCGCCTATATCCGCCCCGGCCTGCCGGCGACGGTGAAGATAACCGCCTACGATTCGTCGATTTACGGGGATCTGAAAGGCGAGGTGGAGATGGTGTCGCCGGACACGCTGCAGGATGAGGTGAAGCGCGATCAGTTTTATTACCGGGTGTATGTGCGCACCCGGAGCGCGGAGCTGAAAAACCGTAACGGCAAGCGCTTCCCGATCCTGCCAGGCATGGTGGCGAACGTGGAGATTAAAACCGGCCAGAAAACGGTGCTCGATTATCTGATTAAACCGCTCAACAAAGTGAAAGAGGCGCTCCGGGAGCGGTAGGCGGGGCGGGTGACGTTGGGGTTGATGTTGGGTGTAGGGGTGATAGTGGTGTTGATATGGATGTTGATATGGCGGGTGCGCTGCGCTTACCCGCCCTACGCACAACGATATTAGTGTTGACGATGTAGGGTGGGTAAGCGTAGCGCACCCACCTGAAATTTTGGTGTCGGTGTCATAACGTAGGGTGGGTAAGCGTAGCGCACCCACCATGTAACCCCAGCCCATCTTTGCGCCATAAAAAAACCGGCTTTCGCCGGTTTTTTTGCTGGCGCGCTTAGCGCCCTGCATGTTTCATAATGCGCGCTTTGTCGAGCTGCCATTCGCGATCTTTCAGGTCGGAGCGCTTGTCATGCTGCTTCTTACCTTTCGCCACGCCGATTTTGACTTTGCACCACGCGTTCTTCCAGTACAGCGACAGCGCCACCACGGTATAACCTTCGCGGTTCACGCGGCCATACAGCGTGTCCAGTTCGCGCTGGTTCAGCAGCAGCTTACGGGTACGGGTCGGATCGCAGACCACGTGGGTGGACGCCACGTTCAGCGGCTGGAAGTTAGCGCCGAACAGGTACGCTTCGCCTTCTTTGAGGATCACATAGCTGTCGCCGATATTGGCTTTACCCGCGCGCAGGGATTTTACTTCCCAGCCCTGGAGGGCCAGGCCTGCTTCAAACTCATCTTCGATGAAGTATTCGTGGCGGGCGCGCTTGTTGAGCGCAATAGTGGCTGAGCCAGGTTTGTGTGCTTTTTTCTTGGTCATAGTGCCGCTCAGTATAGGTAATCCAGTCGTAAAACGCACCCCTTCCCCGGGGTGGAAAAGGGTTATCTTAGCATGTCTGCCGGCGAGTTTTTGTTTAATGGATGATAAATGTTATTATTTCTACGTCGTATGACTCACAGGAAATACTATGCCCCAGATTAGTCGTACTGCCCTGGTGCCTTACAGCGCTGAGCAGATGTATCAGTTAGTGAACGATGTGAAATCCTATCCGGAATTTTTGCCCGGCTGCGTGGGAAGCCGCGTGCTGGAGTCATCTCCGGGCCAGATGACGGCGGCGGTCGAAGTGTCGAAAGCCGGGATAAGCAAGACGTTCACCACCCGCAATACGCTGATCAGCAATCAGAGCATTTTGATGCATCTGGTCGATGGCCCCTTCAAGTCGCTGATGGGCGGCTGGAAATTCACGCCGCTGACCGAAGACGCCTGCCAGATTGAATTTAATCTCGATTTTGAATTCACCAACAAGCTTATCGAACTCGCGTTTGGCCGGGTCTTTAAAGAGCTGGCCTCCAGCATGGTGCAGGCGTTCTCGCAGCGCGCCAAAGAGGTTTACAGTGCCGGGTGAAATCCAGGTGGAGGTGGCATATGCCCTCCCTGAAAAACAGTACCTGCGTAAAGTGAAACTGGCCGAAGGCGCGTCGGTGGAAGACGCGATTATCGCCTCCGGGCTGCTTGAGCTGCGCAGAGATATCGATCTTAAAAAGAACAAGGTCGGGATTTACAGCCGCCCGGTTAAGCTTGCCGATACGCTTAACGATGGCGACCGCGTCGAGATCTACCGTCCGCTGATTGCTGACCCTAAAGAGCTGCGCCGTCAGCGAGCCGAGCGAGCCGCGAAAAAGTAACGCGTCGCGGGCGACATTTCAGCTCGCTATTGCGCGCAATAAAAAAGGTGCCTCAGGCACCTTTTTTGTTTTATCGCGTTTGCTTCATCGCGTTCACGCACGGCGATTAGCGCTGCGCGTCGAGCTTCGGTTTGTTATCCATGTTGGTCAGCACGCCGTTGCTGTTGAAGGTCAGGGTCAGCGTCTGCTGTGTGACATCTTCGTGGCCCGGCTGCTGGCGGAAAATGTAGAACCACGTATTGCTGCCGAACGGATCCGACATCATTGGCGTACCCAGCGCGTAGGCAACCTGCTGTTGCGTCATGCCGATGCGGATTTTAGCAATGTCGGTAGGCGTCAGGTAGTTACCCTGATTAATGTCGGGGCGGTAAACCACTCGCTCCAGAGTAGAACAGCCTGCGGTCAACATCAGAAGGACCGCTGCGGCAGCAGTCAGCGTTTTACAGCGCATAGTGATTAGATTCCTTTTCGGGCCCGAGCAACACGCGGCTCATACATAATTAGCCGATGATAATAAACCTTCAGTCAGTTTAAAACCTTAAGGCGCTTCACTATGACCGTAGCGGATGAAAAAAGTTAGCGCAAAACGCGATTAAAGCACGCGGTGCGCTTTGGTTGCTGGTTTTCTGAGCGAAAGGGCGGGGCGCTGGCCCCGCCTGCTGTGATGTTACGCCGCCAGCAGCTCTTTGGCGTTGGCGAGCGTGTTGCGCGTGACTTCGCTGCCGCCGAGCAGACGGGCCAGCTCCTGCAGGCGCGCTTTTTTATCGAGCGGCTGCATATGGGTTTCGGTCATCGCGCCGTCCGTTTCTTTGCTGACAAAGAAGTGATGGTGTCCGCAACCGGCTACCTGCGGCAGGTGGGTAACGCACATGACCTGCGTTGACTCGCCAAGCTGGCGCAGCAGCTTACCAACCACGGCGGCGGTCGGGCCGCTGATACCGACATCCACTTCATCGAAAATCAGCGCCGGGGTTTCCATCTTACGGGCCGTGATCACCTGAATCGCGAGTGCGATACGGGAGAGCTCGCCGCCAGAGGCCACTTTGGCGAGCGGTTGCAGCGGCTGGCCGGGGTTCGTGGAGACACGGAAATCGATGCGGTCTGCGCCTTCGGCTGTCAGGTGGTGCTCTTCAAATACCACGTCAATGGTGAACTGACCGTGCGGCATCGACAGCGAATGCATGCTGTCGGTAATGAGCTGCGTCAGTTCGCGCGCATAACCCACGCGGCTTTCGTGCAGCTCGCGGGCCACCGCCAGCGCCTGCTGATGATGCTTGTTGACCGCAAGGGTCAGGGTTTCCAGGCAGTCGGCCTGGTCGTCCAGCTGCTGCTGTTCGTCAAGCAGCTTCTGGTGGAACGCGGGCAGCTCTTCCGGGGCGATATGGTGCTTACGCGCAAGCGTAATCTGACGGGAGAGACGCTGCTCCAGCTCATACAGGCGGTTCGGGTCGAGATCCAGGCGCTCGCAGTAGTGGCGCAGTTCGTCACTGGCTTCGCTCAGCTGGATGGCGGCCTCTTCAAGCATATTCAGCACGCCGGAAAGTTTGTCATCCATACCGACCAGATCGGTCACCAGGTTGCGTGCGCTGTAAAGCTGGCTTTGCAGGTTGGCATCTTCCGCGTCGGCCAGCAGGTTTAACGCCTGCTGGCTGGTAGAAAGCAGCTGCCCGCTGTTGGCTAACCGTTTGTACTCTTCATCGATTTGCTCGAACTCGCCCGGCTGCGGGTTGAATTCGTTGAGCTCTTTTAACTGATAGTGCAGCAGCTCGGCGCGGGCGACGCGCTCCTGGCTCTGCTGCTGATGCAGGGCTAAATCGCGGCAGCTCTGGTGCCACTGACGATAGCTTTGAGCCATTTGCGCCATCAGCGAACCTTCGCCGGCGTAACCGTCCAGCAGGCGCTTCTGGTGTTCAGGTTTCAGCAGAAGCTGGTGGGCGTGCTGGCCGTGAATCTGAATCAGCAACTGGCCGAGCTCACGCAGTTGCGAAAGCGGCACGGCGGTGCCGTTGATAAACCCGCGCGAACGGCCATCGCTGCTGATAACGCGACGCAGCAGACACTCGCTGCCGTCTTCAAGCTGGTTCTCTTCGAGCCAGCGCAGCGCGGCGGGGGTATCTTTCAGGGCGAAGCGCGCGCAGAGATCGGCGCGGCTGGCGCCTGCGCGCACCATGTCGCCCTCAGCGCGGCCGCCGAGGCACAACCCCAGCGCATCGATCGCGATGGATTTACCGGCGCCGGTTTCACCGGTGATGGCGGTCATCCCGGCGTTAAAGTCGATTTCCAGTTCACGAACGATAGCGAAGTTACTGATGGTTAATTGTGCCAGCATAGCCGCCTTCCTGTATAAACTCACAGAGCTGTAATTGCATACAGTATAAACTGGTTTTATATACAGTAAAGTGGCTAACGCCGGTTTCAGAATAATTTTTTTGACCAGCCGAGCTTTGAGCTTAACGTATTGAAATAGCTATAGTCTTTGGGGTGAATAAGATTCAGCGGATAATCGCAGCGGCGGATAAAAACATCTTCGCCTTCCTGGATCGGCAGCGCTATCTGGCTGTCGCAGCTGATTTCCAGATCGCTGCGCATGTTGGAAAAGCGCAGGCGGATGGTGCTGCTGCTGTTAATGACGAGCGGGCGCGCCGAGAGCGTATGCGGGAACATGGGCACCAGCGTGATGGCGTCGAGCGACGGCGTGAGTATCGGGCCGCCCGCGGAGAGCGAATAGGCGGTCGAGCCGGTGGGCGTGGAGATAATCAGCCCGTCAGAGCGCTGGGAGAAGGCGAATTTTTCGTCGATATAGACTTCAAATTCAATCATGTGCGCCACTTTGCCGGGGTGCAGTACGACTTCGTTGATCGCGGTGCTGATGCGCTTCTGGCAATTTTTCTGGCAGACCTGCGCCTCCAGCAAAAAGCGCTGCTCGCGGATGTAATGGCCTTCGAGCACGTCCGCTAATTGTTGCTGGGCGTTATCCGGGTCGAGATCGGTGAGAAACCCGAGATTGCCGCGGTTAATGCCGATGACGCTGATGTCGTAACGCGCCAGCACGCGCGCGGCCCCCAGCATGTTGCCATCCCCGCCGACCACCACCGCCAGATCCGCCTGCTGGCCTATCTGTGCCAGCGTCCCGGTGCGGGCATCCCGGAGTTTTAACTCCTCGGCAATCTGCTCTTCGATAATGACGTCATAGCCGCGATCTAAAAGCCAGCGCCAGAGCATTTCGTGGGTCGTCAGCGCGGTAGGGTGGCGCGGATGTCCGACAATACCGATGCAGTTGAAATGGTTATTCATTTTCCTGGTCGTCCTTATAGGCGTGGAAAGGGGGACAATCTGTCTGCTTCCCTTGAAACCCGCAAACTGATCCCCATAATAATCCAGGTTAGCGATACGAATGCATAAACGCGGAGAATTTCATGAGTAGTAAAGAACAGAAAACGCCTGACGGGCAAGCCCCGGAAGAGATCGTCACGGAGCAGCATGAAGAGGTTGAGGCTGTGGAGTCTGCCGAATCTGCTGAGCAGGTGGATCCGCGCGATGAAGAGATTGCCCGGCTGCAGTCGGAGTTAGCGGAATCTCAGACCCGCGAGCGCGACAATGTGCTGCGCATGAAAGCGGAGATGGAGAACCTGCGCCGTCGTACCGAGCTGGATATCGAGAAGGCGCATAAGTTCGCGCTGGAAAAATTCATCAACGAGCTGTTGCCGGTTATCGACAGCCTCGATCGCGCGCTCGAAGTGGCGAACAAAGAAAACCAGGATATGGCCGCGATGGTGGAAGGGATCGAACTGACCCTGAAATCAATGCTGGACGTGGTGCGCAAGTTCGGCGTGGAAGTGATTGCCGACACCAACGTGCCGCTGGATCCGAACGTGCATCAGGCTATTGCGATGGTGGAATCGGAAGAGGTTTCGCCGAACCACGTGCTGGCCGTGATGCAAAAAGGCTATACCCTGAACGGCCGTACTATTCGCGCCGCGATGGTAACCGTCGCGAAAGCGAAGGCGTAAGCCGCGCAGTAATAAAAAAGGCCAGTCATCGCGACTGGCCTTTTTTTATGGGCGCAACGGCTAGCTGCCTTCCACGCTCTCGCGCAGCGGCTTCACCGGCGTGACCCGCACCTGCTTAATCATGTTTTCCTGCACATCGAGAATATCGATGTCGTACTGATTGAGGCGCAGACGAATACCGGTTGAAGGGATATCTTCCAGGGCTTCGAGGATCATGCCGTTGATGGTGCGGGCTTCGTCCTCAGGCAGACGCCAGTTAAAGGCTTTGTTGATTTCCCGCACGTTGGCACCGCCTTCGATAATCACCGAGCCGTCATTCTGCGGCGTGACCTCTTCAGCAAGCGTCGGCGACATTGACGTAGTGAAATCACCGACGATCTCTTCGAGAATATCCTCAACCGTCACCAGGCCCTGGATGTCGCCATATTCGTTAACCACCAGGCCTACTTTCTTTTTATTGCGCTGGAATTTCACCAGCTGGACGCTGAGCGGCGTACCTTCCGGCACGTAATAGATTTCATCGGCGGCGCGCAGCATGACCTCTTTGGTGAACTCTTTTTTCTCATTCATCTGCCGCCAGGCTTCGCGGATGCGCAGCATGCCGATGGCGTCATCGAGCGACTCGCGATAGAGCACGATGCGCCCGTGGGGCGAGTGCGTGAGCTGGCGCACGATGGATTTCCAGTCGTCGTTGATATCAATGCCGACGATATCGTTGCGCGGCACCATGATGTCGCTGACGCTGACCTTTTCCAGATCCAGCACCGACAGCAGCATGTCCTGATTGCGGCGCGAAATCTGCGAGCGCGACTCATGCACAATGGTGCGCAGTTCATCTTTACTGAGCGCGGCGCTGACGACGTTATCGGCCTTAATGCCGACCATGCGCATCAAAAGGCGCGTAATGGTGTTCAGCAACCAGACCAGCGGCATCATGACGATTTGCAGCGGCCCCAGCAGAAAGCTGCTCGGAAACGCGACTTTCTCCGGGTAGAGCGCCGCGACGGTTTTCGGCAGGACTTCGGCGAAAATCAGCACCACAAAGGTGAGGACGCCTGTGGCGATCGCAACACCGGCGTCGCCATAGAGGCGCATACCGACGATGGTCGCCAGCGACGAGGCAAGAATATTGACGAGGTTATTACCGATTAACACCAGACTTATCAGGCGATCGGGCTTGCGCAGCAGGCGCTCCACGCGTTTTGCCGCGCGGTTGCCCTGCTTTGACAGGTGCCGCAGACGGTAGCGGTTGAGGGTCATCATCCCGGTTTCGGAGCCGGAGAAGTAAGCGGAGACCACCACCATCACGATAAGCGTTACGATGAGCGTGGTGGTTGAGATATGTTCCAAACGCGTTGTCCTTAGATGTGTGATTCGTTAACCGGCGAACTGCTGAATAACCCGGCTGCCGAAATAGGCCAGGGTCAGCAATGCGGCGCCCGCGACGTTAAACCACACCACGCGGCGCCCGCGCCAGCCTTCATGATAGTGTCCCCACAGCAGGATGATATAGACAAACCATGCGACGATGGACAGCACCGCCTTGTCGATATTCTCCATGCTGAACATGTTGTGAAGATAGAACAGGCCAGTGCAGAGCGTCAGGGTCAGCAGCACGACGCCGACCTGGGTGATATGGAACATTTTGCGCTCGATGCCCATCAGCGGCGGCATCTCGGCGCTGAAGACCAGCTTTTTGTTTTTCAGCAGGTAGTCAATCCACGCCAGTTGCAGCGCGTAGAGCGCGGCGATAATCAGCGTCGCGTATGAGAAAAGCGACAGGCCGATGTGCACCATCATGCCCGGCGTAGCCTCAAGGTGCGTAATGTATTCATTCGGCACGAATGTCGCGAACGCCAGATTGATAAGCGCGAATGCGTAGACAATCGGCAGCAGCAGCCAGCCGCGATTTTTCGAGGCGACAATGGTCATCACGGTGCAGATCATCAGACTCACCAGCGAGCCGACGTTCAGCAGGCTGAGATTCTGCCCGCCGCTGCCGTCCGGGAAGATGCGGCTTTCGAGCGCGACGGCGTGGCAGACGAGCGCTATCACCGCCGAAAGTATCGCAAGGCGGCGCCACGCGCTGTTCTTGCGAAGCAGGCCGGGAATGATAAGCGCCAGGCTTACCGAGTAGGCGACAAGCGCCAGCAGTGAAAAAACAGGCATATAGGATGTCGGTTTAGCCAGAAGAGAAAGAGAAGCAGTATAGCGTTACGCGCCGCCTGCTCCAACCGTTGCATCACAACCAGGGCGGCTTCATGTTATACTGCGCCTCATTCGTACTCGGTGTCGCTGCGGCGGCCTAAAGTTACCCTTGGGCAAGAGATCATGTTTGATAATTTAACTGACCGTTTGTCGCGCACGCTGCGCAATATCAGCGGCCGTGGGCGCCTGACTGAAGACAACATTAAAGAAACGCTGCGCGAAGTGCGCATGGCGCTGCTGGAGGCGGATGTCGCGCTGCCGGTGGTGCGCGATTTCATCACCCGCGTAAAAGAGAAAGCGGTAGGGCATGAAGTTAATAAAAGCCTGACGCCGGGCCAGGAGTTCGTGAAGATTGTTCGTAACGAACTGGTGGCGGCGATGGGCGAAGAGAACCAGAGCCTGAACCTGGCCGCGCAGCCGCCCGCCGTGGTGCTGATGGCGGGCCTGCAGGGCGCAGGTAAAACGACCAGCGTCGGTAAGCTCGGTAAGTTCCTGCGCGAAAAGCACAAGAAAAAAGTGCTGGTAGTTTCCGCGGACGTCTATCGCCCGGCGGCGATTAAACAGCTCGAAACGCTGGCACAGCAGGTCGGCGTGGATTTCTTCCCGTCCGACGTGGCGCAAAAGCCGGTCGACATCGTGAACGCGGCGCTGAAAGAAGCGAAGCTGAAATTCTACGACGTGCTGCTGGTGGATACCGCCGGTCGTCTGCACGTCGACGAAGCGATGATGGACGAGATCAAGCAGGTTCACGCGTCTATCAAGCCGGTGGAAACGCTGTTTGTGGTCGATGCCATGACCGGCCAGGACGCCGCCAACACCGCGAAAGCTTTTAATGAAGCGCTGCCGCTGACCGGCGTGGTGCTGACCAAAGTGGACGGCGACGCCCGCGGCGGTGCGGCGCTCTCGATTCGCCACATTACCGGTAAACCAATTAAATTCCTCGGCGTCGGCGAGAAAACCGAAGCGCTGGAGCCGTTCCACCCGGACCGTATCGCTTCGCGTATTCTCGGCATGGGCGACGTGCTGTCGCTGATTGAAGATATCGAAAGCAAAGTCGACCGCGCGCAGGCGGAGAAGCTCGCCACCAAGCTTAAAAAAGGCGACGGCTTTGATCTCAACGATTTCCTTGAGCAGCTCAAGCAGATGAAAAACATGGGCGGCATGGCGAGCCTGATGGGCAAGCTGCCGGGCATGGGGCAACTGCCTGACAACGTGAAATCGCAGATGGATGACAAAATCCTGGTGCGCATGGAAGCCATCATTAACTCCATGACCATGAAAGAGCGCGCGAAGCCGGAAATCATTAAAGGCTCGCGCAAACGTCGTATCGCGGCAGGCTGCGGAATGCAGGTGCAGGACGTTAACCGCCTTCTGAAACAGTTCGACGACATGCAGCGCATGATGAAGAAGATGAAGAAAGGCGGTATGGCGAAGATGATGCGTGGGATGAAAGGGATGATGCCCCCAGGCTTCCCTGGCCGCTGATCGGCCTGGCTTGTTTGCCATTTCGGCACCGGGGTGTGCTCGCCATCCTCACGTACTGCGTGTACGCTCCGGTGGCTGTGCGCACGCCGGCACCGAACTGACGGCACCGCCGACGGCCTTTTAGGGTGGGTGTATTAACTGCAGATTGCTTTTTCCCCAGAAATCAGTAAAATTTTCGGGCTTTTAATATGACGCCGGGCTCCGTTCCTCGATGGGGCCCGGTGTTTTATTCACACAAGAGGATGTTATGGTAACTATTCGTTTAGCACGTCACGGCGCTAAAAAGCGTCCGTTCTACCAGGTTGTCGTTACTGATAGCCGCAATGCACGCAACGGTCGCTTCATTGAGCGCGTTGGTTTCTTCAACCCGATCGCGAACGAAAAAGAAGAGGGCACCCGCCTGGATCTGGATCGTATCGAGCACTGGGTTGGCCAGGGCGCTACCGTTTCCGATCGCGTTTCCGCGCTGATCAAAGCAGCAAAAAAAGCAGCTTAATCTGTCACGGTGGTCATGATGAGCAAGCAAGACGCCGCTAAAGCCCCTGTTAACCCGATTGTTCTCGGGAAAATGGGTTCTTCATACGGCATTCGTGGTTGGCTCAGAGTGTTTTCCTCCACCGAAGACGCCGAAAGCATTTTTGACTACCAGCCCTGGTTTATCCAGCAGGCGGGTCAGTGGCAGCAAGTACAGCTGGAAAGCTGGAAGCACCACAATCAGGACATGATCATCAAGCTGAAAGGCGTGGAAGATCGTGATGCCGCGAATCTGTTGACCAATTGCGAAATTGTCGTGGATTCCTCGCAGTTGCCGGAGCTTGAAGAGGGTGATTACTACTGGAAAGACCTTATGGGTTGCCAGGTTATCACCACGGAAGGCTACGACCTCGGTAAAGTCGTCGATATGATGGAAACCGGGTCGAACGACGTTCTCGTCGTGAAGGCAAACCTGAAAGATGCGTTCGGTATCAAGGAGCGGTTACTTCCGTTCCTCGATGGGCAGGTTATCAAGAAAGTCGATCTCGCTACTCAAACGATTGAAGTAGATTGGGATCCTGGTTTTTAAACCTCCGGACAAACGGTAATAAACGGCGCTATGTGGATTGGCATAATCAGCCTGTTTCCTGAGATGTTCCGCGCGATTACCGATTACGGGGTAACTGGCCGGGCAGTAAAAAATGGCCTGCTGAGCATCGACAGCTGGAGTCCTCGCGACTTCACGCACGACCGGCACCGTACCGTGGACGACAGGCCCTACGGCGGCGGACCGGGGATGCTAATGATGGTGCAACCCTTGCGGGACGCCATTCACGCAGCGAAATCCGCGGCAGGCGAGGGCGCAAAGGTGATTTACCTTTCACCTCAGGGACGCAAGCTTGATCAAGCGGGCGTCAGCGAGCTGGCGACGAACGAGAAGTTAATTCTGGTTTGTGGCCGCTACGAAGGGATAGACGAGCGCGTTATCCAGACCGAAATTGACGAAGAATGGTCAATCGGGGATTACGTGCTCAGCGGCGGCGAGCTACCCGCCATGACGCTTATCGATTCGATTGCCCGGTTTATTCCAGGCGTACTGGGTCACGAAGCGTCGGCAACGGAAGATTCCTTTGCCGACGGGTTGCTGGATTGTCCGCACTATACCCGGCCTGAAGTGTTAGAGGGGATGGAAGTACCGCCAGTTTTACTGTCGGGGAACCATGCCGAAATCAGACGCTGGCGCCTGAAGCAGTCGCTGGGCCGTACCTGGCTTAGAAGACCTGAACTTCTGGAAAACCTGGCTCTGACTGAAGAGCAAGCAAAGTTGCTGGCGGAGTTCAAAACTGAACACGCGCAACAGCAACATAGACATGATGGGACTGGCGACGCGTAAGCCGCTACCCGAAACATCAGTTTACCCAGGATAAGAGATTAAATTATGAGCAACATTATCAAGCAAATTGAACAAGAGCAGATGAAGCAGGACGTACCTT
>Ga0157365_10000169_pt1 | contig 30983 bp, 33 predicted proteins | sample AttsexASBM3_FD_111478 | JGI IMG/M metagenome (GOLD analysis project Ga0157365, IMG submission 111478) | Fungus gardens microbial communities from leaf cutter ant in Ribeirão Preto, State of São Paulo, Brazil - Atta sexdens ASBM3 | ecosystem: Host-associated > Fungi > Mycelium > Unclassified ... | reverse complement strand
TCGCAGGTTCTCACCAGCACGGCGAAGCCAGCCAATGATGGCGGCAAGGCTGCCAAATAAGGCGCGACCCTCGGGTGCGTAAAAAAGGCCGGCTCCCGTTTGGGGCCGGCCTTTTTCATGCGCTGTGGCCACGCCGGGCCAGGCGCCCGGCGCGATAGCTGGCGATCAGGCGGAAAGCAGCTCTGCTTCGGCAAACTCGTAATTGGCGAGCTTGTCGAGGTAGTTCGTGATGTAGTCCGGACGACGATTGCGGAAGTCCAGGTAATAGGCGTGCTCCCACACGTCCAAACCCAGCAGGGCGCGGCCCTGGCCTTCGGCCAGCGGGTTCGAGCCATTGGCCGTCTTGGTCACGGCGAGCTTGCCGTCGGATCCCAGAACGAGCCAGGCCCAGCCGGAGCCGAACTGCGAAATCGCGGCCTGTTTGAAGGCCGCCTTGAATGCGTCGAGGCCACCCAGATCTGACTCGATCTTGGCTGCCAGCTTCGAAGGGACCTGGCCACCGGTCGGAGAGAGGTTCTTCCAGAACAGGATATGGTTCCAGTGCTGGCCCGCATTGTTGAAGACCGGAGCCGAGGCAGCGTCACCCTTCACGGCAAGAATGATGTCTTCAAGGCTCTTGCCCTGGAGTTCCGGCTTGGCTTCGACAAAGCCATTCAGCGCCGTCACATAAGCCTGATGATGCTTGCCGTGATGCAGCTCTAGGGTTTCCTGGCACATGCCGGAGGCGGCAAGGGCGCTGGACTGATAGGGGAGGGACGGCAGTTCGAAAGCCATGATCACGTCTCCTGGACAAACATGGTGGGGACAAAGCGGGGCTGCTTGGTCACCCAAGGCAGCTATGGTGCCGGGCAGGTTTCGTCAACCCGCCGTAACGGAAAGGATGATCACGCCTCGTTGGCAGGCTCTCGCTGTTGCACGACGCTCTTCTCGATCGCGCCGAACAGGGCGGAATAATCATCATTGGGATGGCGCTTGCTCGACAGGGCCAATGCCTGATCGGCAATCGCAATCGACGGGCAGAAACTATGGGTGCTGCGCGCTGCCGAAACGAGCAGGCCCATATCCTTGGACATGAGGCGCGTCGGGAATTGTGGCGCAAAATCGCCATGTTCCGCGCAGTCGAGCTTGCGTTTGTGGTGGGGCGAAATCACGGCGACCTGACCGAGTGCCTGGTAGAGCATGGTCCGGTCCAGCCCACTTGAGAGGCCATAGCCTACCGCCTCGGCGATCACGTTGAGCGTTGCCCCCATGATCCCGTTGATCACCAGTTTGAGCCGTGTCCCGGCCCCGACGTCTCCAGCATGAATGGTCAGTTTGCCGATGGCGCTCAGCACGGGACGCGCCGCCTCGAGGTCGTCATGCGACGCGCCGACAAGCATTACCAACTCGCCTTTTTCGGCCTCGGGCGTGCTGCCTGACATGGGGGCATCGACGAAACGGCCGCCATGATGACGGACGAGGCTGGCCAGACGTTCGGTCGCTTCCGGCGAGATTGTGCTGGTATTGAGTATCATCGTGTCGGGACGCAGCCCGCTCAGAAATCCGTTCTCCCCCTCGGCGGAGGCGAAGACCGCCGAATCATTGGGCACACAAAGGATGAGGATGTCAGACGTTCTGGCCAGTTCGGTTGCGGACTGAATGACCGGGGTCTGGGCGTCCTGTTGGCGACCGGAGGGTGTGTAGGCCTGAACTTGGTAGCCTGCCTTGCGCAAATTAGCACCCATCAGCGCGCCCATGGCGCCATAGCCGACAAAACCGATTGTCTTGTTTTCCTGGGGTGTCATCGATCTTCGCTCCCATTGTCTTCGCAAGATGCGATCTAAATGCGAGCAGCGGGCATCGGTTGCGCTGCGCCCGAGGTCGAGTGTCGCACCTGGCAGCCGTGGTTCTGCAGCGAGCGCTCGATTTGTGTCAATCCATGACAAGAGTGCGGCCCGGCGATAGCGCGCACAAAAGCGTCAGTGTGCGGGGGATAACAGGCCGATTGGAAGCGACCGACAGCCCGATGGTTTGGCCGGAGTAGGGCGCTGGATGCGGAGTGCGGGGCGGTTACGACAGCCGCTTTGTGGCCAGGGAAGGAGCGGGCGCGATGGTCGGGAGCGAAATTGAAGTGTTTGCGCCCGACCTGCCCCTGGCGGGGGACGATGTCAGATATCGTCATCCCCATCGAGATCGACATCGGCGGGATGACGGATCGGATTGGAGCGGCTTCTTGAAGGCGCATCTGACTGACGTCGTGTGAACTCCGCAGCGATCTCTCCCAATTCCACGAAATGATCGACCTGGCGCCTGAGATCATCACCAATCAGAGCTGGTGAAGCGCGAAGAGATGAAACCGCCGTCACACGTACGCCACGTCGCTGGATGGCCTCAACGGCGCGACGAAGGTCGGAGTCGCCGCTGAAGATCACAGCATGATCGATGTGCTCGGCGAGCTCCATGAGGTCGACGGCGAGTTCGACATCCATATTACCCTTCAGCCGCCTGCGCCCCGAGTGGTCGGTGAACTCGCGAGCCGCTTTGCTCACGAGTCTGTATCCGTTGTAAGCCAGCCAGTCAGTCAGTGGCTTCAGAGGAGAGTATTCTTCCGTCTCAGGTATTGCGGCATAATAATAAGCGCGCAATAGGTTTGTGTTGGTTCGAAAGTATTTCAGAAGCCTTCGGTAGTCTACCTCAAAGCCAACCGATTTCGCGGTGTAATACAGGCTAGACCCATCTATGAAGACAGCAGTTCTGTCGCTTTTCTCAAACATATCGTATCCGATTGGTAGTTTTGCAACACACTGCAGTTGAGGGCGCGGTACAGGCGTGCTCCGCGCTCCTCCCATAATATACGCTATATTAACATTTTGCAGAGTGAGGAAATATATAAGCCTCGAAATTAATCAATATAGTGTTGCGCTAATCTGTACCCTGTCGGTCAAGAAAGGGAGTTCTGTGATGGCGCCGCCACAGGCAGGGTCTGGTTCCTCATCCATGTTCCTTGTTTGCTCGGTGGGAGCCGCTATGCTAACAAGGACAATTCACATAGATCTGCGCAATTGGGTGGGATGAGGTAATGGCACGTGTAACCGTTGAAGACTGCATCGAGAAGGTCCCCAACCGCTTCGAGCTGGTTCTTCTTGCAGCGCAGCGCGCCCGTGGTCTTTCGCGTGGCGAGGAGATGACGATCGACCGCGACAACGACAAGAATCCCGTTGTCGCCTTGCGTGAGATCGCAGACGAGAAGGTCAATCTCGGCGCGCTGAAGGACGGTATCGTGCGCTCACTGGCCCGCGCCCCGGAACCCGAGCCCGTAGATGAGGAAGTGATGGATCTGATTCCGACCGATCAGAACATTTTCGGTCTTCAGGATGTGTCTTCTGAGGAAGAGCATGCTCATATGGCCGAAACCATGTCGCCGGCCGAGCTCGAGGCATCGTTCGAGGCGGAATTCGGGGGGCGTGGCCGCCGTTGATCCATGATGGGGGCCGGAGAATGGACCCGGGCCTCTCATGTTGAAATTCTGACTTAATCTGGCATTATCGGGAGAGAAGTTTGTATGTCTGACGTGCTTCTTCCCGGTGCCGAAATGGCGGCGTCAATGCCGTCGATCAGCGGGTTGCTGAGGCGGATCGCGAGTTATGATCCGTCAGCCGATCTTACCCGCATCGAAGAGGCTTACGCCGTCGCCGAAAAGGCGCATCGCGAGCAAAAGCGCGACAACGGCGAGCCCTATATCATCCACCCCATAGCGGTCGCGAATATTCTGGCAGGCTTTCGTATGGATGTGCCCTCCATCATGGTGGGGCTGCTGCACGACACTGTCGAGGATACGGGAATTACCCCGGTGTTTCTGAAGGACCGCTTCGGTGAGACGGTAGCCAGTCTGGTCGATGGGGTGACGAAGCTGACTCGTCTGGAACTCCAGTCCGACCGGACCAAGCAGGCGGAGAATTTCCGCAAGCTGGTCCTGGCGATGTCGCGCGACATCCGTGTGCTGATCGTCAAGCTGGCTGATCGCCTGCATAACATGCGCACCCTGCATTATGTGCAGCGCCAGGACCGTCGCCTGCGCATTGCGCGCGAAACCATGGATATCTATGCGCCGCTTGCCGAGCGTATCGGCATGGATCGCGTTAAGACGGAGCTGCAGAATCTCTCCTTCGAGCAGCTTGAGCCTGAGGCCGACGCCACGATCCGGGCGCGCCTGAACTTCCTGCGTGGGCATGGCGCGGATATCATCGAGCAGATCCGGCGCGAATTGAAGGAGCTCTGCGCCGAGGTCGGTCTGCCGCAGGTTGACGTGACCGGGCGCGAGAAGTCGCCCTTTTCGATCTGGGCCAAGATGCAAAAGCGCAATGTCGCTTTCGAGCAGCTCTCTGACATCATGGCATTCCGAGTGATCGTGCCGAGCCGGGATGCCTGTTACGCGGCGCTCGGGGCCATCCACGGCGCCTATCCCATGATCGCCGGGCGCTTCAAGGACTATATTTCGACGCCCAAGGCCAACGGGTATCAGAGTCTGCATACGGGTGTGACGCTGCGTCAGCCGCGAAACCAGAAGATCGAAATTCAGATACGCACAGCCGATATGCACGACTTCGCCGAGAACGGCGTGGCGGCTCACTGGGCGTATAAGGAGCGTGACGAAGCGCAGGCGTCGAATACGGAAGTTGCCGCGCTTGGGCTGAACAAGCTGCGCTGGGTTCAGGATCTGCTCGAGATTCTCGAAGACTCCGAGGCGCCTGACGAATTCCTCGAAAACACGAAGCTCGAGCTTTATCAGGACCAGGTCTTCTGCTTCACCCCGAAGGGGCAGCTCATCTCTTTGCCGCGCAGGGCGACACCCGTTGATTTTGCCTATGCTGTGCATAGTCAGGTGGGCGATTCCTGCGTCGGGGCCAAGATCAACGGCCGACTGATGCCTCTGCGCCATGAGCTGCAGAACGGTGATCAGGTCGAGATCATGACGGCACGTGGAGGTACGCCCTCTGCGTCATGGGAGCGTTTCGTCGTCACGGGCAAGGCGCGGGCGCGTATCCGGCGGCACGTGGCGTTGCAGCAGCGCCAGGTCAATCTTGATACCGGACGCACGGCGCTCGCCAAGGCTTTCCGTCAGGAGGGTGTCGATGGCAGCGAAAAAATACTCGAGACCTTGCTGCGCGACCTGCGTCAGGCGAGCATCGACGATCTTTATGTGGCTGTGGGCAATGGTCAGCTTGGCCCGAAGGATGTGGTCAATGCGGCCTATCCCGAGCTCCGTCAGAGCCATCGTGCGCCCCGTATGGTGCCGGGGCTTTCCGGGCGCCTTGGGGGTGGCCTGGGCGCTGCACCGCGCTATGGCGCCAAAAGCGGCTCGATCATCAACGGGATCGGTTCAGGCATCGCGACCCACTTTGCCGGGTGCTGTCACCCGCTGCCCGGTGACCCGATCGTGGGTATCATCGCACAGGGCAAGGGCGTGACCATCCACCAGCGTAGCTGCCAGAATCTGAGCGGTTTCTCCTCCACGCCGGAGCGTTTCCTCGAAATTGACTGGGATTACGAGGCATTGGCGCAGGGCGAGCGGGGCGCGCCTCATATCGGGCGTGTCAGTGTCATCGCTGCGAATGAGTCTGCGGTGCTCACCACCCTCACCAATACGGCCTCAAAACATAATGGCAGCGTCGTAAACCTGCGTATTCTCAATCGTCAGCTTGATTTCATGGAAATCCTGGTCGATCTCGAGGTGCGTGACGTACGTCACCTCTCAGCCATGATCGCGGCCCTGCGTTCGGCGCAGGGGGTCATGCAGGTCGAGCGCGCACGGAACTGAGTGGCGGCGTGATCAGAGGAATCGGTACGGATCTATGCGACATGCGTCGCATTGCGCGTGCGGTCGAACGCTCGGGTGACCGGTTTCTCGAGCGCAGTTTCAGTCCTCATGAGATTGCTTACGCCAATACCCGCACTGGCGAGGGGCGGATCGGTGTCCTGGCCAAGCGCTGGGCGGCAAAAGAGGCCTGCGTCAAGGCGCTCGGCTGTGGGTTCCGGGACGGGATCCATCTTGTCGATATCGAGGTTCGTAACGACGCGCTCGGCAAGCCCATGCTCATCCTTGCGGGGCTCGCTGCCGAGCGCCTCGCAGCCATGGCGTTGCCGGGTCAGGCGGCGGATATACAGTTGAGTCTGAGCGACGAGCCGCCTTATGCAATGGCCTATGTGATCATACAGTCGCTTTGACACGACACAGGATGCCGATTGCCTGCATCTCATGCCCTGTGCGTCCGTCCCGCCTCGCCAGATTCTCCGTCATGGCGTCGTGATTGAGTGTCGCCAAATCCAGTATTCCTGCGCTAAGAACCGACTATGACCGAAAACACCTCCGAGGCGACGTCCTCGACGCGCAAAGAAGATACCCCTCTGGAGATCATACGTTTCGTACTGATCTGGATTGTGTTTCTGCTCGCAATACGCACTGTCTTCATCGAGCCGTTCAACATTCCGAGCGCGTCAATGATTCCGACCCTGCAGGTGGGCGATTATATCGCCGTGACCAAGTATGATTATGGCTGGTCGCGTTTCTCGATGCCGTTTTCACCGCCTCTCTTCGAGGGACGTATCTGGAACACGGCACCCCATCGTGGTGATGTGGCTGTATTCCGATACACGCAAAACACCTCGATCGATTACATCAAGCGCATCATCGGGCTTCCGGGTGATCATATCCAGATGCGCGCAGGCGACCTCTATCTGAACGGCACCCTGGTACCGCGCCAATCACTGGGTGCCTATTCGGTCATGGATGAAAATCGTATGCCCCAGACCGGCATACGCTATCTGGAAACCCTGCCCGGTAGTGCGGGTGCCGCGCCGGTTACTCATCAGATCCTGAAGCAGACCGATGAAGGGGAGCAGAACGACACGCGCGAATATGTCGTTCCAGACGGATATTTCTTCGCCATGGGCGATAATCGCGACAATAGTGGTGATAGCCGCTTCCAGCGCGACAACGGGCAGGATCTCGGCTACGTGCCCATGGTCAATCTCGTTGGTAAGGCACGCTTCGTCTTCTTCTCCTACGAGGCCATTCATCCGTTCTGGCAGTTCTGGCAATGGCCTTTCGAGATCCGCTGGAGCCATCTCTTTGCGACCATGCATTGAGAGGGCGCCATGAGCGTTCACGAATCGACCTTGGAGTCGATCCAGCAGGCGCTGGGTCACCGTTTCACCGATACGGCGCTGTTGCGTCAGGCCCTGACCCATCGTTCTGCGGTCTCCTCCCGTCAGGGACGGCGCGCACCGCGTGGGGCGGTGCGTCCGGCTGAGACGGCGTCGAATGAACGGCTCGAATTCATTGGCGACCGCGTGCTCGGATTGATCATGGCCGAATGGCTGCTCGAGCAGTTCCCGAATGAGCCCGAGGGGGCGCTTGGACCTCGTCACGCCTCGTTGGTATCGCGCAATGCGCTCGCGCCGATTGCGGAAAGCATCGGTGTCGAGCATGCGCTGCGTATCGCAGAGCATGAGGAGCAGGCAAATATCAGGGGTCTTGCCAATATCCAGGCCGATGCGATGGAAGCGCTGCTGGGGGCGCTTTATCTGGATGGCGGGCTCGATCCCGCACGGCGTTTCGTAAGGGAAAAATGGAAGGATCTGCTGGTCTCGCAGATCACCCCTCCCAAGGATCCGAAAACGGCGCTTCAGGAATTTGTTCTGGCGCGCGGCTCGGCCCTGCCGGATTATGAAACCCTGTCCATGGATGGGCCGTCACATGCACCGCGCTTTACTGTTGCGGTTTCTGCTATGGGTGAGACAGGCGAGGGCGTTGCAGGGAGCAAGCGCCAGGCCGAGAGCGAGGCGGCGACCGTTCTCCTCCGGCGATTGAACCGCAGCCGAAAAGGCGCGAAGGATAAAAAATGACGACACGTTGTGGTTTCGTCGCTCTTGTCGGAGCGCCGAATGCCGGAAAATCCACGCTGATCAATCGCATGACGGGAGCCAAGCTCTCGATCGTGAGTCCGAAGGCACAGACGACGCGTTTTCGCGTGCTCGGCATTCTCATGCGCCAGACGACACAGATCCTGCTTGTCGACACGCCGGGCATTTTCAAGCCGCGTCGAAAGCTTGATCGCGCGATGGTGGCTGCAGCCTGGACCGGTTCGCAGGATGCCGATATCTCGCTGCTCCTGATCGACGCCAAGGCAGGTATTCGTGAAGAGGCGCAGTCGGTCATCGATACGCTGGCGAAGCAGAAACGTCGCGTCTGGCTGGTGCTTAACAAGACGGATCTGGTCAGCGCCCAGCAGCTTCTTCCGCTCACTAAGGCCATTACTGAGCAACTCGCCGTGGAGCACGTATTCATGCTCAGCGCCCGGTCCGGTGACGGGGTGGAGGATCTGCTTGATCATCTCGCGGCAGAATTGCCGGAAGGACCTTATCTCTACCCCGAGGATGATCTGACAGATTTGCCTGATCGCCTGCTGGCCGCCGAACTGGTCCGCGAGCAGATCTTCATGCAGACCCATGAGGAAATTCCCTACCAGGCGACCGTCGAGACCGAGAGCTTCAAGGAACGCCCCGATGGCTCCGTACGCATCGACGCCACCATTTATGTCTCGCGGCCGGGGCACAAGGCGATCCTGATCGGGGAGGGGGGGCGCAAGATTCGCAGTATCGGTGAACGTGCGCGTCTCGATCTGGGACGTCTGCTCGAGCGTCCCTGCCATCTTTTTCTGAACGTGCGCGAGCGTGCGGGCTGGGATGAGGAAAAGGCAAGACTGCGCGCGATCGGGCTGGACGACGCCTGAGAAGTTCTTGTGGGGACAGGCCGCGCCCTATAAGAGGGGCGCGGGTTCTGACTCGGGCTCGACCGGGCCGCTGTGAATAGAGGATGCGATGACCGAAACTCCTGCACGCTACAAGCGCGTTCTACTCAAGGTTTCGGGCGAGGCCCTCATGGGCAAAGGCTCTTTCGGCATCGAGCCGCAGATGGTCGAAGCGATCGCCAGCGACGTGGCTGCGGTATCACAGAGCGGTGTGCAGGTTTGCCTGGTGATCGGTGGCGGCAATATCTTCCGCGGCGTTGCAGCCGCTGCCAAGGGCATGGACCGTGCCCAGGGTGATTATGCGGGGATGCTCGCAACCGTCATCAACGCTTTGATGATGCAGAATGCGCTGGAGCGCGCCGGGATCGACACGCGCGTGATGTCCGCCATCCAGATGTCGTCGATCGCTGAGCCCTATATCCGGCGGCGTGCCGTGCGTCATATGGAAAAGGGGCGGGTGGTGATCTTTGCAGCCGGTACGGGTAATCCGTTCTTCACCACGGACACGGCCGCCGCTTTGCGCGCCAATGAGATGGAATGCGATGTGCTGCTCAAGGGCACGCAAGTCGATGGCGTCTATTCAGCCGATCCGCGTCGCGTGCCTGACGCCGAGCGTTATGACGAGTTGTCCTACATGGATGTGCTCTCACGCGATCTGAACGTGATGGATGCGACCGCGATTTCCCTCGCGCGTGAAAACCGTCTGCCGATCATCGTTTTCAATATTCATGCACCCGGCGCCTTTGCCAGCGTCATGCGCGGTGAAGGTCGCTTTACCCGGATCATCGAAGCCGCCTGATGGCGGTAGTTCCAATCATCCTCCCTGAGACCTCGTGAAGGAGAGACCTATGCCAGTTGAGCTGAATGACCTGCTCGAAGACCTGACGCGTCGTATGGACGGGGCCATCGAGAGCCTGCGTCGTGACCTGTCCGGCCTGCGCTCGGGCCGCGCCAGCCCGAACCTGCTCGAGCCGGTGCGTGTCGAGGCGTATGGGAGTGAGGTGCCGCTCGCGCAGGTCGGTTCCGTGGCGGTTCCCGAGGCGCGGATGCTGACCGTATCCGTCTGGGATCGTGGCCTCGTGGGTGCCGTCGAGCGCGCTATTCGCGACGCGGGCCTGGGTCTCAATCCAGCGGCTGATGGCCAGACCGTGCGCGTGCCAATTCCCCAGTTGACGGAAGAGCGTCGCAACGAGCTCGCACGTGCGGCCGGTCGCTACGCTGAAAACGGCAAGATCGCGGTGCGTAATGTGCGTCGTGACGGCATGGACCAGATCAAGACGCACGAAAAAAAGAGCGAGATCAGCCAGGATGATATGAAAGTCTGGTCCGAAGGTGTGCAGAAGCTCACCGACCAGTATGTCAAAAAGGTTGACGACATGCTCGCGGACAAGGAACGCGAGATCAAGCAGGTCTGACCCGGCTCCGTGTCGTCTTCACGCCTCTCTTCCCGTCCGGTTGTCGAAATGGCACCTGCTGCCGTGCCACGTCATGTTGCTGTGATCATGGACGGCAACGGGCGCTGGGCGAAGGCGCGCGGCAAGCCCGTTGTCATGGGGCATCGCGCCGGCGCCGAGGCGGTGCGTCGCTGCGTCAAGGCGGCACTGAGCACGGGCATACGCTTTCTGACTCTCTATGCCTTTTCCTCAGAGAACTGGAAGCGCAACACGGGAGAGGTGGCCGACCTCACCTCCCTGCTGCGCTTTTATCTGCGCCACAAGGTTGCGGAACTGCACGAGCAGAACGTGCGTCTCGAATTCATCGGCGATCTGACGCGGTTCGATGACGGGTTGCGTGCGGAGATCGACCGGGCCCGTACCCTCACGGCGCGGAACGGGCGCATGACGCTCATCCTCGCTCTGTCCTATGGTGCCCGACAGGATATGGTCATGGCGGCCAGAAGGCTGGCCGAGGCGGCGATGCGTGGAGAAATCGACCCTGCCAGAGTGACGGAGGAAGAGTTCGGAGATCTCTTGCAGACTTCGGCTTTTCCCGACCCTGATCTGATCGTGCGGACAAGTGGCGAGCAGCGCCTGTCCAATTTCCTGCTTTGGGAATCGGCCTATACGGAACTCGCTTTCGTTGATGTGCTATGGCCCGATTTTGATGAGTCCCATTTTGCGGCATTGATCGCCGATTATGCCGGGCGGGAGCGCCGCTTCGGCAAGCGTCCTGACCCGGATGGCGCCCTGTGACCAGCAAGTCACCCAATCCGCGCTGGTCGGACCTCAGGCTGCGTCTCGTTTCCGCTGCGGTCATCGTGCCGATCGCGTTGGCCTGTATACTGGCCGGAGGGTTGGTCTATCGGGTCATGGTTCTGCTGGTCAGCATCGGTCTTGTCTATGAGGGCATCCCCATGGCGGGGCTAAGCTGGAGCCGCAATGCACCGGGCCGCTGGCGGCTGGGGCTGTTGCTCGTCTGGCCGGTGATTTCCCTCCTGGCCGCGATGAAGGGTGAATGGCGCGCTGCCCTCGCTCTTCCTCTGCTGGCGGGCATATTCGGGCGTGCACAATGGCTCTGCGTTGCGGTGGCAAGCATGGGCGGTCTGTCGCTGCTATGGCTGCGCGAGCAGCCGCCTGCGGACTGGTTGCCTGTACTTTTCGTCATCCTCGTAGTGATCGCGAGTGATAGCGGGGCCTATATTGCCGGACGGATCTTCGGGGGAGCGAAACTCGCGCCAAGTATCTCGCCGGGCAAAACGCGCTCGGGCGCGGTCGGCGGGCTGATTGCTGCAGGCCTTGCTGGCTTGTTCGTGGCGTTGGGCTCCGGGCATGGCGCGCTTACTTTGGGCGCTTTCTGGGGCGTGGTACTAGGATGCGTTGCGCAGACGGGTGATCTGGCGGAAAGCGCTGCCAAACGTCGCGTGGGGATCAAGGATTCCGGTTGGCTCATACCAGGGCATGGTGGTTTGCTCGATCGGTTTGACGGGCTCCTGGCTGCAGCGCCGCTCGCCGCTCTGATTTCTCTCGCTGTTCCCGGCCGTGTGTTCTGGTCCGCATCGCTTGTGGATTGCGCGCATGCGCTTACCCGACCCTTCTTTCTTTCCTAACACGACTCTTTTTTGTTGATCTGGAGTATCCTGGGATCATGACCTCCTCTCCCCGCAGCATTACCGTTCTCGGCAGCACTGGCAGTATCGGCTGCTCGACGATCGATCTTCTGCTGGCCGAGCCGACGCGATTCCAGGTTCGTGCGCTTGTCGGTGGCCGCAACGTCGCGCTTCTGGCCGAACAGGCACGCTCGCTGCGCGCTGAACTCGCTGTCATCAACGATGAGACGCTGCTGGGCGAACTCAAGGAGCGCCTGCAGGGGAGCAATGTTCGGGTGGCCGGCGGGCGTCAGGCGGTGATCGAGGCGGCCGGTCTGGAGGCCGACTGGACCATGGCCGCCATCACAGGTGCCGCCGGATTGGAGCCTACTCTGGCTGCCACGCGCAATGGCCGGTCGATTGCCTTGGCCAATAAGGAAGCGCTGGTCAGTGCGGGCGATGTCATGTTGCGCGAGGTCGCCGCCGCTGGCGCGACCCTACTGCCCGTAGATTCCGAACATAATGCGATCTTCCAGAGCCTGACAGGAAGCCCCATCGAGAGCGTCGAGAAGATCATTCTCACGGCCTCGGGCGGCCCTTTCCGCTGCGCCTCTATAGAAACCATGCGCGCGGCGACGCCAGAGCACGCGCTCAAGCACCCTACCTGGAGCATGGGTGCCAAGATCACCATTGATTCGGCCTCTATGGCCAATAAGGGTCTCGAAGTGATCGAGGCGGCTCGAATTTTCGGACTGACGAATGATCAGATCGACGTGCTGATCCATCCGCAATCTGCTGTACATGGTCTCGTGCAGTTCCGGGATGGCAGCCTCATCGCGCAGATGGGCGCCCCCGACATGCGCGTGCCGATTGCGAGCACGCTGGCCTGGCCCGATCGCATGCAGACCAATTCCCCGCGCCTCGATCTGGCCGCGTTGGCGCGCCTGGATTTCGAGGCGCCGGACGAGGTGCGATTCCCCGCGCTCCGCCTTGCGCGTGAGGCACTTTGTGCCGGTGCGGCCTCGCCCACGATCTTCTCGGCTGCCAATGAAATCGCCGTCGAGGCTTTCCTGAACCGTCGTATCGGCTTTCTCGGGATTGGCGACACGATCGCCTATGCCATGGACAAGCTCGGAGCGCCTGCGCTCGATACGCTGGATGATGTCCTCCACTGGGATGGTGAGGCGCGTCGCGTCGCCGCGATTTTCGTCGCGCGTGAGCGCAGCAATTCCCAGAACAGCGCGGAGACACTTCATGCATGAATTTGCAGTGACGATTCTTGCCTTCGCCCTCATCCTGGGCGTGCTCGTATTCGTGCATGAGATGGGCCATTACCTGGCGGCTCGCTGGCGCGGGGTGAAGGTTGATACATTCTCCATAGGGTTTGGTCCGGCGCTTTACCGCTGGCATGACCGGACCGGAACGGAGTGGCGCGTTGCCGCCATCCCGCTGGGGGGCTACGTCAAGCCGCACGGGTTCGAAGACCCCGAGGACGCGACCCCGGAGCAAAAGGCTTCCTGGGTTTCTGGCCAGACCTTTCATGACAAGCCGGTTGGCTCTCGAATGCTGGTCATCGTCATGGGGCCGGTATTCAACTTCATCTTTGCGATCCTGCTCTTCACCGTGCTCTACGTGTCAGTCGGTAAGCCGGAGATGAAGAATGAGATCGCGCAGGTCGTGCCGCACAGCGCCGCCGAGCGTGCCGGTTTGCAGAAGGGCGATATCATCACCCGGCTCGGGACGCTTGAGGTATTCAATTTCGCCGATATCCAGGCCCATGCGGTAAAGATGCCCGGCGAGCAGACCACGCTGGGCATTCAGCGCGGATCCCAGACGCTGAACCTGCCCATCACGCTTGATCGCGTGCCAGGCAGGAAGGGTGCGGCGGATACGGGCAGCATCGGCGTCATGGCGGAACTCGTCCCAGGCAAGCCCATGAGCATCGGTCACGCTGTGACGGCCGGTCTTCATGAGACGTGGGCCGTGTCCGTCCAGACGCTTCAGGGCGTGTGGCAGATCGTCACGGGTCACCGCAGCGCCAAGGAACTGGGCGGTACGATCCGTATCGCACAGCTTTCAGGGCAGGTGGCGCATTACGGGTTTGCGAGCATCCTCTCTTTCATGGCGCTGCTCTCGATCAATCTGGGATTGATCAATCTTTTTCCGATTCCCCTGCTCGACGGGGGGCGGCTGGTTTTTTATGTGGCCGAGGCCGTGCGCGGAAAGCCGGTGTCACGTCGCGTGCAGGAAGTCAGCTATCAGGCGGGCTTCGCAATTATTGCGGCTCTGTTCCTGTTCTCTACCTTCAACGATCTCTCGAATCTCGGTCTGTTCCGCTAGGAAAACGCTCCACCCTCCACCGTTTGACACAGAGTGTTACGACACTTCATACGGTGGGGCGCTTGCCTCGGGGGGCATAAGTCGGATACGTCCGATCTGTATGAGCGAAGTCTGAGGCTCTGGCTTCGTTGCGCAAATTTAAATTGTCTGAAATAAACCTTCACGTCGGGTTGATGAAGTTAAGGAACGTCCGTCTTGTCAGGTAAACGTCTCGTTCTCCTTGCTTCGGTCTGCATACTCCCTGTTTGGGCAGGGAAGGCCGAGGCTCAGAAGACCCGCCGTCCGTCTCATCATCACGCCGCCGAGCAGCGTCCCGGCAATGGCCAGGTGATCGAGGCGATTGATGTGAAGGGCAATACCCGCATCGAAACCAGTACCGTGCTGTCCTACATGGTGGTGCAGCCGGGTGACCGTTTCAATCAGGACGATCTCGATCGGTCCCTCAAGACGCTCTACGCGACCGGTTTGTTCAAGGACGTCACGATGCGCCGCTCGGGCGGCACACTCGTGGTTGACCTGGTGGAAAACCCGATCGTCAACCGTATCGCCTTTGAAGGCAATCATGCGGTCAAGGACGAGGATCTGCGCAAGGAAATCAGCATGCGTCCGCGTGCTGTCTTCTCGTCGCAGGCTGCCGCCGCGGACCGCCAGAAACTGCTCGACCTTTACGCATCCAAGGCACGTTTTGGCGCAACGGTAACGCCGCAGATCATCAAATTGTCTCATAACCGCGTCGATGTGATCTTCAAGATCAACGAAGCGCGCCAGACCCTGATCAACAAGGTCGTGTTTGTAGGCAACAAGGCGTTCAGTGAAGCTCGTCTGGCCTCGGTCATCTCGTCAAAAGAAACGGAATGGTACCGCTTCTTCTCGTCTTCCGACGAGTACAACCCCGAGCGCGTGAAATACGATGCAGAATTGCTGCGCCGTTTCTACCTGCATAATGGTTATGTGGACTTCCACATGATCAACGCGACGGGTGAACTTTCCGCCGACCGCAAGAATTTCATTATCACCTTCACCGTTGATGAAGGCCCGCGCTATCGCATTGGCAAGATGGATGTGCGCTCGAGCCTGCGCCACGTCGAGGCGAAGGATCTCAAACAGTATATCGATCTGTTTCCACATCAGTGGTATGACGGTACAGCGATCCAGAACAATGTGACCGGCATGCAGGAGCGCCTGCAGGCGACAGGCCATCCCTTCGCGATGGTCCGTTCGGAAATCGCGCGTAACCCCGAAAAACACATTGTCGACCTGCTGTTCGATGTGAATGAGGGGCCGCATGTTTATGTCGAGCGCATCGACATCAACGGGAACACAGTCACGAAGGACAAGGTCATCCGTCGGGCGCTGCCAATGGCAGAGGGCGACCCGTACACCCCGTTTGATCGCAAATACTCGAAGGCGGCGCTTCAGGATCTCGGCTATTTCAGCACGGTTTCCGTGGACCAGACACAGGGTTCAGCCCCGGACAAGGTGAACGTCTCCGCCAATGTGGTCGAGAAGCCGACGGGCGAATTCTCTCTGGGCGGTGGCTACTCGACCGACGTGGGTATCCTGGGTAACGGCTCGGTCAAGCAGCACAACCTTCTGGGTACGGGCATGGATGCCGGTATTTCCGGAACGGTGGCGTATTATCAGAAGCAGGTCGATCTCTCATTGACCGATCCTTACTTCCTGAACCGTAACATCGTGGCCGGTATCGATATCTTCGGTATCGAGAATAATTACCAGACGTATCAGTCCTATAAGGAAGGGCGTTATGGTGCGACGCTGCGTATGGGGTATTCGTACAATAACTACCTCTCGCAGTCCTGGAGCTACTCGCTGATCGATCGCCGCGTTGGAAATATCTTCAGCCAGAGCGACATAGCGAGCTATGGCTATGCCTATGTACCGTCCTATTACGTTCAGGACTCCGCCGGCTGGTCGCTGCTTTCGCAGCTGAGCACCACCCTGACCTATGATCGCCGCGACAACCGTATGCGTCCGCGAAAGGGTTATGTACTGAACCTGAGCGGTGATTTCGCCGGTATCGGCGGTGATGTGAAGTATCTGCGCGCCAAGTTCGATGGCCAGTACTACGTCCCGCTCGACTCGGTCACGGGTAATCATGACTGGGGTCTGCAGTTCAAGGGCGGCGTCGGCTATATGGGCGACTGGTCCAAGAGCAGCAATGTGAGCATCATCGATAACTTCTATCTCGGTGGTGAAAACCTGCGCGGCTTCCTCCAGGGCGGTGCGGGCCCGCGTTCGGGTCATATCAACGAGACGACCCCGCAGCCGGGTCAGGAAGATCTGATCGGTGGCCGATTCATCTATACGGCTTCAGCGCAGTTGAACTTCCCGCTGCCGATGGGTGAGGATGTCGGTATATCGGGGCGCTACTTCGTCGATGCCGGTAGCCTTGCGGGGCTGCGCGTCAAGCATCTCTATACGAACGCGGCCACAGACGGGTCTCGGTTCACCCCTGTCACCGGTGATACGCTGACGCCGCGTGTCACGACGGGTCTCGGTATTTCCTGGAAGAGCCCGTTCGGTCTGGTCAATATCGATGCCGCCGTGCCGATCCGCAAATCGCGTAACGACCGTCTCTACCCGATCCGTTTCGGCTTCGGCCAGCAATTCTAATCTCAGCCTTACCGCCTTGCCCCGTTACCCTGCATATCTGATCTCCCCATACAGGGAGGTTCCGTGCAGGGGAGGGTCGTCAACCCGGTCTTGAACAGAGGTTTCCATGTCCTTCTTCTCGGCAGCCCGTTTCATGGCTGCTTCGGCTTTGCTCGCTTCCGTCAGCCTCCCGAGCCTGGCTCAGGCGCAGTCCGCCCAGAATTCCTCCGGCAACGGAGGCTGGTTCGTCCCCAAGACTGCCCAGCCCGCAGCAGCGCCCGCACCCCATCCGGTTCGTCGCGTTCCGGTCGCGCAGCAGCCCATGGCGCAGGAAGCCGACGAGCCGATGCAGCAGCCGGAAACACCGCCCGTTCTGCCGCAGCCGCCTATTCCTGACTCGCCTGACTTGCCCAAGGGCGCACCGCCACCGGCAGCTCTGCTTGGCGTGATCAGCATTCCGACGGTCATGCGCCTGTCCAGCGCCGCCGCCGAAGCGCAGCGCGTGCTCGGCGAGCGTCGTGACAAGCTCGCTGCGGCTGCGCAGAAGGAACAGGCCGGCTGGCGCGCTGAGCAGCAGAAGCTGCAGGAGAGCGCCCGTACGCTGACATCCGAGCAGATCCAGCTGCGTGAGCGGCATCTGCAGGAGCGTCGCGCCAAGGCTCAGCGCGATTTCGCCAATCGGGCGCGCATCATTCAGGAAGCGGCGAATGTGTCGCTCAACCAGATCGAGCGTGAACTGGTGCGTATCGTGCGCCAGGTTGCCGCCTCGCACAGCATGAACCTTGTTCTGCACAGCGAGCAGGTTGCCCTGCATGTCGATGGTCAGGATATTACGGAAGAGACGGCAAAGGTCCTGAACAAGGTTCTGCCGCATGTCTTCATTCCAGCCGAAGACGTCGACCCCGAAGTTCTGGCCAAGTCCGGCAAGATGCCCACAACGGCGGACGAGGACACGACCTCCCAGGTCGGGCCCGGACCTGCAGCTCAGCCTGCCCCGGCACAGCCCGCCGAAGCGCCTGCCTCGATCCTTCGGAAGCACTGATCTGTCATGAGCCTGTCTCTCCCTGATGCTCTCCCCGGCGATCCCCGGTTCTTTCATCGTGAGGGCCCACTTACGGTAGGCGCATTGGCCGAATGTGCCGAGGCGGAGATCGTCGGGCAGGAAGGGGCAGGGGAGATCGTGCTGCGTGGCGTGGCGCCCTTGCAGGCGGCTACACCGCAGGAAATCAGCTTTCTCGATAATCGCCGTTACCTGCCCCTCCTCGCCGAAACACGGGCAGGCGCGGTTATTCTCGGTCCAGCCTTCAAGGACAAGCTTCCCGAGGGCGTAGTCGGTCTCGTCAGCAAGAGCCCCTATCTCGCCTGGGCGCGTATCGCTGCCCGGTTCCACCCGGTATCGCCTGCAAGGCCCGGCATCCATCCTATGGCGCTTGTGGACGAGACGGCGGTTATTGGTGAGGGTGTGGAAATCGGGGCCTTCGTGACGATCGGCGCCCATGCCAAGATCGGCGCCCATACCGTGCTTGCGCCTCATGCGGCGATCGGTGAGGGCGTGATATTGGGAACCCATAATCGCATCGGCACCCATGTCTCGGTCTCGCACGCCATTCTGGGTGATCGCGTGACGCTCTATCCCGGTGCGCGGATTGGTCAGGATGGGTTCGGCTTTGCGGTCGGACCTGCCGGTTTCGAGACCGTACCACAACTCGGCCGCGTTGTGCTCGGACATGATGTCGAGATTGGTGCGAATTCCACGATCGACCGCGGCTCGATGCGCGATACGCTGATCGGTGCGGGGACGCGCATCGATAACCTCGTCCAGATCGGGCATAATGCCCAGTTGGGTCGATGCTGTATCGTCGTTTCCCAGGCGGGGATTTCCGGCTCCACGGAGCTGGGGGATTTTGTGACCATCGCGGCGCAGGCCGGGCTGATTGGCCATATCAAGATCGGAGAAAAGGCGCGTATCGGCGCGCAATGTGGCGTCATGTCCGATGTTGAGGCTGGCGCGGATGTGATTGGCAGCCCGGCCATGCCTTTCAGAGAGTTCTTCCGCAATGTCGCTTTCCTGCGGCGTCTGGCCAAAAAGGACGGCAAGGCCGAAGGGTGAGCGTCTCCCCGCAGGCTGTGGTCACGACTACAGAGTTTTGCTAGAAGCGGGCGGACACGTTAAACCTGCCGTCATGTATGGTGACGGATGAGGGAGCCGATGTGATCGGCTTCGCTCAGGAACAAGAAGTGAGCAGAAAATTGGACGCCTCTGCGGAAGAGAAGAACAAGGAAGTGACAGCGCCGACTGATGCGGTTGATATCGAGGCGATCGATATCATGAAGATCATGTCGGCCATCCCGCATCGCTACCCTTTCCTGATGATCGACAAGATGATCGACATCAAGCTTGGTGAATCGGCGACCGGCATCAAGAATGTCACCATCAACGAGCCTTTCTTCACCGGGCATTTTCCGGCGCAGCCGGTCATGCCGGGCGTGCTCATCGTCGAGGCCATGGCCCAGACGGCCGCCACGCTCGTGGTGCTGACATTGGGTGAGGCCTTCGAGGGCAAGCTCGTCTATTTCATGACGATCGAGGGCGCCAAGTTCCGTCGCCCCGTCGGCCCTGGTGATCAGCTGCACATCACGGTCGTCAAGGAGCGCGCACGTGCAAATGTCTGGCGCTTCAAGGGTGTGGCACGCGTTGATGGCGTGTCGGTTGCCGAGGCAACCTTCAGCGCCATGATCATGGGTTAAAAACAGCTTCGTGGATCGTTCCGTGTCAAAATGGCCCAGCACTGTCAGCATACACCCGAGTGCCCTTGTCGCCCCTGAGGCGACTTTGGGCGAGAATGTCATTATCGGGCCCTGGTGCTCGGTCGGTCCCGATGTTTCCCTCGATGAAGGCACCAGGCTTCATGCCAATGTAATCATCGACGGGATTACCGAAATCGGTGCCCATGTCGAGATCTTCCCTTTCGTCACGGTCGGCCTTGCGCCGCAGGACCTCAAATATCGGGGCGAGCCCACGCGTTGCGTGGTTGGCGCCCATACGGTCATCCGCGAGAACGTCACCATTCATCGCGGAACGGCACAGGGCACTGCTCTGACGCGCGTCGGGGCGCATTGTCTGATCATGGCCAATGCCCACGTTGCCCATGACTGTGTCATTGGCGATGGCGTGATCATCGTGAACAACGTCGTCATGGGTGGGCATGTTGAGATCGGTGACGGTGCCCGAATCATGGGCGCCGCGGCATTGCATCAATTCGTTCGCATTGGTCGAGGCGCGCTTGTCGGCGGTGTTTGCGGTGTCGAAGCCGATGTGATTCCCTATGGAAGCGTTCTTGGCAACCGCGCGCGTCTGGTGGGTCTGCACTGGATCTGGCTGCGTCGTCAGGGCGTGAGCGCCGAGGAGATCCAGCAGATGCGCCGGGCTTTCCGTGTGCTTTATCCGCGGACTGGCCGCAATGAGGCGGTTCTCGAATCCCGCCTCGCCTTGGTCAAGCGCGACTTCGCGGGGAATGCCCGCGTTCAGGAAATCATCGGCTTCATGGAAGCGGAGAGTCGGCGCGGTCTGGTGCGCGCCGCAAGCCCGTCGCAGCTCTCGGCTGACACAGAGGGCGTTTAAGCGTGTCCCCTGTCGGTATTCTGGCAGGGGGCGGCCCGCTTCCTTTCCAGGTTGCGGCAGCAGTGCGCGATCAGGGGGGCGAGGTCTTCATTGTCGGGTTTCAGGACTTTGTCGACCAGGCCCAGATCGTTCACTGGCCGCATAGGATCATCCGTCTCGCGGCTGCCGGTGAGATTCTCTCCTCACTGCGAGACGCCGGATGCCGCGATATCGTCCTGATCGGACCGGTGCGTCGTCCTGCCCTGCGTGATCTACGCCCCGATGCCGAGGGCGCACGGCTTCTGGCGCGCGTTGGACGTGCTCTTTTCTCAGGGGATGACGGTCTCCTCGGAGCTCTGGTGCGCATATTCGGCGAAGAGGGCTTTCGGGTGAGGGGAGCCCATGAGTTTCTGACGCGCTCTCTCGGACGCCCCGGACCACAGGGCCGCATCCATCCCGACGCTCAGGCCCGCGCAGATATGAAACGGGGTATCGCGGTGGTGCGTGGCCTGGGAGCACTCGATATCGGTCAGGGGTGCGTGGTGCAGGATAATCTTGTTCTGGCGGTCGAGGCGATCGAGGGGACGGATGCGATGCTGGCCCGCGTGGCCGGTTTGCGTCAGCCTGGACCGGGCGGTGTTCTGGTCAAGATGCTCAAGCCGGGCCAGGAAAAGCGCGCGGACATGCCCACCATCGGCCCCCAGACCGTCAGAAATGCTGCCGAGGCAGGTTTACGCGGAATCGCCTTTGAAACCGGGGGGACACTTCTGACCGATCCGGCAGCCTGCGAGGCAACCGCCGACCAGTCCGGATTGTTTCTCTATGGTCTGAGCAGCGCCGATTGGCAGGACGTTGACTGACCTCTGACCCTATCGTTTTTCGGAGAAAACTCATGGCAAGCTATCTGCACACGATGGTTCGCGTTCGCGACCTCGACAAGAGTGTCGCCTTCTACAAGGTGCTCGGCATGCGCGAGATCCGTCGCCGTGAAGTGCCCGACGGGCGCTACACGCTCGTCTATATGGGCTTCAATGATAATGCCCATGGCGAGGCCGAAATCGAACTGACCTATAACTGGGATCAGGATGGTCCTTATGAAATCGGCAGTGGTTTTGGTCATTTCGCGGTTGGCGTTCCCGATGCCGCTCGTACGGTCGAGACGATCCGCAGCGCCGGGGGCAAGGTAACGCGAGAGGCGGGGCCGGTAAAATTCGGCACCACGATCATTGCTTTCGTGGAAGACCCCGATGGCTACAAGATCGAGATCATTCAGAAAGACACATTCTGACCGAGACTTGAAACCCCGCTCCTGCCACTGGCAGGAGCGGGCTCTCTCAGGAAAGCAGCGTGCTCAGCCACCCTGCTTCGCCCGTTTGAGGCGTTCGGTTGCCTTGTCCAGCGCCGATATGATTGCCGTTGCATGACGCCGGACTGTCTCATCCTTGCTCGTGCTCAGCATGTCAGCGGCCAGAAGGGCAGTCGCCAGGTCGTTGCGCAGGTCATGACGCAGGGTCTTCAGTCTCATTTCTGCATCGGAAAGCGACACGTCATCACGTGACGTCATGGCTGGACTCCTTGATTTGATTGACAGCGCAGTTCCGGGCCCGTAAAAGCCCGCGCACAGAGGAAGATGGCGTCAGCCTTGTGTCGTCTTCTTGTCGGGGTGAGGCTTGCGTGCTCCACCATCATTCATTGTCTGAGGAATGACGCCATGAAGCGTACATATCAACCGTCCAAGCTCGTCCGCAAGCGTCGTCACGGCTTCCGTGCCCGCATGGAAACCGTTGGTGGCCGTCGCGTCATCAACAACCGTCGCGCCAAGGGCCGCAAGAAGCTTTCGGCCTGATTCCGATTTGACGGGCCTGCCTCAGAAGCTCCGGAAGAGACCCGAGTTCCTCCGGGTCGCCAGCCGGGGTCGCAAGGTAGCGACTTCAGGTCTGGTGCTTCAGGTGCTGAAGACCGAAGAAGACGCTCCGGCCCGTGTCGGCTACACCGTGACCAAAAAAGTCGGGAACGCTGTCGTGCGTAACCGCACCCGCCGCCGCCTTAGGGCGGCGTTGGCACATGTGGCGCATGAGACTGAGTTGAACGCTGTCGATCTGGTTCTGATCGGGCGCGATTCGACCCGGGGTCGCCCTTTCGACAAGCTGATCGCCGATTTGCAGCACGCCCTGAAGAAAGGGCAGGCTCTGTGATCGGCCTGGGCAAAAAGCTTGTTCTTTCCTGCCTTCTCACGCTGTTGTACCTATATCGGCGATATATCAGTCCCCAGCTTGGTACGAATTGTCGCTTCCACCCTTCCTGCAGCGCCTACGCGCAGGAAGCCTTGCAGCGACATGGGGTATTGAGGGGGCTGTGGCTTACGCTGCGCCGTGTGCTGCGTTGCCATCCCTATTGCAGTGGGGGCTACGACCCTGTGCCCTGAGGTCAGAAAACGCGTTATTCTGCCTCGCCCTATTGTTTTGTGGCCGAAATTCGGTCACTTCAACGGCTGCACTCGTGGCTCGCCGCTCAAGGCGGCGCCTTATTGTTTCATCCTCATGGAAAGACCGGCATTCGGCTGATGGATATCAAGCGCATCCTCGTGGCAACCAGTCTCTCGGCCGCGATCTTGATCGGTTTCGATTATTTCGTGCCCCAGCACGCGAAGAAAGACGCCGAGACCCAGACCACCGAGCAGACAAAGGGCAAGACGCCCGAGGCTGGCAAGGTCTCGCCCTTGCCTGTGGCCGCACCCGGTGGCGCGCCAGCCAATGGAGCAGCGGTTCCAAGCGGACCGGCCGGGCGTATCGCCATTGAGGGGCCGGATGCCACGGGATCTTTCAGCCTGCGCGGCGCGCGTTTCGATAATCTGGTGCTGACGCATTATTTCGAGACACTCGACAAGAATTCGCCGCTGGTACGTTTGCTTGAGACCCAGGAAGGCCCTCAGCCGAGCTTTGTAGAGTTGGGCTGGCAGGCTCCGGCCGGCTCGACCATCAAGCTGCCTGACGCGGATACCGACTGGTCGAGCGACGACAAGACGCTCTCCCCCGACCATCCCGTGTCCATGCAATGGGACAATGGCCAGGGGCTGCTTTTCCGAATCCAGATCAAGCTCGACCGGCGCTACCTGTTTGCAATCACCCAGAGTGTCGAAAACAAGGCGGGTGCTCCGGTCGCCCTGACACCCTTTCAGCGTGTCGAGCGTGATTACAAGCCGGTCGAAACCGGTGGCATGATCGTGCAGGAAGGTCCGCTATCGGTCATGAATGACCGACTGGATGAGGAATCCTACAAGACCATGCGCAAGGGCGCGGCCAAACCGGATAATACGGCGTGGTCGGCAGATGGCGTGGGCGGCTGGGCCGGTATTACCGATAAATACTGGCTGACGGCCGTTATTCCCGATCAGAAAGCGGGCGTAACAGTACGCTATCGCTTTGTGCCGAATGCCAAGGAGGGGTCATACATCGTCGACACGCTTGCAAGCCAGCCGATCCAGATCGCGCCGGGCTCGAGCGTTGCCACGACAAGCATGGTCTTCGCCGGTGCGAAGGAGGTCAATCTCCTCGATCAGTATACCGACGATCTGCATATTCCCTATTTCTACAAGGCGGTGGATTTTGGCTGGTTTGCGTTCCTGACGCGCCCGATGTTCCATGTGCTGCACTGGCTCTACAGCCATGTCGGCAATTTCGGCATCGCGCTGCTGATCATGACGCTGATCATCAAGCTCATCCTGTACCCGCTGGCCACAAAATCCTTTGCGTCCATGGCCCGTATGCGCACGCTTGCGCCACGCATCCAGTCCATTCGCGAGCATAACAAGGGCGACCAGCTGGCCCAGAACCAGCAGATCATGGCGCTCTACAAGGAAGAGGGCGTGAACCCGGCCGGTGGCTGTTTGCCTCTGCTGGTTCAGGCTCCTGTCGCGTTCTGTCTGTACAAGGTGCTGAACATCACCATCGAGATGCGTCATGCACCCTTTTATGGCTGGATCCGCGATCTCTCCGCGCCCGATCCGACCACACTCTTCAACCTGTTCGGTCTTCTGCCCTTCAGCACGGGTTTCATGCCTGAAATGCTGCATGTAGGCGTCTGGCCCATTCTCTTCGGTATCACCATCTGGCTGATGCAGCGTCAGAGTATGGTCAGCATGGACCCCGCTCAGCAGAAGATCATGCAGTTCATGCCGATCATCTACACCGTCTTCCTGGGGCGTCTCTCGGCGGGTATCGTGATCTATTACACCTGGAACAATATCCTCAGCTATGGTCAGCAGAAGCTGATCCAGATGCAGATCGATCGTGGCCAGAAGAAGGGCGGAAAGGCCGTCAGCAAGTCGTGAGCCAGAAAGAAGATCCGACTATTTTCACGGAAGAGCAGGTTGAAGAGGGACGCCTGCTCTTCGCGTCAGAATGCGAGTTTTTCTTTGGCGCGCAGAAGCTTGAGCAATTGCCGCCGCTCGCCGGGCCCGAAGTTGCTTTCGCGGGACGCTCCAATGTCGGCAAGTCCAGCCTGATCAATGCACTTACGGGGCGCAACAGGCTTGCCCGTGCGTCATCCGAACCCGGACGCACCAAGCAGCTCAACTTCTTCAATCTCGGTGGACGCCTCGCACTGGTCGACATGCCGGGCTACGGCTTCGCCAAGGCGGCGAAATCGGTCAAGGAAGAATGGCAGACAATGATGTTTGCCTATCTGCGCGGCCGCCCGACGCTCACGCGCGTCTTTCTGCTGCTGGATTCCCGTATCGAGCTGAAGCAGGCAGATCGCGACGTGATGGAGATGCTTGATCGCGCCGCTGTGCTGTTTCAGGTGGTGCTGACGAAGGCGGATTCGGTAGGGCCAAACAAGCTCAAGGCGAAGATCGCCGAGGTTGAGAGCGTGTTGTCAAAACATGCGGCCGCCTATCCGCATATTGCCACGACCAGCAGCGAAACCGGGCTGGGTATCGAGACATTGCGCGCCGAAATTGCCCGGCTCATTGCCGGATCGATCGGGGAAGGGGAGCAAGGGTGAAGAAGGACACATCGGAGCTGACGCTCCCTGACACGCATGATGAAGGCCAGCAGCAGGCCGCCCTGCTTGCAAGCGCCCTGCCTTTTCTGCGCCGCTATGCCGGTGATACGATCGTCGTGAAATATGGCGGTAATGCCATGAGCAAGGATCACCTATCGAGCGCCTTTGGCCGTGATATTGCGCTTCTCAAGCTCGTGGGGATCAATCCCATCGTCGTGCACGGTGGCGGGCCGCAGATCAGCGCGATGCTCAAGCGTCTTGCGATCGACTCCCGCTTCGTCGACGGGCTGCGTGTGACCGATCAGGCCGCAATCGACGTGATCGAGATGGTACTCTCCGGCAGCGTCAATAAACAGGTGGCTGATCTGATCAATCGTGCAGGCGCGCTCGCTGTCGGTATCTCCGGCAAGGATGGCGGGCTCCTGCAGGCGCGCAAGCTGATGCATCGCGGCCGGGACTCCCGCTCGGGTGAGGAAGCCCTTCAGGATCTCGGTTTCGTCGGGGAGCCCGTCAAGATCGACCCGCGTGTCCTGTTCTCGCTGCTCGGCTCCGGCCTTATTCCGGTCATCGCCCCCGTCGGGGTCGGCGAGAAGGGCGAGACCTATAACATCAATGCCGATACGGCGGCGGGTGCCATTGCAGGAAGCGTAAATGCCTCGCGCCTGCTCATGCTGACCGATGTCGCAGGGGTGCTAGATGAAAATGGCGTCCTGATTCCTGAACTGACGGCCGAGGAAGCGCAGCGCCGTATTGCTGACGGGTCGATTTCAGGGGGCATGATCCCGAAGGTTGAAACCTGCCTCGCCGCCGTCAAGGCAGGCGCACGGGCCGCAGTCATCATGGATGGCCGTATTCCCCATGCCTGCCTGCTTGAGCTTTTCACAAGCAAGGGCTCCGGCACGCTGATCCGAGCCTCGTAACCGAGGCCTCCATTCGCAGGCTAAGGCCTGCGAATGGAGGAATACCAAATCCGGGCGCCTCTGGCGCAACGCTCAGGCGTTTTCGTGAGCGAAATACCAGTCCATGTTTTCTTCATGAGCGATCGAGAGCGCCAGTCTGGCGCGCTCGAAGAATGTCTCCAGCGTGTCATGGGATTGAGGCTCGCGTGTAACGAGCCCGATCTTGACCGAGACCAGGGGATTGGATCCCGCCGAGCACATATAGCGACGTTTGCAGATCAGTTCTGCCCGCTCGACCGAGGCAAACCGATCCCCCCCGTCCAGCCATAGAATATAGGACTCACGATCCAGTTGACCGATCAGATCGGTTGGCCTGATGGCGCGTTGCAGAAAATTGATGGCATCGCGTACATGCGCGATCTGCTCGACGGCCTCTTCCGCGGCCCCGGCCCCGTGCTGGGCCTGAAGCAGACCGGAAAAACTCACCAGCATCAGCGTCGCGGGCAGGTTCTCATGGTCAAGGCGTGCAAAGCGTCGTTCGACCCGGTCCTTGAAGAGCGACCAGACGGGGAGGTGGGTCAGGGGATCGAAGGGCAGCGCGCGTAGGAGCACGCGATAGCGATGATCGACCTCGATCATGGCCGCAGCCGTCCGTACCAGCGTGCCTATGACGCGCTTACAGGCTTCCGCAGAATGTTTGGGGAACTGGGGGGGGAAATAGACGAATATGCCGATTTCACCCTGATGGCGGACCTCGTTGATGGCCCGCAGGCTGATATGCGTATCGATACGGTTGCCGCCCATCTCGATCTGGGCTTTCTCCTGCTGGATGGGCCAGGTATGGAGAATCTTGAGCTGCGGTTCGGGGGGCGGCGGCACCTGAAGCGGACCGGAACTGATGAGAATGCCGCGCTCGGGCTGCGTCGTTGCGCAGAACTCCTCAAACGCGCATCTGAGCCCGTCCGAAACCGAAATCGCCGATCGCAGGGTCTCCAGCAGGGAGTTCGAGAGATCCTCTTCCCATCGACGCAGCGTGGCCCGATTTCGTGTAGGCCAGTTTGTTCTGCTTCGTCCCGACAACCCTCTCATGAGCGCATGCACGGTTTTCGTCAGCAATGCGGTCATCGTGCGTTTCCTGAGAACATGGAAGAAGAGGAGTCTCGACAGGATAGGAGTGCGCTTCGCGTCGGACGGGTCCGGTGAGAGTCAGGCAGAGGATAGGGTATGAAATTTAATTACTCCTTAACGTCATCGGGAAGGAAGATTCGTTGACTTCCGGAAGCGTCCTGAGCATGGTCCGCTCACCTGAGTAACCCTGTTGAAGGATGGCTGATAATGCCTGTTTCCGATCTGCGCACCGTGATCGACTCCCTGTGGGAGCGTCGTGATACGCTCAATGCTCACACGGAAGGTGAGGCGCGCGAGGCGATCGAACAGGCTCTGACATCCCTCGATGAAGGCAAGCTCCGTGTGGCCGAACCCGGTGAAAATGGCTGGGTGGTGCATGAGTGGCTGAAAAAGGCCGTCCTGCTCTCCTTCCGTATCACCGATAGCCGTGTGGCCGAGCGCGGCTGCGGTGGGGTTCCGGGTTTCGACAAGGTGCCGCTGAAGTTCGATGGCTGGGACCAGTTCCGTTTTGCCGAGGCCGGGTTCCGTGCGGTGCCGGGCGCGATTGTCCGTCGTTCGGCCTATATCGCACCGGGCGTTGTGCTGATGCCCAGCTTCGTCAATGTCGGCGCCCGCGTCGATAGTGGCACGATGGTCGATACCTGGGCCACGGTTGGCTCCTGCGCCCAGATCGGCAAGAACGTGCATATCAGCGGCGGGGCCGGTATCGGCGGTGTGCTCGAGCCGCTTCAGGCAGCTCCCGTGATCATCGAGGATGACTGCTTCATCGGCGCGCGCTCTGAAGTGGCCGAGGGCGTGGTGGTCGAACGCGGCTCTGTACTGTAGATGGGCGTGTTCATCGGGGCTTCCACGAAGATCGTGGATCGTGCAACCGGCGAGATCTTCATGGGCCGCGTTCCGGCCTATTCTGTGGTCGTACCCGGCACACTGCCCGGTCGCACTCCTGACGCGCCGCATCTGGCCTGCGCCGTGATCGTCAAGCGCGTCGATGAGCGTACGCGTTCCAAGACCTCGATCAACGAATTGCTGCGCGACTGATCGTGTCGATCGACGTCGTTTCCCTGGCGGAGCAGCTCATCGCCTGTCGCTCCGTCACCCCGGCCGATGATGGGGCCATGGCCCTGCTGACGCGCACCCTGACGGGGCTCGGTTTTTCTGTCGAGCGGGTCGATTCCGGCCCGGAGGGTGCCCAGACGCCCAACCTCTTTGCCCGAATGGGCGAGAGCGGTCCGCATCTGTGTTTCGCCGGTCATACGGATGTCGTCCCCCCCGGTCCGGGCTGGGTGCATGATCCGTTTGGTGCCCAGCGCGCAGGGGGCATGCTGTATGGACGGGGCGTTGCCGATATGAAGGGTGGCATTGCCGCTTTCATCGCGGCAGTATCGGCCCTTCAGGCCGACCGCCCACTCAAGGGGGCGGTCAGCCTTCTGATTACGGGAGACGAGGAAGGCCCGTCGCTGCACGGTACCAAGATTGTCCTGCCATGGATGCAGAAGAGGGGGCATATCCCCGATTTCTGCCTGCTGGGCGAGCCCACCAACCCCGATGCCTTGGGCGAGGTGATCAAGATCGGCCGACGCGGCAGCCTGAACGCGCTCATCACGGTCGATGGCGTGCAAGGCCACGTGGCTTATCCTCACCTGGCCGATAATCCGATCCATCGCCTGCTGCCGGCCCTGAGCGTTTTGACCACGCGCGTGCTGGATGAGGGTAACGCCCATTTCGCACCGTCATCGCTTCAGGTGGTGAGCGTGGATGTAGGGAATACGGCGACCAATGTGATTCCGAGCCGCGCGACCGCGCAGCTCAATATCCGCTTCAATACCGAGCATCGCGGTGAGGATCTCGTGGCGTGGATCAAAGCGGTTGTTGCCGAGCATGCCCCTGAGGGCCACGTCGAGGCGAGTATCAGCGGTGAAGCCTTTCTGACGGAGCCGGGCCCTGCGGTGCACGCGCTCGCATCGGTGGTGGCGCGTCACACCGGACGCGAGCCGCGTCTCGACACGGGTGGCGGCACGTCCGATGCCCGCTTTATCGCCGCGTATTGTCCCGTGGCGGAATTCGGTCTGGTTGGGGCGACCATGCATAAGGCGGATGAATGTGTGGCCATTGCTGATCTGCAGGCACTGACCCTGATCTATCGCGACTATCTAGAGGCATTCGGATTGTGAACTCCGGCTCTTCCAAACAGAATGAAACTCCCGCTGCGGCGGCCGCGCGTATCATGCGCGGGGTGATGCAGCTTGGCCGTGGCGACAAACAGGGTATCGACGCATTCCGCAATACGCCCGAGGCGTTGCTCGCTGCCATCGCGCCCAGTGCGGCCCTGTTTATCGTCCTTGCGCTTTCCGAGTTCGTGCAGGGCTATAATGCGGTCGAGATCACCAAGATTCTGATCCTGGTGACCGCATTGCTGACCCGCCTGGTCGTATCTCAGCTCATGGCGCGCTTCTGGTCTCGTGAGGCGGTCTGGCCGCGTTATGCCACGGCGCTTCTCTGGAGCAGCTGGCTCCCGATGGTGCTCTCCCTTATCGTGCTCTGCGTGATGCAGATCATCATGCCGGGGATGGCAACGTCGCGCTCTGCCCTCGCCGGTGTCATGATCGGCGTGGAACTCTATGAACTCTGGCTGGCCTGGTTTGTCGCTCGTGCAGGGTTGGAGATCACGGGGGGCAAGGCCGCGCTTTTGGTCGTTCTGATCAACGGTGCCGTTGCCGCGCTTTACCTGATCGCGGCTCTTTTGCCGCCGCATTACAACGCGCTGAAGGAAATCATGGGCCCTTTGCCCAAGCCGTGATGGGGCGCGTCTTCGCCTGAATGCCGCAGCAAGGTTGTCGGGTCAGACGAAGGGGTCGCTTTCATACCCGACGGCGACGAGGCAGAGACCTTCCGACGGGGCGGTCGGTCCCGCTTGACGCCGGTCGCAGGCGTCGAGCACCTCTCGCAGTCGTCCGACAGGCCATTGCCCGCTGCCGATCATCTGCAGTGATCCTGCGAGGTTACGCACCTGATGATGCAGGAATGAGCGAGCCTGCACATCGATATGCAGAGAGAGCCCTTCTCTCGTCACATCCAGAACATCGAGGGTCCGGATGGGGCTGCTCGCCTGACAGGAGGCGGCCCGGAAGGACGAGAAATCATGCCGGCCCAGCAGGCTTTGTGCTGCCTCATGCATCAATACTTCATCGAGCGGTCGCCTCACATGCCAGACATGATCGGCATCCAGAACCGGGCGTGTCGGCCGGTTCAGGATAGTGTAGCGATAGCGGCGCCAGATCGCCGAGAACCGGGCATGCCAGCCCTCCGGCGCGGAAGCAGCAGCGAGCACGGCGACACGATGTGGCCTGAGGTGGAAGCTGATCCCGTCCCTGATCTGTCGGGCGTCGAGCCTGTCCTGTTCGGGTAGGTCGAGCTGAACCACCATGGCCGAGGCATGAACCCCCGCATCGGTGCGCCCCGCAGTGGCGCTCATGACAGGCGCATCGCCAACCAGTTTGGAGGCAGCTTCTTCCAACAATTGCTGAACGGAGAGGCCGTTCTCCTGCCTCTGCCAGCCGACCAGACCGGTCCCGTCATATTCGATC
>Ga0157365_10000168_pt1 | contig 31140 bp, 24 predicted proteins | sample AttsexASBM3_FD_111478 | JGI IMG/M metagenome (GOLD analysis project Ga0157365, IMG submission 111478) | Fungus gardens microbial communities from leaf cutter ant in Ribeirão Preto, State of São Paulo, Brazil - Atta sexdens ASBM3 | ecosystem: Host-associated > Fungi > Mycelium > Unclassified ... | reverse complement strand
GATGCAGCCCCCGCGGCAAAAAAGGGTCTAAGATGGAGCGGTTGCGCTGTTGATGCTGTACCCATCAAAAGAACCGTATCTAGATAGACGTGCGGATTGAGCCAGGTAAATGCAGCCACTGAAGCCAAGGCCTTCGGTAAAGAGACAGAAGCGGCTTCGGTGACTGTCATACTCTCAGACTGCGCGGCTTGCCGCAGCGTTCTCACGCCATACCAAAACAGAAACCCTGCCCCAGCAATCGTAAATCCTTTTGCAACCTGCGGGAGCGCACTCAGTAACGCCCCCATCCCACTCACCCCTGCGATAATAAGGATCGCGTCGGAAAAGCCGCAGAACAAGACAATTGCACCGACATGCTCCCTCTTCAAACCCTGCCGAAGAACGAACAGATTTTGAGCCCCGATTGCCACAATCAGGGAAGCGGAGAGCGCAAATCCGGATAAAAAACTGATAATGAAAGGCATCATCCAGTCTTCTTACGCAGTTCAGTCAATGAAGGAAAACTTGTTTTTCTTATCGCACTAAAGCAATCCTTAATTGATGTTGGATTATAACGCTCTTACAGCCGTCAGCGCTGTTGTCCGGGAAGGCTCCTTTGACGGCGCCGCCAGGAAGTTGAACATTACGGCCTCTGCTGTCTCTCAACGTGTCAGAGGATACGAAGACAGACTGGGTGCGCTTCTGATTGTTCGCGGACAACCCTGCAGACCCACGGACCTAGGGCAGGCTCTGGTGACACATCTTGATAAAGTTCATCTGCTCGAAGCCGAGATCCCTCACCTTTCTCATGCCTCCGGCCTCTTGTCTCAGCCAAATGTGACTCTGAGAATAGCCGTGAACGCCGACAGTCTTGCAACATGGTTTCCAGATGCCATCGCGCGCTTTGCCACAGAAGCAGCCATTTGCCTGGATCTTCTCGTTGAGGACGAAACCTGTACAGCCGATCGTCTCCGTTCAGGCGAGGTTACAGCTGCGATTACCGCCCAGACAGAGCCGGTCCCAGGATGCAGGTCCGTCCAGTTAGGGGCAATGCAGTATATTGCCTGCGCTACTCCTGATTTTATAGCAAAACACTTCAGTTCCGGAGCGAGCGCGACTGAGTTTCAAAATGCTCCTTGTATATGCTTTGACAGAAACGATGAGCTGGAAGCACGATGGTTGTATGCCTTACACAAGACACAGCTACCTCGAAAAACCCACTATATTCCCTCTACGCAAGGCTTCCTTGATTTTACACTCAAGAGTGTTGGATGGGGGTTACAGCCGCTCGCTCTTGTAGAAAAGTATTTATCTCAAGGCGATCTGATCGAAATCGTTCCCGGTCGTCGTCTTTCTGTCGATCTCTACTGGGTTACACCAAGAGTAAAAAGCCAATTATTACAAGGCCTTACTTTTCACTTAAAAAATGAGTGCGCTCAACACGCGTGGCTAGACCAGAGTACAGGGAATTGCACGGCCTGATTGCTTTAACCTAGATGAATTTCTATTTTTGATATATATTTGTGAGATCTTACCCTGACGGATCTTCATAAGGCCAACAAAGCAATTATAATATTACTTATATTTTATATAAAATATTTAGCAATTTCAATATCTTACATAAATTACCGAAAATTCTTTGATAAAAATCTTACAATTGTATGGCTTTATGGGGGACAATCTTGAGGATTGAACCTTTTTATAAAGCAATATCCTATCTTTGTATGGGCCAATAAATTTGAATATGCCATCAAATGAGAAGACAATGCCGTATGAAGTGAGTTTCCTGTGATCTCGGCGACCTCAGATCTCCGTTTAAAGATCCACCTTAAGAAGAGTACTGACATGACGCGAGATGAAATAAAATCAGAAGAAATCTACATCAACACGAACGAAGAAGCAGAGAGTATCCTGAAAAACCGGCTCATCGGAATGGTTTTTGGCCTCTTCTTCGCTCACGTTTATGTCGCTCTGGCTTTGTATTATACATCGATTGACGATAAGGGGCATTTTCATACCAGCTGGCTTGCTCTTTTCGGAACTTTTATCTGCTCTATGATTTTCTGCTATCATATTGGCATTTCGAAAGTGATTTCCGAGAAGAATAACGGCATTTACGGCCGGTATCTGGCCCCTCTGATTTCTCCTTCATTGTGGGGGTTCGTTCTGATCGTCATTGCCGCCCTCTCCATTTTCCAATGGCAGCCTTGGTTCGTACAATACAGTGCATGGGCATGGCCTCTGGCTTTCGCTTCTATCTTGATCGGTTATTTTATTGGACCTGCGTTAGACAAAATGTTTATGGCTCTTGGGAAACTCTCTAGAAGAGCATGACAGAGCTGGACGAACACTGTCCGGCATTTTTCTCAAGCCTTACCAAAAGAGAATATGGGATCAAGCCAACACAGCATCCTTTCAAATTGCTGCTGTTTCTGGCTTCCCTATTCTCTGGCAGATACCCGCGATATCATAGTTATTGATGTGTGTTCAGACTTTGAGAGGAGAATAATATCAGCGTGCATCTAATCTCCCGCTCAAATATTCATGTAAATCTAAACCGGACAGAGTTTATGCAAAATATTTGCGAGCGCAAGATTACCACAATATTTTATGCAGGTCCGACAAGCGAAGTCTTCACGAAATCTACCGCCAAGAACTTAAAATCTGCAATCGCCATGGGCAGGCTCATTCAGTACAGCCGAGCTGTTCTTCGCAATCAAAACTGCTTTTACGATCTTTTTCCGGAGAAAATATGATGGAAGAGCATGAACTTTTGCGAAGTTGGCAGGAACTTGTAAAACAGAATACAGGGCCACTTTATAAAGGTATTGTTCAGGCTCTGGCCTTATCAGTCCAACAGGGCGTGTTGCGCGAGGGTGATCGTCTTCCCACCCAGAGACTGATAGCATCCTCCCTCGGAACCAATCTAACGACCGTGACCCGCGCTTTTCGGGAGGCTCATCAGATCGGGTTGATTGATGCGACTGTCGGTCGCGGTACATTTGTACGGATTGGAGCAACTACCGGTCAATGGCAAACGTCAAGGGCCAGTATCGTCGATATGACGATGAATTTGCCTCCTGTGCCCAGCCTGCCTTCCCTGACGACATTAATACAGACTGACTTCCAAAGCCTGCTCAAAAGTCAGAGCATCAACAGTCTCATGTCCTACCGCGTCACTGGTGGGACACATGACGAACGTTATCAGGGTGCGAAATGGATTGAGCCGCTCATAGGCTCCAGACGACCTGACGACATTGTAGTTACACCAGGAGCACAGACCGCGCTGGCTGCTACGATCAGTATTTTAACGTCACCAGGCGACATTATTCTCACTGAAAAAATGACGTATCCTGGGCTAAGAACTGTCGCGAACCAGCTTGGTATTCTTCTTGTAGGGGTCGAAGGAGACGAAAATGGTTTTCTTCCATCTGCTCTTGAAGACGCATGCCAGACATATCGTCCCAAAGCGATATATTGCACGCCTACACTCCAAAATCCGACAACAGTAACCTTGCCGCTGTCCCGCCGTCAGTCTCTTATGAGAATTGCACATAACGCGGGTATTTATGTCATTGAAGACGACCCCTATAGCCTGCTTCTCGACAACCCCATTCCCGCTTTATCTTCACTTGAACGTAAGCGGGTTATCTATATTGCCACTCTTGCAAAAGTTCTCAGCCCAGGGCTGAGAACAGCCTACGTTGCACTTCCCAATGCAGAAATTCACCAACGTTTTGTTGCAGCAGTCCGGGCCTTTTCCTTGACCAACGCAGGCCTGCTCAGCGCCCTCACTCTTAAATGGATGCAGTCCGGGCAAGCAGCAAAGATCCTTGCAGCTATTAAACATGAGTTACGTCTGCGCCAATCCATTGCCCGAACCATCCTGGGGGATCGTCCAGGAATGGATCCAAACGGTCCGCATATCTGGCTCCATCTTCCACCATGGTGGAACAGTTCTGACTTTGTCGCCTACGCGCATCACAGAGGCCTGGCACTCGTCCCGAGTAGTGTCTTTGCCGTAAGCGGTCCTTCTCCAGCAAATGTTCGGCTTTCCTTGGGAAGTATTTCCAATATCAGCGATCTCGAGAAAGCAATGAAAGACATCGTGACCCTCCTTCACTACAAAAGAGGGGAGAGCTTTGTCCCAGTCGTATGACACTCCGACAAAAGCATTTGGCGTCAGTCTGTAAAGTCAGGCCTAATCCACAAAAGAATGAAACCGGGCTGATCTGAAGAAGGACATCCGCCCTTAAGCGGCAGTCTTCTGCAGATCAGCCCGGAACACCTCGAAAACCCAAAAATCTCGAACAACCCAGTTCAGGCGAACCAGAAGCGCTTCAACATAAAAAGAAGTCCGGCTGCTTCAATCCGGCTTCCGTCACGAAAATAGGGGCACAGACCCCGTTGCGACTGACATGACGGAGACTTTTTGGATAACCAACCCGAAGCAGACAGCCGCCTCAGAAATACTCGGGTACAATCATGGATTCTGGTGTTGGCTGGCGTTCATAGTCAGGGTGGTGAACACGCGGCGGCAAAATCACTTCGGGGCGGGGTACGGGTTCATAGGGAATCATGGAAAGAAGGTGCGTTATGCAATTCAGTCGCGCGCGCTTCTTGTCCACCCCTTGCACGACCCACCAGGGCGCTTCCGGAATGCTCGACCGCTCCAGCATCGTTTCCTTGGCCCGCGTGTAGTCCTCCCAGCAGCGGCGGCTCTCAAGGTCCATCGGGCTGAGTTTCCACTGCTTCATCGGGTCTTCTATCCGCGCACGAAACCGGGCTTCCTGCTCGTCATCGGTGATGGAAAACCAGAATTTTACAACCTGAATACCGCTCCGGACAAGCATGCGCTCGAATTCAGGAACCGAACGATAGAATTCTTCGTATTCTTCATCTGTGCAGAAGCCCATAACCCGCTCGACACCTGCGCGGTTGTACCAACTCCGGTCAAACAGGACCATTTCTCCTGCCGCGGGCAGATGAGAGACGTAGCGTTGAAAATACCATTGCGTCTTCTCACGATTATTCGGCGCAGGCAGTGCGGCCACACGGCAGATACGTGGATTAAGGCGCTGGGTAATGCGTTTGATGGCTCCGCCCTTACCTGCGGCATCGCGCCCCTCGAAAAGCACGACAAGACGATGACCAGTCGCCTGCACCCAGTCCTGCACCTTAATCAATTCGCCTTGCAATCGGATGAGTTCGCGGAAGTAGACACGGCGAAAAGCGCGATCTGTCGCTTCAATCGGGCCGCCGACAGCTTCTTCTTCAAGCGAAAGTTCGAATTCCTCGTCAAGATCGTCAATGATCTCCTGGCGCATCTGTATCCGCGCCAGCTCTTCCGCTGAAAACCCGTCCGTAATGGCGTCGTTCATCGCTCTCTCTTCCATTTCCCTATGAGGCGCAGCGCACCCCTACCTGACATAGCCAATGCTGGCTCATGGCGGCTTGAAATTTAGATGACATCACAACAGACTCTCCCTTCCGGGAGCGCATCAGAGCGTGGTCGTCATGTTCAGGCCCAGCACAAAGCCATCACGGACCGGTCGGCCGGTTTCTGAACTTAATGAAGTACCGCCAACATTCCGGAAATACTGGAAATCAGGCTGGAGAATGAGCCATGGTGTCATGGCGGCCTGGTACGTTATTTCGACATGATGTTCCTGCCGGAGTTGTCCCGTCGTGCTGGTTCCGAAACGAATGGCATCACGGGCATGCGCCTCGGCAGAAGTCGTGTAGAAGCTGGTCCCCCAGGCCACGCCAATTGTATCGTCACGATGACCACGGATCATGCCGTCGAACGTTACACCGGCCTGAATTTCATGTGCAAAGATATTGCGAACAGTATCGCTCGTTGTAGCACGCATGAATATGTTGATTGTCTTGCGTGCATCACGACTGTCCCGCCAGATCATCTGATCAACCACGGCATAGGCCAACCAATTTCCCCGATGATAAAGCGGCGTGCCTGAACTCTCCGGGCTGGCAAGCGGGACTCTGTGGCTACCATACCGTTGATCGGGGAAATGGCCCGTATCATAGAGGCCACCAATCTTCCACGTCCCCGGCAGGCCCGCTTCCTTTCCGCTCGCCCGGCGCGGCGCCATGTTCAGTTGGTATTGTGCCTCTCCCATGAACAGGGCGCCTCCCGCCGTTGAAAACGATGTACCTGACGGATCCCGCTGCGTCGCTGCGATATTGCTATAGAACGGACCGTGCGTCGGGTTGTCGTTGGTGACGGCTCCCATCAACACAAACGGTGAAGCCGGACTCCATTTCACGCGTCCACCAACCGCTGAAAAAGGCCAGGACGGACCGCCGGAATATAAATTGCTCGACGTCGAGAGCGGCCAGCCGAAACTGGCGTTAAGGAAGAAGGACGCACTCGAACTGACAAGAAATTCGGTATCCAGATCTATGGAGCCAACGCGTAGGTCAAGACTGTTGGACAAAAAGCCCTGCCCGTACCATATCTCGAAAAGTCGCGTTGAACGGCCAACATCGTAACCACTGACGCTATTCAGCGCCTGCAGCCGCTCTCCGGTAAACGAGCGCCCCCGGATCTGGAGGGCGCTGACGTTCAGCAGTCCGTTCTGCCACCCAAAGAGTGGATCTGTCTCGATCTGGAGCGTAACCGCCGTAATGCCATCATAGGTCGGGCCGGGGTGAAGTCCTCCGGCGGCAAGGCCCCAGAGTTCCTCGACATCCTGAATGTTCAGATGAACACCATAATGTCGCAGCCATGGACGGACACCGTATGCGTCTCCGAGCAGTTCCGCATTCGGGTCTTCAAGGGGTGGTTCGAAAGCTGGTGCTGGTGCCGGAAGCGGCACACCAGAGGGCAAGACATCAGTGACGAGCGGGCGCGTCTCTGACCAAGCCGCCTGCATCTGAAGGATGCAGAAAAACAGCAAGGTCACAACACCTGCTACCCTTCGTGCAGCACCAGATATCGGGCGTTGAAGCGAACTGCTCAGAAGATGTGTCGCAGGAAAAAGAACAGCACACCGCTGATCAGCATTGCAGCTGGCAACGTCACCACCCACTCCATGGCCATGGTCCGGAGCATGCGCCATTGCAGACCCGAACCCGCAGCCGTCATCGTCCCGGCCAATGTGCCCTGCGCGTAGTTGAGGTGTATCTTGCCGATATTCTCTCCAACCGTCACTACAATGCGTTTCCATCCGTCCATCGTGCCTATCCCTAGCGCGGCGGCAACTGCAATCTTCGCCCAGGTCGGAATAAAACGCGTTCCCGCGTTAAGTTGCCCCATAAACCGCTTGAGGTGACCGGCCTCAACACCACTGAAATCGGAAGACTGGTTCAGTGTGCGGATCACATCCGAAACCAGATACATATTCGTACGAACGTTTGGGACCTGCGCGGCAGGAATAGCATTGAGGGATTGGCAGCCCTCAACCGCCCCCGTGATGTCCTGTGAAAACACGGCCAACGCGCCATAAACCCGAGGATCCGAAAGGACTGGCATGGCCGTTTTGGGCATTGCACGATTGAGCGCATAGGCGGTGGGCGCTGCACTGATCAGAATAAGCATGATGAGCCCCATTCCTTTTTGGCCATCATTCCCACCATGAAAAAGAGCATTTTGACAGCAGGCTTCTGCCCGGCACTCATACGAGGACGCGCAAAGCGCGTACGCAATACCGCTATGTCAGACAAGGCGTCCTCCTTTTTACAAAGGCCTCTCAGTGACCTTTCGATCCATGAGAATTTTTCATGGGAACGCCAGCGTTTGAAAGTTAAGTTATTATGACCTTAAGGGAGCAAATCATCGCGTCTACATCACGCTCCCAGAAAGCACGTGCAAGATAGACGATCGTTGATAGGACAAATAAACCGTCAAAACCCGAGACGAAGCACCTAAGAAGGACGATTTTTTTTCTCTTCATTGAAGAGTTTCTCTATCTTGTTTTTGCATCGTGTCAGGGCGTCCCGGAACACGGGAAGATTTTCTTCAAAGCGGAAAAAGGGAACTGTAATTGAGATTGCGTAAGGCTTGTGTCCTGGAAGATGGACAGGAGAGGCGATACAGCACACGCCGTCGCTGTGCTCTTCGAAGTCATAAGCAAAGCCCGTCATCCTAACAGTTGCGATTTCAGCAAGAATATCTGGAATATGTGTTTTCGTGTGAGCCGTCATTTTAATTGGCCTCGTACCAATAAGAGACCGTATTTCAGGCTTTGACATCACCGACAGCATGGCCTTGCCATTTGACATCGCATGCAAAGGCATAGAGCGGCCCGTTTTCGGGACAACGCGAATTTCCTGATCAGAGTGGATTTTCTCTACAAATGCGACTTCCTTTCCATAAATTGTACTCAGGTCAACAGTCTCGTGTGTTTCCTGAAACAGGGTTTCAAGAGCCGCTCTGAATTTGGTTAACAGACTAGATTGCGCTGCTTCCGCAAGTCGCATGATTCCCCATGAGAGAGCCACTCCGTCATTGGTGACTTCCACCAGTTCCTCCACGGCCAGCGCGTTAACCAATCGCTGAACGGTGGACCGGGGCAAGCCGGTTGCTTTAGCGATGTGCCCCAGGCTGACATGCGTGCTTGATAAAACCCTCAGGATTGCTGCCGCCCGGCTCACGCCCTGCATACTGTTTTCATCGCTCTTCAATGCATGCTCTCCATACTGTGATTTCCCCACCCCCTCATTCGAGCAGGATTTGATTAATATTTGACCACTGAGTGATACAGATAATGATCACTGACTGGTTAATATCTTTACCCACTCATCCCTTTATCTCCGAGGGTAAAACACAAAAACGTTCGTTTTCCATGGGCGTCTCCGCGCCCACAGACACAACACGTCTCGTGGTGGCGTTTCTAAGCGAGACTCTATGAAGATTGATTGTCGTTGATCCCGTTCAAAAACGGGCTGGGAGAAGTTCCTGATGCTCACCTTGGAAAAGACAGCCTTCTGGATTGTCGAGTTTTTAGGCGTAGTTCTAGGCTTAACATTGGTTTTTGGCGGCCTTTGGTTGCTCTTCCTTGGAGGATCACCATTCTATTTACTAGCAGGCGCCGCCATTATTGCCATTAGTTTTGGCCTTTTCAAACGTGCTGCTTTCGCTCTTTACACGGCTCTTGGGTTGCTTGTAGTCAGCGTAATTTGGGCGCTTTGGGAAGTGGGATTTGACTTCTGGCAGCTTGTGCCCAGGCTTCTTGCATTCATCGTTGTTGCGCTGATCGTTACAGCCCTTGCACGTCGACTATCCCAAAAAGATGGTCGTCCAGCACTTCCTCGAAGTGTCGCCAACAGTCTGGGGACGCGACACGGCAGGAAACCGTTTCGCCCAGTTTGATCAGATCACCAAATCGAACGTCAAAGATTTGAAATTGGCCTGGACTTATCGTACCGGAGATTTGGCCATTGATGGTTCTGAATATCAGGTTACGCCGCTCAAGATCGATAACACAATGTATCTTTGCACACCTTTGAACAAGGTGATTGCCCTTGACCCTGTCACGGGAAAAGAACGGTGGCGCTTTGATCCCAAGTTGAGGATTACGGATAGCAACAGAGGCTGGAAGCGCTGCCGTGGTGTAGGGTATGCAGATACCTCCACACTTCCTGCTGAAGATATTCAGCCCGTAACAGATCAGAATAATGCGCAGTCCGCTGCAGATCTGCCAACCGCATGTCGTAAACGCATCGTTTCCACCACCAACGATGCACGTCTCTTTGAGGTGGATGCAGATACCGGCAAGCCCTGTGAAGACTTTGGTGATTATGGCTTTGTTAATCTGCTTGAGGGACTGACTGATGCTCCAGAAAACGGATCGTATTATTTAACCGCTGCACCGTTGGTTGCAGATGGCGTCATCATGGTCGGAGGAAAGATCAACGATAATATTTCTGTTGGAGAACCTTCTGGCGTGGTCCGTGGCTTCGATGTCCGGACTGGAAAAATTCTCTGGGCTTGGGACGCTTCCCGCGGCGCCAAGGACAGTACCCCTCTTCCTCCGGGCGAACATTATGCGCCACAGACGCCGAATTTCTGGGGTACAGCCGCTTATGACCCAAAGCTAGGGCTCGCTTATTTTCCGACCGGCAACCAGACACCGGACTTCTGGAATGGTGACCGCTTCCCATATTCTGATGAGTACACGGACGCCATCGTTGCGGTCGAAATCAAGACCGGCAAGGAGCACTGGCATTTCCGCACGGCCAATAATGACCAGTTCGACTATGACGTCACATCCCAGCCGATCCTTTATGATCTTCCTGGCAAGGATGGCACCACGACCCCAGTCATTATCCAGCTGACCAAGCGTGGTGAAGTCTTCGTCCTGGATCGTCGTGATGGGAAACCTGTTGTTCCGGTAGAATACAGGAAGGTACCAACGGATGGTATGCCGGGCATGCGTATTGCTTCAACACAACCTTTCTCCGCAATTTCGATCGGTACGGCGCCGTTCAAGGAATCCGACATGTGGGGCGGCACGATCCTCGATCAACTATACTGCCGGATCCTGTTCAAGCAGATGCGTTGGCAGGGGGAATTCACACCACTGTCCGACAAGCAGCGCACTCTGATCTATCCGAGCTATTACGGTGGTTCCAACTGGGGCGGTGGCGCAATTGACGCTTCAACAGGTACGCTGATCGTCAATGATATTCGCATGGCGCAGTGGGGCCGGTTCATCAAACAGGACGAAGCAAAGCGTATCGGCCTGACGCCAAGCGCAGAAGGTGAATATTCAGAGCAGACTGGCACGCCGTGGGGTGTCGAGCGTTCAATGTTTGTTTCTCCTCTGGGAATTCCCTGTTTTAAGCCACCATTTGGCACCATGACCGCTATTGATCTGACCACCGGAAAAACGAAATGGCAGGTCCCGATGGGCAGCATTCAGGATGCTCCGGTGCATGGTATTGTTCCGGGTGTGCGTATCCCATTGGGAATGCCGACGATGGGCGGACCACTGGTCACCAAAGGTGGACTGACCTTCTTCCACGGCACGCTTGATTATTATATCCGCGCTCTGGACAACGACACTGGCAAGGAGTTGTGGCGTAACCGACTTCCGGTTGGTGGCCAAGGCGCTCCGATGTCCTACATTGGCCAGGACGGAAAGCAATATGTCGTCGTCGTCGTCGGTGGTGCTACCCGCACGGGCACCAACGCAAACCGCGGCGATTACGTCATGGCTTACACGCTTCCATAAAATTAGACGAAAATATTTTAGTTACCAGATCCAGGGAGAAAACTTCCTGGATCTGTTTTTCATAAATATTTTTATTTCAAAACTAATGATGCCTATATATACACTCGCATTTCGAATTTGAATTTCTCCAAATATCGAAAATTTCACCTCCTTTTCTACATCGTGATAATATGCAGATGCGATTAGTGCGTTAGATTTTTAAGAAGATTCTGAGTAAATTCATGACGGGGATTTTGAAAAACATCCCTGACTTCGCCGCAGTCTACTATTTTACTCTTATACATCACAACAACCTCATCGCTCATTTCTTTTATGACCCCTAAATCATGAGAAATAAACAGATAGGATATTTGAAGACGATCCTGTAATTCCTTTAGCAATTCCAATATTTGTGCCTGCACAGAAACATCTAGTGCTGAGACAGGTTCGTCACAGACAATCAGTTTGGGATTGCCTGCAATAGCACGAGCGATGGCAATCCGCTGACGCTGGCCTCCCGAGAGAGAGAGGGGAAGACGGCGAGAAACATCTGATGGTAATCGTACCAATTCCAAGAGGGACGTAATCCGGTCTGGAAACTCTTGATATGGGACACCACTGGCTTCAAGCGCATCAGCAATAATCCGCCAAACTGTCCAGCGTGGATCGAAAGAACCAAGAGGGTCTTGATAAACGATCCCCATTCCACGTCGGTATGGTCGGCGCTCTCGTTCTTTAACGCTCTGATGAGTGCCCTCCCGTATTCCATTCCACATTTTTTCATCAAACCATACATTGCCTGCATCAGGCTTGAGAAAACCTGTCACAATCTTTGCTGTCGTCGTCTTTCCAGATCCTGATTCACCTAAAATACCAAGTGTCTGCCCTCTTCGGAGGGTAAAGCTGACATGATCGACAGCAAGCCGTGATGACCCCTGTGAACCAAGATAATGCTTGACGATGTCTTTCACGACGAGCAGAGGAGGAGCATCTTTTTTTTGTGAAACTGTAACGCGCTGAGGCTTGTACTGTTGTCCTGGAATCGAATTCAAAAGCACGCGCGTATAATCCTGAGCAGGGGACTGTAAAATCCTGGCAGCCTTCCCCTGCTCTATCATTCGCCCGTCTTTAACCACGATAAGTGTGTCAGCGACCTGAGACACTGCTGCGATGTCGTGGCTGATCAGCAGAATCCCATGTCCCGCATCCCGCAAACCACGAAACAGAGAAAGAACACGTGAAACAGCGCTGGCGTCTAAAGCCGTAGTTGGTTCATCTGCAATGACTATTCCGGGGTTGAGTGCTATCGCAGAAGCAATAAGCGCCCTTTGGCGCAGCCCTCCAGACAACTCGTCCGCACGTTGTTGCACACGTGTTTCGGGTTCAGAGATAGCGCTATTTTCCAAGAGTTGCAGCACTCGCTTCCGTCGCGCCAGGCGATTACGCCACCCTCGCCACTGACGATGAGCCGTCAGGGATTCCTCTATTTCCTGCCCAACGGTTCTCAAAGGATCCAGAGACGTTAATGCGTCCTGCAGCACAAAGCCAATCTTCTGCCCTCGGATTAAGCTCCACCCCTTCTCATCCAGCCCGAGAAGATCTTGATCGCCCAATTTCAAGCTTCGTGCCGTAATCTGCACTCTTTCTCCAGCCAACCCAACCAGACTACGCGCAGTGACGCTTTTTCCTGAGCCGGATTCACCGACCATAGCCACGATTGAACCGGGTTTTATCTGAAACGAAAGGTCTTTTACGACCTGCTTTCCCTCAAAAGATATGGAGAGGTTTTCGACTGTAAGTTCCTGTCCGATCATAGCACGTACCTCATAAGGGCCTGCTTTCGAAATGACGTTGCAAAAAGCGACCTACGATTGTTGTGGAAAGCACAGTCAGTACGATGAAAAGACCTGGAAACAGGGTAAGCCACCAGGCATCAGCAATAAAATCACGCCCCATGGACATCATGGTGCCCCACTCCGGTGTCGGAGGTGGCGCTCCGAGCCCGAGAAAGGACAGCCCAGCTGCCCAGACAATCGTCTGACCAACCCCCATGGTTGCAGTCACAACGAGCGGACGAAGTGCATTAGGTAGAACATGCCGTCGAATAATGGAAAATGGCGTGTGGCCGAGGGCGCGGGCCGCTTCCACATATCCCGAATTCCTGACCGACAAAACCTGACTGAAGATCATCTTGCCGTAGCCTGGCATAGCAGCGATCCCGATAGCCAAAGCTAGTGGTCCCGCCCCCGTCCCCAGACTGGCGGAGAAAAGAAGCGCCAATATCAATGCAGGAAACGAAAACAGCCCATCTATAACAGCTCCAATGCCTCTTTGAAGCCAATGAGGACCAAGACCGCCTGCCAGTCCAAGGATAATTCCCCCCGAAAAACTGACGGCGACGGCCCCGGCTCCTACAAGAAGAGACTGGCGGGTGCCATGAATAACGCGTGTCAGAATATCGCGACCGGACTGATCCGTTCCGAAAGGGTGGCTCCAGTTAGGAGACAGAAAAGCATGCCGTGGCGCGATGGCGTAAGGGTCAGTCGCGCTGATCGCACTTGGAATGATGGCGGAAGCAAGAAGAAAAGCCAGAAAAGCTGTGGCTGGAAAGAGCGCAATGGGCAACTGCGTCCACACAATGAGTTTTTTCGACCCGGCACTCATAGAGAAGCACTCCGCACGCGAAATGTTGCAAGACGCGGGTCGACCATTTCATGGATGATTTCGATAATCAGGCTCGCAAATATGTATGCGACTGTGACAAAGAGCACGATGCCAGTTGTTAGAGGCATATCCTGCGCGGAAACGGCATAAACGAGCGTCCGCCCAAGGCCTTTTCTTGAAAAAATAGCTTCTACGACTGCTGTTTCGCCGAGAAGTGCACCCAAAGCCCAGGCTGAAAGCGCGATTCCCGGAAGAAGGGCATGACGCAGAGCATGCCGTCGCAGAACCTGCCCCATACTCAGGCCTCGCATTCTTGCACTCAGAATAAACGGCTGATCGAAAGCAATCTCCAGAGATTCACGCGTAACCTGAGCTAGAAATCCCCCCAAAGGAATGGCAAGGGAAAGTGCTGGCATAATGAGTGATGACAGAGAAGAGCTACCAGCGGGCGGTAGCAAATGCAGCCTGAATGCGAGTATCCAAAGTAGCACAATTCCAAGCCAGAATGGCGGAAGCGCTGCCGCAGAAATATCAAAAGAGGCTCCAACGCTCGAGAGTATCCGCCCGCGCCGCGCCGTAAAGAAGACCGAAGTCAGTGCGATTACCCAAGCAAAGAGCAGTGAAATGGTTGCGAGCGCCAATGTAGGCAGCATTTGTTGGCGCAAAACCTCCGCAACCCGTAGATGCTGACTGAAGGAAACGCCTAAATCCCCATGCAAAAGCCGCCATATATAAAAGCCATACTGCACGACAAGAGGACGATCGAGGCCATATTCCTTTGTAATCGCCTCGACTGCACCGGGTGTGGGATTGGCCATAGCTCCACCAAGAATGATGGTTGCCGGATCACCAGGCATCATGCGTACCGCGAGAAATGTCAGCGTTGCGGATGCGAAAAGCATCCCGGCGCTCAAGCCAACCCGACTGATCAGGCGACGGGAAATCAGGCGTTGCATCATGGTGTCATCCAGGCATCGTGAAAGTTGATGACTCGTAATGAAGGTTCAATACGTACATCATGAACATTGCTGAACACTCCCAGACGCGTAGTTTGAGAATAAGTCGTGATTTGGAGGTGCGCTTTGGCAATAATCTCTTGAGCTTGTCGATAAAGTGCTTTGCGCTGCCGGGCATCCTGCGTCGCCAATGCCTGCGCCACGACCTTATCGAAAGCCGGGCTACTATACCCTGAAGCATTCTGATGAATGCCGTGCTGAAAATGGTTAGTGAATGCAGATCCGAAGACGATACGAAGAACGTCTGGAGTATTTGTATTCCAATATCCGATGCGGACATCGTAATCCCAGGCGTCACTCCGCGCGATATTAGCCGTTTCGCTTAAAGGCTCCATCCGAACATCGAAGCCTGTTTGGCGCGCAGTCGCCTGCACCTGCTCCCAAAGGGTACGATCTGCGGGTGCAAGAACCGTGGAAATAGGGATGTGAACAATCAGTCTTTTACCCTCACGGACGCGATATCCCTCAGGATCTCTATCTTGCCAGCCTGCTGCATCCAAAAGTTCATTGGCACGTTTCGGATCGTAATCCTTGGTATGTTCAAAATCAGGGCTGTAATCGGGTGTGGAAGGGCTCAGAGGGCCTCCAGCACGTGCATAGTGATGGAAAAATATGCTCCCTAAAGCACCATCAATATCTGCGGATCGAATGAATGCTTCACGAACACGAATGTCATTGAATGGTGGCCGCAGCGTGTTCAGAGTTCCGTTGGTCGGGTTTCCTGGTCGGTCCGCCATCAGCAATGACACGTCCGGATTGGACTTCGCCGGGGTTTCGCTCTCAGGCGGCACACTGTCAATGACCCCAACCTCGCCAGCCTGAAGCATGGCAAAACGAACTGACGGTTCGGAAACGAAGCGCCAGACGATCCCGTCAAGCCAAGCAGGCCCCTGATGACGTGACGTGGGAGGAGCCCATGCATAAGCTGGGTTTTTCTTGAGAACGATCTCGCTCTGGTGATCCCAGTGCGTGATAATGAAGGGGCCTGATCCTACAGGGCTCTGGCAGTTTACGTCACGGGGGCGCGACAAAGCTTTGGGTGACTCAATCCCAAGAAAACCCTGGGCCAGAACATTCAGAAAGGCCGAATACGGCGAAGACAGATGAACTGCTGCGGTATACGGATCGAGTATGTCGGTCCGGGTATATTGGCGGATATACCCCCCCGCCGTACCGGACTGTGTGGCTGGGTCCACCATATGGTCCAGATTGCTTTTTACAGCAGTCGCGTCGAACCTTGTTCCATCGGTGAAGGTCACATCGTGCCGGAGATGAAAGATATACGTCAACCCGCCATCGGCTACTTCCCAAGACGTTGCAAGCCAGGGATGCAGCATGCCCTGCTCGTCCATGGAGACGAGCCGGTCCAGATACTGCTCGGCGATATAGACTTGCGGCATATCGCCGTAAACATGAGGATCAAGGCATAAAGGCTCTCGCTCTGTTGCGAAGACAAGGGTTCCACCGCCTCGGGGAACAGTTCCATACTGTGTAGCTGTATGATGCGTCTTGCTGCCTGCATCCTGCAGATAAAACAGGACAGCAAGAAAAGCTACTACAGGAACAAGTGCCAAAACTATCTTGCGGTAAGAAGAATTGGTCATGCTGCGAACATCACCATGCGCTGGCCAAGGTCTTGTCCATAAATCCTTTGACGCAGAAACCAGTATGACACCATCAGAGATGCCTCCCCAGATCACTGAGGTGTACCGTTACGCCGCCAAAAACACTAAACCCGTCACCCGGATAAAACATTGCGGAGTCTGTATGATTCAGGTTGTAAGCAGTATAAGCGGCCGTTGCATAATGCTTGTTTCCAAGATTGCGGAAATCAAGAAAAGTGCTCCAGAGCTTGCTTTTTGCTTCATACCCCAGTTTTAGACCAAAGATTCCATATCTGGGTGCCTTCAATGTATTTGCGTAATCAACATAATAGCTGGAAGACGATCTGAAATCGAAGTTCGCATAGAAGCCCAGCGGATTATTATACTGAAGCTCAGCCTGATACTGCCATGTCGGGATCGATGGGAGTTTGTTCTGCCCAAGAAGCGGGTCATGCCTGTAATAAAAATCATTGACCGTAAGAGCCTGACGAAACGTCAAAGCGCCATATTGATGTAGATTAAAGAGCTTTGCCGAGAGACCAGCCTCAATACCCTGGTGGATTGTTGGACTTGCATTAGACGTTCTGGTGATTTCGGCTGTAGTATTTGTAGCGCGCGTAACGACGACGGATAGCAATTCGTCTCTGACCCAACTGCGATAAAGGGTCAGGTTTCCATCAAATATACCCGCATGTCCTCGAATACCAATTTCAGCCGAATTGGCTCTCTGAGCCTTTAGTGGCCCTACAGTTCCTGTGTCATTATAAGGACTGCCTCCTTTGACATCGTGGTAATTCCAGGTCACTGGCGGGTCTATCAGGCGACTGAAGTTGGCAAAGACATCGATATCTGGATTGATTTCATACCGCAGGCCGACGCGTGGCGTAATGAAGACATTATTATAATGCTCCCGGCTCTGAAGAGTTGAATTCGGGACCAGGCGATCAACAAGACGAATATTACGGTCAATCCAGATGACTGAAAAACCGCTGGTCAGCCAAAGATGATTAAAAATATTAAAATTATTCCCCGCAGCGAAAACCAGATCGTGTGACCCGCCGTATTTTACACGCTGATGAAGTGTCCAGTCTTCGCTATTATAAGTTGTTGATGGAACTGAAGACGTATAATATCGAGAATCTCCAGAAACCATATGTACGTCGCTCAGAATAATATTACTCTCGATTTTACGTCCGAGAAGGCGATCGCTCCGATTATATTTGATAGAATTGTTAATATCCGTGGAACGCCACAGATTGAATTGCTGCGTCCCCGTTCCATTAAACAGCGGGTAGTCATTCCACGTTATGCCGTATTCCAGCCTGGAATCATCATCAAAGATATAGTTGGTCTTGAACCCCAACATCGTGCTCCTGGTCGGGCGCCCTCCCCAATCGTTTGGATTGATGCTTGGATTTTTGCGAAGCTGGGCCAGTGTCAGCAAGCCGCCATAATGGCCGAACCCTTCATCCCATTTAAAAATAAGCCGCGCAGACAGCTTGTCGGTAAAACGATAGCCAAGATTTGCGACAACATCCGTACGGTGCATCGCCGTATAGCTCTGGAATCCCTGACGATTGGTGCGCGCGACAGTGACGTAATAATCACCTTTCTTGTTGCTGAATGTCCCTCCCTGGCTCACCTGCTCTTTCAGTGTGCCATAACTTCCGGCTTCGAAATGAGCCATAAACCCAGGCGCGGAGACCCCCGTATGGGTTACGAAATTGATACCTCCGCCGAGAGCCGTAGCCGCATAATCAAATGCGTTGGCTCCATAGAGTACTTCGGTTCGCTGGTATCCGGTATTGTTGAGGCGGTCTTCCTGGAATCCTCCCACGCCGCTGACAGTCAGTCCATCGATCAGGTATTTCATTCCCAGACTGTAACCTCCATAGAACACACCGGCCCCTGACCCTCTGATGGAAATCTTGTTTCCGGTGCTTCCACTTGTAGCCTGCGCAAAAATACCAGGTTGGAATGCCAGAGTATCCTCAAGTGTGGCTGACCTTCCCTTCTCAACCTCCTTGCTACTGATGACGGTAAAGGTTCCTGGCACTTTCCTCATACGCGTTTCGGCCGCGCGAACACCATTCGACCCAGTGACATTGATATCCTCACTCCTGGAAGGAGGAACCGGGCCATTTTTTGAGCGCGCCGTTGTGGCGTGAGATGGCGCAGGGTTGACCACTGGCCGGATGTGAGACGCGCGTGAACCAGTGCGCTTGATTCGTTCAGCGTCTTGAGCAAACGCAGCGGGAATCATGGCGCATGTTGAAAGAACGGTCATGCCAAGGAGAAGAATACGTGTGTGCCGCTCGTGAAAGGCTTTCATGACTCGTTTCTCAACATTTGGGTGATATCTCGGAACATAAAAATCGACCTTGAGGAGACACATCCCCACAGGCGATTCCTTTATTCACATATCCAAATGTATGAACGTTAATAACAACGCATTTTTAATGTTATATCTGGAAGTCGCTTTTTATCCTCATAAAACCTAGGAAAAACGCCATTTTATGAGTTTCCATTGAAATAATTAATACGAGGAATGACGAATTAAAAATTATGCTCCCGCCGGTTTGGTGCGCATCATAAACGACGAAAACTAGTTAATTTCACCTTATATTCGTTAGGTGTCGTTGTATGTCCTCTTCTGCCAATTTTGCCTCTGCCAAAGAACGTTTTCAGCCGATCATCGAAACGATAACGCGCGCCTCACGGGAATTCGAACACGACCCTGCGCTTGTGAGAAATATTGTGCAGGAGTTGAAAGCTGCGGGGCTGGGACGCGTCCGCCTTCCGAACGAATTGGGTGGGTACGGAGCCTCCCTGAAGCAGAGCTTCAGTCTGCTGAAAGATCTGGCGACAGCAGATTCCAACCTGCCACAGATTTTCCGTGCCCATTTTGCCTTTATTGAAGGCAGACTCCGTCACGCCCACAAATCAGCCGAATGGTTTGATCGCATCCGTGAGGGCGCTCTTTTTGGTGCGGCGATGGCAGAACGCTCAGACGAAACAGGTGTATCGACCCAACTGAGTTCAGACGGGAATGAGTCTCGCCTGAATGGTACAAAGTACTATTCGACTGGCACTCTCTATGCTGACTGGATCATTGTCTGGGCCGCAGAGGGAGAGCAGCGCGCGCATGTTCTGGTTCCTTCAGACGCTGCCGGTGTCACACGCCTTGACGACTGGGATGGCTTTGGCCAGCGTCTTACCGGAAGCGGAACTACTGTTTTTGAGAGCGTTTTAATTCCTCCGACACAGATTCTGGATCGTTCTGAGCCCGGGAATATTCCTGCACACTCCTATCTCGCCGCTTATTATCAGCAGTTTCATCTAGCAGCTTTAGCCGGCATTTCGGCCGCCGTGCTGCGTGATGCCGTTGACTTTGTACGCCCCAGAACGCGAACCTTCGGTGTTCCCGGAAAAGTTGTCCAACGAGAAGACTCTGTTGTGCAAGGGGTTGTGGGACGACTGTCTGCCCTTGCCTTCTCGACCTCGGCTCTGGTCGATCGCGTTTCAGATGCGTTGGCGGAAGCCGAGCCTGCCTGGCTGAGAGGCGACACCGAAAGCGTGACGTTTAGCGAAGCCGAAGAGGCCGCATTCAAGGCGCAGCAGATCGTTATCGATCAGACACTTGAAGCCGCAAACCTGCTTTTTGAAGTTGGCGGCGCATCAGCCACCAGCCAGACCAGAAATCTGGACCGCCACTGGCGCAATGCCCGCGTTCTGTCCTCACACAATCCTGCAGCACAGCGCCGTCGAGAGCTCGGCGATCTGGCCTTGAACAACACTCCTCTTTGGACGCCCTACCGGGAAGGTCTGAAGAAAAATCTCTCCAAGGAGCCGGCATGAGCAAGGCATCGGCTCCTAAACAGTTAAAAGTAAATCTCTTCGAAATGGCGTGCGTGAGTCACATCGTCCACGGCATGTGGACGGCGCCTGACAACAATCGGCATCGGTTTGGAGAAATGGGGTTCTGGCTGGAACAGGCGCGTCTGGCGGAAGACGCGGGTTTCGACGCAATTTTTCTTGCCGATGTCATTGGTGTCTATGACCGTTTCAATGGACTTGATCCTGCTCTTCGCCTTGGTGTGCAGATTCCAAACCTTGATCCGCTTTCCCTGATCCCGGCCATGGCGGCTGTCACCACGCGTCTGGGTTTTGCTGCAACGTTCTCAACAACCTACGAGCCCCCCTTTGCCTTTGCACGACGCATGAGCACACTCGATCTTCTTACAGAAGGGCGCGTTGGCTGGAACATTGTGACCTCCTACCTCCCGAATGCGGCTCGGAACTTCGGCCTTGCAGACGAAATCGAGCACGATGAGCGCTACGAACGCGCAGAAGAATATCTGGAAGTTCTCTACAAGCTCTGGGAGCAGAGCTGGGACGAAGACGCTCTCGTCATTGATCGCGAGAACGACGTCTTCACACATCCTGATCGCGTTCATTACATCAATCACAAAGGAAAACATCATCAGGTTGAGGGACCGCACCTTGTGCAGCCCACACGTCAACGCACGCCTGTTTTATTTCAGGCAACCGGTTCCAAGCGTGGCCTTGAATTTGCGGCCCGTCATGCGGAAGCTGTTTTCATTGGTGGCCGGACCCGCGAGGAAATCCGCCACAACATTACCCGGACACGCGAACAGGCAGCCATAAACGGTCGAGACCCCAATGATCTGAAATTCTACGTCATGGCTGGACTTATCGCCGGGAAGACAGAGGCCGAAGCTCATGAGAAGCTGAAGCGTTACCGTGAGCGGTACAGTGTCGAAGCCGCTCATGTGCATGCGCAGGCTGAAATCGATTTGCGGCATTTTGACCGCTCCCTGACCATCGGAGAAGCCCTTGAGCAGTCAGGGCGTCCTTTTGGCAACATGGGACGTCGATTTGGTCCTGATCAAACGGTGGGCAGCGCGCTGGATCAGATTGCCAGTTTTGAACAAGGCCGCTTTTTCGTCGCGGGAACACCTTCGCAGATCGCAGATGCCGTTGAAGACTGGCTCGATATTGATGGCATCGACGGCATTAATCTTCGCCAATACCATACGTTTGAGACGGCCAGAGATTTCGGAGAGCTGATAGCTCCTGAACTTCGTAAGCGTGGTCGTCTACCAGAGCAGAACAGCCCTCCGGAGACGCTCCGTCATCGCCTCTTCGGTTTTGACCGTCTTCCGACAAGCCATCCGGCCCGCCAGCTCTCCCTTCCCGTACAAGCCCAGATAGCGAGTTTCTCATGAGCACAAATACCGTCATCGGGGGTGTCCCCGAGAAAATCAACGTTCTTTGGTTCCTCCCTACTCATGGGGACAGCCGATATCTGGGAACACAGGAAGGGGGCCGCAGCGTTGACCTGCCTTATCTCCAGCAAGTTGCACGGGCCGCTGACAGTCTTGGATATTATGGTGTTCTCCTTCCCACAGGTCGAAGCTGCGAAGATTCCTGGATTGTTGCGTCGTCTCTCATTACGTCCACTGAAAGGCTGAAATTTCTGGTGGCTGTACGCCCTGGGCTGCAATCGCCAACCTTTGCGGCACGCATGACAGCAACTTTGGACCGCCTGTCCGGTGGTCGTCTTCTGATCAATGTTGTGACGGGCGGAGATCCAAAAGAAAACGAGGGAGATGGCCTCTTTCTCGATCATGCAACCCGCTATGAAATCACGGACGAATTCCTGTCGATTTACTCCCGCCTTCTTAAGGGAGAAATCGTCGATTACGAAGGGAAGCACTTCCATATTGCAGGTGGCCAGATCCTTTATCCGCCGCATCAGGCGGGTGGGCCTCCTCTCTATTTTGGAGGTTCGTCTGATGCAGGCATTCAGGTTGCGGCAAAACGGATCGATAAATATCTGACCTGGGGCGAGCCGCCGGAACTCGTAAAAGAAAAAATTGCTCGTGTTCGTGAGGCTGCCGCCCGTGAGGGGCGAGAGGTCAGCTTCGGAATCCGCTTTCATGTTATTGCCCGTGAAACAACCGATGAAGCCTGGGCTGCGGCTAATCGCCTGATTTCACGCCTGGATGACGCAACAATTGCCCAGGCGCAGTCTGTATTTTCAAGGCTGGACTCCGTCGGTCAGTCCCGCATGAGCGCTCTGCATGGAGGACGCCGCGACAAACTGGAAGTCAGCCCCAACCTCTGGGCGGGCGTCGGGCTGGTCCGCGGCGGTGCGGGGACGGCTCTGGTCGGAGATCCAGCCACCATTGCCGAACGGATTGATGAGTACAGACGCGCAGGCTGTGACAGCTTTATCCTCTCCGGTTATCCTCATCTGGAAGAGGCTTACAGCTTTGGCGAACTGGTCCTTCCGCTGCTTCCGACCGCCCATCCGACACGCGCAACCGGCGGTCAGAACAATATGGGTCCGTTCGGGGAGACGATTGCCAATTCCTACCGTCCAGCCCAAGCGTCTTCATGACAACGGAAGTTCAGACCAGCCGTCAGCCGGCTTCCGCCACCGTTGCAATTATCGGTGGCGGTGCGACAGGAACGATGATTGCGTATCATCTGCTTCGCGAACACCGAGACCTGGGGCCCGGCAGTGTTATGATTTTCGAGCCTCGCTCCAAGCTGGGAGCAGGCGTCGCATATGGCACCAAAGATCCTCAGCATCGCATCAATGTGCCCGCTTCACGGATGAGCATAGACACGAACAAGCCTGAGGATTTTGCAGATTGGCTCAAATGGCACAGTCATAAAACCTGTGACCCAGAAGCATTTCTGCCCTCGGGCGAGGTTTATCCGACCCGCTCAGAGTTCGGTCGCTATCTTTTTGAAAGAATAACGCCGTTCCTCATCAACAAAACGCTTCAGCATATTCAGGACACGGTCGTGTCCGTACAGCGTCATGGCGATCAGTGGCGTCTCCAGACCGCTCAAGGGATGATTTATGCCGCAGCGCATGTTGTCATTGCGACGTCGCATCCTGCCCCGGCTCTGCCGGGCCCTCTCAAAGAGATCGCGCATGACCCGCGAGTGATCTCTGATCCCTGGGCGAAGGACGCCTTCAAAACTGTGGATCCGCGGGCACGGATTGCCATCATCGGCACCGGCCTCACAATGGCGGATGTTGTAGCGACCCTGGCTGCCCAGGGACATCTCGGTCCCATTACCGCAGTCTCCCGCCGTGGCCTACGATCTCGGGGACATTCCCATGGGGCTCCCAGCCTCTTCGGAGATTTCTCCACCACTCCCGAGAAGACAGCGCCAGACCTGCTCAAACGCATTCGTAAAACACTCACGTCTGCCCCTGAAAGGCCATGGCAAGACACCCTCGATGCCGTACGTCGCCAGGGCAAGACGATCTGGGCCGCCTTGCCGGTCGTAGAACAGCGGCGCCTTGTCCGCCATCTTCGGCCTTTCTGGGATGTCCATCGTTTTCGGATAGCACCACAGGTCGAACGCACTTTGAACCTGAGGGCAGAAACCGGATTACTCACAGTTCTTGCTGCCCGAATTGAGAGCGCAGAAGCCCACTCTGATAATCTTGCCCTACACCTTCAGGAGCGTGGAGGCAGAAGGCGCACGGTCTATGCAGATATTCTGATCAATACCACCGGCCCCGACCATGCAGGCATTCTGACAACACCTGGTTTTCTCTCCCGCCTGGCTGAGGATGGCTTTGTGCAGAAAGATCCTGTCGGTCTTGGGCTTTGGACGGATGAAGACCACTCCGCACTTGTTGACGGCTTGCCAGTATCCGGCCTGTTCGTTGCCGGACCACTCTCCCGCGGGACATTCGGCGAGCTTATGGGCCTGCCGGAAGTGACAGCCAACGCTCAATCCGTAGCAGCCCGACTGGCTGGTAACCTTCAGAACTCAACATACGCTGAACAGGTGGATTCATGACGTCTGCTCAAACTGTCACATCCAGCACGCTTCGTCCTGTCATCCGTCATGCTGACGATGTTTCGGCCATCGTCAATGCCGGACCGCAGAGCGGAGGACATGCCAACATCATCGTTGCTCTTGCTCTCGGCGGGGTCTTTCTGGATGCGTATGATCTGACCACTCTGTCCTACGGAATTGGAGACGTACAAAAACATTTCGGCCTTTCAACATCTGCCACTGGTATGGTTGCAGCAGCGATGAATGCCGGAACGGTCGTTGGCAGTATTGCTGGCGGCTGGCTGACGGACCGGATAGGCCGATACGCCGTGTTCATGGCGGACATGATCTGCTTTGTTATCGCAGCCCTTGTGGCCGGTATGGCGCCCACAGCCACCATCCTGATCCTTGCCCGTTTCGCCATGGGGTTCGGAGTAGGCATGGACCTGCCAGTAGCCATGGCTTTTCTGTCCGAATTTTCGAAACTCAGCGGAAAAGGGAGTAAAGCAAGCCGCGCCGCCGCATGGTGCCCAACCTGGTATGCAGCGTCTTCGCTCTGCTTTTTCCTTGTTTTTGCCCTTGATGCCGTCGTTCCGGCCACTCATCCGGATTGGCTATGGCGCGCGTCACTTGCTTTCGGTGCTCTGCCTGCCCTTCTGATCATTCTTGTCCGTAACCGGTACATGAGTGAATCCCCTATCTGGATTGCCCGAAATGGCGATCTGGAGAAGGCTGCCGAGATTCTGCGGGCGTCTCATGGCATTGACCCAGTTCTTCAGATCGAAGCTGCGCCGATCCAGCCACACTCTCACGGAATTCTACCTTTGTTTCGCCAGCCGCTGCTCAGGCGCGGAATTCTGGTCAGTGTCATTTCCATTGTCAGTGCCTATTCCTATGCAGCAATCGCGTTCGGCGCGCCCAGCCTGCTGGCCGGAATGCTGCACCTCGATCGCAAACAGGTTCTGATCACATCCATCATCCTGAACCTCGTCTTTGCATTTACAGGCGGTCTGATTGGGGTCCGCCTTGCACGGTACATGTCTTCCCGCAAAGTCAATATCGCCGGTTATATCCTGCAGGCTGCGTCTATCGGAACACTTGCCATCGTCGGAACGCCACATTCCACGGCTGGCGTCATAGCGGTTCTCGGCGGATTTGCGGGCTATCTTTTCGGTCAGGGTTTCGGGCCGGGCTGTCAGCAGATGATTTACGCCACCCTGACCTATCCAACAGAAATCCGAGGCGTTGGCATCGGTATGAACCGGCTTATTTCTGGCCTGGGAGCCACCATGGCCATGTGGGCTCTTCCTGGACTCTATGCACATTTCGGCACAAACCTGTTCTGGTTCATTCTGACTGCCCCCTTAATCGGACTGACATTGCATCAGATCATCCGCTGGGACGTCTTCAATTATGACCCGGATGGAGACGACACATTGAAGTCTGTTCTGAGGCCCCTCTCCCGGAAAAACAAACCCCTTCAGCAGTCTGGCCTTCTCAATGAAGGCTGAGTGAACCTGAACCATATTATCTGCATTGCCACACCTCGTCTTCTCACCGTGATCGTTTCCAAGGAGCGCATGTGTCTCTTATCCCCGTAAACGCTTTTGATATGAATTGCGTCTCCCATCAGGCCAGCGGTTTGTGGCGGCACCCGGACGATCAGTCATGGCATTACAACACCCTCGGATACTGGACGAATCTCGCCCAGACGCTTGAACGGGGATTGTTCGATGGGCTTTTCATCGCAGATGTTCTTGGCATCTACGATGTGTATGGAGCTGGCCCGGACGCGGCCTTGCGCAATGCCTCCCAAGTCCCGGTCAATGACCCGGCCATGCTGATTTCCGCCATGGCCGCTGTCACCAAAAACCTTGGCTTCGGACTGACGGCAACTCTCTCTTTCGAGCACCCCTACCCCTTCGCCCGCCGCATCAGTACCCTGGATCACCTGACCAACGGGCGGATAGGATGGAACATTGTGACAGGCTATCTGAACAGCGCGGCAAAGGGCGTTGGTCAGCAGCAACAGACGTCACATGACGAACGCTATGACGTCGCACGCGATTATATGCAGGTTCTGAGAGGCTTATGGGAGAAAAGCTGGGAGGACGGTGCAGTTCTGCGAGATCGGGAAAATGGAATCTTTACAGACCCGACGAAAGTTCATCGCCTGCAACACAAAGGAAAGTATTTTGAGGTCGATGCAATCCATCTCTGCGAGCCCTCGCCTCAACGAACGCCGGTCCTCTATCAGGCAGGGACATCCAGTAAAGGCCGGGCCTTCGCTGGTGATTATGCTGAATGCGTCTTTATCGCCGGCCCCTCCAAAGAAGTCGCCCGGCATGCCGTTTCAGGACTGGAAGCGGAACTTCAGCGCACCGGACGTTCCAGAAAATCACTCAAGATCTTCTCTCTTGTCACAATTGTAACGGCCGAGAACGACGAGGCAGCTCTGGAAAAATGGGCGGAGTACAGAAAATATGTCAGCCATGAAGGTGCGTTGACGCTCATGTCAGGCTGGACAGGCGTCGATTTTTCAACGTTCGACCTGGACGACCCCGTTCGCCATATCCGTAATGATGCCATTCACTCTGCAATTGATGCGTTGACTGTTGTTGATCCGAAACGGGTCTGGACCGTCAGGGAACTCGCAGAACATGCGGCAATCGGCGGAATGGGCGTAACGTTTGTCGGTGGTCCCCAAAAAGTTGCGGATCAGATCGAAAAATGGATTGAAGACACCGGGATTGACGGCCTCAACCTCGCTTACGCCATCACACCAGGCAGTTTTGAGGACTTCGTGACATATATTGTCCCCGAACTTCAGAAACGAGGCCGGTATAAAACAGAATATCAGCCTGGGACTCTTCGAGAAAAGCTCTTCGGAACATCCGAACCACAATACAACACGGCAGCGCCATGACTGATACACATCGCCTTATCAACCGCCGCAACCTCTTGGCTGGCAGTCTTGCGCTCACTTTTGCTTCCACAGCGCACGCAGCAACACCCGTCATTCGTATCGGCTATCAGCGTTACAGCACTCTGGTCATTCTCAAGGAATCTGGCGCGCTGGAAAAAGCTCTGGCTAACCGAGCGAATGTCGTATGGTCAGAATTCGTCGCAGGCCCACAATTGTTGCAGGCTCTGGTAGCAGGAGCGCTGGATTTAGGGCAGACCGGCGATGCCCCTCCCGTGTTCGCATCGGCGGCAACACCTGATGCACTTGTCTATGTCGGGCATGAGCCTCCTGCCCCTCTCGCCGAGGCTATTCTCGTTCCGAAAGACAGTTCAATCCAAACTCTTGGAGATCTGAAGGGCAAACGGATCGCGCTTAATCGCGCATCTAACGTTCACTGGTTTCTGCTCCAGGCGCTCCATAAAGCTGGCCTGTCTTTTCATGACATCAAACCGGCCTATCTTACACCCCCATCTGCTCGTTCAGCCTTTGAAAGCGGTCAAATTGATGCTTGGGCGATATGGGACCCCTATCTGTCGGGAGCGCTCTCCAGTGGGTCTCGCATTCTGACAACGGCGCAGAATATTGTCGCAAATCGAGAGTTTTTCCTCGCACGTCGTGAATTTTCAGACAATCAGCCGGGCCTTTTGCGGGAAGCACTTCATCAAATCGCTCAAACGGATGCGTGGGCTCAGGGCCATAAACCCGAAGTCTCGCATCTTCTCGCGACGCAGACAGGACTGCCTTACGATACCGTCTACTCGGCAATCAAAACCAGAGATTTCGGCTATAAACCGATGGAGGCGGGCGTCATACAGGAGCAACAACAGATTGCCGATGGATTTTTAAAAGAAGGGCTTTTAACGTCCCATGTTGAAGTTTCTTCAGCGATCTGGAGGTGAGCCAGATCGCAGTTAGATCTCTTAACGAGCAGATATCATTGATAAAAATTTTATTTTTACACCCAATATATTCAGAAATACTCATGAAACACCTGAATAATACTTATATTTTTTTGTATAGAAAAGTTTTCATATAATTAATATGACATATGAACCATAATCTATGGTTCTCTTCGACGAGGAATATCAGAATGCGATGTAAGTGCGGTAACGCCTGAACGGCGAAAAAGTCTTTCAGTGAATTACGTCAGATCCAAGTCAAAGTAACGGTATCAGCCCTCTGTCTCTCCCTTCAAATGTGAGAGGAAGAAGGAACCGATTATTATTCGTTGCCATGACACACGTAATATTCACACAAATTCCGCGCTCCGCGATCTAAATAAAACACCAGTAATACGGGGCATGAATTCCCCGTCCGGAATGAGCTTGAAATGAAGAACCAGAAAAAGCGGGTTTATTCCCATACAGATTTTCGTTTTGGCATGTCTCATGCGCGTCTGTCTTCAATCCTGTTAAGCGCAGTCGCTATGACCCCGCTCATGAGCGAGGCTGCAGAGCATAAAATCCATACAAATTATCATCGGACAAATGCTTCTGGCAAAAAACTGACATCGCCCTCAGCATTGAATAACGCATCACCGCCTCGCCCATTTGTTGCTCCCTCGAGTGAAACGATTAAGGTTTCCACTCGAAGACGCTCCGTCGTGGATCAGTCAAAAGCAGCTCTGAGTACTATTCCTGGCGGTGTCAGTGTAATTGATGCACATGAGGTTCTGAAAGGTCGTAACTTTACGAACGCTGATGCCCTCGCGTTCCAACCCGGTGTTTTTGCACAAAGTTCCGGTGGCGGCGACGGTTTGCGGCTTTCCATTCGCGGTTCCGGAATCCAGACAGGAACAAACTATTTCCGTTCAGGCATTCTGATGATGTTTGACGGGCTTCCCGTAACAACACCAGCCGGAACACCCTACGAACTTTTTGAGACGCTTGGAGTGCGATACACAGAAGTGCTCCGTGGAGCCAATGCCTTTGATTATGGCGGTTTACAACTCGGTGGGGCGATCAATTACGTTACCCAAACAGGGTATGATGCAGATCTTTTTCAGGTCAGAGCCGAAGCGGGCAGTTTCAACTACAACAAACAGCAGATCAGTTCCGGGAAAGTCATAGGAAAATCAGACTATTACATCAGCGTTACAAAATCATACCGCGGCGGATATCAGCAACAGACAGCGGCGAGCAGTTTTGGTGTTAACGCAAATTATGGATACCGTTTCAACGACAAGGTCTCCACGCGCTTCTTCTTCCGCTATCGCCAGACACAGAATGGTTATCCAGGTTTTTTGACCCGAGATCAGATCATTGATAACCCCAAGCAGGCACAATCTACATATGTCGCCCTGCACTCCAAACGCATCCAGCCCGGTTCGAAATGGTACGGCAACATGACGACCATTCGGATTGATGATCACTCCAAACTGGAGTTGGGAATTAATTATCAAGATGCCCCGATTGACATCGAAAATGGTACTACCGCCGGAATCTGGGGATACAAGACGATTGCTGGCGTGATCCGTTACAGCCGGAAAGACAAGGTTTGGGGGCATAGCAACGATACCTTATTCGGGATCGACACTTATAGCGATCTAGACGCCTGGCAAACGACGCGGACCAGAACAAGTACCGGCACTTACGCGAGCATTCCTTTTGGCACGAAACTTCGACACGCCACCTACGGCGGCACGGATAATTATTTCCATATCAGGGATAATTTCGAACTCTTCCATAATTTCTGGCTAACCGCCGCAGGTGCCCTAGACTTCGTTCAGCGCTCAACCGCTGTCACATATCCCACAGAGAACTCTCTTAAAACGTCGGCTGTCGGCTTTACTCCGCGCGGAGGATTTCGATATGTCATTAATCCGCATGTTTCTGTCTATGGAAACGTAAGCCGTAGTTTTCAGCCCCCCAACGACTGGCAACTTCTTTCTGGTGCAAATTATACAACCGGACCTGCTGCAGGTCTGACAGCCACAGGAGCAAGCCTGGAAAATCAAACAGCGACAACCTATGAAATTGGCACAACAGGCGATTGGCTCCGCAATAAATGGAGCCTGACATACTATTATTCTTCTGTGAGGAATGAACTCCTGTCTGTCATGACCCCTCTGTCGCAACTTTATGGAAACGCGACGTATTCAAATGCGTCCCCAACCGTACACCAGGGTGTCGAAGCATCTCTCGAAACAAATTTGTATAAGTGGTCTGGTGGAACCTTGGGATTACATCAATCTTATACCTATCAGGATTTCCATTTCAAAAACGATGCTGTTTTCGGACACAATAAACTCCCGGGCATTCCGGCTCACTTTTATCAGGGAGAAATCCGTCTCGACCTGAAGAATGGATTTTATGCTGGTTTTAATACTCAGGTTTCATCAAAAGTTTCCGGGTCTTATGACGATACCTACTTTGCCCCATCCTACCATATTTACAATGCCAACATCGGTTATGAATGGCCCGGAAAACATCGTCAGGTATTCCTCTCGTTCAATAACCTAACCAACAAGCATTATGCATCCATTGTGGTGCCCGGATATATTGCTGGAGGCAAACAACTCTCGGTAATGCAACCCGGAGATGGATTTGGCGTATTTGCCGGAATTTCGATCGGGCTGAACGATTAGAGTCTTTTTCTGTAGATATATTTATAGAATATGAGAATCCATGGACTTCAGGTCTTGAGTAAAGAAGTTCCAAAAAAACTTCTGCCCTCTTTAAGTACCTGTCTTTCATGTATTCTCTGGGCCGGCACACTCTTGATCTGGTTGTCTGATGCCAAGCCGTCAGACTGTTTCGTGAGTGTGTATCGTCCGTTCTCGGGTGGGATGGCGCAACGTGTTGCGCTGGCGCGTGCGTTGATCAATAACCCTCGTCTTCTTCTTTTGGATGAACCTCTTGGCAAGCTGGACAGCCTGACACGTCTTGCGATGCAAACTG